>JYMV01021733.1_pt1 | contig 32061 bp, 20 predicted proteins | sample 338911 | NCBI WGS metagenome assembly JYMV01 (sample SAMN03354496, study PRJNA234377) | hydrothermal vent metagenome | biome: Deep sea; feature: Hydrothermal plumes at the Eastern Lau Spreading Center, Western Pacific Ocean; material: Seawater | place: Tonga | collected 2009 | depth 2000 m m
CCTTGACCTTGTCCTTGACCTTGTCCTTGACCTTGGCCTTGACCTTGGCCTTGACCTTGGCCTTGACCTTGGCCTTGACCTTGTCCTTGACCTTGGCCTTGACCTTGGCCTTGACCTTGGCCTTGACCTTCGCCTTCACCATCTTGGTCTGAGCCACCGCCGCCAGAGGTGCCACCGTTTCCGCTGCCATCTTCTGGTTGCTGGTAATCAGGATCGTAGGCGTCGGGTATACCGTCACCGTCAGAGTCCGAGTACTCGCCGTCATTAGGGTCGTTCGGGAACGGATCTGTGCTGTCAGGTCGTCCGTCGCCGTCAGTGTCAGCGCTGTTAGGGTTAGTACCCCGCGCGTACTCTTGGGCGTTCGTTAGACCGTCACCGTCGGGGTCTGCATTGGCATCGCCAGCAGAATTAGGGTTGAGGCCATTAGCCACTTCCCATCCATCTGGAAGACCGTCTCCGTCGGTGTCTGCATTCGTCATATCTGTTCCATGTGTCTGCTCTTCAGCGTTGGTCAATCCATCGCCGTCCCAATCAGCCCCTCCGTCGGAAGGGTCAAGGGGGTCGGTTCCGTCACCTGATGCAGCTGCTGCTGACATCAAGATCATCAATAGTGCGACCAACACACTCAGGTTTTTTCTATTCATTTTTTCATTTCTCCATTTTTAAAATTTGCAGAGAACCCGCTGTTCTCTCTTTCCAGGACAGCCCCAGCGCGCTGGGGTGACAATCTCTGGGATTGCGGGTGTGCAAGACCACCAGTAAAGCATACACTAAACTTAGTAATCTTAAGGGCGAAGAGAACTGAGGAGAAATCCATCAAATCGATGGACTGCGAGGCACCATGCCCCGATTTCAACTCAGTATTGTGACTACTATTGTCTTCTCCTATTTCCACGCCGTTTCACTTGTTTCATTCAGGGAACCCAATGTTCCCTCTAAATCACCGGTATTTGTGATACTATTTCAACGATTTGAAACCTAGCATCACGCTAAAGCAGGTTTCATTTCGGTGTTAATCGGCGTAATTGAGCTTGAAATTTAGCGCCACCCAACAGATGCATTACTGGAACCGCTAGAGTTGCAATTACCAAAATCACCAGTGATGCTTTGCCCCAAAGTGGTAGAGTAGAGAAGAACATAGTCCAAAGAACCCAACCAATAATCAACCATAGAACTGGTGCATATCTACCGCCGATTAGTGTAAGCCTTGCCCTTACGGTTGCGTCATCATACAATTGAGGAGCTTCATCTGCAGTACAGTATCCATGCTCTACTCCACATCGAGCACACACGAGATAGCGAGGTCCATTTCCAGAAATGAAATGCTCTTCGGGGTAAACGCTACGACATAGGCGGCAGGTTGGCATCCTATTCCCTCAACCCTCTCGACCAAGGAGAGGCACTTCAACGCTTTGACCAACCGTACTATTTGCAGTGACTAAGAAATTTTCCAAAATCATCCAACCGTCAGCACTCCCACAAGACTCGGGATGAAACTGAACCCCCCAAACCGGTAAGTCATGATGAGCAATACCCATGACTAGAGAGTTAGTTTCGGCATCCGTTGCTATCACCTTGAGTTGCTCACCACTGGGCTCAACAATTAGAGAGTGATACCTCATCATACGTTGTGGAGATTCCATCCGAGCAAACAGTGAGTCATTCTCAAAATTCATTTCAACTGTCACACCATGCACTGCCCCGCTTGGAGATGGTAGTAACTTCCATCCTGCCGCTTCACCAATTGCTTGATGGCCCAGACAAATTCCCAAAAGAGGAATTGGGTTCTTATCAGAATCAACAATTTCACCTTTCAAAGCCAATGTAGCTAGTTGCTGAGTTAGTTTGTAATTAGTTGGCCACCCAGGACCAGGTCCCAAGATGATGTGAGTAGGCATGATAGCAGAAAGGAGAGTTTCAACTTCAGAGATTGATTTTACCCCACGACCTTCTACAACAATTACTTCTGCTCCAAGTTGAGCACATGCATGAATGATGTTCCATGAAAAAGAGTCAAGGTTGTCAATGAATAACAGGCGCCTCTCACCTTCATTCACTGGTACAAATCGTGGATCACCAGACTTCCATTCAATTGGCTCGGCTGGAGCGATGCATACCTGCGGCTTAGTATTGAGAGATTTGTGTAATGCCTCGATTGCTGAATTTAGCAACGGGACCGGTTCAATTGACATCTCACCTTGGGGGATTTTACTCGCTGAAGAACCCCAAGCAGCATCAAGAAGTGCTTGGGCTTTCCATTTTGCTTCTTCAACCTCTTGCAGGGAATCGGACTCAAAAACTAGCCCACCACCTGCCTGAACTTTTCCTAACCAATCCCCTGAAAGTCCACTTTCTGCTTCTAATGTCCGAATTAAAATATTCCAACATGCTAGACCAGAACGTGGGTCGTAAAATCCTAGAGAACCAGTCCATGCTCGGCGTGGAGTTGCTTCTAACTCATCTATTGCAGCTATCGTGGCAGTCTTAGGACAGCCGGTGATACTTCCTCCAGGAAACAATGCTTGCAATGCATCCCATCCATCTAAATCATCCCTAAGTCGGCCCCTTACATCACTAACTAGGTGATGTACAGTAGGATGTGACTCTATTCTCCAATCGTGCCAACGAACTGAACCCACTGCACAGACCTTGCCAAGGTCATTTCTTTCTAGGTCAACTAGCATCATATGTTCACTAACTTCCTTACGACTTGCTGCCAATTCTCTCTTCAAAGCCAAATCCCTGCCTCGCGAGCGTGCGCGTGGGCGGGTTCCTTTGATTGGCCTAGTGGATAATTCGTTTCCATTCATTGATAAAAGAAGTTCAGGACTCACACTAGCAAGTGAGTAATCGTAATCTGGAACATTCAACCATCCAGAATATGGGGCTGGATTAGTGGCTACTAAACGCTTGAAAACCCCCCAAGGGTCTTGTAACTTACCAGACCAAATACGTCCGTAATTCAACTGATAGAACTGGCCGTCACGTATTGCTTGGCGCACAGTGTCAACAATTGCAGAATGTTCCTCATCATGGATAGTGGAATCTAGTGCAGCCTTTTCTGCTAGCGATTCCTGCTGAGTGTCTGGAGTTGTAAGCCAATTTTCAATACCTTCACAACATTTCTCAAACCACTCATCGTGGTGCGTAGTCACAACTGAAATTGTCCCTTTAGACCGATCATGGATAACCCACCTATCAACCCTAAGAAGTACCCCTAAAAGAGCACCTACTGGTGGCAAGTGATGAAGTTGTACGGGTTCAGTCCATTGAACTAAATCATAGGTTAAAAGCCCAGCAAAACAACCCGGTTGTAAGCCTTTAAAATTATTATCAAGATTTGGTAAAAGATGATTCATCTCCCTCAATGCTGAAGATAAATCGTTACCTTCTACAGTCACTCTTTTATTCCATTTACACCCTTCTTCCCATTGCTCAATACGCCAATCACAAGTTGATTGGGGTCCTCCCAAATTGATTTCGCCTTGTAATGCAGAACCAGTTGAAATTGCTTCAGGTTGACGAAGTCGTGAAGGCTGTTGTGAGGTGATTCTAATCATTGGTGGGCCTGCAATTGATGTAAAGTTAGAATCAACCGAAATCGGCCCACTGGATTGAAGAAGCAGTTCATCGGGACCACCATATTCACTTGCAGATGTCCCAATCAGTCCTAATTCGCGCAAGAATTCAAGAAGAGATGGTGCAAATCCATCCCTGTCATCAACAGGCCACTGTTTTTTTGCAGTCACTGCGATTCCTTCCGTATATCTGTCCAACCTGATTCTAGCGCTTGGTTAAATGATTCAAGACAAAGGTTGGCAAAATTATCAGGATTATTGCCAACCGATTGCCCATCTAATTCTGTGATTAATTCTACACCAATTCCAGTTCCAATCGCCACTAACGCTCTCGCCCGAGAAAGAAGGTTTCTTGTTAGACGGCCAGGAATAAGAGGGATTCCTTCTCGCTCAAGATGACCTTCAATAGAAGCAAGGGAAATTGAATCAAGTGCCCCCTCTGAAGGAGATGGATACCAAGCGGTACCATCATCATCCAAAAGTAATGGCGTGGCCCACTGACAATCAACTACCGCGTCATCATGAATAAAAAGCGCAATTTCACAGCCTCTCTCATCAGCTTGTGTTCCTGCATCCTTGTATGGTTGCCAATCACCATGCTTACACCCCGTAATACCATCCTCCCACCTTGGTGCAGGGATTGCGGTCGCACTCACTCTAGCAATTTTAAGATGTGAATCTGACTTCACAGGCTTCCATCGTGTTGAGGCAGATATTTCTCCATTCAAATTAAGATTTAAATTTACCAATCCAACGCTACCCTCTTGGTTTGATTCTTGGGTGTTTGTGAATACTGAAAGCATCGAACTTATTGCCTGTTCACGGGCATCAACCGGCCATCCGATAGACAAGCGAGCCGCATGTTCTTTGAGTCGTGTGAGGTGGGCTTCGAAATGGGCCACCGAATAGCCACCGTCCCACCTTAAGGTGGTAAATACTGAGCTCTTTGCCAGTTCGTTCATCCTACCACCACTCTCCTACGAGAGGTTCGTACCCATCAATGCTCACCTTGAGGAAAAGGTTACAATAAATCATCAATTAATGAATCAAGTTCACTATCACCACTAGATGATTTGCTTGAAGGTGTATCACCAAACATGTCATCTGAAAGTTCAGCAAGGCGCCGACTGGCATCTGTTGGAGGTGCCTCTACTTGTGGAGCAACGCCCGGCTGGGTCTCCTGAGATTCTTGTGATGCTTGAATCTGAGATGCCGCCGGAATCAATGTTCCAGCCAAGTCAGCATCAGGACTGCGAGGAACTTCACCATCTTCGTTGTCCCCCCAACCCTCTTCTTGAGGCAATCCCCACGCTGCATGAGCGAGTTCGAGGGCTTCATTCCTTGAGCGGTTACTGCGTCCTCTAATAGCGAGCAATAGAACAGTGACTATCGCTAATGATAGCAGGATGGTCAACATCGTATTCATGTCAATTAAGTCAAACAAACCAGCACTTGCTTCGCCATCGTTAGTGCCATCACCATCACCATCAGATGGAGCCTTGTAAGGCTTCAATTCCTTAGCTTGTACTAAATGTTTCCAGACGTTGCCATCAAATGCTGAAACTGCGATGAACCAGTGTGTTGAATTATCGTATGATAAGGTCTCATTGAATTCTTCCAATGACCAGAATGTACCGATGATTCCACCCTTAGCCATATCCGCTTCATCGGTGTTCTCAAAGCGAGAATCGCTAACATAGATTCGATAACTGCGAATATCTGTTCTGACGAGTTCTTGCCATTCGATTTCAATAGCCCCACCATCTTCACTCCACTGTACGGTGAAGTCAACATCTGGGAGATGTCCTCCAGGGTCATCTCCTGAGTTATCAATTGCCTTACCTGAACCAACGTTCAACAAATCGCGGTGAGCATTGCCAGATGAATCAACTGGAACAATTGCGATGTGAACTGGGATTCCAGACATTATTGTTTCTCCACCGTCAATCACCTTGACCATAATTGGCTGTTGGACAATACGATCAAGAATCATTATTGGTTGTCTGTGGCCGCTACTTGTGTATGCAATAATATCAGAATATACCTCATAATGGTCAATATCACTCGCATCACTCAATTCAAATTCAACATAGACTGCAGTTCCATTATCATTAGGAACATCGGTTACAATTGGTGCCTGCAAGCGGTCAGGAGCGATGATATCATCGCGGTTATCTATTGGGGTCACCACAACTGAAGGCAAACCCGTCAAGAAAGCTGAACCATACAAATCATGAATTGTGACGGTTACTGAAAGAGGCACATTGGGGCGAATGGTATCGGGGTCAGAATTCTCAACATTGTCACCATCATAGAGCGCTTTTGTTAGAGTTAAACCAATCAATCCTTGCTCTGAATTGATTGGGTATTGGATATCCATTTTTACTGCGCCACAAGCGCCAACATCATCTTTACATCTTGCCCATGTAGCCGCTAAATTGTCTACTGGTTGACTACTTGCCCAGACGACATAGTAACCAAAGTCACCAACGTCAGTTGCTGCCCAACTAACATCGATAGCCTCACCCATATCTTGAGGATGGTCCCATGCAGAGAGGTTCTCTACACGTCCAGGAGGGTCGGTGCCTCGAACATTCTTCTCTGGTGATACCTGAACAATTGTCACATTACCATAATCACCATTACCCCATGCATCAAAGGCTACAACAGTTACCCAATACAGGGTATTATCCTCTAGAAGAATTCCACCCCAGTCAGAGATGATGGTTGAATTTGTTGTACAATCAGCAACAATTGTTGCATTAGCAAAATCTTCGGCATTAGTTGGAGTTAACTCATCGGCTAATGATGGCCGAATGAGAATTGTATGCCAAGCACAGTCGTCCTCGTTATTTGGTGTCCACTCCACAGTGATTCTACCTCCTTCATCTTCAGGAGTGTCGTATGCGGTAATGTTCTCAATAGGATTCGGTGGAATACCATCATTGATACCCCCTGTTGGCACTACTGGTCCAATTATTGTTGCATTTGCTGGGTCATGAAGTCCACCTTCATCAACACAGGTTAGTGCCACCCAATACGGACGACCCTTCTCAAGTTGCAGGACAGTGCTGTTGGCTTGCGAGTTGATATCGGCACCTTGAGTTGGTAAGCCAACTGCATCAGTAATTTCTTGAGTTACAGCCCAAATTCTTGTACCTGCGTGATCAATTGCAGTACACTTTCTCCACTCAACATAGAGGTCCCCATCTGCTCCACCTTCAGCAGGACCAGCGTTAGCCCATTCCGGAGGATTTGGTACCTCGTCACTGGCTGAAGCAGGCCCCATGATAGGTGAAGGCTCACCTAGAGTACCGTCATCGTACTCAATCAGAGCAACACCGTAGATATCTACACCATCAATAATTGGCACCCCATTTACAGTAGCAATTTCTGCAAGAGTTGTGGACCACATTGGAATTCGAGCATCTGGTGCTCGCATTACTAGGTCAGCAGTAGTTGGCATTGAACTCCAGTTTCCTTCTTGCAAATATATCCGATATGCCTCCCAACCACTATCCTGACTTGGAGTCCACTCAGCAACTAATACGCCTCCACCATCATCAGGTCGGTCAAATAAATCTAACAATTCAATTGGAGATTCCGAGCGTATCCAATCATACATAATGCGTATTTCTATAGTACCATTTAGTGGGCTCTGCAAACGAATGTGTAGGTCACGGCCATCTTGTGTTAATGTACCACGGCGCGCTGCTAATGAGAATTCATTGGCTAAATTACTATTCAATCCAGTGAGGTTCCATACACCAGAATAGTTCACACTATGGGAAGCCACCCAAATTGCTGCTCCTTCTACGGGGCTAGAGAGAGTTAGAGGCATCTGATGAACGGGAATTCCATTTGGAGAAGCACTGTTTGCTTGACTAGAAAGTATCACCGAGTTAGTTGGGCCAATTAGAGCAATTCTTTGACCTGGGGTCGTGGAATTTGTAATATCCCACGCAACACCTGAAAAGGTCGCTGTCAATGGATCTGCGCGACGCATTGATTCTCTATCAACATCTAGATAATTTGGTGCAGGGCCAAATCCAAATAACCCATTATCAGCAGTTGTCAACCAAATACCATTGCTGCCAACCCAACCACCAGTCAACGATAATATGTATTCTTGACGAACAACATTATGCTGGGTTGAAGAAATATCAACCCAATCAATTCCACCTCTGCTGAGAACTACTAGAGTTGTGCCGTCACTGAGAATATCAGTGATTGGCCATGATGCAAATGCCCAGGAAGGACTTCCTGCCTCCATTTGATTGGCGCCAGCATTCCAATGCATGAGTGGCTCCTCATGGGTAGCAACGTGTACACCCCACCAATCAGCTGCAATTGCCTGAACGTCATTTGATGGCAACATATCAACTCGATAATGTTGCCCTGCTTGCATTGTTGAAATATCAAATGCGGTTGCCCCAGGTCTTGAGGCTCCTTCACCATTGTGTGATAAGAATAGTGTTGGACCAATTGTGATAGTTGAATTACCGCTTGTAATCACTGTTGTAGGAGCATATGCTATACCATTGACACGGTTTCCAATCAGACCAGAATTTCTGTTATACGTCGCGACTACCGAATGACTAGGTACATCCCAGCGAACCATTCCTGCGGGAGTAGCCAGCATCAATTCAGTTCCCTCAACCCAAATCTTGTCAATAATTGGACCGGGAAGCCCATCTTGAGTGGTGATAGAGTCATCCCATGCTTGTGCGGTTGTGTTCCACACACCAAGTCCACCGTAAGTAGCGACCCAAATTCGGTTATCATATTCAACAAAATCACGGACAAGGTTTGAAGGTAAACCTGCAAGTAGCGAACCATCCGTCCAACTTTGAGTTGTTAGATTGTAAACTTGGAATCCTGCTGATGTGGTTGTTGTTCCCATCAATCCAATTACTAAATCACTACCAGAGCGATAGATACCATCCATTTGATAATGCAATGGAACAGGGGTTCCTGAAATCTGACCTGTTGCGATATCAATACTGTATAGTCCTGCACTAGTTGTAACCCATAAATCATTGTTAACTGGCAGTATTTCATTTACGATATCCCAAACGAATGGATATGCTTCTATCCATTCAATTGTGCCGTTTGAAAGTAACTCTCCATGCAGAATTGATGAGCCATAATACTGTTGGGAATCATCTGCAGATGTAAGCCAAACATCTGTTCCGCTAAAAGTAACCTCAAGCATTCTGCCACTTGATAATCCCGCAAGAATATCAACTGCACCTTTGTGTAATCCGGTTGAGTTAATGATGTCAACCCTGTTATAGCCAGAATCACCTCCTGGCCTACCTATTAGCCAATCAACCCGACTACTGTTAGAAGGGATGACTTCCATACTAGATGCCTGAGTACCCACATCAATTCTCATCCCTGAACCAAGCTGGCCGCCATTTGCAGCAATTCGAGAAATACCGCCTGACCCGCCATTGTCATCTGTATGTGAAACCATCAAGACACCATTCATCCAGCGCATTCCATCAGGGAAAACTTGGTCTGGCATGATGCCGTTTGTTGTCTCGGAAATAGATGATAACCAACTTCCAGCAGTGTAACTATATCGTGAAATACCTACATTATTTTGTTCAAATCCAACATAAATAACGTCGCCAACTTCATCACAAGCTAATGCAACAGCATCGTCATCATCTAGCCCACGATTTTGTGTACTTCCTTGAGTCCAACCTGCTAACCATGCATTGGTATTCAGGTCAAATCGGGCAACCCCACCTTGAGTCCCAAACCCTTGGTATCGAGCCATTGCAATGTGCATTATCTCATTACAAACTTCCATTGAAAAGCCAAATCCTGGGGGGATATTGGTGCTACCTGCTTCCCAACTGCTCCATGCGTGAGTTGTGCCATTGTAGCGGAAAATGCGGCTGTTGCGATTCCATCCACTGTTAGCCATTGTTGTGTACCAAAGGTCATCGCCAACAATTTCAATGTCAAAAATTATATCTTCTGAATTTGAAGGAAGTCCGCCATTATCTGCGGTAAGGGTGGTAAGCCAAGTATCATTATACATATCATATCTAGCAATTCCATTGTATGTTGCAAAGTGAATCAACCCTTGATACAAATCAATTGAACGAATAGGACCCTGTATCACAGTGTCATCCCATTCATTGAGTAGATTACCATTATAGTCAAATTGACGATGTACCTTTTCACCATAAGATGCAAAGATGTAACAAGCCGAAGTGTTGAGTGGTGCACATTCGCCAGCGTATACAGCATTTACACGCAGAATAGAACCAGTCGCATCCAGTGCATTACCCCAAGTATCGTTTGCATGGTCCCAACGCACGACACTACCCGCATCTAAACCAAACCATCCAGAGGGGGTAACACCAATCCACAACATTCCATCAGGACCTTCTCCAATCCCATAAACCAAACCTGATTGACTAATCTGTTGACCAGCATCTAAGGTTGATAGATCTGTCATATTATCTATGTCGTAACGATAGATATTATCGTTTGACTGAGTTCCTGCTCTTTGTTCTGAATAGTAGAGAACATTGCCAATAATAACGAGTTCAGCCGGCGCATTCTGTCCACTTTCTCTGCTGAAGGTTTCCTCCACGGTTTCATTATCAAGGTCGAGTAGACGAAGGCCAAAATCACCACCAATCCAAATTCGATGGGATAGGCGATCAGGAATTAAAGTCGTTACATCATTATCAGTTACTAGATTATTTGAATTTGAAGAGTCCCATTCTTGAAGCCAAACATCGTTAATTCTATCATAACGAGCAACACCCATGCCATTCAACCCGATGTATGCAACATCATTGTATTCGTAAGTTGGTGCATTCCAAGTGGATTCTCCTGCTACCCAGACGTCCACAACTGTATCGTTAACAACATCAATTATTCCTGCACCATAATTGGTTCCAGCGTAGAGATTACCATTACTGAGAATGGATACTGCGTAAACCCATGAAGATGGCAAACCATCTGGATTAGTGTAATAATTCCAACAATTCTCTTCATGTAAATCTGAAAGACGATATTGACATGCACCTGCATTTGTCCCCGCATACAGATAAGTTGAATCCGAATCTAGATCGTAAAAGTTTGAGGGGTTGAATCCTCCTTGTGCCTGAATGTGAGTCCATGAAACACCGTCCCACCTGTCAGCACCGTCAGCAGTACCAACCCACATTGAACCACCACTATCACGGTGCAGGGAGTATACATTGTTGTTTGAGATTCCATTATTTCCTCGATTTGCTTGCCATGTGTCAATCACATCCCCTGATACGCGGTCAAAGACGAGCACACCATATCCGTACAGTCCTAAATACAGGTGATTGCCATCGGTTTCTACTGGCATATATGCTACATTATCCATTCCTGTTGAACGCCAAGAGGATAACAAGGTATCATTGGCAATATCGATGCGGAGAACTCCTTGGTTAGATGCGATGTAAGCGATTGCTGAACGAGCCGCAACCCCTCTGATATTGTTTGTAAATGCATCAGAACGCCCAGATGACCATGACGATGCAACTGTTTGGTTTACAGCATCAACAAGCGTGACTCCAGCGTTTGAATGGCCAACCACGATAGTATCTGTGCTAACATCAAAGGCTAGATAATCGGCATCATTTGAGTTGAGATTGTTACTTGTAGTAAGATGGGCTATTAGGGTTCCATTGAAAGCGAAATTATAGATTCCATCATCACTAGTCGCTACCCAAACCGAATTCCCATCGGTTTCTAATGCCTGATTGATTGTACCAGTCTCAATTGGTATTAACCAACGATTCAAGTTTTTGTCAAAGCGGTCAATGACTTCATTGCCGGCAACCCACACTACATTGTTTACTTCCAATGCGTCGTGCATCACTGCGCTGGTGGGTCCTGAAGCGAGCAACATTGTGGATGAGTGGGTCGGGGGGGTTGCTGGTTCAAAAAGTGCGAAACTACCTCCGCCATCCCCTACCATAATCGTGTCTACTCCGGGTGAGCGAGAACCACCGTTTGGCCAGGCAATCAAATCAACTCCATCACGCACTAGGCCTACATCTTGAAGTGCCTTACTAGTAGAGAATGCACCCATTGTCATGTTATAGAAATGGATAGTATCGCCAGCTAAAATGTGTAACCATTCACCCCCTTGTCCCATTCCATGAATATCATTTGAATTAAGCCAGTTAGCATCTGTCCAAGTTGCGAGCCATGAACTGGTTGCGATATTATAACGAACAATTCCAGCATCTGCTAACCCTATCATTAGGATGCCGTTCATCAATTCTAACTCGACTACACTGTCACTTGGTAACGAGTTTTGAGTATCCCAAGAAGAAAGCCACTGGCTGCTTGATGTGTCGTAACGCATAACGCCACCACCATGAGTAGCGAGGTAGACCACACCGCCGACCTCTAGCATATCAGTAACAGTATCAGAACCTGCAGAGGGGTTGCTTGTAACGCCAACTCCAGCGGCCATCAAATCTGCCTCATTTGTTCCTGCCCAAACTAATCCACTCGAATCGGTCATCATCACTGTCACTATCTGTGAACTATTTGCAGACATACTTGATTCAATTGAAAAGGGACCTGTTAACTCAGTAGAATCTGTTAGCGACCAAGCGCGGAATTTTGTTACACCATCGTCAACCGAGACAAGAAGCATATCATTGTTGATATCAACAACCATTGTAATTGCTCCAGTAATGTTCTCTGCTAACTCAATAACCGGCGGGTTATTTGTTGCATCGAGTTGGATTAATGTCTCATCAATCAAAAGATACATGCGACCATCAACTGGATGGATTGCCGTAGCACTTACATCAACTGTGAATGGAGTGAAGGTAATGTACGCATCAGCGGGCCTCAAAGCTTCAACAACCAAATCGGTGACTTCAGCATCACCAGGGAGTAACCAAGATGCACCTGCATTAGCATTGGGTGTGAGTCGAGAAGAGTAAGGGTCGGCACCCATCAAATCATTTTGTTGACCAAAACCGCCTAATCCGCGCCAATCCATGATTTGTGTTTGAGTATCAACGAATGAGAGTTGAGGTTGTTCTACCCAAGTACCATTTGAACCGTTAACCCGTACTTCAAAAGACAAATTCTCAACTATTGCACCCGGTGCAAGAGTGAGATGTAAATCCCCTTCTGCAAGTATTCCACTTGCCGGATCTGCACCAATAGCATCCAGACTAATCCATCCAGTATCATTGGAACCACCTGAACCCCATTCAACCGCATTTCGTGGATTAATTACTCCACCTAATTGCAAAACAGGGGAGAGAGATGCGATTAACATCAGCGCGACCAGAAAAAGGGGGCTGGTCGTTCTATGTCTTTGATTCATGTGTGCAACGCTTTCTGCATTACTTATGAAGGAAATGGCTTCATGGACCACGTGTATACGTTGTATACATTGACTGATTACACTGAAATCCTTACTCAACGTATTGGGCAATGCAAATATCATAGTAGTGCCGCCGTTTCAAAACGACACTGGAGATGGGCAACCCGTGAAAGAGAAGAAATTACGTCAAGATGCGTTGGATTATCACTCAGCAAAGCCCTTCGGGAAAATGAAGACTGTACCCACAAAACCACATGCAACACAGCGCGACCTGTCACTCGCTTATTCTCCAGGAGTTGCTTATCCATGTTTAGAGATAGAGAAAAATCTGAAAAATGCCTACCGATATACTGCAAAAGGGAATCTTGTAGCAGTTATCACCAATGGGACTGCAGTACTTGGATTAGGAAATATTGGTGCTCTGGCTAGTAAACCGGTAATGGAAGGCAAGGGATTGTTGTTCAAGGCATTCGCTGATATTGACGTGTTTGATATTGAAATTGATGAAACTGACGTAGACAAATTTGTTGAAACTGTGAAACGAATTGCTCCAACCTTCGGCGGTATCAATCTAGAAGATATCAAAGCCCCAGAGTGTTTTGAGATTGAGCGCCGCTTGAAAGAAGAATTGGATATTCCAGTTATGCATGATGACCAGCATGGCACCGCAATCATATCTGGAGCAGCGATGCTAAATTCTCTTGAATTAGTTAACAAAGATATTTCACAGGTGAAAGTAGTAATATCTGGGGCTGGTGCATCAGCGATTTCTTGTGCTGACCACTGGGTGCAACTTGGTGTTAAGACAGACAATATCAAGATGATTGATTCCAAAGGCATCATCACCGTAAAGAGAGCAGAGGAAGATGGGCTTTCTGCTGAAAAAGAACGATTCGCTAGTGAAGTAGATGAAGGCAACCTCGCTACTGCGATGGAAGGTGCAGATATCTTCCTAGGTCTTTCAAAAGGAGACATCGTTAATCCGGATATGCTTCGCTCAATGGCTGAAAAACCAATAATTTTCGCCTTAGCAAATCCAGACCCTGAAATCATGCCGGATGTGGCTTTAGCGGCCAGGCCTGATGCCATCGTTGCTAGCGGCCGTTCAGATTTCCCAAATCAGGTAAACAATGTTCTAGGATTCCCCTACATTTTCCGTGGTGCGCTTGACTGTATGGCAACAAAAATTACTCCAAACATGAGAATGGCTGCAACCACTGCACTTGCCGGCTTGGCAAAAGAAGCCGTTCCAGAGGAAGTCAGCCAAGCCTATGGCCTTGATTTCATTTCCTTCGGCAAGGATTACATCATTCCCAAACCATTTGACAGACGTGTACTCGTCAGCGTCGCATCGGCCGTTGCAAAAGCAGCAGTTGAAGATGGTGTAGCAGGTATTTCAGAATCATCATTCAACATGACTGCGTATCAAGAAGAACTTGAAGCAAGATTAGGATTAACCCATTCAGTAATGCGCACTGTTATGAATCGTGCAAAATCCTCTCGCAAGAAAATTGTCTTCCCAGAAGGTGATGACCCTCACGTTTTACGCGCTGCATATGAGTTGGACCACGAGAATATTTGCACACCTATTCTTTTGGGGCGTCCTGAAGTCATTGATGCTCTCAAGGAGGAGTATAACCTTGATTTTGAATGTGAAGTGATTAATCCTATTCAGGACCATCGCCGAAAAGGTTCCTATCGTGACGCCCTGTTTGAGATGCGAAGTCGCAAAGGGTTGACCGTTATTGATGCTCAGAGAATACTGAAATCACGAACGTATTTTGGTGCGATGATGGTTGAAGTAGGAGATGCTGACGGTTTTGTGGGTGGATTGACTCGTGCTTATCCTACATTCCTCAAACCTTGTCTAGAGGTGATTGGAACCTCAAAAGAAGCTCATCGGGTTGTCGGGATGTACATGATGGCTGTCAAAGGCAAGTTATTGTTCATCGGTGATGCAACTGTAAATGTCTATCCCGATGCTCGGACTTTGGCAGAAATTTGTGTCCAGACAGCACGCGTGGCGAAGCGCTTTGGAATCAAACCGAAAGTAGCGCTACTATCTTTCTCTAACTTTGGCTCAAGTCGTGGGCTACGCTCGACTCGGCTTGAAGATGCAATTAATATTGCCCGCGAACTAGACCCCAACATCTTGATTGACGGGCCAATGCAAGCTGATACTGCTCTTTTAGAGGATATTCAAGAACAATACCCATTCATGGAATTTGGTGGAGCGGCAAATGTCCTGATTTGTCCAAATCTCGCGGCTGCAAATATCGCCTACAAACTACTTGACCATCTAGGGGATGCTGAATTGACTGGCCCGATTCTTGAGGGGATGGCAAAACCAGTACAAATTCTTCAACAAGGCGATGGGGTTCGAGAAGTAGTTCACATGGCGGCGATTTGTTCTGTTGATGCACATCGCCACGAACTAGAGCGACTTTAGGCAATCATTGAAGCGCTTGTTGCTGTAGCGCCGGACTGGAGATTTGATGGCAGACGACAACGAGGTACTCTCCGACTTTGATGAGAGGTTGCTCCAAGGAGTATTTGCCCGTGTCTGGCGCTATCTTGGTGACTCTGCTGATTCATCCTCTCTAGTAACAAAAGCTAGGTCTCATCAAGAATTGAAAAATAAACTGGAATTAGCTGTCGGAAGAACTGGAATTGACGTTGACACTATGCTTTCTGATATTGATGATTATCTGAACGAATCGGTAAAAACCAGCCACCCTCACTTCATGAATCCGCTATGGGGCGGCACCGATGTCGCGTCTCTGGCTGGGGAATTCATCACCGCTCTTGCTAACACTTCAATGTACACTTTTGAACTCGCTCCCATGGCGACTTTAATTGAAAACGAAATGGTTGATACTATGTTGAAATTGGTTGGTTACAAGGCTGGTGAAGGGATCTTCACAACAGGTGGCTCCAACGGAAATCTTCTAGGTTTGCTCTGCGCCCGAGACCGCAAATTCCCTGATGCTCAGCGAGTCGGTTTAGTTGGGAAACAACTAGTCGCATTCATCTCTGAAGATGCCCACTATTCTACATCTATGGCCGCAAATGTAATTGGTATTGGATTAGACAATCTAATAACCATTCCAACCGACGAAAGTGGAACAATGATTACTGCTGAATTACAAGAAGCAATTGGCGCTGAAAAAAGAGCTGGGAATTTCCCCTTCTGCGTAATAGGTACCGCAGGAACTACTGTCACTGGGGCTGTTGACCCTATGAATGAACTCGCCGATATTTGTCATCAAGAAAAACTCTGGCTCCACATAGATGCTGCGTGGGGAGGTGCTACCCTTCTTTCACCAAAAACTCGCTCTCTTCTGCATGGAATAGACCTAGCAGACTCTATCTGTTGGGACCCACACAAAATGATGGGAGTCCAACTTTGTTGTTCGGTTTTCCTTGTCAAAAACAGTGGTACTTTGAGGAAGGTTTGTGTGCATACTGAGAAAGCACATTATCTCCTATTAGGTGATGCTGAAGATAATGATTTAGGACACATGAGTTTGCAGTGTGGAAGGCGAGTTGACGCCCTCAAACTATGGCTTGCTTGGCGGGCAAAAGGCAATGAAGGTTGGGCATCTCAAATTGAGAGATACTTCTCTCTAGCCGATTATCTAGTTACTAAAGTAAAGGAACACTCACGCCTTGAACTAGTCGTTGAACCTTCAATGACAAATGTATGTATTCGTTACATTGGCTATAGATTGAATGAATCACAGCAAGATTCAATCACCGCGGAGATTCGAAAACAATTGATTTCTAGCGGTCGTTTCATGGTATCACATTCACAAATAAACGGCAGACCAATTCTACGCGCTGTAATCGCTAATCCAAGAGTGGATGAAAAAGTCATAGATGATCTGATAGACTCAATTGTTGAAATTGGCGTTTCTCTTTCGCCTAAGTGAAGGCTAGGTACCCAATCATCGATGCCAATGAGGAGGCGCCATAGCAGCTATGCCTGCTATCAATAAATCAAACAATTTTGTAAGGTATTTCATTTCACTTCCTACCTTGCCAAAATCGCATTGCTCGCCAGTTTGCTAATGTTCGTCTACGACGCACTTCACGCGCTTCAGTATCCCTCAACCTTTCACTTTCACTGTCTAACCACTCATCAAACCAAATATCCATACTCCCAGCCTCCGTTTTTGCCTCTTGGGCAATAAATAGGTGTAGCCCGGTTTATATTAACCATGAAGTGAAATAGGGTAAACCTAAGTGCAATGACTACACCACATAACATTAGCAACACCGGAGTTGAAGCCATGCCAGAACCACCAATGATTCTCAATAATGACGAATATACTGAGATTGAAGATGCGATTATTTCAACTGAAGAACTCGGTTCAAAAGTTCGCCAACTTTTCCGCAACAATTCTGATGATGTTGTTTACGATATTTCATGGGAAGTAGATGCCGCAGTTGAAGCACTAGATGTCTTTGCATCACGCTGGACAATTGAAATTCTAGCCACACTATACATTGCAGGTGAGCGCCGCTTCAACGAACTACGGCGACTGTTAGTAGGGATTTCTAGCAGAACCTTGTCTGATAAGTTGACCACCCTAAGATTGTCTGGATTTGTTGATCGGATTGTAATTGATGGGCCTCCAGTAAAAGTAACCTACAAACTTACAGACCACGGTAAGCGTTCAGGACGTCTTCTCAGCCCATTAGTAGCCTACATGAAACTCAACAATGAAAGCGTGAAAAAACGTTGAAATTACTCGAAAAATAGAGGTCATCTAACCAACACATACAATAGGGACCGGCAACAGAAGATATCCTATGGCACTACTGAATCAGATGGGTAGCCGTCATGCCTTGATTGGTGTCGCAGTTGCGGGATTAACTGGATTTGGTTCATTAGCCACTAGCATATTCCCATGGAATTGGTCAATCTCTGGAACTATCAGTTCATCTCACAATCGTAGTTGGGAGCACCCCCTGCGAAGTAAAATCCTTGATGCCCTTGACTTAAATCCAGGTATTTGCTACCGACAATTACAACGTAACCTCAATGTGGCAAATGGTACATTGCGTCACCATCTTGATGTGTTGCAAACCCAAAAAACTGTTACCACAATACCAGTCAATGGTAGAACTTGCTACTACGCAGGAGCACCAAGTCAGATTGAAATTCTTCGTGACATGAATGTTGGGGACAACAAAGCAGCAGAGATGCTTCCTGTTGGACTATCACAAGTTCAGCGAGAAGTTGTCACTCGCCTAGTCCAAGACCCATTACCAAAATCACAAGCCTCACTAGCTCGCGACATCAGTCGAAGTCGTGCTTCGGTAAACAGCGCAGTACTCGTACTCCGACGCCGAGGTATTCTATCAACCCAGGAACTAGATTTGGCCGAGCACCTGCATGGACTACGCACTGGGACTCTTGATTACGAGTGGATTGATGAGCGCCCTATTGCAGCATGAATTGTTAATCCCACACTTTTTTAGATTTGAAAAGAATCTACGAGATGGAAGGCGCTTCGCGTTAAGTAGTTCTGAATCAGCAGATAGCATCAATAGCACTTAGAACCGACCGACTTCGCCAATTACTAGATGTTGAGGCTTCGTCTTGAGCAACACCCCGCACCCACTGGCAAGAAAGATGCTGATATGCTTCTTGCTTGGCTCCTTGACACAATCGGATTAGTGCGCCGCCGCAATGACGCTGATTCTACTGACGCAACTCAGCGACCCCTTCACAGGCTAATGCGTGACCATTTAGTAAAAGACCCAATGAAAGGGGTTGATGCAAAGACATTGGCAGAACAATTGGGAATCAGTATGACTGCCCTTCACCACCACTTGAAAGGACTTCAATCGGTCAGAATTGTCGCCTCCGAAATTGGTGAAAACGGATGGCAGATGCACCATCTACGTTGCGGTTCACTGTCAGCAGCTATTGACCTACTTCACTTAGAAGTACGTGGAATACTCGCACTGAGGCTTGCTCCCCTAACAGAATGGCAAACAGGCTCAGTAACTCAGGAAGGTGATTCTGACATGAATGTTCAAGACCTCAAACTGCGTATCTGCGAACCACGTCCTCTTCAAGGAAAAGAGGATGAAATTGATGCTTTCCTAAACGATTTTGGCCTACGCGGTGAGCGCCCTAGAGAAAAAAGTGGCAAAGACCTCACCCGCCTTATTTTTGAAAAAATGCTTTCGGCAAATCACCCAATTTCACTAGACGAAGCGGTCGCTGAATGGGGGGCTACTCGTCCAAGACTGGCTAGAACTTTTGACCGCTTCAGAGCAGCAGGCTTGGCAGAACGAGTACTTCGTCACGACCGACTTTCGGTAATTCTCTGGGATGGACTCTCAACTCAATATTCTCGACGAGGTGAACAGTGGATTCTCACTAAAGGTGGACTAAGTAGATTGGACAAGAAAGTTGTGAAACAGGTTACAAAATCACTTCGGGAAGATAAGTTTGATTCAGAAAGATGCGCTGAACTTTTCTCTTCTGTAAGCATTGAGAAACAACGTTTAGCCATAAATCTCCTAGGAGGGCGCCTCCCTTACGGCTACAGACTCTCAGGTAGTTCAGGAGAAGATGTGGCTCGCCAAGTATCGCAGAAAGTTGAGAGCGTATTCAGTCGACTAAAGCGAGTTGCTTCAATCATTGATAACTTGTAATTATCATTACTGGTTAATGTGAATATTTCTTACTAGATTAGAGAGGAAGTTTTCAACAGATTCTGACACCTGTTCTGCTTCTCTATTGGTATGTAATTGAGTACGAAACGCTTTGCCTCCTGGCAACCCCTTGGTGAAAGCAAATGCGTGGCGGAGACGATTTTTACTGCTATCTCCACCGCTTAATTCTCTGTCAAGTTCAATATATCTCTTCCAAGCCCACAATCTCGCTGACATCGTTTCTTCAATTTCACCGCTGAATTCTGTCCCGCCCCATAACGGTTCAGAATTATCCCAGCCAAGATCTCTCTTGATTTGGTGAAAAATTGTTGGCCGGCCAATTGCGGCCCTGCCAATCATCAATCCGGCTGCTCCCGTAATTGCTAAACAGTCAGTTGCAGATTTTGCATCTACAACATCTCCATTTGCAATAACTGGAATATCAACTGACTTGACTATCTCAGCAATAGCCTGCCAGTCAGCTTCCCCCGAATATCGTTGGCGCAGTGTCCGGCCATGCACACATATTCGTTCGGCCCCGACATCCTCACAACGTTTGGCGAGTTCTAGAGCGTTGGTCAATCCGTTACCTGTTCCAAGCCTCATCTTCACAGTGACGGGGACTTCTGAAACCTCAACACATCTCTCAACCATGCTAACTAATTCATCGGGTTTTCCCATTAGTGCGGCGCCAGCACAATGCCTAGTCACAATCGGTGCGGGGCAACCAAAATTCAAATCGATGATATCGGCCTTCTCTTGCAGAAGTTCACAACTTTTTACCATCTCATCGATATTACCGCCAAATATTTGCGGAATGAACGGTTTTTCTCTCTCATCGCTTTCAAGTTTCAACCAACTCTTTGCATCTTGACGCGTCAATGCAGCGGCGGCGGTGAATTCGGTAATAGTAAAATCAGCGCCACATTCTCTGGTTAAAAGACGATATGCAAGCCCTGTAACCCCAGACATTGGAGCAAGAAACAGTGGTACTTGTTCAACCTCCACGACCATTAATCGGGGGGAGGGAGTGTTATACTACTGAACTTACCCGCTAATTTGACAAAAAGAGATGATAGAAGCGGTTATGAATGGTTGTCCGGTCGCCGAGCCGAATGGAAGAACAGAGTGCTCCCCTGCTGGCGTACGAGGACTATGAAGCGAACGCTGTGCACATAGGTACTCAGACTAAAAGTAAGGACATGCAGAAATTCATTGCCAAGACTGAAACCGACGGTGCAACAATCCACCTAATTGATGTCACTAAGACTGACGAAAGAATTGGTTTTGCTGCTAATTTCATCAATAATTACGACGGGCGAGACATACTTGTTGTTAGCGCTCGTCAGTATGGACAGCGCCCGGCTCGAATGTTTGCTCAAGCAATCGGTGCTCGCCAAATAGTTGGCCGCTTTATCCCTGGGACTCTTACAAATCCAAATCTACGCACTTACATTGAGCCACGAGTTATCTTCGTGACTGACCCTCAAGCGGACTCTCAGGCACTTTCAGAGGCTGTTAAGAGTGGTTTACCAGTAATTGGCATCTGTGATACCAACAACCACCTTCGAAATGTTGACTTCTGTATCCCTGCTAACAACAAAGGGCGACGCAGTCTAGCACTAGTCTACTGGCTACTATCCCGTGAAATTCTCAAGGCTCGTGGGGAAACCGACGATGCTACATGGGCACACCACCAAAAAGTTGAGAGTTGGGAATCTTCCTTCTAGATTTGAATCTAGATTCTTTTAATCAACCCATCAATAGTGTATGCTATCTGCATCAGGCAGGCGCAATGCTCTTGACTGAATCCACTTAGTCTGTCATGATGGGTGACTCTTCATCAGCCAGCGTCGTGTCTTCAAACGACTCAAATTCTGATGAGTATAAAGCCACATTATTCGAAGCAACACCTGATGATGATGGGATTTGGCGAGACTCAAAAGGAATCGCACTTCCAGTTTCAGCAAGTGACTTGGAACGTCACGCATATTGCCCACTCTCATGGAAATTAGCACGCTCGGGTGTAAAAGGTTCAGGCGATGCTATTGAACTTGGCAAACAGCGACACAAAGAAATTGAGCAAGCGATGAAAAAGTACCAGAACCATGATTTGAAAGCAAGAAGAGAGATGGTCATCTGGACATGGTGGTTCGCAATTGTGGTTACTTTAACCATTGACACTGCCGCATTTTTCTTCGTTGAAGAGGGCATGATCGCTGATACCGACTTTGCCCGCTTTGCTCGTTACCTTGCTCTTCTCGCATTGGTTTGGTTAATCTTGGCAATACTTCTATTGCTCATCCCATGGAGAAGATATCTTGGAACTCCATTTGGTTTGGCTCAGCCGCCAACACCGACTGAATTTGATATTGTTGACCTTGAACTTTATCAATTTGAGAAAAGTGACTCGAAATCTAGTGGCTGGTGGGCTGGAGGAAAAGTTGAGTTTACAATCCTACTTGGAAGTATGACAATTGCTCTGCACGGCTTAGCACTATTTGAGGCGCAACAGCGCTCAATAGCAACCTTTGTCCTATTAGTGGCTACACTGGGCTGGACTCTTATTGCATCCTGGCAACTTCACAAAGGATTGATCGCGAATATTGCTGTTGAAGAAAAAGGTAAGGAGCTTGGAATTGATAGTGGTTCTGTACTTGCCTACAACGATGACTCGACTTCTTCAGATCTTCTGAAAGATGATTCCACAGGTATTAGAGGTCGGCCGGACCAAGTAATTATCTTTGAAAATGAAGTGGTGCCTGTGGAACAAAAAACTGGAAAAATTCCTGCACAACCTCACTTTAGTCACAAATTACAGGTGTATGCATATCTACATCTTGTATCAAAGATAACCAATAATCAACTCAATTATGGCATTCTCCGTTACGGTGATGATGCTATTCACAAAATTAATTGGGGAGATGGTGAAAGTAAAGTCCTGATGAGACATTTGAAAGAAATTCAAAGATTGATGGTTGAAGGTGGAGCAAAGAGAAACCACGATAGACCCGGAAAGTGCCGGAATTGCTCTCGGCGCCATCGTTGTCCAGAAGCACTTGACTAAACAGGGATGCATTCGTCAGGGTCTGCACGCTCAGGGAATTCAATGCAAGGGCGGATGACTGAAACTGAGACTTCAAACTCATCGTGGAAGGAAATTTGGTCAATTGGAGGAAATGTCAGACCGTACCCTTGAGCTTCAACTTCTAACTCCCACACACCTAACTCAAACGGCGGGGAAAATCTCTGTAATGGTGGATAACGGTCTGTCGTGGCATTCTCTTCCCAATATGGGGTGTCAGTATTTTTGTTAGCGCCTGGCTCCCATAACATTGCGTGCACATATCTCACTGTGCTAGTTAGGTTACTGGTCTCAACACCTGCGATTTCGCTGAAATCCATCTGCACACGGAAGAAAACCTGTATCTCTTTGACTTCAGAGTCAATACGAATTTGATGTGGCTCTGGATGGAAAATGATATCTTCAGGGTCTGTAGAATCAAAAACACGCTCAAAACCGTACACTACAACTGCTTCCTCGGTTTCAGGAACACCTCGATTCCACTCCATCAACTCTCGACTAACAACCAATCCAATACAACCTGAAAAGGTGCTCATTGATAGCAGAATGACCGCGAGGAATACGGGTTTGGCGGCTCTCATCAGACTGCGTTCAACCGCCCCTTTCATTTCAAGGCGATGGATATAGGGGTGGTTCAACGGCTAAGTTTGCCTGTCAGCACTCATAGGGGTCATCACGCTTGAAGCAGTATTGACTCGTCATCATTCAGGCAATTTATGCCAGTAAGTGTACTGATTTCAATCTTCACTATCTTTACCATGCCGTTTTGGCCGACGACGTTTCTTGGAACTTTTAGATTTATCATCAATATCTGAGGCCTTTGCTGGAGGTGGAGATTCTCCGTCTTCTACTGAGAAATCGGTAACTTCTTTTTTATCCTTCAACACATTACCAACTACAGTATTATCTGGAAGTAATTCAACTTCAACCTGTTGACCAGGTAAAATTCCATCCTCACCCGTAATCTCAAAGATATCAGCGCGGATGTCTGCATCGGATGCACTTAACTCCACATCGGAATCTTGGAGATGACGGCGACCCTCTTTGTCACCAATGATATCGTCAATGTCAACTCGATCCTTTTCATATGCAGCTCGCATTGATGTAATCACCATTTCATCTTCTGACCCCTCATCAGTAACATCAAACTCATCCTCACGATCAGCTATTGCGGCATCAATTTCTTGCTCGGCGACTGTGAGATGTTCTTCCCAATCAGACTCCAATTGGTCCTCTGCATATCCCATTTCAGAAATTGCATCGCCATAATCTTCAGCACCACGTACAATCTCATCCTCGTCCTCTTGAATCTCTTCCTCAGTACCCTCTTGCACAATTTCCTTACGTGTGCGGCGCTCATAGAAAGATGAGACATCCTGAACAGTTCCACAATATGCACAATACTCCATTACATCAGGGATGTTTGAATTACAAGATGGGCAATCATGGAATTGTGATAGACCTTCAACAAGGTCAAACTCACAGTATGGGCAAACTTCCTCGTCACCTTCAATCTCACCGTCACACGATGGGCAGTAATCGTAGGTTTCTCTCTCACCTTCTTCAGAATTGACCCTTGACAACTGAATTGCCGCTCCTAGGATAATGATTAGCAATAGACCCGCAAAAACGAACAAGAATGTTGCAGCAGTGAAATTTGATGATTCACTTTCCTGGTCAACGTTACTAGTCGCTGAAATTGACCATGCTGCAGTCCAAGTAGCAACAGAGCTCCCTGCTGGAACTATATACAACTCAAAAGAACCAGCATTTACTGCTTTAAATGAGCAAAGAACTGTATTATTACCATTTGATGCTGTGAAATTGAGGGAGATTGTACTCAGCACCTCCCCCTCTCCATGGTCAAGGCATGTGAATACCTCATTTCCCGTACCTTCATCAGAAACAATATCAACGGTGTATGTGTATGTATTTCCAACTACTAATGGTGTGTGAGCAGGTGTCCAACTCTCACTTTCTTGAAGGAATCGCAAGCGGAGATTGCTATGTAGAGATACTGAACCAAATGCAGTATTATCGTTGATATTTGAATCGTAACTAATGGGATTTGCCAGCCAGCTTGCACTAAATTGCAAGGACCCTACTTCTGTACTAGAAGCTACTGCTGAGAATCTGAAAGTACGCTCTTCTCCTCCCGGAATCCCCAACCCCAACATCGGCGACAATGAGTTACCATCAAATGTCGCTGATAAATCACCTATCACGGGTATTGAACCGGTATTTGTTACTGTTACATCAAAATCAACCAGTTCACCTGATAGGATTGAATCAGTAGATGCTGCGGCGTAAGGTGACACAACCACATTAGGTTCAGGATGGATTGTGATTTGGGTGTCAAGTTCGTCGTTGAACTGTATTGATTGAGGGACTTGTCTACTTGGGTCAATGCGCACTCTCAAAGTGTGAACACCAGACTCAAGTGAGGGCATTTGGGCCATATTCAACTCTTGTTCCCATCCTTGCAATGTAGCACTATCAGTAAAGGTCAAATCAAACGAAATAACGCTAGTTTCAGCAGCACCATCTATGAGATAGATGCCTATTGTTATGGTGCTATCTCCACTTCCACCCATTCGAAGAATGTTACCGCTAAGTGTCCAAGGACCACTAAGTGTGTCAATATCTGATGTAACCGTAATCTCAGGATTCGGTTGCTGGTGGTGGAGATAATCAGGGCTAGAAATGACTGTGAATTGTGCTGGAGTTGCAGCATTATTACTGGTGTCTGATTCACTAATTCCATCGGCCGCTGAGTTTGCTATTGCACTAATCTGATGATTCCCAGCTGCAGGTGCATTGAATGAAGTTTGGATAGTTGTTGAAATGCCAACAAGTAATGGCGATATCTCAAGTTCTGTCAGAGTACCACCATCAAGTTGAATCAACAGATGCGATGATGGTGCGTCAAGATTTCCTTGATTAGTAACATCAATTGAAAGATTTACAATATCTCCTTGATGCAAATCGACTGACGGCGTGAGGATAATATTACTGGCAATTAAGTCAATTTTCCCCGAAACTTCAAACTGCTTTGATACTGAATTAGTTGAGCCATTATGTGTGACAACAAGAACAACTGAATGGGTGCCAAACGGAACATCTGACCAAGTCCCGGTGACTTGAACAAACCCATCACCAGAAATGCCTACTGTCTCAGTATGAAATGCAGTATTTCCAAAACTATCTGGATGTAGAGAAACATCAACGTTCGTGATGCTTGAAGAAATATCATTTGTTAGGGTCGCTGTCACTTCGATATCATCGCCCTCGCCTGGAGATGATGGCGAGATTGCAAGACTGTCAACGCTGAAATTGACATCTCCAGCACTAACAGCACCAATGACTGGAACCAACAATAGGAGTAGTAAAAATCCTGAAGTGGTAATGGCTGAAGCCCGCCCCATATACACACGAGACCACATACTGCACTTCAACCCTGCCGATTGATACCGCTAACCAGTATCTTACGCAACAAGGTATTCTACAAGTAGAATACAAAGGAAGGGTTGAAGACGAAGGTGAGTTGTCCTAAAGTTGGTGACCATGCGACGCACGTCCGTGATTGTTGTAATTACTGCAACCTTGATGCTTGCCTTACTTCCTATTGTTGAAGTCACTGCAAAAGGGGCCAAGGTAAATCCACCAACATTTGGAACTGGTCCTACGCAAGGTGAAATTGTCGCTGGCAGTGTCACAATTTTTGTTTCTACTACAACTGGTCTGGATGCTGCTAGCCTCGAAATATTTGATGGTGTTTGGTCGGTTGTGACAAATATCACCTCTGCAACTTCTTGGTTGTACAACTGGGATTCATCTTCAGTTAGTGATGGAAATTATCAATTCCGACTTGAAGGATGGGCTAGTGGTGTATCTACCGGTGTAACAAATGGAGCAAATTTTGTAGTCGATAACACGGTTCCGAGTAATCTTGCATTCGTAACCGAAAACCCCGATTATGGCACTGGTTTGTCCCTTTCCACCCGGGCTTGGTATGCAATCCCTAGTACTGGAACACTATCTTTCACATGGAATGCGACCGACACAAACCTTGACCATGCCACTCTCACAAACGTCCCCGGCCCCGGCTCACCCTCGAATGATGGCCCAGGTTTTCTGGCTCACCGATGGGACTGGGCCACTGGAAGTTTCCCTTCACAAGGAACTTGGGACCCTGTCTTAACGGTCTATGATGGGGCTGGACTGACTTCAACTGAAACCAGATATATTGGCATTGACATGGTTGGTCCAACTGTGGGAACACCAACGCTATCAATTAATAGTGATTGGAACAATGCTCAAAATCTTGTGTTCTCTAACCTATTCAATGGCGCTTCAGATAGTAGCGGAAGTGGAATCGCTGGATACGAAGTTAGAGATTCCGTTGACACCACTTGGGACTCTGTTGGCATTGGTGGCGCAGGAACATTGAGCCTACAAGAAGGGGTACGGACAATTCAATTCCGAGCTGTTGACAATGTTGGTAACAGTGGCAGCAGTAGCGATTATACTGTTAGAATTGACCACGTTGCACCAGTTGCTGGAGGATGGTTGGTGCCTGAACTAACCACTGCCCAGTCGGGAGCAGTTGGAATCACAGTTCAAGCAAGTGATGCTTTGTCTGGAATTGACTCTACTTTAACTAAAATCCAATATGGCTTTGACTCAGATGGAGTCGGTCAAACACCTGATATTACTGGCTCTTGGATAGATGTAGGATATGGATTATCAAGTAGCCTCTCATCATCAATTGACTGGTCAACCAAACAAGATCAATTCCTCTCTCTTCGGGCAGTTCTAATAGATAATGCCAGTAATTCTGATAACTCTGTCACCCAACATTTCATGGTTTTCCCAAGCCTTGACTTGTCATGGAATAGCGCTTCTGTGGACCGATTAGTTGTGCGGGCCGGAACTGAAGGACGGGTAAATGTGACATCTATGCTTGTAAGTAACGAAGCGTATGCTGGTAGTGTTGTGGTAAGATTACAAACAGCTCCTGCAGACCGAAACAGCAATGTCGTTTGGACGACAATTGAGACTAGAACTTTACAACCTAATTCATTAGCAGATTTGCAAGAACAGATGCTTTGGACGGTCACTATTTTGAATCCAGGGGAAATTGATATCCGCTTGACAGCCGACTCTTCAGATTCCATTTCTGAGAGAGATGAAGCGAACAACGATGCCTACATGGTTGCTCAAGGAGCAAGCCAAAAAATGGTAGGCGCAGTGCCTTCATTTTCACCGACTTTGGTGATGACTATTATTGCCGGACTATACATCGGACTGCAAATTTCTAGGCCTAAGTCAGAAAAATGCTTGAGTTGAAACATTTGCAAATTTGCTGTGAGAATAATCACTCTTCAGAATATTGAATCGTTTCATCATCTGCAAGTTCCATCATCTCGTTGATTGCTTCTTCATCGTCTGGATCGACTTGCGCATTTTTGTAACGACGCTCACGACTTCTTGCATCTGATAAACCAGGAACCAATTCATCAAATCCTGCGATTGCTGTTTCACCTTTTTCTTGAATGTAATCAAGCCGGCGGGAAGCCAACTTTTGCTCTCTACGTTCGCGCTCTAATGCTTTAATGACTGTTCCATGTTCAGCACCCTGTAAAATTCGCTCAACAGCATGACTGGCTAGAGGGAGGGCTTCCTCATCGCCAATCAAAACGATGGTACTTCCGTAAACGGCCATTTCACAACCTGAATTCTGTTCAATAAAACGGCGAATTTTGCCATCGCTGCCAATCAATCTACCTCGCATGCGCTTTTGTTGAAGGTACTGTTTACCAGTCCATTCACGCATATCAATGAGTTTGAAATAACAATCATCTTCTAACAACTTGATTGCTTTTTGAGGTGACATACCTCTGCCAACGGCTTTGATGAGTTCTGGGAATTTCATCATCTTTACTGGGTCAGTTATTACAGGGTCCCAACTGATTGAAACATCACCGCTTTCAGAATCAATTTCAAGAGCAACGTTTGCCGCCTTTTCAAGCGATCTCCGAGTCGCTCCTCTCTTCCCAATCAATACCGCAACGCGGTCCATTGGAACCCGAATTGAAACCTCCATGAAGCGAGCCGACCTGCCACCCCTCTTTCAAGTCGCCGACAGTTAAAATTTGAGTAAAATTCAAAAAACAAATTAGAAATTGTGATTGTTCATTCTTCAATGACGAATAAAGTCGCTTCAGCCAAATCAGCCTCAACCCCATTTCTCTGTGCCCACTGACAAAGCCTTGTCACATCTCTGACCAGAAATTCCTTGGCATTTGGATGATGTTGAGTCACTGATTGCCCTGCATCAATAATCCATGCCTCACCTTTGTGAATCATGATGTTGTAATCAGAAAAATCGGCGTGCGCTAGCCCAGCATCTTGCCAAATCATTCGCAATTGTCTCAGCAGTTCTTTGAACAACTTTTCCGGATCATCAACTTTCACATCTCGAAGTCTTGGGGAAGGGCCATTTTTGTCACCCAAATATTCCATGACAAGTACATTATTTCGTGTTATCAAAGACTCAGGTACTCGTACACCATTCTTTCTCATCCGCATCAAATTCCGATGCTCTTTTTGTACCCAGACATTGACGAGCTCTCGATGCCTTCGCCGCAATCCACCAAACCTTGGGTCACCCTCAATATACTGCATCAATCCCTTGAATACGGCATTTGAAGTGTGGAAAATTTTGACTGCAATCGGACCAGATTGTGATTTCGCAAAGAAAACATGCGCTTCTTTCCCCCTAGCAATTGGCCACTCTATTGTGTCAATATGACCTTGTTGCATCAACTTGAACACTGACATGAGAGTAGATTGGTCAAACACCTGGTCAAACACTCGCCGGTCAACCCAATCATACTGACCCCGGCCAAGAACTCCCGTCAATTTATGCTCAATTGCAGAAAACATTGAGGCATATTTCTTCTCTTTCATCCAATGATATTTAGATGAGTCTTGGTCAAATTTATCTAGGGATTTGTTAATTAATTTTTCATGCTTTTCAATTTCTGGCCGCTCATCATCTGCTTCAAATTCTGACCAATCTTGGTCTGGGAAATCTTCCAAATTTGCCTTAGCCCGTTCTTCTGTAATGTCAACCCATTCACGCTTTGAGGAGCGGCTTTTGACGCCCTTTTTACGAGATATGCCAATCCCTCATGCCTCATCGGCAGTATCGTCATCAGATTCTTCAGCGGTTTCTTCTTCAACTTCTGCAACTGGTTCTGCAGTATCATCTGCACCCATATCCCAAATGCCGTCATCTTCTCCACCAGTATCATCGGAACCCATACCAAAGACATCAACAATTTCTGGTAGAACTCCCTTTCTTGAGAGATATAGAGCCTGAGTCTTTGTGTAACGCATTTTGACATCTGCCTTTGAAGGTTGGAAATCCCATGGCTGAATGATGATTAAATCTCCTTCGCGCACCCATTGACGGCGTCTCATCTTGCCTGGGATTCTTGTAATTCTCTCTTCACCATCTGCACAGATGGCTCGAATCCTACGACCACCAAGGATTTGGTCAGCGATTGCGAACATTTCATTCACTCGCTCGTTAGGGACTTTGACGCGAATCTTCTCGTCACCAGATTCCATCTGGGCGAGCAATTCCTTGTCTACAGTCTCCTCTCTTCTACGACCCACGATTTTATCCGGTAGCCCACCATTGATAAACGGTTTGAGCAGGAAAAAGAGGATACTCGCTTGCGCGGTGCTAAAATCAGTTGCCATTGTCTGCCTTTTTGGGTGAGCGGGTTGAACGACGCTATACTTGAACGCGAGAGAACAATTGCTGACAAGATGGGTTGGACTCATCTAAACGGTGCCTACAAGGCCGAAGGTTGGGACATGATCACCCCAAATGGTGAAAAAATTGCAATTCGATTTGACGAACTTTCCCTTGACACAAACGCCCATTATTTGGAACTTGAACAACGTCCTGACCGCGATTCAGGATGGAAAATTTCTGCTTTTGGATTAGCACGAAAAAATGCTGACTGGTGGGTAATGGCAAATTCAGAAAAAATCTACGTTGCCCCTACCAAAAAACTCTGGAAGATTGTCAAAAAGGCAAGAGGTTCGGATGAAAAACACTCACGACGAAACCTAGATGACCCTGACAAGCGGCTTTTCTCTAGGGCTCATATCCTACCTCTTGATGAGTTTGCAAGTTGTTGCATCCTTATCCTCAACCAATAATACACATTCAGTGTATTATATCCATACATCATTAGGAGTTGTCAATTCACCTTCTGTGTCACCTGTATTCACCACTCCACGAGGTTCAACGAGCATGATTTTACATTCATTTTCAGCGCTGGGCTTATGCTGAATTCCTTTCGCAACCACATACATATCACCCTCATTCAATTCTACAGTTTCATTCTCAAATTCAATCTTCATCTTACCTTCAATTACGATGAAAACTTCGTCGGTATCTTCGTGATTATGCCAAACAAAATCACCCTTGATCTTGACCAATTTGAACTGATAGTCGTTCATCTCCGCGATTACTTTTGGCGACCAGTGGTCTGAAAATTTGGATAATTTCTCCCTCAAATTGATTTTCTCCATCCTTTCTCTCTCCTTTGTATACGGATAGAGGAGTTCTACTTCTGCTTATCTAAGCACAAAAGCAACGCTTCACATAAGCCCTGAACATAGGGTACCCTCTGGTCCTACCCACATCAGTGCTACGGCTACACCACTGTTCCTACCGAATCCAAAACAGTGTTTCAATGTCGCACCCATTGACCGGTCTGTTGGTCGCGCCAGTACCAGACAGCACTGCCTTGCGGGTGTTCCAGCCATTCATAACCATCCTTCGCCCAAACTCCTTTCCAATTCGCATTGGGCAAAGGTTGTCCTCGCGGCGGCACCTCTCCAGGTGGCAATATCGGCTGTTGCTGAGTAATTGGTTGTTGAAACATCATCGGCTGTTGGTGCGTAATTGGTTGTTGAAACATCTTCGGCTGTTGCTGCGCAATTGGTTGTTGGGGCATCATTGGCTGTGGTTGCATCATTGGTTCACTTGGCGGCATATCGCTCAGTGTTTCCATCCTCGACGGCAATCCTTCAGTTAACTTCGTAGTCTGGGTGTCATCTTTTCCCTTTGATCTCTTCAAGACCATAAAATAACATGCACCAGCCAAAGACATGATTGCTATAATAATCAACACGATATTCAGAGGTTTTGTCCACGATGATTCCAAATCAGCCTCGTTGTACCAATTCATAGAATCGTGATCAACATAATTGATAATTTCTCCATCTGATATGGATACATCCTCTTCAGCCATGAACAGGGTGGCAAACACCGC
>JYMV01034905.1_pt1 | contig 32016 bp, 31 predicted proteins | sample 338911 | NCBI WGS metagenome assembly JYMV01 (sample SAMN03354496, study PRJNA234377) | hydrothermal vent metagenome | biome: Deep sea; feature: Hydrothermal plumes at the Eastern Lau Spreading Center, Western Pacific Ocean; material: Seawater | place: Tonga | collected 2009 | depth 2000 m m
GGTGAAGCCGGCGCTGGAAAAGCCGTGACCAGTCGAGCCATTCATCAAAACAGCGCACGTAGTTCCGGCCCCTACGTTGAGGCCAACCTAGCGGCGATTCCTTTCGAGAACATTGCCACCGAACTATTCGGTCGTGAAACCGGCAACGGACTAACGCCTGGACATTTCGAAAAGGCAAACGGGGGAACCCTCGTTCTAGACGAAGTCGGCGATCTTGACCTGACTCTTCAAGGCACTCTAGTCAGCGCTTTAGAGGAAAATCATTTTTTCCGACTCGGTGGAAAAGACCGGGTAGAGATGGATCTGCGCATCATAGCCACGACCCATCACGACCTTGAAGCCAAGGCCCGAAACGGCACTTTCCGAAAAGATCTTTATTACCGCCTAAACGCCGTCCCGATAACGGTTGCCCCGTTGCGGGAACACCTGGAAGACGTACCTGATCTCGTCGACTTTTTCGTTCACTCCATTATCGCTCAATGGCAACTACCCTTTCGACGATTTTCAACAGCGGCACTTAATCATCTTCGAAATCAGCACTGGCCCGGCAATGTCCGCGAACTTCGAAACATCGTCCAACGACTGCTGATCAGCGCCAATGAAGGGGATATTGAACTGGCCGAACTCAGGTTTTCCCTCGGCGACACAGATGCGGGTAAGGGAACGGTAGCGCGCTGGCGGGACGTTGGTCTTGACCAACCGCTACGAGAAGCTCGAGAGGCTTTTGAACAAGCCTATTTCCGTCACCATCTGGATGCCGCCGGTGGCAGCATTTCGGAACTGGCCCGTCGATCTGGGATGGAACGAACCCACCTGTATCGAAAACTCAAGGGACTCGGTATCGATCCACGTGCCCCACGCACACTCACCGAAAATATCTGAACCCGCTTATCCAGAACGACACGAGTCAATAATCGTATGAAAATCGTTATTCTCGGCGCTGGCCACGTTGGCACATCGATGGCTGAAATCTTGTCACTCGAAGCCAACGATGTCACGCTGATTGATCGCAACGCAAATCAATTAGAGGGCCTGCAGGGCCAACTCGATATCCGCACGATCGTCGGAAACGGCCCTCATCCCGGCATCCTCGAGCAGGCGGGCATTGAAGATGCAGACCTGCTCCTGGCCGTCACGGATCAGGACGAGGTCAATATGGCAGCCTGCCAGATTGCTCACTCCCTCTACAGAACGCCCAAAAAAATTGCTCGCATTCGTGCGACTGAATATCTCACACATCCCGAGATCTTCTGTAACGAATCTATTCCGATTGATTTCATTATCAGTCCTGAGCAGATCATTACACAGCAGATTCTGGCCTTGATCGAAAACCCTGGTGCACTGCAAGTAGTTGAATTCGCCGGCGGACGAATTCAACTGGTCGGAGTCCGTGCCTACTTTGGTGGCCCGCTGGTTGGCCACGAACTGCGGGATCTGCGTAAACACCTGCCGATGATTAATACCCGAGTCGCCGCCGTGTACCGGCGTGATCGTCCCATCATTCCACTGGGCGAGACGATCATTGAACCTGATGACGAGGTCTTCTTTATAGCAGCCAAGGCCCATATTCGCGAAGTCATGAGCGAGTTACGCAGTGTCGAAACCCCGGGCCGCCGGGTAATTCTCGCCGGCGCTGGCAATATCGGACTGCGTCTCGCCCGCACGCTAGAAGACAACGGTTATCGAGTCAAGCTCATCGAGCGCAACCCCGACCGAATTCGGGAGGTCGCTAATCTTCTGGAAAACACTGTCGTGCTGCACGGCGATGCCGCTGACCGGGAACTTCTCTGGCAGGAGAACATTGACCAGACAGAAGTCTTCTGTGCATTAACCAATGCAGATGAAGCCAATATTTTGTCGGGTATGCTGGCGAAACGCCTGGGTGCAAAACACGCTATTGCGCTAGTGAGCCGATCCGCCTACGTTGACTTGATTGAGAGTAGCGTCCTGGATGTTGCGATCTCCCCGCAACTGGCGACCGTTGGAGCGCTGCTTACCCATATTCGACGAGGCGACATGGTTGCGATCCACTCCCTTCGACGAGGTGCAGCCGAAGCGATCGAGGCCGTCGCCCATGGTGACCCGGCAACATCCCAGGTGGTGGGTCGCCGCATAGACGAGATTTCGTTGCCACCGGGAACCACGCTGAGCGCCCTCGTGCGTGGAGACGATGTCATTATCGCTAAGGGAAGTACCGTGATCGAAGCAGAAGATCATGTCATTATTTTTGTGATCGACAAACAACGCATTCCCGAAGTGGAACGCTTGTTTCAGGTCGCTGCAACCTTTATCTAATACCAAGGATCTTGTCCGCGTGCGCCTCCAGGTCATCCTAAATATTCTTGGGATTCTGTTAGCACTCTTCAGCACCAGCCTTCTGCCACCATTGGCGTTGTCACTTATCTATTCAGACAACACCACCACCGCATTCCTAGTAGCCTATCTTGTCACCCTTGCGACGGGGCTCGCTTGTTACCTGCCAACGCGACGTCAGGGGCGCGACCTCAGGCTGCGCGATGGTTTTCTAATCGTGGTCCTGTTCTGGACGGTGCTGGCAAGCTTCGGCGCACTGCCACTGTTGCTGTCCAACAATCCGGCAATGGGCCTGACCGATGCGTTTTTCGAATCTATGTCAGGACTCACCACTACGGGCGCCACAGTTCTTGTAGGTATCGATGACCTTCCGATCTCGATTCGCTACTATCGCCAGCAACTCCAATGGTTAGGAGGCATGGGCATCGTCGTACTGGCGGTCGCCGTCATGCCCATGCTTGGCATTGGCGGCATGCAACTTTATCGGGCTGAAACACCAGGCCCGATAAAGAATTCCAAACTAACACCGCGCATTACTGAAACGGCTAAGGCCCTTTGGTATATCTACCTGGGACTCACGGTTGCCTGTGCAATAGGTTACTGGCTGGCTGGTATGACCGTATTTGATGCTATCGGTCACAGTTTCTCCACCGTCGCTATTGGCGGATTTTCAACGCATGATGCCAGCATCGGCTTCTTCCACAGTCCCTTAATTTCTGCCATTGCTTCTCTGTTCATGATCGCGGCCGGAATGAATTTTGCGTTGCATTTCCTTGCCCTCAGACAGCGTAACTTCCTTGTTTACCTGCAAGATACTGAGGTTCGCGTTTTCCTTGGGTTTCTTCTTTTAGTCACAGTGCTCACCTGTGGCGTACTGTGGTCGACGAATACTTTTAGTGACGCCACCACCACCCTCTGGCATGGAGTCTTCCAGGTGATTTCGATCGGAACCACCACCGGCTTCACCACCTCTGGATTTCATTGGTGGCCTTCTTTACTGCCTGTATTGCTGATCATGATGAGCGGCATCGGCGGATGCGCGGGTTCCACCGCTGGAGGTGTCAAAGTGATCCGTATGATTTTGCTCTACAAACAGGGGCGAAGAGAGATTAACCAATTGATTCACCCCAGTGCCTTTTTCCCCATCAAACTCGGCGGCAAACCCGTACCGGACAATGTCATCAATGCGATCTGGGGGTTTTTTGCGCTCTACATCTTTAGTTACCTAGTACTGTCACTGGCGATGACCGCAACTGGCGCTGATCCATTAACCGCATTCTCAGCTGTCACAGCCTGTCTAAACAATCTAGGTCCAGGACTTGGCGCTGTGGCCAAGAACTATGCCGCAATCGATCCAGCGGGAAAGTGGATTCTCAGCGGCGCGATGTTGATGGGTCGACTTGAACTGTTCACGCTGCTGGTTCTACTAACGCCAGCGTTCTGGCGAAGTTAAGCGGCCCCCAGAACCTGCTTCACCACGGCAGCAACCTTGCTCACATCGATACGCGCCATGCATTGGTTTGAACAATGGCGACGCCGGTAACATCGATCACACCCCTGTTCAGGCCGTATCACGATCGATTCAGAGCTGAGTGGGCCCACCCGTCGTTCGTCGGTGGGTGCAAATAGTGCGACCACTGGCACCCTGCAAGCCACCGCTACATGCATTGGAAAACTATCGCCGCAAATCACCACAGCCGCGCGCCCCATCAATTCGGCCAACTGCAATAACGACAATTGGCCCGCCAGGTTCACTACCTGTTGAGTAGCCAGCCCCGTTAGATGGGTCGAAATCACGCTCCGCTCCGCCTCGGTACCCGTCACCACCACCGCGCAGTCAGCGGGCAGCGCATCACACAGTTCTCGATAACGTTGCAGGGCCCAGTCTTTGGTTGGCCAGCGACTCACAGGAGACAAGACCACCAGCCGTTTGTTAGTGATGCCGGCTCGGGCTAACTGATCATTCACAAATTCGACTTCTTTCTCAGATAAGTGTATTTCCATCTGTGAGTCGGCACGGGGAAAGCCAGCCACCTCCAAGACACCGTCAAGCTCTCGAAGCGCATGGAGTTCAGGCTGGTGGAAACGCGTTGCAAACCACCAACGCCCCTTCACGACTCGACGCCTTGCACGTGCTCCCCATAGAAACAACACCGTCTTCCAGCGACCTTGCAAATCGATGGCCAAATCGTAATTCCGTTGCCTCACTTTAGCCATGGTCTCTAAACCATGGCGCAAACAAACTATTGGGTGACGAAACCACTGATACTTAATCCAATATCGATCGAAGGAAATAAGTTCATCGATGTGGGGGTTGTAATGGAATAGATCGGCGGCACCAACCGATGTCAGTAAGGTCAGGTGGGCATCGGGATAGTATTCCCTCACTCGCCGAATATGACCGCTCGCGTGAAGCACATCACCGAGGGAGGTCTGCTTGATGAGCAGGATGTTCATGCCGTGTCGATAACAAATCCCATCGATGCAACACGTTCCTTAACCACAACTGGATCAGTCATACGGCGACGAAGCACCCCGTGGTTGTGTATTAAACCATTTGAGTGTCCACAAATACTGATGCAGTGCGCCCCGCAGACTCGCTTCAAATACACCATTAATGCGCTCCGCATCGACCGTGTCTTCGCGAGTTGGAAAATCTGTCAAAGGATCTCCAATACAGACCTGATAGTGACCTGAATCTAGCAAACGCGTAATAACCGGCAGAACCTTAGCGCCTGTCACTGCAGCTAACCGACCAACGATTGGAAGTGTAGCCGCCTGGGTCGAGAAAAAAGGGACGAACACACTGTGTTTGCTGTCCAAATCCTCGTCTGGCATCAGATACGCACAGCGGCCCTGCCGCATTGCCTTGATCAGCGACCGTAAGCCCTGATCGCGCATCAGAATATGGGCGCCAGTACGGCTACGACATCGCCATAACCACCAGGCGAGAAACGGATCATTAGGTCGCTTCATCATCGACACACCAGGCCAGTAACGCGAAAGCATAACCCCGCCCAGGTCTATTCCCACGGTATGGGGCGTCACTAGTAAAACCTTGTCCCCGGACTCGAACACAGCCTGACATTTTTCGATTCCACTGATCGAACACCACCGATCCAACCGTTTCCCCGTGGCCCACCACACCAAGCCCAGGTCGACAATTCCCTGCCCGTAGGCCAGAAAATGCCGACGTACCATGTCAGCACGCTGACGCTCGCTGAGGTCAGGAAAACAAAGTGAAATATTGACATTCGCAATATGACGACGTTTCTTATTTCTCCGGAAAAACAACCGCCCAAGTAGACGGCCGACGCCCAGCATTGCTACTCGGGGCAACAAGGAGCAAAGACCAATAGCACCGATCAGCACCCACCGCGGCCAATAGGTCGGTCCAACGAATGCCCAGCGAAAAACGGGTAGCGTTGATCGAACAGGCGTCGTCATGATCGATGGGATACCTCACTCCCCGCACCCAGTCCCACACCAGCCGCTGTCAGTGCACGACGGAGCGGTGACCATACGCTGGCGACCCTGTGCAAATCAGTTGCGCAATCGATATCGGTTACCGGTACCAATGTAGAGTCAAAAGTTAACCCGCTTGCCCTCGCATTCAGTAACATCTGTGCATAAACATCACTGGTTCCCCAATGAATCCCTGTGAACAAATCCGGCACAGGATGACTCAGGCCAAGCAGACAAAACCCACCGTCTCGAGTTGGCCCAACCACACTACCGCCGCACCTGAGTGCGTTGTAAGTCTCGACGAGCGCTGAACCTGGGAGATGCGGCACGTCAGTACCCATCACCGCCGCCGCCGTGTTTCGTTCAAACGCCGTGGCAAGAAGGCACTGCATCTTCTCTCCCAGGTCACCCTTGCTTTGGTCCACCAACGTGACTTGATACTGCTTTTCTAACTCACTGAAAATTCGGTGATCGGTGTCCGGCCAGCCCGCAATCACCAACTCGCCGGCCCAATGTTGTGCACAAAGATCAACCGACAGTCGAAGTAAAATTTCGGCGACTTCGGCCGCCTGGTGCCGTGAATACGGCGGGACCAGACGGGTTTTTGCCATCCCGGACCACGGCGCCTTTGCCATCAGCATTAAAATCGGCATCGACCCAAGTATGGCTTAGCGCCGATTAACGTACCAGCCCGCCAGACGGTTGGCAGGAACACCGATGTAGAACATAAACCGCAATACCCACATCAGCACGACGGTCTGCGCCACCCCCCCCGCCTGCCACCGCCGCGCAGAGGTGCGAACCGTTTTCTCCACACATAGCGGCCGACCGATACGTTTAAGACGCTTTGAGATATCGATGTCCTCCATCAAGGCTAAAGGACGGTAACCGCCAATGGTTTGGAAGATTGACCGACGCACGCTGATCGCCTGATCACCAGTCGCGATCGCAGTCCAACAAGACCTATGGTTGGCTATAGTCTCGATGATTCGAAAGATCGGTGCTGCAGCGTCAATTCGAATGGCGAACCGCACCCACGCGATGTCCTTTCCGGTCGATCGAAAAATCAAGCGCAGATCGTCCATGGGCAGCCGAGTGTCTGCATGAAGGAATACAAGCCAGTCCGTGTGGCTTTGTGCCGCGCCGTGGTTCATCTGCGAAGCTCTCTCAGCTCGTTGTGTCCGTACAATGCGCAATCGGGAATCTCGATCAAGACTCGATGCCAACAAGCCACGCACCACCAGGTTTGAACCGGGATCATCACTGGCATCCACCACAACTAACTGATCAATATCGTCCCTTGCCAACACGGCAACCACCGCACTAACAAGACCGGGCCCTTCCCGAAACGCAGGCATCACCACCGCTATCGTTGGCCGAGTCATCGGCGCACCACGACCAAACCAATCAGCCGTTTCTCAGACGTTGCGCTACCCGCAAACGCAGCGCATTCAACTTGATGAATCCCTCTGCATCGGCCTGACGATAAGCACCATGATCTTCTTCAAACGTAGACAGCTCGGGAGCGAACAATGAGTGCGTCTCTGACCGTCGTCCAAGCACCATGACACCACCTTTGTAGACTGACAGACGAACAGTACCCGTAACGCTCGCCTGCGAAGCATCGATCAACGTCTGTAGTGCTTCTCTTTCAGGGCTCCACCAATAACCGTTGTAAATCAAGCGCGCGTAACGGGGCATCAGGTCATCTTTGACATGCGCCACTTCCCGATCCAAGGTAATTGATTCCATCGCACGATGTGCCTTCAACAATATCGTGCCACCAGGGGTCTCATAACAACCCCGGTTTTTCATACCGATATAACGGTTTTCAACTAAATCGGCACGACCCACTCCATGACGACAGCCGATTTCGTTGAGTCGCACCATCAAAGCAGCCGGTGACAAGAACTCATCGTTGATCGACACAGGATCCCCTGCCGAGAACGCTAGGTCAATGGTTTGCGGTTCGTCGGGCGCATCGGTAGGTGCGACAGTCCATGCCCATATGCTGGGATCCGGTGTGTGCCAAGGATCCTCAAGTTGTCCGCCTTCGTAGGAGATGTGCAACAGGTTTGCATCCATCGAGTAATCCGAACTCCCATCGGCCTGTGTCTGGACGGGAATCCCATGCGCCTTAGCGTAAGCAACCAACTTCTCGCGCGATGTCAGATCCCATTCTCTCCACGGTGCAATGATGCGAATACTCGGATTGAGCGCGTAGGCGCCAAGTTCCATGCGGACCTGGTCGTTACCTTTTCCGGTAGCGCCATGAGCAATCGCATCTGATGAGGTAAGGCCCGCAATACGAACGAGATGTTTGGCAATCAATGGCCGTGAAATCGATGTGCCTAGCAGATACTCACCCTCATAGACCGTATTGGCCCTAAACATTGGAAAAATAAAGTCGCGGGCAAATTCTTCTCTCAAGTCCTCTACAAAAATTTCGTTTATTCCAAGCGCTTTGGCTTTGGCTTTGACTGGCTCTAAGGGTTCATCCTGCCCAATATCTGCGGTGAACGTAACCACCTCACAGTGATAATGATCTTGCAACCATTTCAATATGACAGAGGTATCTAACCCACCTGAATAGGCGAGCACGACCTTTTTGACTGTTTGCATACGAGGGCCTTGATCCCAACCTGGATCTGAGTTAAGTCAGACGAATTATATCAATCAGATATCATCCTCAGGGCTTCGACAAATGCGGCCATGACACAGTCAGGATAGAATCGGCGCCGCGACCCCATCCAGAATGGCCCAGTTCACCCAATCGGCTTCGATTACAGACAGGATCTACCTGCCATCATGACGTGCAGACACTTTTTGTCACTTCTTGACTTCCCGAGCGAAGATCTTCAGCAACTGATTGAAAAGGCTATGGATCTCAAGTCGGGGCTGCGACAAGGCCAACTGTCGAGCGTGATGAAAGGCAAGACCTTGGCCATGGTGTTCGAAAAAGCGTCTACCCGCACTCGAGTTTCGTTTGAAATTGGTGCCAACCAACTCGGTGGGAGTGCGCTTTTCCTCTCGCCCGGCGACAGCCAAATGAGCCGCGGTGAATCACTTGCAGACACCGCCCGCGTCCTGTCATCCATGGCGGATCTAATCGTGATGAGAACACTGGCCCACGAACGCCTGACCGAGGTCGCCCAGCATTCCCAGGTGCCCGTCATCAATGCAATGTCCGACACCTCACATCCGTGTCAATTACTTGCCGACATCCTCACTTTCGTTGAGCACCGGGGATCCATTGCCAACGCGACCGTAGCATGGATTGGCGACGGAAATAATGTGTGCCAATCGTGGATCAACGCAGCCCGCCAGTTTGGTTTCAATTTACGCGTTGCCGCTCCCATCGGTTACGAGCCTGATCCGGACATTGTCGCTGCGTCAAAGGACTATGCAACCTTATCAGATCAACCAGAAGACGCCGTCCTGGGTGCGGATTTGGTGGTGACTGACACCTGGACCAGTATTGGTATGGAATCCGAGCGTGCTGACCGAGAGTCCATTTTTTCCAATTACCGCGTGACGTCCGAACTCATGCACCAAGCGAGTAAAGACGCGCTTTTCATGCACTGCCTGCCGGCTTATCGCGGGAAGGAGGTGGATGCGAAAGTGATTGACGGGCCGCAAAGCGTGGTGTGGGACGAAGCCGAGAACCGCCTTCACGCACAAAAAGCGCTGATGTTCATGCTGCTAGCAGGCTAATGTTAGCGGCTCACTGTCTCGCCAGACACAATCGAGACCGGCCGCCAACAAGCTAGTTCGCCACGACTGTTCGCATCTGGGTCAAGGCACGATTCTCTATCTGCCGAATTCGCTCTGCCGAGACGTTATATTCATCGGCCAGCATTTGCAGGGTCGGTTTCTTGGACTCATCATTCAACCAACGGCGCTGGATGATGTTGCGACTACGATCATCCAGTGAATTCAACGCTTCGCGCAACTGCAACTGACGCGAGTGCGCCTCATCTGCTTTTAGAACCAATTCGCCCGGATCGGCGCCCTCAGCCGCTAAGACCTCTGCCGGCGACAGACTTCTACTATCGTCATCATGGTCCAGTATGGGATCAAAAGAGACATCCGCTCCACCCAAGCGCGTTTCCATCTCACGCACCGTGTGTTCATCGACTTGAAGTTTCTCAGCGAGTTGCTCAATTTCCGAGGCCTGCATCGGGCCCAATCGACTGCGGTTCTTGCGTAGGTTAAAGAAAAGTTTTCGCTGCGCCTTGGTGGTGGCTACTTTGACCATACGCCAGTTTCGAACGACGTAATCATAGATTTCGGCCTTGATCCAGTGCACAGCAAACGATACCAACCGGACATCGCGCCGATAGTCATATCGTTTCACAGCTTTCATCAGCCCCACACTGCCCTCCTGAATGAGATCGACCAAAGGCAATCCATAGCCACTGAACCCACGCGCCACACTGACTACATATCGCAAATGGGCATAGACCAACTGTCGAGCGGCATCCAAGTCCTGTTCCTCGCTGTAGCGACGCGCCAACTCCCGCTCATCGGCGGCAGACAGTAATGGGACTGCATTGATCGAACTGAGGTAATTCGCCAAACCCTGGCCGGATAACGACTCGGTGGAAATGGCATATGATGGCGTCATAAGAAGTCTCTGAGGGATCGGTACGGATATTTTAGCACTCTCGATAGATGAGTGCTAACAAGTTTATGAGGTTATTATTATTCTTTATTTTTCAATACTTTACATACCTTTACTAGTAACACTTCAGAATCAATAAAGCGACTAAACTCGACTAAGTCGGTGCATCGGGCACCAGCCGCACGGCGAAATTGAGTGGATCAAAACGAACTAGATCATCGATCCCCTCTCCGACTCCCAGGTAAGATATGGGTAATCCAAAACGCTCCGCCAGCGAAATGACAATGCCTGCCCGGGCCGTTCCGTCGACCTTGGTCAGGCACAGACCGGTCACTGCGATCTCCGCGGTAAACGCCTCACATTGAGCGATTGCATTCTGTCCATTGGCTGCATCTAAGACCAGCAGTGTTTCGTTCGGCGCCGTTGCATCTACCTTTGCCATGACTCTGACCATTTTCTGCAGTTGCTGCATAAGATCCGTATTGACGTGCGCACGGCCTGCCGAATCAATCAACAACACATTGATGCCCTTGGCTTTTGCCGATAAAACGGCATCGTGCGCCACCGCTGCAGCATCAGCCCCGCGAGTCTGCGCCACCATCGGGATATCCAATCGATCACTCCAGACTCCCAACTGTTCGATCGCGGCGGCACGAAATGTATCGCACGCAGCCAGCATAACCGTGAACTTCCGGCGCTGAAATTCTCGGGCCAACCTCGCAGCCAGGGTTGTTTTCCCGACTCCGTTCACTCCCACGAGCAAGATCACCGTGGTTGAACCTGGTAATGGATCCGGCAGTGGTTGCGCAACCGGTGTCAAAAGCGTGACGATCTCCTCACGTAACGCCGCGACCAGGGTGGCACGATCACTGATCTGCTCGCTGCGTGACCTTTGGCGTAATCGTTCGACCACCCGAGTGGTTGCAGTCACGCCCACATCTGCGAGAATCAAGGCCTCTTCAAGTGCTTCATATGCTGTCTCATCGAGAGTCACTCGAGATCCGCCAAATAGTCTAAAAAAACGCGTACCAAACGATTCCCGAGCCTGCTGTGGCGCGGCATTCACTCGATTGGCATTGTTAGACAATAGCGGGTTCACTGTGACCGAGGCTGACCCATGACACCAACAAGCTCACCACTGAATTCGCAAAAGGCAACTCCTTGAGGGCTCGACATACCGTTCGCATTATTGCCGGCCATTGGCGCCACCGCTTGATTCGATTCGACCCCGGCGAAGCGCTCCGTCCGACACCGGATGGAGTTCGGGAAACCGTCTTCAACTGGCTGATTCCTTTCATCAAGGGGGCTCGCTGTCTGGACCTGTTTGCGGGTAGCGGAGCACTTGGGTTCGAAGCACTCTCCCGTGGGGCAGCACAGGTCACCATGGTCGATCATCAACGTCCCGTCTGCCGCCGCCTGAGAGAGAATTGTGAACTGCTCGGCACAACGCAAATTAATATCGTCTGTAGTGATGCGCTTACTTATCTGCGCCAAACCTTTGATCAATTCGACATTATCTTTATCGACCCGCCCTACAACACACTTCTTGCCACTCAAACATTCAACTTGCTTAATCGTCAAACAACAACCACACCCGACGGCGTGATCTATGTCGAATCCGGCACTCATATGGAACCTCTGGTGCTGCCGAGTGGATGGGAAATATTTCGTCAAAAGGCACAAGGTGAAGTCCGTTACCAGCTGTATCAGAAAATCAAAGAGACAGTCAATCGCGAATGAGCATCCGCATAACGACCGTTTCGCTGCACGCTCAACTTAACGCTCAGTTACCGCCGTAGCGCGCCTCTCTTTCGAAACCATGCCGATTGTCAACATCAAATACCCGCCGCATCAAAGGCTCAAAGAAAGACAGCGGTGCATTATCATAATCGGGATCAAAACAATTCTGGTCATAATCCTCACAAAAACGAATGGTATCGGCGTAACACGGATGATCCTTATAACGGTCCCTCGCGTTGGAATCACCACCTGAAAAGTGTGCGTAGTAATACATCTGGAACAACCCATGGTGCTTAACAATCCAATGGATACGTTCAGAAACAAAAGGACGCAACACCGCGGCCGCCATTTCTCCATGTGAATGCGGCGCCAGCATGTCACCAATGTCGTGCAGTAGAGCCGCTACCACCATCTCTTCAGACTCGCCAGCACGATGTGCTCGTGTTGCAGATTGAAGTGAATGGCCGAGACGACTGACCTTGTATCCGCTAATGGAACTATCGAGCGCATTAAGATGCGCTATTAAACGATCAACGAGACCCGCGGTAAATTCGGCCTCCATCGCATCGAGGAAAGCGTATTCTTCACGCGTTCCATCTGCCATGTGGACAAATCCCACCTGATCCATGCGAATCTCCTTTATCGTGCTAACGTTGTGGCGCGGCGATTGGCTGATTGCTAGTATGCCGGTTACTCGGACACTTGTCCTGCACCCAGACCCATTTACTTATGCCGACCAAAGCCATCTATCCCGGCACTTTCGATCCGGTCACGAATGGACACCTCGACCTGGCAGAGCGGGCAAGTAGCCTTTTCGACCAAATTGTCGTGGCAATATCCGCCAGTCCAGCCAAACAGCCTTTATTCAGTCTCGAGGAAAGAATTGAGTTGGCCGAACAAACGCTCGGGCATATTCCAAATCTTGAAATCGCTGGTTTTTCGAGTCTTCTCATCAACTTCATGGCAAAACGCGAGGCCAGCATCGTCGTCCGGGGACTTCGGGCGGTATCTGACTTCGAGTATGAATTTCAACTGGCCGCAATGAACCGCCGTTTGGACAACACTATCGAAACCGTGTTCCTAACACCCGCGGAAAATTACACTTTTCTCTCGGCGACACTGGTGCGCGAGATTGCAGCCCTCGGGGGCGATGTCGCTCAGTTCGTGCATCCCGTAGTCAATCAAGCACTGCTCAAAAAGATCGGCTAACGCCAGCGGATGCAAGAACCAATCGATGGCCCTACTGATCACACACGAGTGCATCAATTGCGATGTGTGCGAACCCGAATGTCCCAACCAAGCGATTTACCAGGGCGAGGAAATTTACGAAATCGACCCTGCTTGCTGTACCGAATGCATTGGACATTTTGAAACACCGCAATGCGTAGAAGTGTGCCCGGTGGAGTGTATTGTCGTCGACCCAGCGCGAGTAGAAGATGTCGATCTGTTACTCAAGCGCTATCACCGACTCATCGCTTCATGAAATGGCCACGGCTGGTGTCGACAGGCGCGAACGATGCAACCACACGATGGCGATAATCGCCAGCACAACAAACGGCAATAACGCGATATTGAGCAACTGCCAACCGTAATACTCGTGAAGGTACCCCGAACTTAACGCTGTTATTGTCACCGTTCCGAATACCAAGACATCGTTAAAGCCCTGGGTCTTGGCTTTTTCCGGCGGCCTATATGCCTCGGTCACCAATGTTGTCGCCCCGATAAATAAGAAGTTCCAACCAACGCCCAAGAGGAACAAACCTGTCAGGAAGTGCGACAACGTGACTCCGCTCAGATTGATGACGCCACAGGCCAGTAGGATCAATCCACCGATCGCCATAATAATGGTCACGCCAAAGCGCTTGATCAAGTGCCCGGTCACGAACGCCGGCGCAAACATTCCCAGCACATGCCATTGAATGACCAGCACCGTATCATCGAAACTAAGGCCGCAATCCGCCATCGCCAACGGGGTTGCGGTCATTAGAAAATTCATCGACCCGTAAGCGACAACTGCACTAAAAACCGCAACGAAGAAGCTCGGTTGAGTCACAATCCGCATTAACGGTCGCGGCACACCGCGCTGTTCCTCAAGCGTAGGCTGGGGGATGCTTGCAAAACGCAATAAGACCATCGAGACCAAATAAAACAACAATAGACTCGCATAACTGGCAGCAAAAGGTGCAGTGGGTACTATTTCTCGAGTGAATTTAGCCAGGTTGGGCCCGACTATCGCTGCCACCACGCCACCGGCCATGACCCATGCAATGGCTCGACTTCGATACCCCTCACTGGCCACATCAGCGGCCGCAAAGCGATAGTAATGACCAAAGCCATTGAACGTCCCTATTAACCAGAAGCTAAAACAAAATAATTCGAATTCGCGGTTCACAATAGCGTAGGCCGCTAACCCGGCACCCACAGTGGCAAACATAAGCCCGATCAGAAACCCAGCTCTGCGTCCAATGCGTTGCATCAACATAGATGCCGGAAACGTGGCAATCAGCATGCCTAAAAACATGAACGCCAGCGGAACCGTTGCCCAGTGACGCTCATCGGCAAGCGTTGCACCAATCAGCACGGAGGTCGGCATAATCAACGTCATTGCTGACATCATGAGCGCCTGACACAGTGCCAGAATGCCGACATTACGGCGCATCATCTTGCTATCCAACATTATTGCCATCCTACTGAGACGTGGCGGTGGTGATCCACCCGGTTACCCGTAACGGGGAAAATCCCCGGAGGAATCACATATTTCGTCGGTAGCGGCCACCGACCTCGAACAGCGCGTCGGTGATCTGTCCCAGCGAACAACAACGGGCTGCGATCATCAGTTGCGCAAAGACATTCTCGTTATTCAGCGCAGCGCTTTGCACCTGTCCGAGGACAGCGGATGTCACAGCCTGATGCTGCGCATGAAACGCCTCAAGTCGACAAATCTGGCCCTGTTTCTCATCTTCCGTACCGCGGGTCAACTCGACTGCAGCGGGCGCTGCGTCCCCCTCAGCAACAAACATGTTCACACCAATGATCGGCTGTGACCCGTCGTGTTTCATGTGTTCGTAGCGCATCGACTCATCCTGAATTCGACCCCGCTGATACCCCGTTTCCATCGCGCCCAAGACTCCTCCGCGCTCACTGATTCGGTCAAACTCAAGCAACACCGCTTCCTCGACCAAGTCGGTTAACTCTTCGATGATGAAACTACCCTGGTTCGGGTTTTCGCTTTTGGCCAATCCCCATTCGCGATTAATGATCATCTGAATCGCCAAGGCCCGCCGAACCGATCCTTCACTAGGCGTTGTGATGGCTTCATCATTGGCATTGGTGTGTAAACTATTGCAGTTGTCATAAACCGCGATCAACGCCTGTAAGGTCGTGCGGATATCATTGAAACTAATCTCCTGTGCATGCAGAGAACGACCGGAAGTCTGAATGTGATATTTCAATTTCTGACTTCGTTCACTCGCCCCATAGCATTCGCGCATGGCAACAGCCCAGATACGGCGAGCCACTCGCCCAATCACCGTGTACTCTGGATCCATGCCATTGGAAAAGAAAAACGACAGATTGGCCGCGAAATCGTCAACCGACATACCGCGTGCACGATAGGCCTCGACATAGGTGAAGCCATTTGACAGAGTCAGTGCCAACTGTGTAATCGGATTCGCCCCGGCTTCGGCAATGTGATATCCAGATATCGACACCGAGTAAAAATTCCTCACACTGTGGTCGATAAAGTACTGCTGAATATCACCCATCATCTTAATACTGAACTCGGTAGAAAAAAGACAAGTGTTCTGTCCCTGATCTTCCTTGAGAATATCGGCCTGCACCGTGCCGCGTACGTTCTGCAGGGCAAAACAACGCACCTTCTCCGCCTCCACTGCATCCGGTTCGCGGTCATGGTCAGCGCGAAACCTATCCATCTGTTGGTCAATGGCCGTATTCAGAAAAAACGCCAATACGGTCGGCGCAGGACCATTAATCGTCATCGACACCGATGTGCCTGGATCACATAGATCAAAACCGGCGTAAAGGGCTTTCATGTCATCAAAGGTTGCGATCGACACTCCCGAGGTTCCCACCTTGCCATAGATGTCGGGGCGCAAGCCTGGATCTGCACCGTAAAGCGTGACGGAGTCGAATGCCGTCGAAAGCCGCTTTGCCGAGGACGACTCAGACAGCACATGAAATCGACGATTGGTACGAAATGCATCGCCTTCGCCGGCGAACATGCGGGTGGGATCTTCACTTTGACGCTTGATAGGGAACACACCGGCCGTGTAAGGGAAATAGCCTGGTAAGTTTTCCAACATCAACCAGCACAAGAGATCCCCGCTGTCGCTGTAGCGTGGCAAACTGACTCGGGGTATCCGAGTCCCCGACAGAGAGGTGTACACCAACGGCTGCCGGATTTCTTTATTACGTACCGTATAAACCAGTTCGTCCTGCCCATATTGTTCACGCAGTTCCTTGAAGTTTTCCAACAACGCAATCGAGGTCGCATCCAATTGCTGGAGTTTGTCTTCTGCCAGTGCGCGCACAACGCTGATAACGTCGGTCGCTGACCCCTCAACTTCAAGCAATGCAGCACTTTCTCGAAGATATTGTGCCTCGCGCACAAGCTGCGCCTGAGCTTGGGCGCGCGCGCGATAGTCTCGAACGGTCTTGCTGATTTCCGACAAATACCGCTGTCGATCCGCGGGAACAATCTGTGACCGAGTGCTCGATGTCCGAACGCCCACACGCTGCAGGTCACCGCCCGTGTCGGCCAAACCAAAAACTGATAATTGCAATGACAACTCCTGGTATAGCGCGGTGACACCGTCGTCGTTGAAATGTGATGCGATCGTGCCAAATACAGGCAACGTGGCCAGATCCTTTTCGAAGGCAGTCCGGTTTCTCTGAAATTGTTTGCGCACATCGCGCAACGCATCGTCAGCGCCTTTGCGATCAAACTTATTGATCGCAACGCAGTCTGCAAAATCCAACATATCGATCTTCTCAAGCTGACTGGCTGAGCCAAATTCGGGTGTCATAACGTAGAGCGATACATCCACGTGGGACACGATACCGGCGTCACCCTGACCAATACCCGGGGTCTCGACGATGATGAGGTCGAAACCTGCCGCCTTAGTCGCTGTAATGATATCGGGCAGTTTCTTGGGCACCTCAGTTACAGCTGACCGAGTGGCCAGCGAACGCAGGTATACGGAGTCACCATCGATCGCATTCATACGAATTCGATCACCGAGCAGTGCGCCTCCCGATCGGCGCCGAGAAGGGTCTATCGCGAGTACCGCAACACGCAGCTGATCTGCATGATCCAATCTCCAGCGCAAAATTAATTCGTCAGTCAGAGAAGACTTGCCTGATCCCCCAGTTCCGGTGATTCCGAGCACGGGAACTTTGCGCCCCAAGTTCTCGGCGCGTTGCTTTAGAGAGGCCATCAACGCGCGTGGCGCTGTCTCATTTTCGAGCAACGTAATCACACGAGCCAAATCTGACCTACTCAGAGGACGGGTCGACTCAAGGTCAGATACCAAACCCTCACCGGGATAGAAGTCAGCCCGTTTGACCATATCTTCGATGATGCCCTCGAGACCCATTCGTTGTCCGTGCTCAGGAGAATAGATACGCGTGACGCCGTAGGCCTCTAGCTCGCGAATCTCTTCAGGAACAATCACTCCACCACCACCACCGAAGACACGAATCTCACCGCGCCCATTGTCACGAAGCATATCCAACATATAGCGAAAGAATTCAACGTGGCCGCCTTGATAAGAACTGACCGCAATCCCCTGCACGTCCTCTTCAATTGCGGCATCGACAATTTCTTTGACCGAGCGATTATGGCCAAGGTGAATCACTTCAACGCCGGCCGCCTGTAACATTCGTCGAATGATGTTGATGGAAGCGTCATGACCATCAAAAAGACTCGCTGCCGTGATAAATCGCAGTCGATAACGCGGGTCAACATCGACGTCAACCAGGTGCGTGACGTTGGACGCAGGGAGAGTCATTGAAAAATTCAGCGTTACGAAAGAGTCAGTCAGTCTAGATTCCGTTTACGTAAACGTCAATTAGCCCTATACTCAATCCCGTTATGATCAATGCGCAAGGCCAGCTGAGCGCTGATACCGGCGCTCAAGAATCCTACTCCATATCAGAGTTGTCACGGGAATTTGAAGTCACCACCCGTACCATTCGCTTTTATGAGGACGAAGGGTTGTTGCGTCCTGATCGAGTTGGAAGACAACGGGTCTACTCACCGGGAGACCGGGTCCGGCTGAAACTCATTCTGCGCGGCAAGCGGCTGGGTTTTTCTCTCAGTGAAATCGGCGACATTATCCAAATGTACGACTCGACACCGGGCGAGTCCGGTCAACTGACTTACTTTATCGACCGCATCCAACAACGTCGCCATGCTCTGCAGCAGCAACACGACGACATTGAGGTGACCCTGCGGGAACTCAACCAGATCGAAAAACAGTGTCGACAACAGTTGCAGAGACTGGACTAAATGGATTCTGAAAAGCGGCCTGTCACCACTGGGGTTCTCGTAAGTTTCGCTTCGCTGGTGGTGATCATCGCCGGCTTAAAAGCAGCCAGCCCCATCGTCATTCCGTTGCTTGTGGCTGGCTTCATCGCACTGATTCTGTCACCGCCGTTATTCTATCTACAGCGAACAGGGCTACCGACATGGGCCGCGCTGAGCATTATTGTCATTAGCCTTGTCCTTGTGTTGACGACACTGACTCTGTTGCTCAGCGTATCGATTGAAAATATTGCCTCTAGTCTGCCCCACTATGAAGCCCGCCTCACAGAACACCTTGGCGTCGCTAAAGTCTGGCTTGATAACAAAGGACTCAATCCATCCCACCAGGACTTCACCGCATTGATTGATCCTGCTCTAGCCGTCACCCTGTTCGGTCGATTGGTTAATGGTTTCGGAAATATTCTCGCCAACGGATTGCTAATTATTTTTGCCGTGTTGTTCGTACTCATGGAAGCATCCGCGTTTCCGGCAAAAATACGCTACCTTCTACCACGACCTGAACAGTCTCTTGTTCACCTGGCCCGCTTTGTGGAGACGGTCAAGACCTACCTGGTGATTAAGTCAGTCATGAGCTTGATAACCGGAGCTGGCGTCGCGCTATACCTGGTAGTGATCGGTGTTGATTTTGCACTTCTGTGGGGATGGATCGCCTTCTTCATGAACTTTGTTCCCTATGTCGGTTCCCTCATCGCCGCCATCCCGGTGATCGTGCTGACACTGCTCGATGCCGGTCCAGATATAGCGCTTTTGGTCGCTTTTGGTTACCTTGCCATCAACATCATAGTCGGGAACGTCATAGAACCCCGCTATCTCGGACAGGGGCTGGACCTGTCTACGCTGGTCGTTTTTCTATCCCTGGTTTTCTGGGGCTGGTTGTTCGGACCGGTTGGGATGTTTCTGTCGGCACCACTCACCATGCTGCTCAAGATTGCTGCTGAAAGCCACCCCGATGGTCGTGGCCTGGGGGTTCTTCTGGGGTCGACAGCACCCCAAGAAAATGCGCCCAGCGAACCGCACTGAAGCTGAGTAGCGCATCGAAAGTGCCCTGTCGGGGCAACCACCAATCCAGACCCATGGAATAAGCACATCGCGGATTAATAGTCACTGCACGGTTGTTCCACACCGCCAGGGTCGCCCGGCCATTGCTCAAAGAGCAGACTGACTGTTGCCATTGTTCACCCAGTTAAGCATCGCATCAAACCGATCAACGACACGAGTACGCGTGTCGCCTTTTTTATGTGCGCGCCGACAGGCACCCTGGGCAACACCCAAGAGATTTGATATTCCAACACTTGTGCATATTGCTACTGCTGGTCGAACTCAGCATGGTAAACTCTTTGTTTAAGTGCACGTCGGCCCTTGAGATGTCACGAGAAAACAATCTCGAACTGTCACCGCTGACCGCCCTCTCGCCTCTTGACGGCCGTTATGCCACACGGGTGGGGGTCCTTCGCAACCACTTCAGCGAATTTGGCCTGATCCGCTACCGGGTGATGATCGAAGCTCGCTGGCTTGCCTATCTTGCTGCCGAACCCGGTATTAGTGAACTATCCCCGCTGTCCCGTAACGCCAATGATTTCCTGGATCGGTTGGTGAACGATTTCGCGCTCGCTGATGCACAACGCATCAAGGCCATAGAACACGATACCAACCACGATGTCAAAGCGGTTGAGTACTTCCTGAAAGAAACCTTCGCGAGCCATTCGGAACTTCATCACACCAGTCAATTTATACACTTCGGGTGCACATCTGAAGACATTAATAATCTTGCCTATGCCTTAATGCTGAAAAATGCCCGCAATGACATTCTGATACCGACTGCGACCAAGGTCAGTCGAACATTGATCGATCTCAGCGCCGCCACCGCAGATATTCCCATGCTGGCGCGCACCCATGGCCAAGCAGCAAGCCCTACTACTGTGGGCAAAGAAGTGGCGAACGTGATCGCGCGATTTGAAGCAGCACTCATCGACTTCAGCACCATTGCCCTGGTCGGCAAGTTCAACGGTGCCGTCGGCAATTACAACGCGCACCTGGCTGCCTATCCTGATCTCGACTGGCCCTCTATGTCGCGCCAATTTATCGAGATGCTGGGCCTCGAACACGTTGCGATGACCACCCAAATTGAGCCCCACGACGGCCTGGCCGCGCTGTGTCATGCAGCCTCGCGCATGAACACCATTTTGATAGACCTCAGCCGTGACATGTGGGGCTATATCTCGATCGGTTATTTTCAACAAAGCCCAGTGGTGGGTGAAGTCGGATCGAGCACTATGCCCCACAAGATCAATCCGATTGATTTTGAAAATGCGGAGGGCAATCTTGGCATTGCAAATGCCCTGCTGGAACATCTGGCCGGGAAATTACCGATTAGCCGATGGCAAAGAGACCTTACTGATTCAACGCTACTACGGAATCTTGGCACCGCGTTCGGTTATTCATTGCTTGGATGGAACAGTCTGAACAAAGGACTCGGCAAACTGGAGATCAATCGATCCCGACTGGCTGAAGACCTCGACAGCGCCTGGGAAGTTCTCGCTGAAGCAATTCAAACTGTCATGAGGCGCCACGGCATTCCCGAACCTTACGAGAAACTAAAGGCGCTAACCCGTGGTCATAATGGAATCAATAAGCACTCCCTACGAGCATTTATTGAACAACTAGATGTGCCACCGGAAGCAAAAAAACGCTTGATGGATCTGTCACCCGCAACCTATACCGGCAACGCGGCCAGCGCGACTCGAGCATTTCTTAGGCGACTGCATTTATCTGGCCAATAAGGGGCTTTCCTCGCGATGTCCGAAGTGCGATTGTCCAAACTGATGTCAGAGATGGGATTGTGTTCCCGCCGTGAAGCAGATCGATTGATCGAAACGGGCCAGGTTTTCGTTGATGGTGTTGCGATCACTCAACTCGGAACACGCATCTCTCCCGACAGTGAAATCACCCTATCAACCGCGGCGCGCCAGAAAAGTGACCGCCTGATGACAATCATATTGAATAAACCACCCGGCTATGTGTCTGGACAGGCAGAACGTGGCTATCCTGACGCGGTTTCGTTAATCACACGGTCCAACCTATATGGGCCGAAAGACGGGCAACTCCCTCGCCTCGGTTCACTCAACGTCGCCGGACGACTGGATATCGATTCCTCAGGACTCCTCGTCCTGACTCAAGACGGCCGTGTTGCCAGGCAACTGATTGGGCCCAACAGCAAAATCAAGAAGTCATATCGAGTTAAAGTGCACGGTCACATTACCCCCAACTGTCTGGAACAATTGCGCTTCGGTCTTGAACTAGACGGTCGAACGCTTCGCCAGGCCACAGTTAAACAGGCTGGCGAAGACGGCCTGCTGTTTGAACTCATCGAAGGGAGGAAAAGACAGATTAGACGAATGTGTCAAGCAGTCGGTCTTGACGTTCGCACACTCCACCGCAACCGCGTGGGTGCCATCAAACTCGGCCAACTCCCGCGAGGCTGCTGGCGTTTTCTGAGCACTAACGAATTGTTCTGAATGCCAAATCTTTATCCGCTACTGCGTCGTCTGCTGTTCGCACTGAATGAGGAACACGCTCATCGTCTGACGATGGGCTTCTTCAACGCTCTGGGACGCGTCCACCCAATTAATGTATACGCTCATGACGCATGGCGTGGCCCGTTAATGCAGTGCCCCATAAAGGTAATGGGCATTGACTTTCCTAACCCCGTCGGTCTCGCGGCGGGACTGGACAAAGATGCCCGTGCGGTGGATGGGCTCGCAGCGCTGGGCTTTGGGTTTATCGAGGTCGGCACTGTCACGCCACTGCCGCAGGCGGGCAATCCCCATCCCCGTCTTTTTCGACTGAGCGAACACGGCGCCCTAATCAACCGCAATGGCTTCAACAGCGCAGGGCTTGGGGCTTTCCTATCTAATCTCGCGCGTCACCGGCAAACAGTCCGTATTGGAATCAACCTTGGCAAAAACGCGGTGACACCGATAAGGCAAGCAGCAGACGATTACCTTACCGGGCTTCGTGCGGTGTACCGGGCCGCAGACTATGTCTCGATCAATATTTCCTCTCCTAACACGACCAACTTGAGATCGCTTGAGAAACCGCTTTCACTGGACCCTCTATTACGGCGCCTAACCCTAGAACGCAACCGACTCAGCGACCTGCATGGTCGTTACGTGCCGCTTGCTGTGAAACTGTCGCCCGATCTCGATTCAGCAGACATGCCAGCCATCACAACCAGCCTCCTCCAAAACAAAGTGGATGCCGTCATTGCAACCAACACAACAATCGCACGTCCCGAATCAATCCAATCACATTTCCATGCCAAGGAGGCCGGTGGCCTTAGCGGCAAACCTCTTTTTGATGCTTCAACCGAACTGGTTGTGAATCTCCACCATCACCTGCAAGGCGAAATACCGATTATCGCTGCCGGGGGCATTTTCAGTGGCGACGATGCCTGGCGCAAACTCGCAGCTGGCGCCAGCTTGATCCAAATCTATACGGGCTTTATCTACCGCGGACCCCGCCTAATTCGCGATATCATCGAGAAAATTCATCGGCAACAGGTCGGTCGAAATTTTACCGACCTTGCCAGCGTTCTCGAATCACTCCACGGTGTCTCCCTCGATCCATCGCTCTCTGAGTAACCTCAAATACCCCGACCCAGAGAATAACCCGCGTAATTAACCCGTTATCAAGGCCACAAGTGACGCGGCATGGTGGTCAATCAGCATCAGACCAAAAAGCATGGCCAGGTACTGGATGGAATATGAGAAAGTCTGGCGAGCCAACGCATCACTGTAATTTTTGTATAAACGAACAGCATAATAAATGAATCCGATATTCAGAATCACACTGCCAGCCAAATAGACGATACCAAACATTTGTGTGCCAAATGGCAATAGCGTGACAGCGCAAAGCAGTGCGGTGTAGAGCAGAATCTGCAGCCTTGTGTAACGCATACCGTGAGTTACCGGCAGCATGGGTATACCAGCACTCGCGTATTCCTCGCGTCGATAAAGCGCCAGCGCCCAGAAGTGCGGTGGAGTCCAGCAGAAAATGATTAAAAAAAGTAACAATGCATCGGCAGACACCGACCCGGTCACCGCAACCCAACCCAATACCGGCGGTGTGGCACCAGCTGCACCGCCAATCACGATGTTCTGTGGCGTCGCGTACTTGAGAAACACAGTGTAGATCACGCCATAACCAATCATGGAGGCGAACGTAAGTGCCGCTGTCAAGAAATTGACCCACATAACCAACAGGACCATCGATAGAATTGCCAGCGTTAACGCCAGTATCAATGCCCCTAACGTACCGACTGCACCCGTTGGCAAAGGCCGTGCCTGAGTACGTGCCATCACCGCATCGGCATTTCGATCCAGGACGTGGTTCAATACAGCACCCGATGCTGCACCGAGCCCAATACCGGCTGCCGCCAACACCAAGCGGACAAACGGCACCATCTCATTGGTGGCCAGGAACATGCCGACGATCGCTGTGAACACAATCAGTCCAACGACTCGAGGCTTGGTCAAGTCGTAATAACTTCGAATAGGCCAGCCGTCTCGTGCGATGGCCGCCGGCTTGTCGCTTGTGGTTGCCTGCGATTTCATAGGATCTGGATTATAGAGGAGTGGCCTCGACCTAACCGATCCGAGAGACGCGCATCAGGCGCGCCAGATCCTTGCGAATGTCATTGGGATCGATCGCCAGCGGATAACTCATCATCAGGTACCCCAACGGGTCGAGCAGATAAATTCTGCCTGCCTCCGGCGGTGCTGACCCTTCTACACCAAACGCCTCGCGCCAACGCCCCAAGGCTGAATTATCGATGTACGCGGTTAACGCCGCGGAATGACTAACACGCTCGTTACTCGATGGGGGTGCGCTCGGCGAGACAATCGCCACGAGGCACTGGATACGGTCTTTGTGCTTACCACGACTCAACCGAATACGGACAAGGGACTCGATCACCGCGTTGCAGGTCTGATCACAGACTTCACGACTGAAATACACATAAGTCCACTTACCCCTCAGAGAGGACAGCGCCGTGGCCCGACCGTCGATCATATACATCGCCAAATCGGACACCAACCGCGGCGGCTCAATCAACTGTCCACGGTTCACGTAACCGGTCGATTGCCAAAAAAATGCAACCAACACCGGAGCGATAAACACCGAAACTAACGCAATCAACGGCCAACGGCCGCGACGGGGCTTGCCTTCGCCCGCAAGACTCGACATCAACGCTTCACTCGATGGGTCCAAGCGAGGGCCACGGATCCGATGAGCAGTACCAGCGCCAAACCAAACCATTGCACCGCGTAACCCCGATGTCGACCAACCCACTGGTCTGAATAAAGCGGCGAGAATTGTTGATAAGCACCGGGAAGTCCGTCATCGAGACGCAGCACATAAGGCTGAAGAGGGTAACCCGCCTCGGTGTGGAATCGTTCGAGGTCGAGGTTTTGCCATACCTTATCCGCCAGCGTTGGGATTATCTTCTCCAAGCTAAAGTAGCGCTCCGGCGGACGGTACAAATGGCCTGAGATCACTCGGGCCTGGCCCGGAGTTTCAAGAACCGGTAGTCGCGAGCGAGATGAGCCGATGGGAACCCAACCTCGGTTGACGAGAATACGCGTGTGGCCGGTTTGAATACGGAACGGGGTCAAGACATCGTAGCCCACGCGACCCTCGTGAACACGATTGTCGAGCAGTATCTGGTATTGAGCCTCAAACTGCCCCTTCACTCGAGCCGGAAAATACTCCAAGCCCGGCGCCATTCGAGTCTGACTGACCTGCACGCTCTTTGCGTTCACTCGCGCTTCATAACGGTCAACGACAATCTGTTTTTCCTGTGCTCGCTGCAACTGCCAAAGTCCGAGCAGTACGAGCACCGACAAGGCAGCCGTCACGCCGAGAACGCAACCCAGTTGATGAAGTGTCGACGCCCTGTTCACCCGTCGGATTGGAAGGTCGTGGTTTGCTACCATGACCCCCGGAGGTCTATATCGATGCTTGCCAAAATTGTGATCGTTGTTCTCTTCATCGCCATGGTGATATCCCTTGGCGTGGCCCTACTCCACATGGTGAAAAACCATGGTCGCGGCGACGGTACCGTTCGCGCGCTGACCATGCGTGTCGGCATCTGGGTCGTACTCTTCCTGTTTATCGCGATCGGTCTGTACAGCGGCTTCCTTTCGCCCGGTAACTCACTTCAGCAGGCCGCCGAACATCAGCGCACCGAATAACCATCGGTTACCCTTGCCTAGCTAAGCCATGACTCGGTCTTGGGGTAATGGTCCGTAGAAAGGTGTTGCTGGCCCTATGTTAGAGAATGTAAACAAAGATAAAAAGGCCCACCCATACGGTGTCTACGAAATGCCAATACCAGGCTGCTCCTTCGAATCCAAAGTGATTGTCAGGCGAAAAATGGCCGCGCAGGCACCGCACCAGAATCACAGTCAAGGTGATCGCGCCTATCGTGACATGAAAACCGTGGAAGCCCGTCAACATGAAAAAAGTGGCACCATAGACACCTGAACCGAGCGTTAAGCCCAAGTGCTGATAAGCCTCCATGTACTCACCCACCTGAAAATAAAGAAAGGCAAAGCCCAGCACCACTGAAACCAGCAGCCAAAAGGCAAGTCGGCCCCGTTGTTGTGCTTTCAACGCCCAGTGAGCGATGGTCACGGTCACACTCGATGCCAGCAGCAATACGGTGTTGAGCAATGGAACACCCAATGCACCGATACTCGAGAACTGTCCTGCTGCCGGCTCATGTGCATCGGGGCCAATGTAGTTAGCACCCGTGGGACCCGCGGTCGGCCAGCCCCCCTCGTAGCCAGGCCACAAGATTTCATCGCCGGCCAGCCAGGGCACCGACAAAATGCGTGCATAAAACAACGCGCCGAAAAAAGCGCCGAAAAACATGACCTCAGAGAAAATAAACCAGCCCATTCCCATACGAAAAGAAGTATCTACCTGATGGTCATAACGGCCAGCCTCACTCTCACCGGCCACCTGACCAAACCAGCTGAACATCATGACAACGATCACCAACGCACCCACCAGCATGACCCAGGGGCCAGGCGCAACACTGTGGATCTTTAGAATGAACCCCAGTGCCAATAAGAATAATCCCATGGACGTAATGACGGGCCACTTCGTCGGGTCTGGTAAGTAATAAGTTCCGTGGTCGCCACTCATGTTTCGCCCTCGCTACAATTCAAAGTCACTAACTGGTGTGGTGGATGCTGCTTCAACTGCTGACCGCTATCGCCGGATAAAATGAATACGACAACGTGATCGTCTTGATCTCTGCCGGCAACTTGGGATCAACGACAAAAGTCAGCGGCATATCTCGCGTCTCATTAGCCGTCAGGGTCTGCTGCTCAAAACAAAAACAGGCGGTCTTGACAAAATAACGAGCCGCTCTGGGCGGCACAACGCTCGGTACTGCCGTGCCGGTCACAAGCGTTTGTGATGTGTTTCGAACGCGATACGCCACGCTGGTCGCTTGGCCGGGCCGTACTCTCAGTTTGTGCCGATGCCGCTCTAACTGCCAAGGCAAGCCAACTATATCGGCAGTCAATTCAACGGTTACCCAGCGTTCCCGATCAATCTCCGCGACCGATGTCCCTGCCTGTATCAGGCTCGATGCCCGGCCGGCACCCGCACCCGTCCATTCACAGAAGACATCGTATAAGGGTACCAAGGCATAGCCAAAGCCGAACATGCCGAGCACGACCAGCCACAACCGCCGGTTGAGCCGCCGATTCTTTACGGTTGTGGTGGAGTCAGTTGCTCTCATAGCAACCACAAACGAACAATCGCCCCGATAAACATGAGCCCTGCCATGAGAAACAATAGCGCCACCGTTTTGCGAATACGCCTACGCGTGACTGCCACCTGTTCATTGCCGTGCTTCAATGACTCTGAAAACCTAACTGACCTTCGGCGGTGTCACAAAAGTGTGATACGGCGTCGGTGAAGGCAGTGTCCATTCGAGGCCTTCGGCGCCTTCCCAGACTTGGTCACTCGCCGGTTGGCCCGCTTTGATCGTGCGCACCACATTGATCAACAGTAAAATCTGCGAAAACCCAAGCACAAATGCGCCTATCGATGACACCATATTGAATTCGGTGAACTGCTGCGCGTAGTCCGGAATACGGCGCGGCATGCCTGCAAAACCGAGAAAGTGCTGTGGAAAAAAGGTCACGTTAAAGGCGATGACAGTCAGCCAGAAATGCCACTTGCCCAGGGTCTCGTTGTACATGTGGCCTGTCCACTTAGGCAACCAAAAGTAAACCGCACCGAACATGCTTAACACTGATCCGGCGAAAATCACATAGTGAAAGTGGGCCACGATAAAGTAAGTGTCGTGGTACTGAAAATCAGCAGGCGTAATCGCCATCATCACTCCGGTCAAACCACCCACCGTAAACAGGGCGACAGCAGAGATGGCATACAGCATAGGCGTTTCAAAGGTCATGCTGCCGCGCCACATCGTCGCTAACCAGTTAAAGATCTTTACCCCGGTGGGAATCGCTATCAACATGGTTGAATACATAAAAAACAATTCACCCGAAAGCGGCATACCCACCGTGTACATGTGATGCGCCCAGACGATGAACGAAAGAAAGGCGATTGAAGCGGTGGCAAACACCATCGAGGTATAACCAAAAAGCGGTTTGCGCGCGAAAGTCGGGATAATCGCCGAGATCATGCCAAACGCCGGCAGAATCAGAATGTAAACCTCGGGGTGGCCAAAGAACCAGAAGATGTGCTGAAACATCAGTGGATCCCCTCCTCCAGCGGCATCAAAGAAATGCGTGCCAAAGTGGCGGTCCGTCAGCAACATGGTCACCGCACCGGCCAGTACGGGCATCACGGCCAACAGGAGGAAGGCGGTGATCAGCCACGTCCAGACAAAAAGCGGCATCTTCATCAACGTCATGCCGGGTGCTCGCATGTTCAAAATGGTGGCAATGATGTTGATGGACCCGAGAATCGACGACATACCGAGCATATGAATCGCAAAAATCGTGAAGTCCATTCCCATGCCGGTCTGTATCGACAACGGGGGATAAATGGTCCAACCCGCAGCGGGTCCACCGCCTGGCAGAAACAAAGACCCGATCAGTAACGTTCCAGCAAACGGCAGCAACCAAAAACTCCAGTTGTTCATCCGTGGCAATGCCATATCTGGCGCGCCAATCATGAGCGGGACCAACCAGTTAGCAAAACCAACGAAGCCCGGCATGATGGCACCGAAAATCATCACCAACGCATGCACCGTCGTCATCTGATTGAAGAAGTGTGGGTTAACTAGCTGCAGTCCGGGCTGAAACAGTTCAGCGCGAATGACCAGGGCCATCGCACCGCCGATGATAAACATTATGAATGAAAACCACAGGTATAAAGTACCAATGTCCTTGTGATTGGTCGTGAACAGCCAGCGACTCAGTCCTTTGGGAATTTCGTCGTGGTGATGGTCAGCGACTGCAGTCATTTCTTCGCTCATACGTGTTAATCCTTGAAGTGCATTGGCCTGTAACTCGCGCCCAGCCAGCGCGTTTTGGAACTAGCCTTGTGAGGGGGAGGCACTTTTCTGCTTGGCCACCCACGCATCGAAATCAACCTGCTCCATCGTGTCCACCACAATCGGCATGAACCCATGATCCTTGCCGCAAAGCTCAGAGCACTGACCCCGGTAAGTGCCGACTTCAGTTGGCTGGATCCAGAACTCATTGATGAATCCTGGGAATCCATCTTTTTTACCGCCAAGCTGGGGCACCCACCAAGCATGGATCACGTCGTGGGAAGTAATGAGAAAGCGCACTTTCTGACCCACCGGCAATGCCATGTTGTTATCGACCTCAAGCAGGTAATGCTCGCCCTTGGGCGCTTCACCCTTGATCTGCGCTCTTGGGGTACTTAACTTGCTGTAGAACTCAATACCATGATCCAGGTATTCGTAATGCCAGCCCCACTGGAATCCACTCACCTTGATCGTCATATTCGATTCTGTGGTGTCTTCCATCATGATCAACGCCTTAGTCGAAGGAATCGCCATCCCCAGCAGTATCAACGCCGGAATCACCGTCCAGATCACTTCGGCCTTGGTCGAGTGCGAGAACTGCGCCGCTTTTACGCCCTTGCTTTTGCGGTGATTGATAATCGAATAGAACATGATGCCAAACACGATGATAAAGATCACCGTGACAATCCACGTTATGAGCATATGCAGGTCATACTGCTCCTGTGCAATGGGCGATACTGGCCTTGGAAAATTGAGCCCCCATTCCGCCAGTGCAACCCCGGGTGTCACCAGCAGAGCCACCAACGCCCTGGGCGTCCAAGATATCAGTCGCCGTAACCGGCTGTGGATCATGGCTTTCTCCATTTCATGTCATGTCACTTCAGATCGTTGTCCGTCTCTACGTCGTTGCCAATAAACGGTCCAAACGGCGGGCTAATTCTATCCTGTCTTCCTCGGTCAGGTCGTGCCCAATTTCAACACAACGACCGTGTGAACCGATATGAAGACGCGACGGGTGGCCACGCCAAAGCGCCGCCTGCAGATCAACGCGCGTCCAGTAACGAAGAAATCGGTAACTCCGATCCCGATGCCCGCGCTGTAGATGGATATCCACATGGCGCTCATCCACACACAGTTCTTCGAAATCTCTTGAACGGCAGCGCACTATAGACCATGCGATTCCTAGAACCATCAACTCAATCCCAAAAAAAGGCAGGACTGGCCACGCGCCCAACGCCGTCGCAACCAGCGCAGCCGCTGCGCCGTATGAGACAAGACCGCTAATGATGAGCCGGGATTGGCGAGCACTCAAGGCCACATTGGGGGTGATTAAAAGGCGAAAAGACTCACTCGATTGACTCTTTTCAAACCGCGTCATGTTGGCCTCTGCCTGAAAGTCACCAGCCCGGGGCCGGTTAGTCCTCGACACCCCTGATTTGCGCGCAGACCCTATCACAAGCGCTTAACGTCCGGCAATCTGATGGGCGTATTTCCTGTTCGGTGCGCCGCCGTTTCATAACCCACTTTCAGTGCAAATGAGTGGCGCCGTCACTGTGCAATCGACCACACCCTACTACCATGTAACCGCTATCTCACTGTCGGGGTTGCTTCCTCCGGCAGGGGGCGTACCGGTAAACGCGAAGCCATAGACAATCTCAACGGTGACCGGCAGACGGCCATCGTCACGCCGATTTGCTTCGTAGGCCTTGATCAATCGCTGATGTGCCGCACGCCCGAGGAGCCCCCTGGCCCGACCGGGGTGGAGATTGGTGAGTTGAAGTGCACGCAGGTCTCGAGCGACTTCGTCAAGCGTCGAATAAGTCAGCGTCAACCGCTGCACATCAAGCACCGGTTCGCTGAAACCGCTCACGCCGAGGAGATCGCCAAGGTCGTGCATATCGATGAAGTCGTGCACATGGGCATGCTCATCGACCTGGCCAAAGGCCTCACGAAGTTCGACCAACGTGTCGGGTCCAAGTGTGCTGAAACTGAAACCGCCACCCGGTACTAGCACACGATGGATTGATTGAAAAACCTGGAATGGCTCAAACCAGGGTAGCACCAGGTTCGCAACCACGTGATCCTGGCTGGCATTGGCAAAAGGTAGCTGATCGGGTCGCGCAACCACTCTTTCATGCCCGAGCGACTGCGCGCCCCCCGCGTTGCTGGCAAAAGGCGCTAAATCGCTCTGGACAACATTGGCGAAGGGTAACTGCTGCGCCAATGCCCTCGACACACCGCCACCGCCCAGTGCGATGTCCAATACTCGCCCCGGCGGGCAACGTAACCACTGCAGGCGCTCGACCAACTCTTCACCCACTTTGCGATGCAAGAAAAATGGATCACCGCTTAGCGATCTATCCGCCGCGCGCCTGTTCGATTGTTGAAAACGGCGTCTCAGTCGCGCGACATCAGGCAAAGCGGAAACCGATCGATCAGTCATGGCCACATTGAAAACGCAAACCCTTCATTCGAAAAACTGCCCCCGTCAGGCGCGTGTCACGCTACCTCACTGTCAATTGATGCTCCGCTACCGTTGTGACAAAGCGCACGGCAATCAAGCGACTCACGGTAGTCTAATCACTGTACTCCATCACCGGGATACTGCACCGACGCCATGATGGCCAAACGACTGCTCAACCACCACCAGGGTCTCTCGAGTTATACCGCGCGACTTGCAGCCTACGGTGATCGTCTGGTGCCACCGGTCTGCCTGCTGTGTTATTCGGCACCTGACATCAGCCACGGGCTTTGTTCACACTGCCA
>JYMV01002732.1_pt1 | contig 31963 bp, 34 predicted proteins | sample 338911 | NCBI WGS metagenome assembly JYMV01 (sample SAMN03354496, study PRJNA234377) | hydrothermal vent metagenome | biome: Deep sea; feature: Hydrothermal plumes at the Eastern Lau Spreading Center, Western Pacific Ocean; material: Seawater | place: Tonga | collected 2009 | depth 2000 m m
AACGCGACATCAGCGGCGCGCAGGCCGTCAACAGTTCCATAGCTACGACGTGTTACACCCTCGGCCTTAGCATCAACGAGGAATAATGATATCCCGTTTTCGTCTCGTTGGTCACCGGAGGTGCGTGCTGAAACGATAAGATGGTTTGCACTATCGCCGCCGAATACCACAGCTTTATGCCCTGAAATACGGTACCCGCCGCCATCAGCCGTGGCGGTGGTCATGATATCTGAAAGGGTGAACCGCGCTTGTGGTTCAACATGGGCGAAGGTGATGAGTTTTTTACCTTGGATCACGCTAGGGAGGATTGCTGCTTTTTGTTCTTTGTCACCTAACGCTTCGACCAAGCTTGCGCCTGTCAGGATGGTGCTGATGAATGGTTCGACTACTAGCCCTCGCCCGAACGCCTCCATCAGTACCATTACCTCAATCGGACCACCACCAAGCCCACCGCTGGCTTCAGCGAATGGTATCGCGAGCCAACCCAGCTCCGCAAAAGTTTTCCAATTTTCGCGTCCGAACCCGTCTTCTGAAGCTACCAGAGCACGTCGCACGTCAAGGCCATATTTCTCAGCGACGAACCGATCGACGCTATCCTTGAGCAGTTTTTGTTCGTCAGACAGTGTGAAGTCCACCGCTTGCCTCTAATTTAATTTTTTATGATCCCAGGGGTCTATAACCCCAGCACCATTTTAGAAATTATATTTTTTTGTACTTCGTTTGAGCCCGCGTATATCGAAGATTTACGCCAGTTAAAGTATTCTGGCGCTAAAGTTGCGGCGTAATCAGGCCCTATGGGTTCCTCATTCCAACCCGCCTCAAAGGAGTCGGGGACAAACGGATTAGCGTAATATCCAATTGCCTCAATCAGGAGCTCACTAATTTTTTGTTGCATCTCGCTACCGCGGATTTTCAGCAAATTCACCTCCGTCCCCGGCACTCCGCCTTGGTTTGCTGCGGATACTGCACGCAATTCTGTATATTCTAGCGCCATTAGATCGATTTCTGCCTTGGAAATTTTATCGCGGAAACGAGGTTCCTCAATTAACGCCTGCCCATTTGATTGCTCTGCGCGGGCTATCTCTTTGAGTCTGTTGAGCTGCCGCTTCTGAGACCCAATTGCAGCGATGCCGGCGCGTTCGTGCTTCAGCAGAAATTTCGCGTACGTCCACCCTTTGTTTTCTTCACCGACCAAATTCGTAACTGGGACGCGCACGTCTGTAAAGAAAACCTGATTAACCTCATGGCCGCCGTCCATGGTGATAATTGGGCGTACGTCGATACCAGGATCGTGCATGTTGATAAGTAGGAACGAGATGCCTTCTTGGTTTTTGACTTCCGTATCAGTGCGCACTAAACAAAATATCAAGTCCGCCCAGTGAGCGCTGGTGGTCCATATTTTAGAACCGTTTACCACGTACTGGTCGCCGTCACGTACTGCGCGCGTTTTAAGGGAAGCGAGATCCGAGCCAGAACTTGGCTCGGAATAACCTTGGCACCAAACGTCCTCACAAGAGAGAATTCTTGGCAGGTAGTATTCTTTCTGAGCATCGGTGCCGAACTCCATAATCACTGGTCCGACCATGTTGACGCCAAATGGCATTACCCGAGGGATACCAGCAAGGCCGATTTCCTCGTCAAAGATGTGGCACTGTAGAGGGGTCCATCCGATCCCTCCAAATTCAGTGGGCCAATTCGGAGCCACCCACCCACGCCCGTACAAAATTTTATGCCAGGCGATATAATCTTCGTTTGCCAGCTTTTGTCTGGCATCGATCTTGGCCTTAATCGTTGAAGGAATGTTGGCGCGGATGAAATTTTGGACTTCCTCACGGAAAGTTTGCTCCGACTCACTGTAATCAAGATTCATTGGGACCTCGTCTTAGCGGTTAAGAGAGCAAGCTGAGCCAATCCTCGCAACCTATGCCTTTGCTAGTTCGTTTATGTAGTCCTCGCACGCTGCGCGCAAGTCGAACTTATGCGAAAACCCGGTTTTCCTCCCGAGTTTCTCACCATTCACGGTAGGATAGTGATAAGCCGACCGTATCGGTTTCACTCTGACTTCGCTGGCGGGGCGAATTTCCTGGACAACGTTTGCGAGTGAGTCGGCTGTCGCCGAATAGGCCGTGAGATTGTAGATAAGGTCTAGCGGACCTGTATGGTTCGTGAGGTGGAGGAAGGCACGCGCAACATCTTTTACGTACATCAGATCTATTGGCTCTGCCGGCGCTTCAATCTCTGCCTTTTCATCTTTTGCCGCGGCTTCAAACAAGACTTTAATCTTGCTAGCTACACCTTGGTACCAGAGCCCTGGACCAAAGACTAACGGCAAACGTAGACCAATAATGACAAGCCCATGTGTCTCTCGGAAGAAACGAGCAATGCTTTCGGCGAGCGCCTTTGTCAGCCCATAAAACGTTTCTGGCCGGCAAGGAGAATCGTCATAAACGATGCCGTCTGCATACAGTGTGGGACCGCCGAATACAGCGAGTGTGCTCGCCCATAGAACCCGCGGTGTATTTTGCTTAAAGCACGCTGTGAGTAGATTGTGAAACCCATTGACGTTGACCTTGAGAGCTGACGCCTCGTCAGCTGCCGCCGAGGCCAACAAGCCTCGACCGGTTTCCCCGTAGGCTGCAAGCCCGACCACCAATTCAGGGTGTGTTTCTGCAAGTGCCCGATCAATATCGTTGTAGTTGGCAATGTCGCCTTCTTGGAATGTAATACGGGCGAGGTCAGTTTCCGTTAAGCATGGTTTAGTGGAAGGACCAAAAACGGTTACCTCCCATCCAGCTTCGATATAAGCTCGAACTACATGAGCACCAATGAAACCGCTACCGCCAGTTACAAAAACTTTACTCATAAATTTCAATTAACTCTGTATTTTTCGACTGCATCCCAATCTAGCTCGATTCCAAGCCCTGGGCCGATAGGTGCGGTCAGGTGTCCGTCGATGCATGGAATCGGCGTCTTTAAAAGTTCATTGCGAAGCGCATTTTCGCCTTGGTCATATTCGAGTAACATTGGATATGGCACATTATCGGTGTGTGGCCATGGGGCTTGTGCGGAAGTGAAGTGTAATGCCGCAGCGAGACCAACTGCTCCGCCCCAGACATGGGGCGAGACTCGAATATGGGAAAGTCTTGCGAGAGTAGATATTTCACGGGCTGCGCTTAAACCGCCACAAAGCGTCAGATCTGGCTGCCATATGTCTGCGCCGCTAATGTCCATCAATCGTTTGAACTCATGCGCAGTGTACAGCGCTTCACCAGTCGCAATTGGGATCGGCGAGCGCGAGCGCAGTGTGGCGTAACCATCGAAGTCAGTTGGCGCTAACGGTTCCTCGCAGAAATGGACATTATAATCTTCGATGCGCGCCATGCTTTGAAGCGCGATGTCTGTGGTATAGTTGCCGTTGACGTCGACCATTAGCAGGACATTCGGTCCGAGTGCCTCACGCGCCAAAGCTACACGTTCCTCGTCGTCGGTTGGTCCGCGTCCTATCTTTATCTTTACTCCACGGAACCCCTGGTCGACGAACGATTTCAATTGGTCTACCAGTTGGCTCTTTGGGTGGACTGCGAAATACCCATCCGAAGCGTAAACCGGGACCCGTTTTTCGTTTAGACCGCCGAGTAGTTGGTACACCGGAACATTCGTAAGTTTGCCAATGGCATCGTGCGCTGCAATGTCAATTCCACCGAGGCACGAAGTAAGAGTGTTTTGAATCCCTAAGTGGTAGCGCTGAGCATAAAAATATGGTGGAACCTGACTATGGTCGTACAAATTTCGATCAATGAAATAGGGCTTCAATACTTCTAATGCTGCAACGACCATAGCACATGGCCCCCAGGCTTCTCCAAGCCCTGTTACCCCGCTGTCAGTTTCGATAAGGATTAGGGTTGCGTTGCGGACCGAGATTAGGCCACGTGCCGTGCCATATGCATGGGTTTCGCCTAAATGGTGTTCAAGTCCGATCGCCTTAATATCGGTAATGGTGGCCATGTTGCTTCCTGGGCATGAGGTTGCGCAGTATACGGCTCCTTGAGCTTTAGGGCCATTGCATCTTGCGAATGTTGTTATCAATTTTGCTGCTCTTCCAGAGCTTTTAAGGTAAGGAATGTCATGCTACCCGCCGTTGATTAAATTTTGAGCGAAGCACCTCCGGTCCTTGCCACGATGATCTTCTAGTTCACTATATGGGATCCTGACCGGGTTGACGTGTAGAGCCATCTCCCCGATGTTGCCCGGTCCATTGCCAACGACGATGAGCTCTGAAGACTATGAAATTTTCTGGTACTGATACCTACGTCGCGACCGAAGACCTGATGGTTGCGGTCAACGCGGCAATCCGTCTTGAGCGCCCTCTTCTAGTCAAGGGGGAGCCGGGAACTGGTAAAACCATGCTTGCAGAAGAGGTTTCCAAGGCGCTCAAACGTGAACTCCTGCGTTGGCACATCAAGTCTACGACCAAAGCCCAACAAGGTCTTTATGAATACGACGCCGTTGCGCGTCTGCGTGATGGCCAACTGGGTGAAGAGCGGGCTACGAAAATCACTAATTACATTTCGCGCGGACTGCTGTGGGAAGCCTTTGATAGAGAAAGCGCTCCGGTTCTATTAATCGATGAGATTGACAAGGCAGACATTGAATTCCCTAACGACCTTTTGCTAGAGCTTGATCGTATGGAATTCTATGTTTACGAGACCAAGCAACACATCAAGGCACGGGTACGCCCGATCGTGGTAATTACCTCTAATAACGAGAAGGATTTGCCCGATGCCTTTTTACGTCGTTGTTTTTTTCATTACATCCAGTTTCCGGACCAAGAAACAATGAGCCGGATTGTTGAGGTTCATTTTCCGGACATAAAAAAACGACTGTTGCGTCGGGCGCTAGAAGTTTTTTACGATGTTCGCGAAACTCCAGGTCTTAAAAAACGACCATCCACTTCGGAATTGCTTGATTGGATCAAGCTGTTGCTGGTCGAAGACATCGACCCTGAGGTGCTTCGAATGAAAGATACGGCCAAGGTTATTCCACCACTTCATGGCGCCTTGTTGAAGAATGAGCAGGATGTGCATCTTTTTGAACGGCTTGTTTTCCTTTCACGCAGACAAGGCAGTTGATATTGGTTTTATTTTTCATTTAGGCGGACCATTAAAACTAAATACAATCTCCATAGTAATTTCGACGTGGTCTAGGCAATGTTCACAGAATTTTTTCTGAAGCTTCGAGAAGCAAAAGTGCCGGCAACTTTGCGTGAGTATCTGACTCTGCTCGAAGCGCTTGACGAAGATGTAGCCGATACCGGAATCGAGGAGTTTTACTATTTAAGCCGCAGTGCATTGGTGAAGGACGAGCGTAACTTTGATAAGTTCGACCGTGTCTTTAGTGAATATTTCAAAGGAGTCGAGGCACTTGGTGAGGCGCTTTTTCCTGAAATTCCTGAAGAATGGCTTCGACGAGAAATTGAGAAAGTGCTCAGCGCTGAAGAGCGCGCGCAGCTCGACAAATTGGGCTGGGAAAAATTAATGGAGACCTTGCGCGAACGGCTGGCTGAGCAACAGGAGCGCCATCAAGGTGGTTCAAAATGGATAGGCACTGGAGGCACCTCGCCATTTGGTGCTTATGGAGATCATCCAGAAGGAATTCGAATTGGTCAGCATGACGGTAGGCGCGGTAGCGCGGTCAAGGTATGGGACAAGCGCGAATACAAAAATTTTGATGACTCAGTGGTGATTGGCACGCGCAACATCAAGGTTGCCTTGCGCCGTTTGCGGCAGTTTGTGCGGGATGGTGCTGATACGGAGTTTGATCTGGATGACACGATACATGCCACTGCTGACAATGGTGGCTGGCTTGATATTCGCATGCGTCCGGAACGGCACAATAAAATCAAAGTGCTGCTGTTAATGGATGTTGGCGGGTCCATGAACGTGCATGTTAGGACTTGTGAGGAACTGTTCTCTGCTGCCCGAAGTGAGTTCAAGGATCTCGAATATTTTTATTTCCACAATTGCGTATATGAGGGTCTGTGGAAGGACAATAATCGACGTCATACAGAACGGATGGCGACGTGGGATGTGATCCATACGTACCCAGCCGATTACAAGCTGATTTTTGTTGGTGATGCGAGTATGAGCCCATATGAGATTGCTTATCCTGGCGGTAGCGTCGAACACTGGAACGAGGAACCTGGTGGTGTTTGGATGAGTCGTCTTCTGAATGTCTACTCGTCCGCAATTTGGCTTAATCCGGAACCAGAATCGAACTGGGCGCACGCCCAATCGACTCGCATGATCCAAGAGTTGCTCGGAGAGCAAATGTATTCGCTTACACTAGCGGGGCTCGAGGCGGGTATGAAATATTTGGCACGCTAACCTCAAAGGGCAAGACTGTCTCCAATGAGCTTGACTCCAACGACAATCAAAATTCCGTAGCACAGTTTGTAAAACCAAACCCCACCAATATGACCGTGAACCTGCGGGCCGAGCCAGATCGCTAGTGGTGCGATGGGAGCCGACACCAATGAAGTTCCGAGGTTTTCCGCTGAAAATTGACCAAGCCAGCCATATGGCACGAGCTTCCTGTAATTTACGCTGGCGAAAAAAAGCGGTAGTGCCAACGAAAATTGTTTTATTCAGTCTTTGTGGCAGGAGATAGACGTTAAGTGGTGTGGACTACCTGCATGGGTGAGAAAGCTGGTAGAGCCCGACAAACCAGCCCATAGAAGACCTTTCAATGCATGTCGTTTGGCCGATGGTTTCTCTAAATCAACTAATAAATAACGCGCCGAGAAGACCACTGCGATTACGCCGATAAGCATTGCGATATGTTCGGATGTTAGTCTGTTAACAAATCCGGTGGCAATGACTATGCTGATTGCAGCTCCCGGAATCATGTAATAGAGATTTTTTCCATCCCAGTGTTGGCGATAGGCCCAAACCCCAATTGCATCCATGATATAACGAATTGGTAACACGATCGCAGCCCCCTGAGACGCCGGGACGATTGATGCCATCATGGGTCCCACGAATATTCTAGACCTGAACCAAACCCGGCTTTTTAAATTCCAATCAACACCAGTGCCGGTACCGCAATTACGTAAAACCAGAGGTCAGCAATGAGAGTCAAAGACATGACGGTGTCGAAAAAACGACGCGGCCGGGCCGCGGCAAAGCGCTGGAGACTAATCCGGGGTCCACTCCTGCTGCAAAACCCATTTTTAAAGCTTTGTTATTAGGTCTCCGTCGATTCAGCTTCCGAGGGCGAAAGCAATAAAATAACTGTATTGTGGTTTGATCGGAGATTTGGCATCCGCCAGATGACGGAGAAAAAATATTGAATCTGAACGGGATTGGGAGGGTCGAATGAGACTTGAGGGCAAGGTAGCAATTGTGACCGGTGCCGGGTCTGGCTTCGGTGAGGGCATTGCTAAACGGTTTGCGGGTGAAGGTGCCAGGGTGGTGGCCGCTGAGATAAATACTCAGACTGGCAGCAGAGTTGTTGATGACATTACCGCGGACGGTGGTGAAGCTACCTTCGTCAGGACAGATGTAACCGACACGGTATCTACCAAGGCCATGATTGGGGCTGCGTTAGATGCTTATGGTGGTCTCGATATCTTGGTCCAGAATGCGGGTATGGGGATGAAGCCCATGCCCATGCATGAAACTCCTGAGGCACTATTCGACAAACTGTTCCTGGTAAATGTCAAGAGCATCTATTTAGGGGTACGGGAGGTAGTCCCTGTGCTTAAAGACCAGGGGAAGGGCGGGGTTATCATCAACACTGTTTCAACTGCGGCAATCAGACCTCGCCCAAATCTTGCTATTTATAATGGTACCAAAGGTGCACTGGTGCCAATGACAAAAGCGCTTGCGTTAGAACTAGCACCCGACAAGATTCGTGTTAACGGCCTATGCCCGGTAGCCGGAGATACGCCGATGTTGGATGATTTTCTGGGTGACGGAGATCGGAATGAGTCCTATAAACGCTTTGTGGCCACTGTGCCGCTAGGCCGCCTGAGCTTGCCGAGTGATGTTGCGTCAGCAGCTCTCTATCTAGCATCTGATGAGGCCGAACTAGTTACCGGCGTAATGCTGGAAATCGACGGTGGCCGATGCATATAAACTTGATAATGAAAATAGTGACCTGATCTCCGTCGTTTTCTTTTCCCGATTGCATTAGATCTCGAAGAGGAATCGAAACGGAATTTGACCTATTTAACCAAATGTGGGAGCAATGCTACTTGTTCCGTGCTGGAGCAATGGTGCTGTCCCTTTGGTGAGGATGTTCGGCCATGACACGGCTCGTAGACATTGGCATTCGGATCGAACTGGTTTCGATGTATCCGCATTTTCATGACATTTCTATCTCGCTGTACGAGCGCCAGGGCGACGGCGACAGTTTTGAATTCCAGGTCCACAGCTATGCTGGTCGAGCCGGGGTCGACCAATGTTTGCGCCATGTTACAGCTGCAATGATCACGTTAGGTGGTATGATTCCAGTGGTAGGTGACGGTACCTGTGTTCGCTTCTCATGTGGGAAGCAACACCGGAAAGCCTGTAAGCGGATATTTCTGGAAGCATGCAAGATCGAGCTAGGTACAGAATTAAAGTCGCGACCGATGTTTATCTTCGACAAGAAAACGGAGCGCAATATCAACGTGGACGGTTTGGGACAAGGTGCTTATCGGATAAATGCCGATGGTGAAGAAGATGGCCGCGCACGCCGCATCACCGCCATCGCCGGTGGTTTTGTTAAACTTGCCGAGATGGATTATGTCGAGGACAGTGATCAAACAGTGGTATTCGATTGCAATAATGACCACAATTCGCTGATTGGCCTATTGCTAAAGCGCGCGCTTAACGTCCGCGCCGCGATGCGGGAACAGGACGATTCAGCTGGGCGCGGTATGTTATCGGCTCCCAGTGCACAACAGCAATGACCTAGAGCTTTTGAGGGGGGAGAGATGACTGACGTGCGAGTCCAGCCGATGACCAGCCGCGAGCGAGTGCTTGCTGGACTGCGTCGCGAGCCCGTCGACAGAACTCCCGTCTGCAATCCGACTTCGGTGGCGACGGTCGAGTTGATGGACCTCGTCGATGCTTATTTTCCCGAGGCCAACCGCGATCCGGAAATGATGGCGCGCCTAGCCGCCACTGGATATACTGAGCTTGGTTTTGACAGTATAATGCCGGTCTTCTCAATCATTCAGGAGTCGTCCGCGCTTGGCTGTAAAATGCAGTGGGAGCAAAAAGATAATTGGCCAACTGTGCGCATGCGTGAACCAATATGGCGAGACGTAGATGATATCCGAATTCCAAATGATTTTTTGACGCATCCTGATACCGTATGCGTGATCGAAGCAATCAAGTTGCTCAGAAAGGAGTTTGGAGACGAGGTTGCGATTATTGGTAAAACAATGGGGCCATGGACGCTTGGCTATCACTGTTTTGGTGTGGAGCCATTCCTGCTGATGTCGTTGGACGATCCAGGGAAAACGAAACTTGCCTTGGAGCGTATGAAGGAAGCAACAATCCAGTTCGGAGTAGCTCAAATTGAAGCGGGAGCCGATGCGCTGACATTGCCAGATCATGCTACCGGTGACTTAGTGAGTGGCGAGTATTACGACCGGTATCTCAAGGATATGCATGCAGAGTTCGTTGACCTTATTCCAGTTCCACTGATTCTACACATCTGTGGGCGCACCGTTGATCGCATGAATTCGATCGCTGAGACGGGTATGGCCGCATTCCACTTTGATTCAAAGAATAAGCCACAGGAATCAATGGATATTACTCGCGATCGTATTTCTCTGATTGGCAACATCAATAATCCTGAGACTTTGTATGCTAAAGAACCGGATGCAGTGTGTGCGGAGGTGTGCGCTAACCTTGATGCAGGCGTGCACATGGTCGGTCCGGAATGTGCCATCCCGTTGCAGACGTCGATTGAAAACTTGCTCGCAATCCCTCGTGCTGTGCGCGATTGGCACGCGGATCATGCCCACAACCAAAGTCGCGTAGCAAGATAGAAGAATAATGGCTGAGCTAACAGATATCGCGAACGAAACAATTCGCCGTGAAATAGAGGAATATCTGGATCGGCCGGAGGAGATCGAGCGCAACGTCGGTTTGTTTGTGCGTGTTCGCCCCCTGATGCAAGAGATAGCAGCAGCGTTGATTGAGGGTGATGACGGTACCGTGGATCGATTGACTAAACAGGCGTTGGGCGAGGGTATAGATGCGCTTGAGATAATGGATGATGGTCTTATTTCCGGTATGGGCATCGTGGGAATTAAGTTTCGCGACACCTTTATATTTGTTCCCGAGGTGCTTGCCTGTGCACGCGCAATGAAGGCTGGAATGGCCTATATAGAACCAATTCTTTCCGCTTCAGGCGTTAAGCCACTCGCCACGGTGGTGATGGGAACGGTGAAGGGTGACTTGCATGATATCGGAAAAAATCTTTGTATTATGATGTTGCGCGGATCCGGTTTTTCCGTGATTGATCTCGGTGTGGATACCTCGGATGATGAGTTCATCGACGCAGTAGAAGAACACAAAGCCCCAATACTCGGTATGTCCGCGTTGCTGACCACAACCATGCCGAACATGGGGAAAACCATTGAAGCCTTTATCGATGCGGATTTGCGCGAGGACGTAAGGATCATGGTTGGTGGTGCGCCCGTCACCCAGGAATTTGCTGATGACATGGGTGCTGACGCATATGGCAAAGATGCGCTCGACTGCGTGGCAGTTGCGAAAGGTTTTGTGAGTGTCCAAGCCTGATCGATCTATCAAGGACAAGCCAACGCCCAAGATTGATCCGGAGGCCCACCGCCAACGAATTGACCGTTTGAGCGCGATTTTTTCCGATATCGCTGGACACGCAGAGGAACTTTCAAAGTTTCGCTGTCCCTATCGTGATCGTTTGGATCGTTGCACTGGAAAATTTAAGTGCCGCAATCAAAAAGTGTCGCCTGATGATGACTTACTGGTTTGTCTCCATGATGGACAGTTCGATTATCGAAGTGCGTGGGAAACAGACCCCGAATCTTATGGTCGCGCCAAGGCTCGAATCAAAAAAATCAAGAAAGTCTCTGCGGAAAGAAGAGCACCGCCGAGCGAAATTTCCAAAAAAGATTGAGTACGATCTCACACGACGGTCGGATCCAATCTCTTGAATTGGGCAAGACAATTTTCGACTTCGCGGACGATCTCGCGGTAGAGGTGCCAACGTCATGTGGGAGAAACGGGAAGTGTCACGAATGCGTGGTCGAAATAATCAGTGGTATGGAGGCTCTTAACGCAGCTTCTGAGCCTGAGTCTTTTCTGCGAGGAAATTATCGTCTGGCGTGCCAGGCGGTGGTAGAGAGAATCGACACGGAAATCCACTTTGCACCGTTACGTCGGCAGCCAAGAATTCTCACGTTAGGTCAAAATAAAACTCATCTGGACCTTGATCCAATGGTTTCCCGGAGAGGGCTAGACGTTCTCTACGATGGCAAAGTCATCGACCAGTACCGAGGCTATCTCTACGGCCTAGCGATTGACCTCGGCACAACTACTGTCGTGATTGATCTCGTCGATCTGGAAACGGGTGACAGTCTGGAGCGCCTAAGTTTTGAAAATCCTCAGCGGTTTGGTGGTAGTGATGTGATGCATCGGATCTCATACGATGGCGGTTCCGACAGAGGTGAACTGCAAAAAGCTATCGTGACCGCGATCAACCGATCTATTCGAAATCTCTCGCGCGCATGGAAATTTCCTCGCCGAGCGATCTACGAAATCATTGTTGCTGGAAACAGTAGTATGCGCGATCTGTTGTTCGGGCTCGATATACAAAGCATCGGGCAGAAACCCTATAAGTCATTGATTGAACATGAATATCTGGAAGGGAAAAGATCTTCTACGGAATTAAACGAGAATGCTTGGAAGCTGGGCCTTCGGGCCCATCGTGAGACCAGACTGTATGGCTTGCCGCTTATCGGAAGCCATGTGGGTGCGGATGCAGCCGCATGTTTGACTGCAATAGATATGGCCTCTGTAGAGGGAGAGGTGGTGATGATGGTTGATGTTGGCACGAACACGGAGGTTGTGATAGGCAACGCCAAGCGCATGTTGGCAGCTTCTTGTCCCGCTGGACCCGCTTTTGAGGGGGGGGTAGTAACTTACGGTATGCCCGGCTACGACGGCGCAATCGAGTCGCTTAAATTCCGTCCTGAGAATGGCAATTTCGACTATGTGACGATCGGTGGTGTGTCACCAGAGGGCTTGTGTGGTTCCGGTCTTATTGACTTAATAGCGGAACTCCGTCGGCATGACCGAATGACCCCTAAGGGTGTATTTCAGCCGGATAAACGGCAAAACGAAATTACGGTTGTGCCTGAAAATGGGATTACATTTTCGCGTGCTGATGGCAGTGCGTTGGCTCAGGCAACTGCAGCAAATTATTGTGGTCAATTTATAGTCATGCAGAAGTTTGGCATTGATCCAGAGTCTATTTCAAAACTGTACCTAGCGGGCGGGTTCGCGAACTATGTTGACGTTGAAAATGCCATAGCAATAGGTTTTCTTGCGCCGGTTTCGGTTGAGCGGATTATCAAAGTAGGCAACGCTGCTATAGATGGGGCCCGCGAGCTACTTTTGTCACGGCGTCAGCGAAAAAAACTAAGGGCGCTAATTAAAAATATTGAACATATTGAACTGGAATCTACATCTGATTTCTTCGATATCTTCGTCGAAGGTTGTCAGTTTACGCCAATGCCTTCCCGCATTTGCAATGTGAAATCAGCGTCCACATGATGCTGTTCCAGTTTGGGAGAAACTGACATGAAGCTTGATGCGGTGGCCGGCGGAGAATTGATTGTCATTGGAGAGAACATTCACACTACCCGGGCGCTGCGTAGGAAGGGCAAGAGTATCGTCGAGAATAGCGGCATGGAGGCCGTTGCTTATACCGATTCAGCAGGTGCCCAGCGCCACTTGCCGGTACCTGATTCCTTTAAGAGAAGACAGGAGTACCAGCAGGGACAGATTAAGCATGTCATGATTGCGGTGAAAGTAGCGATGGCTGGTGGTGATGGGTCCGATGAGGCGCTGATATATTTACGCCAGTTAGTTGATAAACAGATTAGGGTGAACGCGGATTTTCTTGACCTAAATGTTGACGAAATTTCCTGGAAACTTGAAGAACAAAAGGCGGCAATTAAGTGGCTGGTGACCACAATTCAGGGGATGACCAAGCTTCCACTGTCGATTGATTCCTCAAACGTTGAGGTAATAGCAACGGGACTGGCGGCTTACGATTCGGCCGCAACTCGACCGCTACTCAATTCTGCCTCACTGGAACGTATCGAAGCCCTCGATTTGGCCCAAGAACACAATGCTCGTGTGGTGGTTACCGCTGCCGGCGAAAGTGGAATGCCCAACGGTGCTGAAGAGAGAGTACAAAATGCATCTCGTATGGTCGATGCAGCTCTTGAGAAGGGCTTTACACTCGGTGATCTTTTTATAGACCCTCTTGTATTTCCTACTTCGGTGGACAGGGTTTTTGGCCTTCACTGCCTTGAGGCTATTCGGGGGCTTCGAAAAAAATACGGACCAGATATTCACATAACAGGTGGCATCAGTAATGCTTCGTTTGGAATTCCAGGCCGAAAGTTGATCAACGAGGTGTTCTTGATTCTCTCGGTTGAGGCAGGCGCCGATGGGGGAATCATAGACCCTGTTCTTAGTAATCCCGTTGAGGTGTTTGGTATGAACCGTGATTCCAATGCATATCAAATGGCGGAAGATGTAATATTAGGTCGCGACGAGTTTTGTCAGAAATACATCGCGGCATGGCGAAAAGGCGAAATTGGTGAAGCAAGATGATCGGCGCGGTAACTGGCGCAGTAAATGTTCTCACTCCCTGTATAGGAATTTGTCGTATAAATCAGCGTAGTCAATTGTGCGAAGGATGCCGACGTTCCGCTGCGGAGGTGGCGGAGTGGCTTTTTTATTCCAATGAGAAGAAGCGCGCCATCATGGAACAGCTGGTTGATCGGGATCCGTTCGGCAGGTTACTTCAGCCACTAAATGAGAGTGGCAAAGAGTGACCATTATAACTCACGCTTCATTGCCAACAGCAAACCGTCGGCTACAGGCAATAGGCTGGTAGAGACCCTTTTATCGCCGTGTAACTTCCTGGCAAAGGACCGAAGCGCGTTGGTATCGGGATCCTTATGAGAAGGGTCGGCGACACGCCCCGCCCATAAAACATTGTCCGCTATTAAGAGTCCGCGTGGGCGTAGCAGGGTCATCAGTGCCTCATAGTAGTGGTTATACTCCGTTTTGTCGGCATCAATGAAGGCCATGTCGTAACTGCCTGTCCCGCCTTCGTCGATTAGATGGTTAAGCGTTCCCAAAGCCGGCCCGAGACGAAGCTCAATTATGTTTTCCACTCCGGCTTCCCGCCAATAATGCTGTGCTATCTCGGTGTTTGAAGGGTCAATGTCGCAGGCAATGAGTTTGCCGTTTTTTGGAAGTGCAAGTGCTACGCTCAGCGCGCTATATCCCGTGTAAACACCGACTTCGATACAACGTTGTGCCCCCGTAAGTTCAGCGAGAAGCGCCATGAATTGTCCTTGCTCCGGTGGGATCTGCATAATTGCGCCTGGTAGAGACGCGGTGGTTTCGCGAAGACGGCGTTGTACGTCGGTCTCGCGGAGCGAGGCGCCGAGCATATAGTCGTAGAGGGTTTCTGTAAGCTGGACAGATTTCATTACGTTTTAACTTACCTCCTCCCGTAAGAAGCGACAAATTGCTATACAGTTGCAAACGTGCTTGGCAGGCTACGGGGATGACAATAGGGAGGATTCGATGGTCGATAATGACAAGGGGAAAGGATTAAAACGAGGTTTAACGCATTACGGTGATACAGGTTTTTCATTGTTCCTGCGCAAAAGTTTCGCTAAGTCGATGGGATATACGGAGCAAGATCTTGAGCGCCCTGTGATTGGAATTGCCAACACCGCAAGCGGCTTTAATAATTGCCATCGATCGGTGCCGGACCTGATTGAGGCAGTTAAGCGAGGGGTTATGTACGGTGGTGGGTTGCCAGTCGAATTCCCGACGATTTCTCTGGGTGAGCCTTATCTCAATCCCACCAGCATGTTGTTCCGCAATCTGATGGCCATCGATACCGAGGAGATGATTCGTGCTCAGCCCATGGATGCGGTCGTATTGATCGGTGGCTGCGATAAGACTTTACCGGCACAACTCATGGCTGCGGCTAGCGTAAACCTTCCCGCCATTTCATTGGTCGTAGGGCCAATGCTGACAGGAAGTTGGCGGGGAGAACGTCTTGGGGCTTGCACCGATTGCCGACGTCAATGGGGCCGTTATCGAGCTGGAGAGTTAGATGACCAACAAATCGCGGAGGTCGGAAGTGAACTATCGACTACCGCGGGCACCTGCATGGTAATGGGAACGGCTAGTACAATGGCATTGATGACCGAGGCCCTGGGTATGATGTTACCGGGTGGAGCAACGGCACCTGCCGTTCACGCGGAACGGCTGAGGATTGCTGAATGCACAGGTGAGCGTGCTGTACAAATGGCCGATAAACGTTTGAGTCCGGATGAGATAATGACGCCACATGCGTTTTCCAACGCTTTTCGTGTCCTTCTGGCGGTTGGTGGATCAACAAATAGTCTTATCCATATGACCGCTGTCGCCGGTCGGTGCGGCATCAAGGTTGACTTGGGTGCGCTTGATCGTATGGGACGCGAGACGCCGGTGTTGGTGGATCTAAAACCATCTGGCACCAATTATATGGAGGACCTTCACAAGGCTGGTGGCTTGGCTACGATTTTGCGCGAACTCTCCCCATTTCTTCACCTTGATTGTAAAACCGTAACTGGACGCACACTGGGGGAGGAAATCGAAAGTGCCCGAACTTGGTCACAAGATATTGTCAGAAGTATTAAATCACCTTTGAAACCGGAAGGTGGGATAGCTGTGCTAACAGGAAATCTCGCTCCGGAAACTGCAATCATAAAGCAATCGGCGGCAACTCCAGAATTGTTGGTGCACGAAGGGCGAGCGGTTGTGTTCGACTCGCTGGAGGATTTGGCGGAAAGGATTGATGATCCGGACCTTGATGTTGGCGAGGACGACGTTTTAGTGCTTCGCAATGCGGGACCTAAGGGTGCTCCTGGGATGCCGGAATCCGGCTACATCCCGATCCCGAAGAAACTTGCAGCAACCGGGGTAAAGGACATGGTTCGGTTGTCTGATGCGCGAATGAGCGGAACTGCTTTTGGTACTATTATTTTGCATGTATGTCCTGAGGCCGCAGTTGGCGGCCCGCTTTCATTGGTGCAAGAGGGGGATCGCATTCAACTCGACGTACCAAATCGGCGCCTCAATCTTGTAGTTGACGATCGAATTCTGGAGGATCGCCGATCCGCGTGGAAGCCACCCACGCTTCCTGTAGGCTCCGAGCGTGGTTATCTTCGGCTTCATTTAGATCATGTAGAGCAGGCACATCAGGGGTGCGACCTTGATGTACTAAAACCGAGGTCCTCTGGTGCAATCACGCCGGAATAAAGTAGTATTTACTCAATAGAGTCAGTCCCACGCGAACGATGTCTTTAGTGCGTGCTAAATTAGTTTGCGTGCGCTTAAATTTCGAAATAAAGCGGCAGTGCCGAATTCCCACGGCGGAATTTTATCGCAATAATTGACCCGGTTAATAAGAGCGCCCAGAGGTGGGCAGAAAATTATCACAGCATCTCCAAGATGATGGGTAAAGCCTTTTCCGGGTTCACCTCGGTCGTCCGTCGGTGCAAACATGGTTCCGGTCATTAACGCAAGCCCATCGGGATATTGATGGTTTTGGTTGATCGTCTGTGCGACTAAATCCTCCGGTTCACGACTCATTAGGCCAATGTTTGAATTTCCTACCAACGAAAATTGATCATCGCCTTCCACTGCGAGGCTTACCTCGACGCTTTTCAGATCATGGAGAGTAAATGTCTCATCAAACAATCGAATGAACGGCCCAATCGCACACGAACCGTTATTATCTTTGGCTCGGTTTAGTAGAAGTGCACTCCGCCCCTCCATGTCGCGAAGGTTTACGTCGTTTCCCAGCGTTGCACCGACAATTTCCCCGCGTGCATTGACGATGAGCACTGCCTCGGGTTCAGGGTTGTTCCACGTAGAACTTTCAAGCACGCCGATTTCAGCACCAACGCCGACGGCTGACATGGGTTGTGCCTTGGTGAAGACTTCTGCGTCTGGGCCAATACCTACTTCAAGGTATGGCGACCATAGGTCACGTTCTTTTAACGATTTTTTTAGCCGCTCTGCTTCTTCCGATCCCGGTCGGACGCCATGGAGGTCACCTCCGATTTCTTTCCCAATAGTTTCGCGAATAGTTTCGGCGTCAGCAGCATCCCCTTTGGCTAGTTCTTCGATCAACCGTTCGAGCAGACTGTCAAGAAAGGTCACACCACATGCCTTAATAGATTGCAGGTCGATGGGTGCGAGGAAATGTGGTTTTGCAGGGTCCCTTTTGTCGGGGACGCTGTTCAGTAATAGTTCCTCGATTCCACCAATACGCACAGCGCCGTCGGCGTTCGCGGCCGCCATCACTGGTTTGTCGGCGTTCATTAGCTCAGCAGAGGTTGGGTAGGAAGTAGTGATGTCGTAAACACCGTGCTTAGCCACTACCACCAGTGATGGTCCTGCCGGTGACCCGCTGGTGCCGGGCAACCATACACGCCCAATTAGCATACCCCGGCACCCGTCTTCAGGTAGAACGACGTCCGGTGATAGAGCAAAATCCATGGGGTCCTCCGTGATTGTAACGATGCTGCGATTATCTATTTAGAACAGCCTAGTTATCCAACTATCGAATGATTGTTCGCGTGACCGAGTAATATTTGCTGACGAGCTGTTCACCTATAATACAGTAAAAGATACGCCGCTAAGATCACGAGCACCCACATAGCCCCGGTCGCCGTACTCCAGGTTCTGGCGAGCACTCCTCCAGGTCTTGCGAGCGAGTTGGCGCTATCTAATACTTCTTCCAGTGAGCCCCGTAATATCCCCAAACACTCCGTCCACATAATGATGATGACACGCCCCGTCGCTCGGATGAGGCTCAGTCCAAGCCGACGATAGAGCCAGTCAACATCGAGATTGATCAGTTTCATCTCAGGCGGATACAACCCGCTGGTCATTAACAGAGAAAACGCTAATGCGGAAAAGAACAGTAATTGGCTCTGGCTGATAATGTGGCTCCAAGTGTACGGCTGGTAGCTCACCTCCCACGGTAAAAGGCCGTATAATATCCATGGATAGCAACCATTAAAAACGCAAAAACCGGCGGCAACGGCCATTGCTATAAGCATATTGATAGGCGGTTCACGTGTCCGAATGCCCGAATCGTGTCCAAAAAAGGCAAAATAGGGAATTTTGATTCCTGCGTGGTGAAAGACGCCAGCCGAGGCGAATAGTAGTAAAAGAAAAACCACGCTGTGGCCTTCCTCTGCGGCTGCGGCCATTACCATCGATTTTGATACGAACCCGGAAAACAACGGGAAGGCAGAAATCGAGGCGGCGCCGACGATGCACAAGGCGGTTGTTATGGGCATCGATTTGTATAGACCGCCTAAATCGGTCCCGTTTATCCGCCCTGTCATGTGCAGCACTGCCCCCATGCTCATGAACAACAGTCCCTTGAATAGGACGTCGTTGAAAGCGTGGCTGACAGCTCCATTTAGCGCGAGCTCAGTTCCCAATCCAATGCCGCACACCATGAATCCAATTTGGTTAATCATGCTGTAACTGAGCACCCGGCGCAGGTCGTTTTCGATCACAGCATAGAAAATAGGGAACATCGCCATCGTAGCGCCTAAATAGATCAGGATCTCGGTCCCGGGGAAGCCCCGCGCTAGCGCATAAACGGCAAGCTTGGTAGTAAATACACATAGGAAGACTGTGCCGGTTGGAGTGGATTGGGGGTAGGCGTCAACTAACCATCCGTGTAAGAGTGGGAATGCACATTTGATCCCGAATGCAATGAAGATCAATGTTCCGCCGAAAGTCCCAAGCCCTATCTGGTTGAAAGCAATAGAGCCGGTCTCCGCAAGATGGGCGGCTGCACCAGCGAGAAGTAACACTCCAGAGGTAACTTGAACCAAAAGGTAACGTTGCCCGGTGCGATTAGATTGCGCACTGCGTCGAGCCCAAATGAGAAAAGTCGACGCAACCGCCATAACTTCCCAGAAAATGAACAGGGTAATGAGATCACCAGCGGCAACGGCTCCAACTGCCCCCCCAGCGTACAGGAGAGCGGCCAGGTTTTGAACGGGATCGCGGACATGTAGTGCAAACAAGGTCGCGATTACTGCCGCAATGTGAAACATTAATCCAAACAAATAGCCCAGTGTATCGATCCTACCAAAGGTAAGTTGATACTCGAGCATTTGCACTTGCCAATACGTACCGTGGGGCAGGGTGGCGAAATTTGCCAAAGCCACCAATGTGACCAATAACGAGAACCATCCTTGCCGGTGTTGAGGCAGGAGGAAAGTCAAAAATGCGCCAACGAGAAAGATCAAGAACGGAGGCACATTACCGATCATTTTCGTCCTCGTAATAGTGCTCGGCGCGTGCCACCAGCTTACGAAGTTCCTTTGCAGCTAAAACCAGAATCACGCAGGCGACAAACCCGTAAATGCCATAAAAGCCGAACCAATTTTCCATTGTGAGAATCGCGTGGCGACGGTATATCGCGTCGATTAATAAGAGGCAGGCACAAAGCAGATAGAGCCCTACTAAAAGCTTTTTCACGTTGCCCGATTTGTCGAGCCAATAACGTTTTTCTATCATTATCTTTTAGTCCCCAACCACTTGTTGCAGCAGGGCGTGGAACGGGTCGGGATATATGAAAATGACCACACATCCGGTAGCAGTCAGCAGGAGGGGAATAAGACAGGCAAGCGGTGCTTCGCGCATTCCATCCTCAAACTCCGTAGGATTGGCGCCCGGAAAAAAAGCCTGGACGACTACGGGCATCAGATACGCAATATTAAGCAGGCTGCTGATCATTAGCACTGCAACAAAAAAAGCGTGGTTTGCCTCCATCGCACCTACTGCTAGATACCATTTGCTCCATGCGCCAGCGAACGGCGGCAGGCCGATTACACTGAGACTGCCAATTAGGAATGCAAACATCGTCAACGGCATAGCCCGTCCAATTCCTCGCATATCGCTGACATTTTCTTTATGGGTAGTGACCATGATCGCACCGGCGCAAAAGAATAAGGTAATCTTGCCAAAGGCATGGGTAAGAATGTGCAGGCCACCGCCAAGTACACTGGCGCTCGTGGCCAACGCTGCACCGAGCACGATATAGGAGAGTTGACTTACCGTGGAATAGGCGAGACGTGCTTTGAGGTTGTCTTTAGTCAAGGCGATGAGTGAGGCAACGAGAATCGTGAATGCTGCGACCCACATGAGCCATTCTCCGGGGTGAGAGCTCTGCATCAAGTCGAGGCCGAATACATAGACCACCACTTTAAGCACGGCAAATACGCCGCCCTTTACAACCGCTACCGCATGAATGAAGGCTGATACCGGCGTTGGTGCAACCATGGCTGCTGGAAGCCAGCGATGAAATGGCATCAACGCGGCCTTGCCAATCCCGAACATGTACAAAGCGAATAGAATTGCAATAACACCTGGTCCCGCCTGTCCAGCAAGAATTCCACCCGGCTTGAAATCAGTGGTTCCAGCAATCGTATAGGTGCCGATAATGGCGAGGAGTTGAAGACCAATCGAGGTTCCCAATAATAGGCCCAAATAAATTCTTCCCGCCCGTTTTGCTTCGACTGTTCCACTGTGGGTGACCAAAGGGTAGGTGCTAAGGGTCAACGTTTCATAGAACAGGAACATGGTTACCAAATTAGCGGAAAATGCGAGCCCGATTACGCTGGCTAAAGCGAGGGCAAAAAAAATGTAGTAACGCGTTTGATTAGATTCGTGGTGTGCCCGCATATAGCCGATTGAGTAGATGGAATTGGGTATCCACAGAAAGGACGCAATCAATGCGAACAACATTCCGAGTGGTTCGACTTCAAAAGCTATTGCGAGCCCCGGTAGCAACTCAAATATTTTAATCGATGGGCGAGCGCCGGCAAGAACCGAGGGAGTAATAGACAGCACCAGGAGGAACAAGGTAGCTGCCGTGATCAAAGTGATACCTTCGCGGACATTAGGCGAGCGTCTCGCCAACCCTATCAACAGGGCGCCAAACAACGGAATAACAAGAGCCACAATGATTGCTGTATTTGGGCTCATCAACTTATACCCAACAGCATTCGTGCTGCGAGACGAGATACACCAACCGTGAGGTCTGTAGCCAAGCCGAACACTAAGCATGAGCCCGCAAGTATCCATAGGCTAAGCAATGTCGGCCAAGACGCTTCGGTCACGGATGCTTCGACATTGGATGGGTTCGTAAAATAAGCAACTTCCACTAAACGCCAAACGTAAATGATCGCTACTAGTGAAGCAGAGATTACGCCAATCGCAGCAATGATGCCCCTCGTCGTGCCGGTCTCTAATGCTGCCAGAACGAGGTACCATTTACTGATGAATCCAACAGTGCCAGGTATGCCGATCAAACTAAGTGCACATACTGTAAATGCCGCCATGGTTAGCGGCATACGTTTTCCAAGACCGGCAAGATTGTTAACTGATGAGCCGCCGGCGTGTAGCGCTATCGCGCCAACTGCAACAAACAGCCCAGCCTTCATCACTCCATGATTAAACACATGTACTATCGCTCCAATTAACCCGCGCTCGGAAGCCAAGGCTATGCCGAGCAGGATATAGCCTATCTGGGAAATGCTCGAGTATGCTAGTAGGCGTTTGATGTCGGTTTGGTATATCGCGACTATCGATCCTGCGAACATGCCAATGAGTGCTAGCGGAAGCAACAAATCTATGATGGATAGCAATTCGTGATGCTGGTTGACTTGTAAAACTGTAAAACCGAAACGCAGCAAGAGGTAAACAGCAACCTTCGTTCCTGTCGCGGCAAGTAGTACGGTCACAATCGATGGTGCGTAGGCGTATGAGTTGGGTAGCCACAGGTGAAGTGGAAATAGTGCAAGCTTCAGACTTAGTCCGACAACTAGAAAACTGAACGCTGCAAAGAGCACTCGATTATCGTGTTGACCACTCAACCGTTCGCTCAGATCAACCATGTTGAGTGTTCCGGTGAGCATGTATAGCAGTCCCACCCCAATCAAAAAAAACGTTGCACCAATCGTGCCCAGGACTAAATACTGAAAACTCGCATATAGTGCGCGCCGGTTTCGCCCAAGGCCGATCAGCACATATGCTGATAAAGATGCGATTTCCATGAAAACAAATGCGTTAAACGCATCGCCTGTCATTACCATGCCAAGCAAGCCAGCGAAGGTAAGCAGGTAGGCGGTGTAAAAAAGGCGGTGTTTTTCTCTGGAAACTTCGCTAATGACGCTGTGATAGGCAAAGGGCATTACAGCAGATGCTACCCCGGTGATTAACAACAGCACCAAAGCGGAGAGGTAATCAACTCGGTATTCAATGCCCCACGGGGCAAGCCATCCTCCCATTACATAACTAATGGTTCCACAGCACAGGACCTCCACTAAGAGCGCGATCGAGATTGCAAATGCACACCAAGTTAGTGCCGTACTCAGCACCCATGCACGTGCTCCCCGCCCAAAGAGGGTGCACAATGGCGCCCCTATCAGAGGCACCACGACCTGAAGGGCCGCTAAATTGAGTCCGATCATTCGGCGTCTCCTAATTGATCATCTAGGGCGCGAATTTCATCTTCCTCAATAGTGCCGTAAGCCTCTCGAATTCGTATCACCAATGCTAATCCGACAGAGAGGGTAGCAACGGCAACTACGATTGCGGTTAGGATCAGCACATGCGGCAACGGGTTAGAAAAAGGTGCAACACCGTCATAATGAATTGGTGGGGTGCCTCCCTCAATTTTCCCCATTGAGATGTAAAGAAGGAAAACGGAGGTTTGAAATACGTTCAGGCCTACTAATTTTTTGATCAGGTTTCCTCGTTCGATGAGAACGTAAAAACCAATCATGGCAAGCGTGATCGCAATCACGTAATTGAAATTACCGAGTGCCGACATTTCTGTCCGTGTTTTCCTCAGTGCGCTCGGTGAAGGTTTGAAAGATAGCAATCATCACCGATGCCACAGTGATTCCAACGCCAAGTTCAATCAGGATAATGCCGTAGTGATGACCGTGGGTGGAGATATCGGCGAGGTACCCGTAATCGAGAAACGTTCCGCCGAGCAACATAGTTACAAAGCCTACTCCGGCATAAAGCAACAGACCAATCGCGATAAATGTCAGAACCAGTCTAGGGGGCGCTACCTTACGTAGTCGTTGCAAGCCAAAAACCATGCCGTAAAGAATGAGGCCAGCCGAAAAAATTACGCCTGCCTGAAACCCTCCTCCCGGTCCATAGTCGCCGTGAGCCTGAACGTAAAGCGCAAAAAGAAGAATGAAGGGAATAAGAAACTTGATGACTACGCGCAGAATTAAGTGTTCGTTCATTTTCGTTTTCTCCGCTTGCCAGCGAGCAAAAGGAGCACGCCAATGCCAGCAGTGAAGATTACAGTTACCTCGCCCAGGGTATCGAAGCTGCGGTAATCGGCGAGGACTGCAGTTACTACGTTTGGAATACCGATCGCATTGGGTGTTTCCTCGATGTAACGCGGTGCCACATGAACATGAATTGGTGCTTCCGGGCTGCCAAATCTCGGCATGTCAGGTACTGCGTAAATCAGCATGGCGCCTGCCAACGCTACTATCGCGATCGGGCCCAGAGCTCGTCGATGTTGCCCATGATCTTCCTGGCCTACGAGAGCCAGGGTGGCAAGGAGTAACACCGTGCTGATGCCGGCACCCACCGCTGCCTCGGTAAAAGCCACATCAACCGCATCAAGAATCGTGAAAGTCCCAGCCATTAACAGGCTGTAAACGCCGCTAAGTATCACCACGGCAAATAGATTTCGGACCCAAACGATAGCGGCTGCGGTTAGTAGCAGAAACAGCAATAGGCCGATTCCAATTAAGGGCTCGATGGTTTATCTCCCACCATTTTATGAGACTGCCTATCGTCTTTCACACTTTGCCACGGCTTGAGGCCGTGCACCAAGGCTGCGTGTGCGAGCGCGTGAGTGGATGTTGGGCTGGTAAAAAGCAGAAACAACACAATCATGGCGAGCTTGGCGAGATTCAGTGACCAACCGGCCTCGACCATCAAGCCCGTAAGAATGAGGCCTGCGCCTAACGTGTCAATTAATCCGGCTGCGTGCATCCGGGTGAAAAAATCCGGCAGTCGAATTAGTCCGACGCTGCCAATCAGTAAAAATATGGTTCCCGTTCCTAATAAAATCCAGCTCAGTATGTCGAGAGCAAGTATCATGCGCTTATTGGTGGATCTGGATCAGAAAAACGACCAAACTTAATAAGCTTCAAAGCCGCAATCACGCCGAGAAAATTGATCAATGCATACACTAAGGCCAGGTCGAGAAAGTGCGGTCGCCCTGCAATAAAACCAAGGATTGAAAGCAACAATACTGTTTTGGTGCCGAAGCTATTGGCAGCAAGAATCCGGTCGAACAGCGTTGGGCCGGCCACTGCGCGTGCTACGGTGAGTGCCATGGCAAATAATAGCGCCGCTCCCACCATTGCAAACGAGGAGGTCACGGGGATATCTCCAGTCCCGCGATTTTCGCAGCCATTTCTCCTCCACGAAGCTCTCTCTCAGCCTTGTCGCTGAGGGCATGAACTTGGATGCGGTCGGTGCTCAAATCTGTGGTCACGGTTCCTGGTGTGAGGGTAATTGAATTAGCGTAAATCACCCGGCCGAGGTCACTCGATTGCTTGGGTTCAAGTTCAAACAAGTGTGGTTCAATTGGCATCCTGGGATCAAGGATTCGACGTGCCACGTCAAAGTTAGCCTTAAATATTTGCCAGCCCAGCCAAAACCAGTAGCCAGGCAATCGAAAACCCAGGTGGATTGGGTGGCTTTCACCATCGATAACGTCCATTCGTCGGGCTAAATAGATGACAAACAAGCAGGATATTGCGCCTAGGATCAGAGGTAATGCCTCTAAATGACCAGACAATAACAGCCAGGTACCACTCAGGACAAAAAATAAGGAAATGCTGTGGCGCAAGGGAGTTGCTCCGCCCCAGTTAGATTGAATCATTCCGAGCATTGCCGGTGTTGGGCGCGGAGTATGCCTGAAGGTGACCGAGTCGCCAATGGGCAACTGCATTGTGCTGCCTGTGGTCCAATCTATTCACTCAGACTGGGTAAGCCAGCACCAAAGAAAAGTAACCATCGGCCGAGATGAAATCCTGTTCAATCGCAAAACCGGCCTGTCCAAGTAAATTAGCTAAAGATTTGGTCGTAAATTTCCTGCTGATCTCAGTGCAAATGCTTTCACCTGCGTCGATCTCTATGGAGGTGGCCAGGGTGTTGAACGTGACGCGATGTGTGCAAGCTGAGACTAGATGCATTTCGACTTGTGCCTTGTCCGCATCATAATTTGCGGAATGCTTGAATTTATCGGGGTCAAAATTTGCGCCGAGCTCGTTGTTTAAGACATTCAGCACGTTCAAGTTAAAGGCAGCCGTAACACCATCTTTATCGTTATAGGCAGCGTTCAGGATATGCTCATCCTTAACCCGATCAAAGCCAACTAACAAACGATCACTATTCGACATGTTGGCTCGGAGATCGTTCATAAAGCCAATAGCGCGATCTTGCTCAAAGTTTCCAATGGTGCTCCCAAGGAACACAACCAATCTGGATCCATTCTGGCGTGGTATGTTCTTAAACCCGGCTTCATAATCGCCAAGGAACAGGTCGATTTCTAACCAGTCATATCGGGCGGACAGTGTTTCCCAACCAAAAAGTAATGCTCGTTCGGAGATATCGAACGCGGTATATGATGGGAAGTGCGCAATCTCATTACATGCATCAAGTAAGTGTTGGGTCTTGGTCGAGGAGCCGCTGCCTAGCTCAAAAATCTTGCCCGGTTGGGTGCTCCGGATGATGTCCTGAGCGTGTTGTTGCAGTAAAAAATCCTCAGTGCGGGTCGGATAATACTCGGACGTTTTGCAAATTCTCTCAAACAACTCAGAGCCGTGATCATCATAGAAATACTTCGGCGGCAACGAGCGCGGTTGTGACAAAAGGCCATTTCGCGCGTCTTCTTCCAAGCTGGGAACATGTCTTGCGGGTGGAACTCGAACACATCTAAAGCGTTGTTCCAAAGCCTTTCCCAGGCTAGCCACATTAGTCATGACTATTTTCGAGGGGCCATTCCGGCCCAATCCATCTTGCTTATCAACGCCATAAAGCTAACATCTAGCGGATTCGATACAAGCTCTGATCTAACATATTTTAAAGTTTTTTGGCAAAACCCATGTGTCGACATGCTTCATATCTTGGTCCTCTGATAAGTCTCGAGAAATTTCTCCTGCAGCCTAGCCATAGTTTGGTTGAGCAATCTTACCGACCCGACGAAACGCTCACTGCCAAGGTAAATGCAGATGGATTTGGAATTGGTTGGTACCTCGACGATGGCACTGCTCGGCGCTATATCAATCCAGTACCCATATGGTCCGACCCCAATATCGTTCAGTTGGCCCCCGTGCTACAAAGCAAACTTTGGTTGGGAAATGTAAGAAGTGCAACGGTCGCGGGATCGATTACATCTGCGAACACTCCGCCTTATGGTGTCGGGCGCCTGTTATTTTCGCATAACGGATTCATCAACGATTTCGCAACTAAAGTGCGGCCAGCCATTCGTCGGTACCTAGCACCTGAAATCGAGGCTAATATTCATGGCAATACCGATTCCGAATACCTTTTTGCAGTGATGCGTCAGATGCTGCCCGAACATGATGGTGATGTAATCAAAGCATTAGGAACGTTGTTCGAACAAATTTATGAGTGGTTGGGAAACGACGTTGGGTTATTCAATTTTCTTATCTTAGATGGTAAGAAGGTTTATGCAACCCGTCATGCAGTCGGTCATAAGCCGCCTAGCCTTTATTTAGGACAGGACGAAAAACATTTTCCCGGTGGCTGGCTGGTTGCTTCGGAGCCGTTTAGCGAGTCTGGCGAATGGGTGCCGGTGCCTAAGCATCATTTGGTGATTCTCTCCCCGGAATCACGACCACAGCAAATTGCCCTGTGAGCACCTCCCCAGTTCAACGGTTGGCCACTCTTCAGACGAGCTTGATAAAGGCCATTCTCCCTGCCGCTAGAAACTGCCCCCAAAAAATTGATGATGAAGAATATTATAGGCGGCAACCTCACCCGCTTCTGAGCCCTCCAGGCTGGCACTTGGGCCATTGTGTTTACGTTGAGTGTCTGTGGATCCGAAGCACTCTCTTTGGTGACTGCGGGTTAGAGAGATGCTTGCGGGATCTCTACTCGCCAGAATTAGTGCCGAAGGGAGACCGTGGTGAGATCCTCCCGCCACGTGAAGAACTTGTTGATTGGGCTGAGCGACTGATGGAGGAACACCGAGGCATGTTAAAAATGGCCCCTCCGGGAGCCGCAAGAGAGCGAATGATGCAGGATGATTATTTAATTTATTTTCTAATCCATCATCATGCGCAGCATTTGGAAACCTTATCTATGGCAAATGCAGCTTGGCATGCGGCATCGCCAATGGATGGTTATAGGGTGACATCGGAGTTGTCTCCCGACAATTCTATAATTTCATTCCAACGTTTGGGGTCTGGGCGTTATCACATTGGCGATGATCCGGGGTTTTCCTATGACAATGAATTACCTCGGCAGCAGGTTGAGTTAGCGGCGTTTGATATTGCTGCAAAGCCGGTTAGCAACGCTCAGTATTTAGCTTTTATCCAAGATGGGGGTTACCAAACTCGCAACTGGTGGTCTGGAACAGGCTGGATGTGGCTTACCCGTCAGAATATTCGCCATCCTGCACGATGGCGACGTGATGCAGGGGGTCTTTGGTTTGAAATCAATTCTGATGGCTCGGCCGATTTTATTGCGAAGTCACCGGTACACGGGGTTACCCGCTTTGAGGCAGGTGCTTTCGCTTCTTGGGCGAGGGCGCGACTTCCCCATGAATTTGAATGGGAGGCCGCTGCCCGAGCTGGCATTCTCGATAAGGCTGGTGAGGTTTGGGAATGGTGTGCAAATACTTTTCATCCTTATCCTGGATTTGGTGCGTATCCTTATCGGGAATATTCGGTGCCATGGTTTGATCACAGGCATTTCGTACTACGTGGCGGCTGCACCCATAGCGAAGTGGAAATTAAGCGTCCAGCCTTCAGAAATTACTATTTGGCCGATGCGGGTTACTTGTTTGCCGGCATACGGCTTGCAAAATAAGATTCTGCCTATCCACTACGACCTTTTAGATGTGATAAATATTGTGACCAATACAACCCAATCCCGGAACGTTAAAACTTAAGGTTTCGATTCGAATAGGTTAATTTAATTTTACTGGCAGCCTTTCTTATCTTGGCACATGCTAGATTGCTGGTTGCGAGTCGCAAGTTTTTAAGAGATAACTCCCGAGCGATACGCCCCATCTCTGACCTGTATCACTAATATATATTGGGTACGGGCATTGTGTCCTGAGACAGATAGGGTCTATCACTCCATCATGCACAATCTCATTATTGTCACTCTGACATTACTTTGTTGCGTAGCTGTTGCTTCGGCAAGGGCTGACTTCGAACATGGCATAGCGGCTTTTCAGCAAGGGAGCTATGACACCGCTTTTGAAGAGTGGAGGCCGCTTGCGGAAGAGGGTCACATTGGAGCCCAGATCGGCTTGGGCTTGATGTATGCAACTGGGAAGGGCGTATTAGAAGACGACGTCGAAGCAGAAAAATGGTACCGATTGGCTGCCGAGCAAGGGAACGCTTTGGCTCAGTACAACTTAGGAGTAATTTACCGTAATGGTCGGGGTGTTGCCCGGGATCCGGTTGAAGGCGCCAAATGGTACAGGCTGGCTGCCGAGCAGGGCGTGGCGGCGGCGCAGTTCAATCTGGGCAACATGTTGTACGAGGAGGGTGAGTGGGTCGCCGAGAATTACGTTGAAGCAATTCGCTGGTATGTCGAGGCTGCTGAGCAAGGCCTAGTTGTTGCGCAGGCTGCTCTCGGATCCATAAATGCTGGGGGTGTTGGTGTTCCGAAGAACTACGTAACCGCCTATTTGTGGTGGTCATTAGCCACCGCACAGGGCCACAAGATAGCAGCAAAAAATCTAGATATCCTGATGTCCCAGATGACGATGGATGAAATTGCGGAGGGAGCTCGTCTGGTCAATAATTGGGGGGAAAAATCGGAATAAAAACTTAAGGCTAGGTGGCGCCTTTACCAAAGATCCTGTCCCAGCTTGTTCTGTAAGAATCTGTTACCGGTTTTTGCCGTTCACCTAGGGTGTACGTTTTGGGCTCTTTCCCGGAATCTTTTGTGAGATCTTTAACTGTAGTATCTGATGTTGATTCCGACTTCGATTCCGACTTCGATTCCGACTTCGATTCCGACTTCGATTCCGACTTCGATTCCGACTTCGATTCCGTTCCGACTTCGATGGTTTTGCAGCTTGCATCGAGGGTTTGATCTTAGCTTTTTCGTAGGCCATATTCAGAAAGTTTGTGTTAGACGGTTTGAATTATTTTGGTCGAGATACCTTTGCTATATCTATTCGTCAAGTGGGGCGCTAGCGGTGGGGGAGAGTGTCATGGTTAAGAGTAGTTTTTTTTGTGATTTAGTTTGCACGGGATTCGTTGCTGGTAAAGGTTGATGGAGACTGATCTCCAGGATGCTCCAATAGAATATTCAAAAATTCATTATTGTTTCTGCAATTTCGTGAGAAATTTGGACTGATTCGTAAACAGTAGCGCCGGATTCGATAAAAGAGGATACTACTTAGCCTGATATTGAAATTTAAAGTACATTGCCAAAGGTCTAAACTATTGAATTTATAGTTAAATTTGGCTTTTCCATTGTCGTTTGGATGCTCGGGGTGTAGCGCAGCCTGGTAGCGCATCTGCTTTGGGAGCAGAGGGTCGGCGGTTCGAATCCGTCCACCCCGACCAATTCTTTCAACAACTTAGCCACTAACCAAAAATTTGAACTTCCTGTGTCAGGACAATTTCAGGACAACAGGAGGAATTTTTGGCTTCTATTTCAAAATCTCAAGGGATGTGGCGTGTCAGGATACGGCATAAAGAAACGCCGCAGCTTTCTAGAGTCTTTGTTCGAAAGGGAGATGCAACGCAGTGGGCAACTCAGACGGAACGGGCACTGCAGCTAGGTCTGCTTTCACCCGATCATGATTGCACGTTGGCTGAGCTACTTCATCGTTATGCAGTAGAAATTACTCCTAAGAAGAGAAGTTTTGGTCGAGAAGAATCCAGAATCAACAAGCTATGTGAGTATGAGATCGGGAACATTCGACTCTCCAATTTAACCTCCAACGATATGGCTAAATTCAGAGATGAACGTCTTAAAACTGTTTCAGGAACAACAGTTGTCAAAGACCTGTTGCTCATCTCCCATGCGATTAAGACAGCTCAACGTGAATGGGGCTTTAAACTACCAAGCAATCCCGTTGATAACGTAAACAAGCCTTCGGTTAACAAACCACGAGATAGAAGATTGGAAGAGGGAGAAGAAGAACGTCTTCTACAGGCTTGCAAGCAAAGCTCGAATCACTGGTTTCTTCCGCTTGTACAGGTTGCCATAGAAACAGGAATGAGACGTGGTGAGTTGTTGTCTCTTACTTGGGATAACGTGCACTTGGATAAAAACTGGGTGCATCTACCCATGACTAAAAATGGAGAATCAAGGGATGTACCTCTTAGCCCAAAGGCAAAAGGCATACTAGGTTCTTTACCCAGAGACATCAGTGGCAGGGTATTTCCCATTCATTTTGAGGGCTTAAAGAGTCTGTGGCGTAGGGCTATGAAACGAGCAGACTTACGAGATCTGCATTTCCATGATTTGAGACATGAAGCTACGAGCAGATTCTTTGAATTAGGGCTGAATGTGGTCGAAGTAGCAGCTATTACAGGACATAAAGATTTAAAGATGCTGCAAAGGTATACTCATTTACGTGCGGAGGATTTGGCTAGGAAGTTATAGAGATAAGGGGTACCCCTATATCTTTGCAGTTAATTCTGTTGGTGTAATTTTCTATGATCACCGAAAGAGTTATTCATGTGTTTTTAGGAGGAATGGAAAGATGGAGCGTGCACTATCGCTTGCATGTGTGATTCTGTTTGTGCTGTTTGGCTTTGAAGTACGCTATAGCACATCCTATGCGGAAGAAGTTAAGAGCATAGATGAAACCAGATCGGTTTTACCGGAGGGGTTTGTCACCGTCATCGTAGAAATCAGGGCGAAGGAAGGTACTGGTAATAATCTTATCTCTACCTTCAAGAAGGTCCTCCCTTTTACACGTGAATCTGATGGAATCATTAGCATAGAATTGGTCCAGAATCAGGATGATCCTGATGCACTGATTTTCATAGAACGTTGGGAAACTCGAGATCACTATGAGAAATATCTTGCAGAGCGGACGGAAGCCGGGGCTTTGGAAACGCTTGCAGAGTTAATTGAAGGTGAACTAAACATCCGTTATTTTGACCAGACAGGTGCTTAGTTTAGCAGAAGTATGGGCAAGTGCAGAACAGGGGTAAAACCATATATTTAGCCCCCTCTATTGCTAGACACCGTCTTTAAATTTTATTATATGTAAGTCATATCTTTGAGGATTTTGAAGTGATTTTAACCAATTTACTTAAAGCACTTGGCAGACATCGTGTCTTCTTTATTGCCATTTTAATAAG
>JYMV01029445.1_pt1 | contig 31957 bp, 28 predicted proteins | sample 338911 | NCBI WGS metagenome assembly JYMV01 (sample SAMN03354496, study PRJNA234377) | hydrothermal vent metagenome | biome: Deep sea; feature: Hydrothermal plumes at the Eastern Lau Spreading Center, Western Pacific Ocean; material: Seawater | place: Tonga | collected 2009 | depth 2000 m m
GATACACCGCCTTATTTAAAAGAAACCCAGAATACTACCCCAACCATTGTGATATGGCAATTTTAAAAAACAGCGCATCAAGTTTCTCTCATTTATGCCCTATCTTTCCATCGCAACACATCCTTCATATATTTTTTTCGATCCATTTCTCGATTACTTGGAAAAACCTGTAATAAAGGTAAAGGGAAAGATCTATCTGTTGGGAAAAACTCAAATGTCCCTGGGCCAACTCTGTAAATATTACTGAACGTTCTATAATTACCACTTAGACCTACATAGTCCCACGAAGTGTTACCATTGATCAATTCAAGCAAATCAAATACAGCTATACCTTCATAGAGATTAATCTTTCCTAGACTCTTTTTAGCGGCTCGTATTTTTTTATCACGAAAATCGATGTTCCAGGATTTGGAATCTCCATTGGTGTCAAAGACTTCTATCTGATATAGGGTCTGCCAGTGTTTCCAACCATCCATCTTGTCACAGGCATTTAATTTTTCTATATATGCGCCTTCAATAAACTCTTCAATAATTTGTATCTCATTACTGCTTGACCCTGAATTACTAATTTTTGATATGATTGGTGTGACTTCCATTACCGGCTTGAAAGTAATTTTATCACTATCATCATTAAGGACTCGGACAAAATCAGATGACTGCCTGTCTATTCTAACCCCCTCGCTAGAGATACAAGCTATATCACCCGGATAAAATGTGCTTGTTTTTACATCAGGACAAAAGACTGCCAAGTCTGCTAAAAATTGTTCTGGTGTAGTTGGGAATGAGTAACGATTGAGAAAGTTCATTTCATCACGATATCTAAATGCCGCTGAACCAGGAACAATAAATTTTGGTTTAAGTGCTCCTGCTACCTTCAAAAATGAACTATACTCTTCAAAGGGTATTGCCAAAGTTTTGTGATGAGTAAAGTTACCTTCAAGTAATGGAAGAAATCGAGAATGGGAAAAATCTAAACGGCCATATAATTTATGCATGTGTGAAATAATATCAGGACTGACTACGGTATCAACCTGATTCCATATTGTAACTTCGCCATCATTAACAAGTAAGCCATGTTCCGGGAAATAGTCACCTTCGTTGAGCGAAGGTGTTGGGGTAAGCGTTACATCCTCTATTTTAATCGATTTAAAATCCTCTACAATTACAATATTTTTATAATTTAATTCATTTAAAACATCAATTAGAATATCATCCTTTGGAGCAAGGATAGTGGCGTTAGGTTTTAAAATTGAATCGTTTTGGGCCAAATAAGCAAGGGTACGAACATCAAAATGATCTTGGTGGCGGTGGGAAATATTAAGCACATCAATTGGCGGAATTTTTTCAAGATCAAGCTTTATACTTGGGCACAATACATTGACCTCTTCCCATAGGTAATCAAACCAAACAGGATCAGTAAGAATAGTTGTTTTATTAGACTGTATGAGCATGCTAGCATGCGCAATTAGGGTAGTTTTTATCATAATTTTAATTAAGAATAAGTTAACGAAGGAGATTAACTTAATAACTTTATATTCTCAAGTTCTTTTACTATCGCCTAACAAAGCTATTTCTGTTACACATTTAGAATCGGATTTGTTAAATTAAATGTATTATTAAAAATCAAATAGAAGGAAATTTAAAAACTAATGGAACAACCTGCAATTCAGTTTGAAGAAGGGAAAGAATGTCCTGTGCAAATTGCAGGTACTGGTGGGGGTCTCTCATTTTCACCAACAGGTGATATGTTGTTTATGGCTAATGTAGAAAACTTAGATCAAGAAAAAATAGATTCATGGGAAGGAAAATGGAGAACTAAATTATTTGTTGAGTCAGAGTTTCCCGCGATACCGCTGTTTGCCATAGGAAGTGAAGATTGGATATTGGAGGCTCCCTGCAATCCTACTCAGCAAGAAGCAGAAACCCCGGGATACTGTGAAGCGTTATATGCAAAAGACACATATGAAATGGGAGCAATTCTTGTTGACTCGGCAACTCATATAATAAAAAGAATAAAACGCGTAGAGATAGATGAGATGTTTGTGGAGCGAATGGTAATGTCTTGGAATCCTTTCCGTGGCAAAGGTGATCAGTACACAAAATCGTTTGATGATGAAACGTTTAATAAGAAAGTTGCTGAAATTTTTAAAATGAAATCCACTAAAGAAATGTGGACTTCTTCTTGGTAAGATATGACTTCAAATAATCGTAAGGATTTAAATTTGTATGGGTTTTAATCCTCATCCTCTAAAACTTCTTCTTCTTCAACATCCTCGATTTCAATATCTTCAAACTCTTCCTCTTCCTCGGCCACTTCCATTTCCATCTCATCGCGATCAAATTCAGGATATTCAAGTTGCTTCAAATGCTCTGAATCACCAAGAGCATTGAAACCACTATCAGTGTGATGATTTCCATCAATATATAGTCTTATTAAGCAACTCATATTTTCAGATGATGAAATTAAATTCATTCCATCATCAGTTATGTCATTGTTTTCAATCATTAAATGCGTTAATCCATTTAAATAATTAGATGTGACGATACTTTCAACTCCTTTATCTCCTATTTTATTCCGGTCAAGAGACAAGAGAGTTAAACCTTTCATTTTTTCTGAATCAGAAATTTTTTGCATACCTACCTCAGTTATCTTGTTTAATTCCAAATATAAATGCTTTAGATCATCGAAGCCGTCGTAATTAGCTATAAAATCGCATTCTAAATCACCAATCCCAAGATTACTTAAGTCACAGATCATTCCTTCCTCAGATTCTTTAATACCTTTTTGAATTAAATTAATAATCAAAAATCCTTTCATTGCATTTTCCCCCACTTCTGTGAGTCTATTATCTGACAACTCCACTTTTTGAATATTTGGAAAATTGGTGCAAGTGGAAAATGCAATTGCTCCATCATCGGTAATATTGTTATTCCTTAAGTCTAGAATTTCTAACTCCTTTAAGTTTTGCGCTCTTGCTAAAAACTTAATACCTTCATCTTCTAAATTATTTTCAGAAAGACCAAGCGATGTCAGACCGGAAAAATTTTTTGATCCGGCGATAAACTTAGCACCATCTGATCCAATTCCGTTATGTGCCAATCGAAGTGATTTCAAGCTTGGTAGTTTGTCTGATTCTGCCAATGCCTTTAGCCCTTCGTCACCTATTTTATTTCGATACATTTTTAAGGATTGAAGGTTTTCCAAGTATTTAGATTCAGCGATAGCAAACCCGCTTTCTTGAGTTAATTTATTATTGCTGATGGTCAATCGTTTTAATTGTTTAATAGACCGAGACCTAACAAGTGCTTTAACACCATTGTCATTAATTTTTATAAAGCTAAAGTCAAGGGTTTCATAGTCGCCGCTAAGTTTAAACCCATTGCGTATTGTTCCTTCTATGTTGTAATACTTATTTCTTGTTGCCATTAACCACTCCCAACAAGCAGATTAAAGATATTATAGTTATTTGAACACTTGGGTAAAAAAGGTCGATAAGCTAGTAAAATATTCATTATTCTCTGCCATGAGCATATCGTTGTGACCTACTCCCTTCAATATGACCAGTCGCTTATTTTTGGAAGGTACATTTTTATAGTTCAGTTTGGCTTCCTCAGGACTAATTAGAGAATCAATCTGCCCATGCATTATAAGAATTGGGCACTTTACCGAGCGAATTTTTTCACTGTTATTGAATAGTGCATTTTCTTCGACTGTTATATTAGCTATACGTAATCCACGTCTTTCAACAAGTGGTATAGGATCTGCGTATCCGCTTTCAATAACACAGCATGTGATACCGGGAAATCGAGCGCAAAGCTCGACGGCGGGAGCACTGCCAAGAGAACGACCCATTACGCAAACATTTGTTTTTAAAATCTCATTATCTCTAAGATAACAATAAATGATAGAGGCATCGATCAGTGTGGATTTTAAAGTTGGCATACCCTCACTTCTTCCATACCCCCTAAAGTCACATACGACCAACTCGCAACCAAGCGCTAAAAAATACTCAGCTAATCCATTATAATCCGCCACAATTTCACCGTTGCCATGAAAAAATATAATACTAAACTTGGCCGCTAAAGAACGATGAAGGCGTACATGAATTTTACAGTTGTTTTCCACTTTGATAAATATATCCTCTGCTCCTTTGGGAGGTGCAGAGTTGTCTGATCGTGGAAAAAACAAGTTTTGATTAAATTGATCAGAATCAAAAATTGAAGTCATAAACCTACTCGTAATTTTAATGTCATAACCTATTGAATTTAAAATCGTTTATTGGTTTTTTTGATTGTAACATTCTTATTCTCAAAAAATATTGAATTTTTTTTAGAAACATGGAAAGATGCCAGCCTAAAAATTAATCACGATATATCAAAAATTATTTTATATATTTTGTTCTAATGTCATAGGACGTCACATCTGTCCTTTGTTGTAACTAAGAGGAGATATTATGTTACTGGAAACAGGGCCCATTGAGAAACTTTTTAGTTCACTTGAGGAAAAACATGCAAAAGTTCGTTCAAACTTAGGCAGGCCTCTTACTGTCGTTGAAAAAAATCTATACAGCCATATGGCTGATTGTGACTACTCAAAAATCGAACGAGGAGCTTCTGATATTGTTCTCCAACCCGATCGAGTCGCTATGCAAGATGCTACGGCACAAATGGCAATTCTTCAATTTATGTCTGCAAAAATTTCTGAGGTTGCAGTACCTAGCACCATTCATTGCGACCATTTGATTCAAGCTTATGTTGGGGCTGATGAGGATCTCGTAGCTGCAGAAGATCTTAATAAAGAGGTCTATGATTTTTTACGGTCCGCCGCAATGAAATATAATATGGGATTTTGGAAACCAGGTTCCGGTATTATTCATCAAGTTGTGTACGAAAATTATGCTGTTCCTGGAACAATGATGATCGGGACTGATTCACACACACCTAATGCTGGCGGTTTAGGCGTGATTGCCATTGGTGTGGGTGGAGCCGATGCAGTTGATGCCATGACTGGACAGGGATTCACCACGAAAATGCCAAAACTTGTTGGAATAAAACTAAAAGGTAGGCTGAATGGTTGGACTGCCTCAAAAGATATTATTCTAAAAGTTGCAACTATGTTAACCGTTAAGGGTGGTACGGGTAAAATTATTGAGTATTTTGGTGAGGGAGCGCGTTCTTTAAGTGCAACTGGTAAAGGTACTGTAACGAATATGGGTGCTGAAATTGGTGCCACAACCTCTACTTTTGGCTATGATGAAGAAATGGATCCTTATCTGCGTGCAACTGATCGTGCTGCAATCGCGGACTTGTGTAAAAAATACGCAAGCCACCTTCAATCAGATCCAGAAGTGGAAAAAGATCCTGAAAAATTTTATGACGAATGTCACGAAATAGATCTAGATCAACTGGAGCCACATATAGTTGGCCCACACACTCCAGATCTTGGCCGCTCTATTTCAGCAATGGCCAAAGAAGTGGATCAAAAAGGATATCCAGCAGAGATTTCAGCAGCCCTTATAGGTTCTTGCACAAATTCCAGCTACGAAGATATGACCCGGTCTGTCAGCCTGGTTAGGCAGGCAAAAGATGCCGGGATTGATGTCAAAACCAATTTTCTTGTTACTCCAGGTTCAGAGCAGATCTATGAGACCATTAAACAAGATGGGATTTTGGGTGAGTTTGAGGCAGTGGGAGCTACGGTCTTAGCCAATGCCTGTGGTCCATGTATCGGCCAATGGAAAAGAGAGGATAAAAAAAAGGGCGAAGCTAACAGTATTCTTACATCCTATAATCGAAACTTCGCAAAACGCAATGATGGTAACCCTGAAACACTTGGTTTTATAAGTAGCCCAGAATTAGTTGTGGCAATGGCATTTAGCGGATCAATGAAATTTAACCCCCTCACTGACTCCTTGAAGGATAAAGATGGGAATGATTTCAAATTCAAACCACCAACAGGGGACGTTCTTCCTGCAAATGGGTACTCTTCAAAAGATAGTGGCTATGAAGAGCCTACAAAAACAGGTGAAGTTGTTATCAATCCATCAAGCGAGCGACTAGCACTCCTGGAACCTTTTCAAAAACAGGATCCAATAGAAGATTACAAGGATCTTCCTTTATTAATAAAAGCCCAAGGTAAATGTACAACAGATCATATTTCCCAAGCTGGCCCCTGGCTCAAATTTCGTGGTCACCTAGATAACATCAGTAATAATATGTTTCTAGGAGCTACAAATGCTTTTACGGGAGGAACAGGAACCGGTAACAACCCAGTTTCAGGTGAAAAAGATGTTGAGATTAACAAAATTGCCAGGTCTCTTAAGGACGGTGGCCTTGGTTGGGTAGCAGTTGGCGATGAAAATATAGGTGAAGGATCAAGTCGTGAGCATGCCGCAATGGAACCCCGCCATATGGGTGGCCGTGCATTCATTGCAAAATCCTACGCTAGAATTTTTGAAGCCAATCTTAAAAAACAAGGAGTATTACCTTTGACCTTTAATAATAAGGACGACTTCGAAAAAATACAAGAAAAAGATAGGATTTCGATATCTGGTTTAGATGCATTGATTCCAGGGGGGTCATTGACTGTTCACCTAAAGCATGAAGAAGGTCATATTGATGAGATTAGCGTTGGGCATACCCTTAATGATCAAGAGATTCAATGGTTCTATCATGGTTCTGCCCTGAATTATGTCGGATCACAAAAATAGTCTAAAATTAGCGCATAAAAAAGCCAAGGCCTCAACAGCCTTGGCTTTTTTATGCGCTAATTTTATAAATCCTTGTTAAGAAAGTGTTACCCACCCTTTTTTTTTGCCATTTCTCCAGGTAATCTGTGTCCAAGGGCCCTTAGCTTTTATGATACGCACCTTTGTACCTGTTTTAAGCCGATTACACACCTCGCCATCGGGACTCGAATAAATCTTGTAAGTTTTTTTTAGATGATATGGAGTCTCACTGTTAAACAAATTAATTAACTAGATCTGGTTTGAGATAAATCGACTTATCTTCTATGTAAACGCCGTCTCTAATAATTTTAAGCATAACCCCTTGGTTAGGAACAACATTTTCTTTGATACCATTAATAACAGCGATTTCATAAGCGTGCCTACTATCTTTATAGAGTTTATTAGAAATGCTTTGAAGAGTATCCCCCTTTCGAACTTTATAGATATCCAAATGCTTGGATTTATATCTGCCTCTGTCTTTTAGATATTTTTTCCCCCCATAAACCAAACCTTTTAATTTCTGTATATAGGTATTCTGGTTGCTTATGGGAGTGCTGTGTTTTCGTGATAGTGCCGATGCAAACGTACCAGCCTTTATAATACGCTCTTTTGTTTCTGGATGACTGGCCTGAAATCCATGATAAGCTTGACCACTCATAACTTCTTGTTTCCTAAGATTTTTTAAAAAACTTACCATAGCAAAGGAATGATAACCCGCTTCCACAGAGTTCATCATTCCCTGTGAGTCAGATTCTAATTCAGCTTCGCGACCATATCCCATATTGATTTGTTGAAAGAGCGCAGTGCTTATTGCCAACCATTTACCCGCATTTTTAGGACTTGCTATAGCTCCGCCGACTGACAATATTTGAGCCCCTATAGATCTGATCATAAGTTTTGCCCCATGATGCAATGTTACGTGGGCTATCTCATGACCTATCACCGACGCTAGCTCAGATTCATCGTTGAGCGCGGCAAGCAACCCTCTTGTGACATAAATATATCCTCCTGGCAGGGCAAATGCATTAATATCCGAACTGTCAACTAGCTTAAAATGAAACTTTTTAAATTCTTTATTTGTAAGTTTGGAAACAAGTCTCTGCCCAATCATATTTATATATAGCTGCAAAGCTTTATCTTGATAAATACCAAACTGAAGAACTATTTCTTTATCAGCAGCACGACCCATTTCAATTTCTTTTTTTTTTGAAATAAACGGTACCGAATGAACGGGGGAAACCAGAACACAACTAAAAAGAAAAGTCCCTATAAGCCAAAAAATAAAAATACGATATTTTATTCGATAATGCATACCTAAAATGAGAAGAGGATAACGCATCGAGCCTAGACGTCAAGGTTCTTAATTTTGGAATTAATGTTATCGATTTGGGGATTACTGGAGAATTTGTTTTGCATTTCTCTCAATATTAACAGTGCTTCATTTTTTTCGTTATTCAACTTATAGCAACGCGCCAATCCCATGTATATGTCAAATAATGGGTACTCATTTGGATACTGAATAACGGTTTTGTATGCACTGACAGCATTTTTGTAATCCTTTTTTCCTTCAAGCGAATAAGCAATCCCTATATTAGCCAATTGCTGATTGAAGGATGAGGAAGATCCATTTAAAACATTCTGATAAAATTCTATAGCCTTATCGTAGCCGCCTTCATTAAAATATTCATCAGCAAGCATCAAAAAAGCTCTTTGTTTTTGAGGTCCTTTGCTAAACCCGTCTAAAAGTAGCTCCATTTGTTTAATTTTATCATCAAAGTTAGTTCCTTCTACTGATTTAACCTGCTCTAGTCTGAAATACAATGACTCCATTTTAAGATTTTTTTCATTTTGATTATGCTCAATCCATAACCCTAAAAAAACCACCAGAATCAACGATATTGCAATAGAAATCAATTTTGTTTTATGTTTAGAGCAATAGGCTATGATGATATCAGTGGTTGATATAAACTGATCAGGCTGAATTATGTCCTTACGACGTACTCTTGCAGTTTTGGCCATATTACTTCAATCTCCAAAAAAAGAATGATTCAGTAAATTTAAATATAAATACTTTTTCAAAATCATTATAATGCGATGGTTTTTTTCTTTCACGGCAATTATATAAATGACCCACTGACTCCATGCTATGGAGATTTATAGAAAAGTTTCAATTAGATAGAATATCAACTATAACATGTATCATCTAATCACTAATTTTAATCAAGAATAAATGCCAAATAAATCCATAAGTGTTATCGGTGCCGGCAGCTGGGGAACTGCTTTATCCATACATTTAGCAAAAATAGGATATAAGGTTAATCTATGGGTGTATGAAAAATTCCTATGCGAACAAATAAAAAGAACTAAGGAAAACTCAATATTCTTACCTGGATTCAGTCTTCCAAAGCTCATTTATCCCACAAACTCACTTGAAGAAGCAATCGGGGGAAATGACGTTATTCTCATAGTAGTTCCAACAAATTTCATTAGAAATATACTTGATACGCTGGCCCCGTTTCTAAACCCAAGTAGCGTTATTATAAACGCTGGAAAAGGCATAGAAACAGATTCATTATGTACAATTCGGGAAATATTCAAGCAAACATTGCCCCCCACGTGTTGTTTTGCCACCTTATCGGGACCTACCTTTGCCACGGAAGTTGCGCGAGGAGAACCTTCTGCAATTGTTGTAGCCTCTGAAGCAGATAATATATCTCATCGGATCCAATCAATTTTTTCAAATCCATCCCTAAAGGTTTTCACAAGTGATGATCCCATTGGAGTTGAAATAGGAGGAGCATTAAAAAATATAATAGCAATCACGACGGGTATTTCGGATGGATTAAAAATTGGGCACAACGCCCGAGCCGCTATTATAACTAGAGGCTTGGTTGAAATTACCAGAATTGGGACAGCTTTAGGAGCAAAACCTGAAACTTTTTCTGGACTTTCTGGCCTAGGAGACTTAGTACTCACATGCACGGGTGAGTTCAGTCGTAACAGGCAATTTGGGATTAGAGTCGGGCAAGGGGAAAAACCTCATGAGGTTACCAATGACATGAAGGTTGCCGTCGAGGGCGTTCTCACTCTTAAATCAGCTTACGCGCTTAAATCAAAATTAAATATACAGGCTTCTATCATTGAAGAAACGTATAAAACCATATATGAAGCTAAATCTCCGCATCAAGCACTAAGGGATTTAATGCAAGTCAAAACGACCTCAGAATTTATTGGCGTAAAGGGTTTGTAATGGACAAAAATAAATTACAAACAATTCTTCGCGATTTATACAATCAGAAGTTAAACCCAAACGAGGTGCTTGAGCAACTATCCACCCTCCCCTACGAAAATCTTGATTTTGCAAAAATAGATCACCACCGATCTCTAAGAAATGATTTGCCAGAAGTTGTTTATGGAAAAGGTAAGACAGAAGACCAGTTAATATCAATCATTCAATCATTACATAAGGCCAAAAGTGACATTCTTGTAACTAAGCTTGATTCTAATGTGTATGAAAATATTCGACTGAAACTTCCCTCGGGATATGTTTATGACGGCGCTTCATTGACTTTAGTTTTAAATCAAAAGCGGGAGAAAAGTCAGGTTGGCCACATTACAATTATTTCGGCTGGAACATCAGATATTCCGATAGCTGAAGAGGCAAGAATCACAATTGAACTTTTTGGCAGTAAAACAGAAACAATTTATGATGTAGGAGTTGCGGGGATTCATCGACTTTTGGATAAAATCAATGTATTGCGCAAGGCTCGGGTGATTATCGTAGTAGCGGGAATGGATGGTGCCTTAGCTAGCGTAGTTGGCGGGCTAGTCAGTTGCCCCGTGATAGCCGTTCCGACAAGCGTAGGCTATGGCGCATCATTTAATGGCGTCTCGGCATTACTAACGATGTTGAACAGCTGTGCCACAGGTGTAGCGACAGTAAATATTGACAATGGGTTTGGCGCTGGCTGTATTGCGCATAAAATTAATCTTCTTGGTGAGAAAAATAATCATTGACCAAACGTTTAATCCCCTCTTCATTTGTGACTAATGGTTTATAACCAAAATCTTTTTTTGATTGCGTTATGTTAAAATAGTGCGATTTAGCAAGTTGAGTAGCCAGAAATCGTGTCATAGGAGGTTCTTTTTTGATAAGAAGTATTTTGTAAAAAATCTCAAGTATTTTTCCTAGACGAAAAGCATGTTTAAAAGAAATTGATTTTGTTACGCCAGGCAACTTTAATTGTATTAATACCTCTTCTATCCACTCCCACAGCAATACTGGCTTGTCATCACTCACAAAATAACACTTTCCTGCAACCGGACTATTAAGATCTAGGTTTTCGCAAGCTTTAATATGAGCTTCTACTGCATTATCTATGTAAGTCATATCGACCAAATTTGTACCTTCTCCAACGCGGATAAGTTTTCTATTTTTAACACGTTCAACGATACGAGGTAATAGGTAGGGATCGCCAGGCCCCCATATCAAATGAGGCCGTATACATACGGTTGCCAAGCCTTTGCATCCATTTGCTTCCATAACCATTTGCTCGGCAATCGCTTTTGTTTTAGGATAATGACAGAGATATTCATCTGGATACGAAGTTTTTTCGCCAACACCTTCTATATCTTTTTGTCCAAAAACAACGCTGGGTGAGCTTGTGTAAATAATTTTTTTTACTTTATTTTTATGGCAGGCGAATATAACATTTTGAGTTCCTTGAACATCAGTCCTATAAAAGTCTTTATAGTCACCCCATATTCCAGGGATTGCCGCCGTGTGGAATACCACTTCCTGCCCTTCTAATGCCTTAACAACAGAAGCGAGATCTCTCACATCTGTTTGAATACAATAAAACATTTTTTCGAATTCAGGGTATGATCGTCTTCCCAAAATTGTTACTTCATTTCCTAAGCTAAGGAGCTTTTTAGCAAGAGCACTACCAAGAAAACCTCCGCCACCTGTTATCAAAACTTTCATAATATTTTTTCTATTAAGAAATTAAATTTTATAAGGAAAGAAGGGCAGTAAGGTGAAGGTCTATATCTGAAACTGCATCCAAAGAAATAATCTTTGTTTGTTGATTAGAGCTTTAAAGAAGCGCTAGCGTCTAAATTTAACGACTCGTTCTTAGAAAGTATTTTGTTGAAGCTCTTATAATATCCGGCGCAAGCAATCATTGCAGCGTTATCTGTACAAAATACCGATTTGGGAAAGAAATACTTAAATCCATGACGATCAGCCGTTTTAGCAACCCTTTTTCTTAAAGCGTTGTTGGCGGCTACCCCTCCTGTAACAACAATTCGATCTATTTTTTCTTTTTTACAGGCTAAAACAACTTTAGCTGTCAAAACATCAATTACAGCCTCCTGAAACCCAGCAGCGATATCACTATCTGACAAAACAGGAATTTCCCCCGCCTCTCTTTTCGATAGAATATCTCGAACAGATGTTTTGAGCCCACTAAAACTAAAATCTAACGAATTCTTTTCCAGAAAAGCTCTTGGAAAGCGATGCGCTAAAGGATTTCCATGCGTTGCTTTTTCTTCAATAATGGGACCTCCCGGATATCCTAACTTAAGCATTTTTGCCACTTTATCAAAAGATTCACCAGCGGCATCATCGCGAGTACGACCTAAAATTTTGTAATCCCCAAATCCATCAACCCGATATAAATCTGTGTGTCCACCCGAAACCGTCAGGGCTACAAATGGAAACTCAACCGTTTCTTGCAAAAAAATAGCCAATAAGTGTCCCTCAAGATGATTAACACCAACCAGTGGCTTTTGAAGAGCATATGCTAACGCCTTCGCAGTATTAAGGCCCACTAGTAAACTTGAGACAAGCCCTGGGCCAACTGTCACAGCAATCAAATCAATTTGTTTGAGAGTGGTTTTTGATTGATTAAGAGCATTTGTAATAACACGATCAATTGATTCGACATGACACCGACCCGCTAACTCTGGAACAACTCCACCATATTTCGAATGAGTAGTATTTTGATCTGATATTACATTAGACAAAACCCTTGAACCGTTCTCCAAAACAGCTGCAGAAGTATCATCACAGGAGCTTTCAATACCTAAGACCAGCATAATTAAAGGTTTTATCTATTAAAACTATCAAAGCTCAGGTGAGTTGGGTTATCCATCTGTTTATCTTGTTTGAGGGTACCAACCATTACATCCCAGCTAGAAAGTAAAGAAACTGCATGGCGAAGTTGAGCATCTCTTGCCAAATCCTCTTCCAATTCGGATAATATTTTTTCTTCTTCATCCGAAGTAGAATTTTTTTGATTATCATGCTCTGATCCTTCGATGCTAGTTTTCCCCTTGAGATGCTTTTTGAGATCACGTTCTCTTAAAAAACGTCGAATTTTTTCTTTTTCAGTCGGTTTCGTAACTTCTTCATCATTTTTTTCATTAATCGCAGGTCGTATTTGGTTCTCGATCATGATATTTGGAGTAATTCCGTTTTCTTGAATAACTTGACCACTAGGTGTGTAATATCGTGCCGTAGTTAAACGTAACGCGGAGCCATCACTTAGAGGTATGATAGTCTGCACCGATCCTTTTCCAAAAGTAGGCGTGCCTAAAATCACAGCTCGGCCAAGATCCTGTAGTGCTCCCGCAACTATTTCAGAAGCACTAGCGCTACCACCGTTAACCAAAATAATCATTGGATAGCTCACATGCTCAACCTTATCATTCGTTGTAAACCGCATATTTTGCTCTTCCGTTCTACCTTTGGTATAGACTATGAGATTTTCATTTCCTAAAAACCGATCGGATACCTCAACGGCTTGGTTTAGCAATCCACCTGGGTTATTCCGCACATCTAGTACTAATTTAGTTATATTTTTGTTTCGAAGGTAAGCTAGGGCCTTATCAAGGTCACTAGATGTGGTTTTAGCAAAACTCCTTATTTTTATGTACCCAATTTCATTTTTGTAAATCTTTTTTTTTACACTCTGTATTTTAATAGTATCTCTGACAATTTTAACCACTAGGGGTACCTTTAGTTCATCACGAATTATAGTTATAGTAACGGGTGAACCTATTTCGCCACGAAGACGAGAAACAGCATCCTGAAGAGTCATATCAAGAGTTGAATCATCTTCAATTTTTATGATTTTATCTTTTGCTTGAACACCTGCCTCAAAGGCAGGCGTTCCCTCAATAGGCGAAATAACCGTCAATATATCATCCCGCATACTAACTTCAATGCCCAGACCGCCGAACCTCCCCGATGTCTGAATTTTCATTTCATCAAAAACTTCAGATGGCATATAAGATGTGTGTGGATCCAAAGATTTCACTAGCCCATGGATAGCCCCCTCAATAAGTTTTTTACTTGAAACCTTTTCTACGTATGTGGATTCGATCAAAGAAAGTACTTCTGAAAAAGTCTTTAACTTTTCATAATTACTGTTATCTTCAGAAGTAGATTCCACATCTTCTTTTGCTTCAACCTGGATATTAATAGAAAATAAAGTGAAAAATGCTGGGATTAACATCAAAAGAAAAACATGCCTAATATGAAACCTTAATCGCGTCTTAATTTTTCTGGGAAATGGCATAAAAAATAATATCCTCCAAAGCTGCACAATTTGTAATTCAAGCGTTATGATAAAATGTTTATTTTTTTAATTGACTTAACCAAGCTGTTGGTTCAATTGGTTTACCTTTGTGTCGCATTTCGAAATACAGGGACTCACCTAAAAGTGAACCAGTATCTCCAGAACGACCAATTATTTGCCTTGATCGAACAGTCTTCCCTGTACTCGCAATAATTTCATCTAAATGACCGTAAAGTGAGTGATAATTCTTTCCATGCCCAATAATAATGATATTACCGTAACCCTCTAGGATTCCTGTGTAAAGGACTTCCCCATCAAAAACAGAACGCACCGGAGTTCCTTTTGGAGTTTTTATATTAATTCCATTATAAACGATATATGTATTAAATTTCCCATCTCTTTTACGTCCAAATTTATTTAAAAGGTTTCCTTTCGCCGGCGGTAAGAGGCTACCCTTTTTATCAATGATATCAATCCCCTCACCATGAATCATTTTATTTTCTAATCTGGAAATCAATTGATTGAGTTGCTTTGATGACTGGACTAGCTCATCCCTAAGCCGTCTATTTAACTTTTTTTCTTTATTTAGTTTTGCCAAGAATCGTTTCTTTTTTTCTTTTTCAACAATAATCTCTTTTTTCTTGGTTATCGCCTTATTTTTGTATAACAGAAGGTTACCTTTGGCATGCAACAATGATTCTTTTTCATTGTGAAAACCTTCCAATTCTCTTTCATAATTACTAAAAATTAATCTGTCGTACGCCATAACACTGTCCAAGTATTTAGATCTTCTAAGCAGGTCCGCAAAATCCTCTGATGAAAACAGCATTTTAACAGGGAAAAGTTTTCCTTCTTTATAAATCGTTCTAATCCGTCTTCTCATTATTTGTTGTTGTAAAAAAATCTGTTTTTCACTTTGATTTAATTTCTTGGTCAAGTTACTAATTGTATTTTTATTAATTTTTAAATTCCAATCATAGATCTTAAGTTCCCTTTCTCTAATTTTTAACTGGCCGTCTAATATCTTCTGTTTTTTTAAATTGGAATACTCCTTTTTACCCATTTTATTGAGAATTCTCGTTTGTTTCGATATTCCCTCCCTAAGTTTATTGAGTTCAACCTTTTCTTTTTTTAACATGGTATTGATTTCATCAATATCGGCACTTTCGACAAAAGAATACCTTGCATTAAAAACAAAAATAAAACTTAAAACACACAAAAGTAAAGTTTTCTTTGTCGAAATCATTCAAGATTACGCGTATTAAGAAATTGGTTAGCAGATAACAAACTTCCCAAGATACCAATAATGCTTCCTGTGCTAACAATAGAATAAATAATGGGATTGGTTAAAAATTGAAAATCAACTCCACGAAACACAGATTCAAGGGATCCTTGAAATCGAAAGACTATATATAAATGAATCAGCTTAATACCAATCAAGGATAATAGAGCACCGGCGACTCCCTGTAATACACCTTCAAGCAATAGAGGGGCTTTTATAAATCGATGCGTTGCCCCCAACAACGACATTAAATCAATTTCATCCTTTCGAGCATAGATCGAAAGTTTGATAGTATTCGATATTATCAAAATCATTCCAGAAAATAATACAATCCCAAAAGCGATAATGAATCCCCTAAGAAAAATCATGAACTGTTCAAATCGAGAAATCCATTTTTCACCATATTCAATTGATTCGACGCCTTTATAACTCTTTATTTTTTCAGAAAAATCTCTAATATTTTTCAATCGATCAGAACCGCTTGCAAACCTGATGGTATAAGAATCTGGTAAGGGATTAAACTTCAAAGAAGTGACAAACTTTGACCTGGTAGAAAATTCACTTTGGAAACTTTTCCATGCCTGATCGCGGGGAATAAAAATGACTGATTCAATTTTATCATTAGCTTCAAACAGTAATTCTATTTTCTTTTTATTGGCAATAGGAATTTTGTCATCCAAGTAAACAATGAGCTGGACGTGTTTGTCCCAATTAGAAAAAAGCGTATTGAGATTAACAAATAAAAGGGAAAACAACCCAAGAACGAAAAATGCGATAAAATTGGTAGCAACAGACAATAAAAATAATTGCTTGTTAGAGTTTATGCTTGAGAATGTTGAATTGATGGTATTAGCTATAAATGACTTCATTTTTTAAAATTGAAGCAACTTCCCGCGATCAAGAGATAAGCGCCGGAACTCCTTGGCTTGCAATATTTCCGCGCTATGAGTCGCAATGATTATAGTTTTTCCCTGTTGATTAATTTTTTGAAATACCGCGAGAATTTCTTTAGATATTTCAGAGTCAAGATTGCCGGTTGGTTCATCTGCAAGGATAAGCTCTGGGTCGTTCACCACTGCCCTGGCGATTGAAACCCGCTGTTGTTCTCCACCAGATAGTTGTGACGGATAAGAGTCCTTTTTTTTTGCTAAGCCTACTCTTTTAAGCGCATTCCAGGTTTTGCTTCTAGCAGTTTTTGCATCTGCCCCTATAATCTGTTGTGCAAAAGCTACGTTTTCAAATACAGTTTTTCTTGCAAGAAGCTTATAGTCTTGAAAAACAATTCCTATTTTGCGCCGCAACAAGTACAAATTCTTTTCATTTAATTTACTAACATTAATACCACCGACTAAAATCTGTCCTCGATCAAATTTTTCCCACCCGAAAAGCACTTTAAATAAAGTAGTCTTCCCTGCTCCACTCTGGCCAGTTAAAAAAACAAATTCACCATCTTGAACATCAAACGAAATATCTGATAATACTGGAGAAACGCCCCCATAGGATTTATATAGATTAAAAACCTTAATCATTTAGGTATAAAATCATGATTGAATTTATTTAGCAGAAATAATTCTAAATCGTGTACAGCTAGGTATAAACACCGAAACCGATGCTGTTCAGGCAAGTGGTTAGTCGAGTGACCTCTCCTATTCTTCAGCAAGCTTAAAATCAGTTTGACCATGGTCGTCGGTTATGCATTCCTTGAGTAATACCGTCGCCGTTCCCGACCCATAGAACCTATCGATTTGTTCTTCCGAAAGGAGGTCAAAGTTGATATAGGTTTTTACGATCAATCTCCCCTCTATAACCTCATAAGCAAATACCCCTGAGGAACATGTCAGGTGACCCAAGTTTTCGCCATAGGTCAATAGAGCGTCTGTTATATAAGAATCCATCTTGATAATACAATTTTCATTGCTATCAGTACGTTTACTAAATCGTTCTAAGCAATGTGATGTATAAGCAACCTGTGTATGAGTAAACGAATCAAATAAGCGACCCAAATCAGTTGATTTCGTATGCGAGGGGGATATTAGTGAAAAAAAACCACCTCTTGAAAAATCAATGAGACACAAAACATCCTTTCCGAACTTTTTGCTTACTTTTCGGGCCATATCATTCATAAATTTATGCCGTTTACGTATAGAAATACGAGCAGTCTTACGGAATTTTTTGTCGTATTCAGCTTTAACATATCGCTCTATTTGAGCTTTTCTAAATTCAAACTGTTTATTCGCCATAGCTTTTACTTCATAAACCCTATTAAGAACAACTTTCACTTTATGTTATTATAAAATAAAAATAACTAAAATCGTTAATTTTATTACCTTTATTTGACAGAAGATACGTCATTTAAGTCTTAGAGATGAATAACACCTTAAATATAATGGGCGGTCTTATTGTTGGATCCAGTCTTTTTCTAGTCACAATTAATTATATGGCCGACAATATTGAAGATTTTGAATCGCGTCCACTGCCACCTCCCAAACAAATGTCGGTATCATCTCGCAATCCAATAATTAAAGTAGACGCAACATCTCGAAACGAGTGGACCCTTGTTGATTTTTCTACTAGGAAAACTTATCAGGTGAAAGATCTTGAAAAGGAAAAAGGTAAAATAAACCGTCACCCGTGGGATGTCGGGTTCCAAAGGACTAAAATCATCACCAATGGCGGCGCGACAAACCCCGAGGGAAGAGTGTCACTTAAAAATCTAGGGCCTGTTGATTTTGACTCTATGGTCACCATACCTATCGATGGATACACGCAAGACGCAAAATCCTATGGGAAAATTCTCAACAAAGCAATTGTAGATTGGTACCTTTACCGCACCAGAACGCATAATATAGAGTCTCAAAAAAATGTATATGTCGTACAAATGGCTGAGGGGGGATACTTGAAAATGAGAATCCTTAATTACTATTGCAATCGTAATGAATCCGAATGCAGATCGATAATGTGCGGGCGTCTGGAAGCAGCTTGTTATTCAATTGAATACATTTTTATTGACGATGATGAAAAAATGTTTCCAAGTATTGCTAATACTCAGACATCCTTCGCTCGCCAGGAAATAATTAATTGAATAGATCTTATTTAATTCTCTCACTCCTACTATTTTTCACCTCATGCTCGGCTAATCCATCAGGGATGATAATGATACCCGAAGGTGTGTTCACTTTAGGAGTCAATCCCAATAATAAAACAATCCACTTTATGTCGGATACCACTTTATCGCTAAATGCTCAGCCTGCTCAAAAAATTCACCTCAAATCTTTTTTCATTGATAAGTTTGAGGTTACCTATGAAGCTTTTCATGGCTTCAAGCCGAAGTTTAGATATGAAACTGCTAACCCCAATGAACCGATTCGGGGTGTGAGTTGGTATGAAGCAGATGCGTATTGCCTTTTCCAAGACAAACGACTTCCTACAGAAATTGAATGGGAAAAAGCTGCTCGAGGACCTGACGAAAGGTTGTTTGTGTGGGGAAAACAATTCAGGCAAGAAAATGCAAATTTTGGGAAACAGGTTCGTCCGGTTGGCAGTTTACCCAATGATACTAGCGTCTACGGAATAGGCGATTTGAATGGGAATGTTTCAGAATGGACAGCGAACTGGTACAACCCATACAAAAATTCTGAGTTTAAAGACGATCTATATGGGAAAAAGGTCAAGGTTATTAGAGGAGGCTCCTTTCATAAAGTGAAGCACGGCCTTATGAAAGAATTCACAGTCTTGCCTTATCGTAATTTCGCGCCACCTCAAGAGCATTTCTGGGATACAGGGTTTCGCTGTGCAAAATCAATTTAATCTCACATTAGGAGTCTGCTCCAGATGAAGGTGAATCCCCATCTTTTGAAGCTTTTCCAAAAAACCCTGTTATGCGATCAATAAGATTTTCACTTCCTCCTTCAGGTTTTGGAGCTACCCTTAACGGTAACGGTGGAGAGGCCGGTATTGTTTCTCGGGAAACCATATCAGAAACATCTTGTCTGGACGATAAACCTTTTCCCTCTCCTGATTTACCAATTTGGCTCGGTACTGCTTTTCGATCAAATCGTTGGCCGTTAGGGGTACGACGGGTATATCTTTTTCGTTGAGTGGGTCGACTCCGGCGACCTTTATTGGAATCACGTCCTTTATTTTGATGCCTTATTTGTCCTTCTTCACTTTTTGATTTTTCCGTTTGGGTCGAAGTATTAGTGGTATTCAACTCTAGGTTTTCCAGTTCCTCAGATGTTTTCTTGGTAACATGATATTTGAAATCAGTCCATATAAGCTTAGGTTTACTCAAAAATTCTAATTTAAATTTTAGTTTTTCTTGAAGATCTAATAAAAAGGCTGACTTGTTGTTAAGCATATACTCCGTAATTTCGGAGGAAACCTCAACGGTTAGTTTTTTAACTTTTTCATTTGCTAAGTGTTCATTAATTTTACGCAAAACATGAATAACAACGTAATTTAACGAACGAACGACTCCTGTCCCACTACAAGAATTGCACTGGACAAAGGCACCTTGTTGAACAGGAGGGGCTAATCTTTGTCGCGACATTTCCAGCAAGCCAAATTTGGAAATTCTCGAAATATTTACTCTAGCCTTATCAAGTTTGCATGTTTTTTTTATCTCTTTTTCAACTAACGTCTGATTTTTCTTATGAAACATATCGATAAAATCGATTACAACAAGTCCACCAAGGTCTCTTAGTCGTAACTGCCTTCCAATTTCTTCAGCCGCTTCCAGATTTGTTTTAAGTGCAGTTTCTTCCAATTGACTAGCGCTTGTCGTTTTACCAGAATTCACGTCTATGGAAACCATCGCCTCGCCTGAATCAAAAACAATCGAACCACCTGAAGGCAAAGAAACTTTGCGCTGATACAATGATTCAATTTGATCTTCTATCATAAATCGTGAAAATATAGGTGTAGTGTCTTTATATAGTTTCACACGGTTTGTAAAACGTGGCATAACCATCTGCATAAAGCTCTTGACTGCATCATAAGATTCAATATTATCAACAAGAACTTCTGATGTCTCTGTTGTAAAGTTATCTCTAACCAGTCGAACCACCATATCCGCTTCTTGATATAGAAGAAATGGAGGCTTCTTAATACTTTTTTTACGAGATGACGTTAGGTTTTCCCAGACTATAAGAAGTCTCTGGAGATCTTTTTGAAGCTCCGTTTTTGTCCTACCCAACCCGGCTGTTCTGATAATTAGTCCTAAATTATCCGGAAGCTTGAAATCTGCCACGAGTGTTTTTAGCTTTTTTCGCTCTTCTTCATCTTCAATTTTACGAGAAACAGCACTAGCATGAGAACCTGACATCAACACTAAAAACCTTCCAGGAAGCGAAATGCTATTAGTCAGAGAAGGTCCTTTAGCGTCACGACTCTCCTTTGCAACTTGAACCAGTATTTCTTGACCGCGGACTAAAACATCTTGAATGCGAACACGCGCTTTCTTCTCACCCGTATCTACGTACGACTCCTTGAGGACATCCTTAAAGGATAAAAACCCATATTTATTCCCCCCAAAATCCACGAAAGCAGCTTCAATAGCGGGCTCTATTCGGTTAATAACCCCCAAATAAATATTTCCTTTGATCTTTTCTTGTGAAACATTTTCTACAATATAGTCATTAATCCTGCCATCTTCTAAAATAACCGCGCGGCAGACCTCTGCATGATCTCTATTGATCAGCATTGATAATTTTTTTGCCATGATAACCTTTCTTTAAGCTAGGCCATATAATGGGATTCCACTGCTATGATTCATAATAAACTAAAAACAACTGGAATTCAAAAACAGTTAGGCCAATTAATCTTTTATTTTTAATGGTTTATGGTCATATATTCTCCACATATTTAAAATGAAATCTATTAAATCCGGGGGAATCTACAGACTTTAATTTATTGCTTATTGAAGCTCCATCCCTTTTAAAAAATCATAATATCTCTTGCAAAATCAAAGGCTTTCTGTAATATGAAAGCTGGAATTACTCCTATACGTAACGGTGAAACATATGCACGAACAAACAGGAATGTACTTATTGGATGCAATGACTGCAGACCATCTAATAGGAAAGTCTATATTTATTCGATGTGATTTCAATGTCCCGTTAGTTGCAACTGAAAAAGGTTACTATCGAGTTGCTGATGATACTCGGATGCGTCGTTTTCTGGATACAACTTTTAAAAAAATTCATGAACTTACCGAAGGAGACTGTAGGATTATCATAGGATCACACCTTGGAAGACCGCATAAGCAAAAAGGTCACATAGGCTGGGATGGAATTTTTAATATACAGTTCGTGAGCTCTCACTTCGATACACTGATTCGCCAGCTTTACGGTGACACATACACTATTTTCCCACCGGAAATTATAGACTCTCACATGAAGCACTCTTTAGAGATCGTCTCTCATAAACGTATGCCTCCTGGCGGTATAAAGTTTCTTCCCAATCTTAGATACTTGCTAGATCCGTCCAAACCCGATACCTATAGAAAAGAATTCATATATGAACTCGCTAATGTATCTGATGTATATATCAATTGTGCGTTTGGATGTAGTCACCGGACAACCAAAAGTATAAAAATGCTTCCGCAACTTATGAAAACTCAAAACAAACTAGTGGTGGCAGGTATCCTCCTAAATCAAGAAATCACAAATCTAGGAAACTTTGGGCGAAGAATAATAAGCCAGCCAAGTAAAACAGTAGTCGTCGCCGGTGGGGCTAAAGTTTCAGACAAAATCAACGTATTAAAGCAGTTTGTGCATACCGGGGTCAAGGCTATTTTTATAGGTGGGAAAATGGTGAACTCCTTTTTAATCGCTCGAAAAGCGAAATCAAAAATAACTGACTTCAATCTTTCTAATATTCCAAGAACTTTGCTTAGCACAAACGAGGAAAGTAATGAAAACCTAGTAAATGAAGTTAGCCTTGCGGGAGAAATAATAGACTTTGCAAATGATAAAAATGTTAATTTAATATTTCCTGAGGATTATAAATGCGTTGATGAGTTTAAAGCCCCCTCTTTTTTTATTGAATCAGAGCCAGACTTCCAAAAAGTATTACAAATGGATCTTGGACCTAAAACTATAGAAAACTTCAAAAATACAATCTTATCTGATGGAGTTGAAAATGTATTTTGGAATGGTCCGCTAGGGGCATATGATCACCCCACAAATCATGATTACGCCGAAGGATCTCTAGCATTGGCTCAACTTCTATTTGAAGAAACATTGACTAATCAAAATTTTTCTGCGGTTATTGGAGGGGGTGATTCAGCCGCTATACTGAATAAAATTAGCTCTAATCAATTAAAAAATCTCATCAAGCGCTGTATCGAAAAACAACTAGCTGAACCAATAAACCGAGACTTACTCAACATGGAATTCCCCGTTGATGACAACTATGTATTATGGAATTATTTATCCTCCAACTTCTTCGTCTCAACTGGTGGAGGAGCCTCCCTAGAATTCCTAGAAAAATTCTTAAAGGAGGAAGGAAACGGAGATTTAGCTTCATACCTACCTGGCACTTCAACATTAATGGAACTAACTGCTGCATGAAAAATGTCAACATGAGCCATTTCCAATTCTCTAGTAACCAACAACAATAGATTGCCTAAGGATTCCCCTTCTTCCCGTAACATTTGATAACACTTTCGAGTGTCTTGAGATAGTTTAATTGGATTATCTCCTTGAAAATTTTCTTTTCTTTTCGAAAACATATCAGTGATCGGTTTAATTTCTGGATGAATAAGACCAAGTTGACTGATTTTTTCATCCAACACTTCTATGTCCGCAGATAATTCCTTTATCCTAGCGATTTGAGTGGCTATTTTATCTAAACACATACAAATAATTTCATCAGCACAACAAATACCCCGAGATGCAAGTTTCTCAAGATCTTTTAATGCGCAATATTTAACTTCGATTTGTTTTGACAAAGCACTAATATTGCTGCAATCGTATTCTTGCAATAACAAACCTCCGATGTCGCAGTGAGCTGATTCTTTCATTTTCTCTACCCCGAGAAATCTCATCCAATGTTTTGAATAAATCTCACGAAAAACATCATTAAGCGTTAAAGAATTTTTGATTAAGGGACGAAGCCGCAAGCGCCGATCCTTATCTATGCAAGTTTCATAAACATTTATTTCATTCAGATCAGAGGTGAGATCAAGTCTGCGCCAGGATCCCTCTATATAGTGATTTTGAATCATCGACAGTAAGTGCTTTGGATGAACTTTACGAACGCATATTACATTGTTGCACGCTACACCATAACTGCATGGAGCACAGGGGATCCTAGCCTGAAATATAAGATGACCGGGGCTATAAGGAGCGGTTTCATAAGGATGAGCATGAGCAAAAAACAATCCAATTATAGTGGTTCCTACCGCAGCAGCGACATGCATGGTCCCCGTGTCATTGGTCACCAGATAAGAGCATCGCGCAACCAACGCTGTTAATTGATCAATATTAGTTTTACCCGTAAGGTCTATTATTTCATTTTCATACTTAGCAGATAAAATTATTTCTTCTGCCAATTTCTTTTCTGAATCAACTCCCAATAAAACAATTTTTGCACCAAGGTTTTCAACTAAACCATCTGCGAGATTCGCAAAGCTTTCAGGGGACCATCGTCTTCTCTCTAAGCTCGACCCTGCCTGAATTCCAACAAGAAGATGCTCATCGTTTAAACGGTCTTTCTCAAATATTTGTGCTATCAAATCGTTATCATCATCATTACTCAATAGACTAATAGGATTTTCCTCTGGAAGAACACCAACGCATCTAGTAAAAATTTCCACAAGATTAAAAGGATTAAACTGTCTATTAAACGGCTCGGTCCCAAAATATTGCATCCAAGGATTTAAGGTTATGCGGTCGCCGTTTTCGTTGCACCCAAATCCAAACATGTTTTTAATTTTTAAATAAGAAATCATAAATGCGCTCAACTTTGAATGACTTAAATTAATGAGCAAGTCATAATCTCTACCCTTCAATTCAATCAAAAATTTTTCCAAGTATTGATAAACATCAACCCATAGCATCTGTTTCTCACCTTCTCTTCGATTCTCAAACTGCTTGATATCAAAAACGACTCGTTTGTTTACCGAAGGAATTTTTTTTGAGAACTCCTCAAACAAACTAGTTACCACAAGAGTTATGGATGCATTGGGATACTGTTTTCTTAATCCGGTAATAGCTGGAGTGGATTGAACCAAATCCCCCATTCGAGTCATATTTAGGATTAAAATATTTTTTATCATTGCTAGGCCTTGGATTTAACTATTTGGTCAGTCATAAGAACAAGTAATTCTTGCTGACTTAAATTGCCTTGACCTTCTGCAATCTGGTCGACCATTGTTTTAATCGAAAATTCGTTTGATCCCCGAAATTGATCAAGGTATATTCCTAATGGACTCGAGTCACCCACATGGTCTATGTAATAACTAACAGGATCTCTATGTGGCAAACTCACACGTTCTTTCAAATTATTTAAACTATCCATAAATACATGGATCAACATTTCATGCATCCGATGCTGAATCGTATGCTCTTTTAAGACTTTTTTTTTCCCTCTAGCAGCAATTGATCTTGCTTCATCCTCGTATTTCAAATAATAATTAACCTTTTTACCAAGGTCATCGATTGAGTCAAATGTAGCAACCTCTATACCAGGCGCCATCAAATCGGCTAATTCAGAACGCTCATCAACCAACTGAAATCCACCACAGGCTGCAATTTCAAAGGTTCTAGGATTTACAAAATCACCCACGGGGTTTACACCCTCATGGGATGTCGATGAATGCAGATTTAAATTAATCTTTCCTGCATTATAAATTTTGACAATATCAAATGAATCAATACGTTTATTTTTATTTTGAACGCGACTTCCAACAAGTGATTCCAAGGCCCACTCTGTCCCCCATATTTTAAAATCATGATTTAGTAAACGAGGAAAGGATTGAACTCGGTTATAATATCCAGCACCCATGAAAGATATATCAGCAGAATATTGATCGATATCGTCCCGTGATAAGTTAATTTCTTTATGCACGGATGGAAGACATCCTTGCGGTAGATAATATGAATTCTTTGCACCTATGGAGAGCAACTCATCGATAAACTCTCCACGCTGCAAAGTAAAGAAATAATCGTAGAAGGGTGCAACATCTCTCCAGTATTTAAGAGTCCTAAAATCTTCAACAAACCAAAAAGCAATTGGGATATTTAGTTTTTTCAAAGTACTTATAGACTCAGGGGTAAGAGGAGCCTGAGCTAGAGCAAGTATTAAATCAGGATTAAAATCGGCCGCTTTCGCAGCTATAAATTGTCCCATGAAATGTGCAAATTGACTGGCTAACGCCTCTTCATTTACCCTATTTTTCGTTACTTTTTTGATCGAAAAGAAACCCTCAGCAAATTTTTCACAGTCCACTGACTCTGCATGGTGACCCATGCTGTTCAATGCCTGTGTACAGTACTTTGCCGTAGGCAACGAACCACCGTAATAAGGATTCACTACAAGTATTTTTAAACGATTAGTGCTCAAATAATCTGAAACTTCTATTGCCTTATCAAGGCTGTGAAAATAATCACCGGATAGTCGCTTTGATGCTTTATGCTCATATTTTTTCCAATTAGTTGTTTGGTTAGAGGCAACAATTTTTGGAGGAGGAGTCGAAATGATAAATTTTGTGTTAGGGATAAATGGTTTGAGATCCACAGTTTCCATGAAAGACTGGAAAATTGACATGACAGGTTCAATGACCAGGACCTCAGAACCATGATATCTCTTTAAAATCTCCAATACATGGTATCCAAATCCCAGACCGTAAACCACGGGCACTTGTTGTTCCTCTAAACAATACTCGGATAATCCATCTATTGCTTCTTTTAATGGGTAATAATTACTATGAAGTGAAACGGGCCCAATTTGAGGTATGGGGCTTCCGTCTTTAGACAGTACAATTCGAACAACATTTTGCTTGGGCTCGCGCTCTAATCTGCTCGCCAAGCCCGGTTGCGAAGACCTCAAGAGCTCTAAGTTTTTATTAAATAATTCCAAAATTTTATCCTGTCTTTATCTCAGCAAACTTTTTCTCTCTTAATATCTATTTTGCCGAGCATAATATTCGCATCGTTGTGATTTGGATTAAATTCTAAAAGGCGGGAAAGAGTATTTTGAGCGTCTTCAAAGCGGTTTGATTTATATTGTATGCCTGCAAGCCCAAATAGAATGTCTGCATTATCAGGATGAGTTTCGAGATACTGTTTCATAGTTAGTTCAACCTGGCCAAATTGATTACTCTGATAAGATAGTTCTAGCAAATTACTCATTGCCGGTTTGTTTGTAATATTTAATTTTAAAGCCCGACTAAACGCATCCATCGCTTCAGAGGTTTTATTCTTCTTCGAGTATGCAATTCCAAGTCCACTAAAAGCCTTATCACTATCCGGATAGTTTTGTGTTACATACAAAAATCGTTTAATAGCATCATCGTATTTATCCAATTGAACCTCTAATAAACCAAGACCGACAGATGCGACATATCCCTGTGGTTCAACCTTAAGACTTTTCTGATAATAGTTCTCAGCACTAGATATATTTTGTAGTTGCATGTAGCAATTACCCATGCGTGCCAAAGCTTTAGCATAGTCGGCGTGATCACTGCCGGCCTCAGCATAGGTTTTAATTGCCTCTTCATATGCTCCATCATCCTCTAATGATTTTCCTTCTGCCAATACATCCTTCATACAATTCTCCTTGATATCGGTGAAATATTCTTCATCGCCAGCGACGTTTTTTAATTTTGCTGTAATTTTGTATTGATACACAAAAAACCTCTTTAATTCATTGGGTGAAAGATCTTGAATACTTAAACGTCCTATGCTTAATGTCGTTGTCTCATTCTTTACATCTTGGTATTGAGGGTCTAATGTTTCATTAGTGCTTGAGATTCTGTAACCTGCTTCGTCGAATAACTTTACAATTTCATGATAAGTAAAGAACCTCAAATGAGTACGATCTAAAATACCTTCATCTTGATAGGTCCAGTTTCCTTCAACCAACTGATTTACTAGTCCTAGATATTGGACATTAGGGATGCTGGCTATAACCGTTCCATTGGCTCTTAAAAGTTTTCTGGTTTTTTTAAGAACGGTAAGCGGATCAATCAGATGCTCCAAAACATCCGCAAACAAAATGCAATCAAATCTTTTTTCTTTAAACGGGAGTGTGAGAGTTTCAATATTTCCTTCTACAACTTCATCAAGAACTTTTTTTGCCTCGACTGCTGCCCTATGATCCAATTCAACACCGGCAACATAAATACCTGACTTTTTCTTCAGCTCATTACCTGTCATACCGGCAGCGCAACCGATTTCAAGAATATCAATAGCGTCGTCCGGAACTAATGACACAATATCATCACGAATATTTTGAAAGTACTGGGGCATTGACGTATTTTCTGGTTGGGCGTTTAGTTCGATGTCCTTTTTTGACAATTTCTTTTGGGAGCGCTCTAAAAACTCAACAATTGCTTCTTCGATGCTCTTTACCCAAAGTTGTAAAAATTTTATTTGTGAAAAATTTTCTCTAACAGTTTTTCTCGCTTTTTGTCCCAAAGAATTCGCTAAAATTGGGTCATCGAGCAACCTAACTGCACATGTTCTAAGATATTGAATATCGTCAGATATATACCCATTGATCCCATTAATTATAGGCGAGGTTTTATTTGCAATCGAAATGACAGGCATGCCAACTGCCATGGCTTCTAATAAAGATAAATTATAGCCATCCTCATAATCATTCGCCGTTGTATGCAGGTAAACCCGTAGTGATCGGTAATGGTCTAATAAGTCATCGAATCCTGATGATATTTGGGATCCAAGAATGTTTGGATTCAGCCCAAGCGTCACCGAAGGAAGACCTGATAGTATCAACTCGCTTGCAGTGAACCCCATCATAAGGTCGCGTTCTTTTATCAAATTACCCACACGCAAAACTGACGGGTTATCTCCCCTATATCCACCATAATCATTTACATCTATTCCAGGCAATATGACATCACCGGTCATACCCCAGTCACGACGCTTACTTTCAGAAATAAAGACTTTTTTGACATTTATTAGCAGAGGATTGATCTTGTTGAGGTAGTCCTCGCGGCTTACTTTATTGTTGCCTAGTTTTATTTCAGTACTTAATTTATTGTGAAAAACAAGAATTTTAGGTAGGCTATATTCATATATTTTCACAAGATCCTTGATATTGTGAGCGATCACAAGATCAACCGCTCCTTCATCTAATTGAGATATGGCTTCTTTTTCTGATACCAAGATGACATTGTCAGGAATCGGACGCATGTTTTTGTCCCAGCGTCGATAATTCTCCTTAGAAATCTCCGGCTCAACAATTAAAAAGGTATGTCCAATTTTAGAAAGTAAGCATAGGTATGGTTCGTGCCAATTGTAGCTAAGGATCTTCAAGTGCATAGTTAAGGGTTCCTGATGAGTATTTATTTCTATACACTTAACGGTTTTTTCTGAAATGCACTTAACGTCAATCAAAAATCTCCATTTCTGGGAAATATGGAGAGGTTGTTCTGGCAATAGCCTCTGAAAAATTTTGCATCGATACTTGAAAACTTAGCATCTAATTAATCTCATGAACCCAGCTTCCAAAGATATTATATTAAATAAAAACATATAGTTATAATAAGTTATTTAATTTATTAAATGATATGGAGCAAAACTATAATAATAAAAGAATTACTGGAAAAGAAAAACTTGCTAAATACAGAAAAGCAATACTAAATAGACAAAAGTGGACTAATGAACTCCCTCAGGGTGAGGGGCCTTTAAACCGGGATGGGAATCCAAAACACCCTCCTGGGCAACGAATCGTCACCCACTGGCCAGTTCTTGATTTAGGGGTTCAGCCAAAAATTGAAGTAGAAGATTGGTCCTTAACCATTTCAGGATTAGTTAACAAACCTAAAATGTTTTCGTGGGAAGACTTTATATCTTTGCCTCAAGTAGAGGATGTGTCTGATTTTCATTGCGTAACTTCCTGGAGTCGCCTGGATAACCACTGGCGGGGAGTCAGGCTTATTGATGTTGCAAATTACTGTGGAATTCTTTCAACCGCAAAATATGTTTATATAAAAGCATACGACGCTTACAGCACAAATCTTTCTCTAGCAGAAGCAATGAGGTCGGACGTTTTACTTGTTCATCAATGGGAAGGAGCTCCATTAACAACTGACCATGGTGGACCTGTAAGGATGATTACGCCACAACTTTACGCTTGGAAAGGCGCAAAATGGATTGGTGAAATTGAATTTCGGGATTATGATGAATTGGGGTACTGGGAAAAACGTGGTTATTCAAACACAGCTGAGCCTTGGCTTAACGACCGGTATTCTTAATCCTCTTCTTCGTCTTGGTCTTCTTTCAAGGCTGAACATGTATCGTGCAGTAATTGCAACACACCAACCATTCGCACAAAATCATCTTCTTCTGCATCCTTGAGCCATTCTTGATACCCAGTCTGTTGTAAATACAAAATACCAGTTTTATTATCATTGTCTGCTGTTTCTGGATATTTACACCATTGTTGTTCGCTAGCCAATTGATCTAAGATATCTTTATATTCACTGCTAGATTCAATTAATTTACGCGAAATGGCATTATCAGGAAGTTGAACAACAAGAGGTTCAAGTATTGGATGCATTATTTTATTATTGTTATAAAACTCGAAATATCTTTAGTTTAATAAACGACTTTGATTCCATAATATTTTGTACTCCCTCATCGCCTAAGTAATTCTCAATCATAAGCAGAGTTTCCACGTTGACCAATGTTTTCGTCTCAGCCAGCGCCTTTGCAGAGTCTGGGTGGAGATAATTGCGCCCAATGTTAAGATGTTTAACTTTTTTTAATACTTTTGATTTAGCGAGTACCTTTATTGCCTTAATAGTAATACCAGTTCGATAGAAGTTTAGTTTTCGAATATTTCCAAAACTTGGGTTTTTTGCAAGAGTTATTAAAGTTTCGTCACCGACTTGATTTTCTTGAAGATTCAAAACTTGCAATTTTTGAAAATGCGCATATTGCGCTATAGCCATACCTCCGGAAGCATCGATATTATTAAAATGAATATCTAAAACAGAAAGTTGATTTAGAAATGAAGCTTCAGCCAAAGCACGCGCTCCTTTATCGGCTATATTATTATCATTTAGGTAAAGGCGTTTGAGGTTTTTAAATTTATCACATCCGAAAAGCTGAACAGCGCCTCGCCAGGTAATATTGTTATTGGACAAATCCAAATCCTCAACATTGCCAAGTTTTGATGATTGAATTAAGGCCTCAACTCCTTCATCTCCAATGAACTTTCCCTTAAGTTCAATAGTGTCATCTCCCTCGGAAAGGGACTCATCAATAAGTCTATTTATGTAATCAATCTTGGGTTGTGAGACCATCTAGGGATTTGCCTTTGATATTAATTGCGCATCGAAAACCAACATCACTAAAAAAACGAGATGATGGATGACTCCAGTCACGATATCCAGTGGCCATTGCTTTGATACTGTCTGAGTAGGCACCACCCCGGCGAACCTTCATTATTCCACTACTTGGCCCTTGAGGATTTATTAATACTTCTGATACTTGATAACCGGGGGCCATCCAGTCACTCACCCATTCCCAAACATTTCCTCCCATGTCATAAATTCCATACTTATTTGCTGGATAAGTACCAACCGGAACGGATTTATCTCTCATCTCCAGTCCCCCTCTTCCCTGGCTGTGAATGGGATCAAAATCATACCCCCATGGAAATGCACAACCGTCTCCGTTTCCTGCGGCTTTTTCCCACTGAGCTTCCGTGGGAAGAGTCTTTCCTGTGAGATAGCAGTAGTCCACTGCTTCATACCAACTCACATTGGTAACCGGACACTCATCGCACTTGGATAACTTGCTACGGCGTCGTTTATGATCAGGAATAATTTCTTCAAATCTTTTATTAGTAACTTCAAAACGATCGATCATAAACTCGCTCAGATAAACCCAATGCTCAGGAGCGCCATGCATAGGACCAAATTGATTGCAACCCATTCGAAACTTACCCGATGGGATAACAACCATATCATCAGTGGTATTTCTAAATTCGGTATTTTCAGAAAAAGCCCTATCAACAACTAGAACATGGCCAATCATAAATATTAATTGCGCATCGAAAACCAACATCACTAAAAAAACGAGATGATGGATGACTCCAATCACGATAGCCAGTGGCCATTGCTATGATACTGTCCGAGAAGGCACCACCCCGGCGAACCTTCATTATTC
>JYMV01001557.1_pt1 | contig 31926 bp, 36 predicted proteins | sample 338911 | NCBI WGS metagenome assembly JYMV01 (sample SAMN03354496, study PRJNA234377) | hydrothermal vent metagenome | biome: Deep sea; feature: Hydrothermal plumes at the Eastern Lau Spreading Center, Western Pacific Ocean; material: Seawater | place: Tonga | collected 2009 | depth 2000 m m
AAAGTTTCTTGATCAAACAAAAAATACCAGAATGGAAATCAATCGTGGATAGTTAAACACGATTAAAATTTCTGCAATGGCAAAACCGATATGCACCAGAATCGGGGCTATTATTGAGCCTGTTACCTTCAATAATCCTGCCGATAGCATTCCCAGAAACAAATTCCCTATACTCGGTCTGAAATGAAACAGGGGGTATAGCAGACCACCGCTGATAATAACCCTCCCGGGATTTTCTTTCATAAGCAAATTATTGACAATTAAACCCATCACAAATATCTGGTCGATAAAGGGAACGATTAGAGTTGCAAAAATATTTTCAGCGAAAGAAATATTAAATCCCATTTCCTCCGGAGCCCTCAGGTCTGCTCCTGCAAATAATTCTGATTGCGATAATCCTGTTTTTATTAATAGACCGTCCAATAGGACAACAACCATGACAGGGAGTGCCCCAAACAGAATGCCTATCGCCAATGGTTTCCCAATATTGTTTTTGTTGAATCCTAATTGTTGAAAAGATACGTGTTTTAAGGCAAGGACACCCGTTAAAACCAGAGAAAAATATAAAATGTGCCAGAACTCATAAACAAATCTGTTGCCAGGAAAAGCAAGGTGGGCTGTTGGAAATAAAACCAGGAAGTAAAAGGCCAGGATGGGAGTGAGAATTTTCACATTGTAATATCGAAAATTGGAATTAGAGCTCCTTGCGATCCGCTGTCAGAATAACAGGAATTTTTATTGCCGGGTTTTTGATGAAGTGACCAAACCTGAAATATGAGGTTCTTTTTCCGTTTTTTGACCACTGATATGCTTCGGCGGTTCGGGCGGGATGCCAATGCCACTAATATGACTCAAGTATGACGGAGCCTTGTTGCCATTAGAATAAAGCTCCTCCTTCAGAAGCGTGGCATTAAGATAAAACCCAGCAAATATCAGGGCAGAAAGTATGCAGGACTCAAGAAATACGTTTTTCCACATAACCGGTTGGTTTTTTTGATAATATACTCCCCACAGTTTAAAATTTTTTAACAGCAATTACAACCTAATAGCCCCCTATGCGGTTGACAAAACCTGTTGCTTTATTTAGTATCCCTTTTGAGTTAAACTATCCTAGTAAGTAGCCTCCCACCAAGGCATGTATTTCATCGTTCGGGCCAACCATTCTCCTCAGTTTTGATGAGGCAAGTTTTCAATCGGAAATTATCATGAAAAAAATTGCTTTAGCTTCTGATCACGGGGGTTTCGATCTTAAGGAAAGTGTCATCGCCCACCTTTTAAACACGGGTTGGGAGGTGGATGATTTGGGGCCTCATAGCGGGGATTCTGTGGATTATCCCGACTACGGGATAAAACTTGCCGAAGCGGTGGCCGAGAAAAGGGTGCAACGCGGGATTGTTATCTGCGGTACGGGAATAGGCATGTCCATTGTGGTCAACCGATACCCTGGGATTCGTGGAACCCTGTGTTCGGATCTTTTCACTGCTAAATTATGCCGCGAACATAATGACTCAAATATCCTGATTATGGGGGGTAGGGTGATTGGTAAAGGGTTGGCTGCTGAAATTGTCAATACCTGGCTGAACACGCCTTTTGAAGGGGGACGACACCAAAGGCGGCTCGATAAAATTAATCAAATAGATGCTTCTTTAAAGACTAAAGGGCATCGCTAGAAAATTGCTTTTGCGCGGCCTTTATGAAATAAAGGTCGGCGGAGCCGCCGATGGCAAACTGTAATGTCTTTATTTTGCGGACAAACGTTTACTCGGCTCAACGAGCCATTGCTAGTTGGCCCCACGCTTAGTGGTTGGCTTAGAGAAAATCACCGAATAAATAGGGATTCTCTAAAAAAATCTTTAATTCAAGGAGAGATGCAAATTGTCACTTGCTGATTTTGATCCGGAGATCGCACAATCCATTATAGATGAAACCGAGCGGGAAAATAATACCCTCGAAATGATTGCCTCTGAAAATTTTGTCAGCCCCCAGGTGCAGGAGGCTCAGGGCTCGGTCATGACCAATAAATATGCCGAAGGCTACCCTGGCAAGCGTTATTATGGCGGCTGTGAATACGTTGATATTGCAGAAAGCCTTGCCATTGAACGGGCAAAAAAACTGTTTTCCGCCGAACACGCCAATGTTCAGCCCCATTCAGGCTCCCAAGCCAATATGGCGGTTTACCATACTGTTCTCAAGCCGGGAGATACAATTCTAGGGATGAACTTGTCTCATGGCGGGCACCTGACCCATGGTTGTCCAGTAAACTTTTCTGGATACACCTATAACGTTGTGGCCTATGGCGTGAGTCAGGAAACTGAGCTGATTGACTATGACGAGGTCAGGAAACTGGCTCTTGAAAGCCAGCCTAAATTGATCATTGCAGGGGCAAGCGCTTATCCAAGGGTGATCGACCCTGTCAAGTTCCGCGAAATTGCCGATGAGGTCGGGGCAAAAATCATGACCGATATTGCTCATCCTGCGGGACTGATTGCTGCAGGGCTCTATCCCTCACCGATCCCCCACTCAGATTTTGTCACCACCACCACGCATAAAACTCTCAGAGGGCCTCGAGGCGGAATGATTTTATGCAAAGAAGAATATGCCAAGGAAGTTAATAAAAAAATATTTCCCGGTATTCAGGGTGGCCCCCTCATGCATGTAATTGCCGCAAAAGCTGTGGCATTTAAAGAAGCTTTGAATGCGGATTTTGTAACCTACCAGAAACAGGTGATAGCCAACGCTAAATGTCTGGCACAATTTTTAATCGATCAAGGGTATAAAATTGTCAGCGGTGGAACAGATACGCACTTGATGCTGGTCGATTTGCGTCCTCAGGATATTACCGGGAAGGACGCTGAGGCGGCATTGGAAAAAGCTGGAATCACAGTGAATAAGAACACCGTGCCTTTTGAGACCCGGAGCCCGTTTGTGACTTCCGGAATTCGGGTCGGAACACCTGCGCTGACCACCCGGGGAATGAAAGAAAATGAAATGCGTAGAATCGGAGAATTGATGGTCCAGACACTCGAAAAAGTAGGGGATGATAGTCTGCACGCCAAAACTCGTAAAAAAGTGCGTGAACTTTGCGACCAGTTTCCACTTCACCTGGAATTAACCAAGCAATAAATCCTGCCCTATGAAATGTCCTGATTGCTCCGATATGGAGAACAAAGTCGTTGACTCCCGCTTGAATAAAGAGGGGACTGTTATACGCAGGCGAAGAGAATGCCTGAGTTGCTCTGTGAGGTTCACCACCTACGAAAAGCTGGAGCGGTCGTTGCCTTTATTGATAAAAAAAGACGGTCGGCGGGAAGAGTTTGACCGGGACAAGATTATTCATGGCGTACAGAAAGCCTGCCAGAAAAGGCCGGTAAGCATCAAAGATATTGAAGACCTCGTTGACCGTGTGGAACAGTATGTTCAGGAGTTGGGCGAAAAGGAAGTCTCTGCCGTGAAGGTTGGTGAAAAAGTCATTAGTGAAATTTATAACCTGGATGATGTCGCCTACGTTCGTTTTGCTTCCGTTTATCGTTCCTTCAAAGACGTGAATGAATTCATGGTTGAATTAAAAGAAGTGCTCAAAAGCAAAGAAGGTAATAAATCCCCCCGCGATCACCTGCAATAAGAGGCCAATTCTGGTTCAAAAAATACCCCTTCATAGACAGTTAAGCATTTCAATTGGCTCCCGCAAGACAAAAGCGTACTTTTTCCAGAAGCTCCTCTTCGGGGAAGGGTTTAAAAGCATGAGCACAGGGTTTGAGTTCTATTGCCTCCTTAAACAAAGGTGTATCGCCACCAAATCCGGAAATTATCATCACAGGAGTTTTTACATTGATTTCCCTCACCTTTTTGAAGACATCCACTCCTGTTTCTCCATACATCCTCAAATCAGTGACTACCAGATCATAGGAAGAGCCCTTATCTAGCATTTCAATAGCATCCTCCCCACTTTTAGCTGTGTCAACATTATATCCTGCTGAATCCAACTGAATCTCAAGACCCATGCGAATAGTTTCGTCGTCATCAACAACCAAAATATATTTATTATCCATGATTATATTCCATGCATTACTTGTTTATTCCGTTTTGATGGGAAGGTTTATCGTAAAGGTCGTGCCTTTATCCAGTTCGCTTTTTACTTCTATATCTCCCCCGTGATCCCGAATGATACCATAACTGACTGAAAGACCCAATCCCGTACCCTGTTGGGCTTTAGTGGTAAAAAAAGGATCAAATAGATTCTCAATATCATCTTCTGAAATACCATGGCCTGTATCCTGAATTTTTATTTTTAATTGGGAACCCTGCTGTTCAGTGGTCAAGGTTATCTGGCCTTCACCTGATATGGAGTCTGCGCTATTTTGAATAAAGTTTAATATGACTTGTTTGATCTGGTCTTCCACAACTTCAACTTGGGGAAGATGGTCGGAAAACTGTTGATTAACTTGTATTCCCTTCACAACCATCGGTACACTCTCCGTCACTGAGATGGGTGTCAATATAATTGAGGGTTAAAGCCAAGTCCCAGAGATTGTACGCTGAATCGACACTCTATTTATTATAGTCTTGAAAATCACTGGAATAGCTTTATAAATCCGTGTCCATCGGTATTTGTGATATTTAACCTTTATCCTTATGCCCCGTAGGAGTACATCCTTGGTTAACTGATTTTTGCCATTTCCCTTTTCTTTTTTGCCAAAATGGGTAATAAGGGGTATGGCCCGGAACTCGCCGTTGAATCCCTGAAAACAAAATGTTACGATACACGACAAGCTTTTAAAATCTCGATTTTTTGTGTCATCAACGAACCATGGATAAAATTTCGTTCAATCTGTCTTTATTCAGTTATCTCGTGGCTTCGGTGGGTTATTTTGTTTATCTGGCATACCGGAGACCGCTGGTTTCGACCCTTGCCGGGTGGGCGGTAGCGTTTGGTCTGGTTTGCCATACGGTCACAATAGGAATTCGTTCCAGTCAGACAGGTCACGGGCCATACACCACTTCTTTTGAGGTGGCATTGTTTCTGTCTTGGTTGATAGTGGTTGTTTATATTTTAACGGAGTGGAAATATAAAATTAAGGATCTGGGGGCTTTTGTTATCCCTTTGGTTTTTGTTGTTTTATTATTTTCAGCTTTTCTTTCTAAAGAGACGACCTTGGTTCCTGAGTCGGAGGTGCATTTCTGGTTGACCATGCACCGAACCCTTTCAATCATGGGGTATGCGGCGTTTTCAATCGCATTTGCCGCCGGAATTATGTATTTGATTCAAGAACATCAGGTCAAAACGAAAAAACTCGGCATTATGTATTTCAGAATGCCTTCCCTTGAGGTTCTGGATGATTTGAACTTCAAGGTGATCATGATAGGGTTTCCGTTGTTTACCCTGGGTTTTATGACTGGGTCCATTCAGAACACAGAAATGAACCAGCCATTTTTTTCCTGGGATCTTACACGCACTCTGCCGTTAGTGGTAACCTGGTTGATTTATTGCCTCGTTTTTTTTGGCAGAATGGTTGTAGGATTGCGAGGTAAGAAAGCCGCTCAAGGGGCAATTCTTGGGTTCGTAACAGTTGTTGGGACTTATTTTTTACACATATTATGATATCAACCGAGTCTAATCTTGTTCTGGTGGGGGTTAACCACAAGGCCACCCCTGTGGAAATCAGGGAGAAGCTTGCCTTCAATCAGGTAAAGTTAGAGGCCTCTCTGGAACATTTGGTCAGCTGCCCGGAAATTGTTGAAAATATTATCCTCTCAACCTGCAATCGGGTTGAAATTTATGCCCGCGTTGAAAACTCTGACCAAGGTATTCAGCTACTAAAAGATTTCATTAGTGATTACCATGGGCTTTCGCGGGGGAGTCTGGATCAGTATTTTTACAGCTACCGGGATAATCAGGCCATAGAACATCTCTTCAGGGTTTCCGCAAGTTTGGACTCGATGATTTTGGGGGAGGCTCAGATTCTGGGGCAGGTGAAGGATGCCTACAGCACGGCCCGGGCTTTAAGTTCAACCGGCCTGGTTTTGAACCAGTTGTTTGAAAAGGCCTTCAATGTTGCAAAAAAAGTAAGAGAAGAGACGGGGATTTCAGAACGGGGAGTTTCTATCAGTTCCGCTGCAGTGGAACTGGCAAAAAAGATCTTTGAGGATTTGGAAAATCACTCGGTAATGCTGGTGGGAACGGGTGAAATGGCAGAACTAGCCGCAAAACACCTTATATCCTACGGTGTTAAAACGGTATACGTCGCAAGCAGAACTTATGAGCGAGCCATTGCCCTTGCCCAAACCTTGAATGGATGCGCGCTGGACTTTGATGCTTTTAAAGAGGAATTGTACCGGGCGGATATTGTCATCACTTCGACTGCCGCACCGACATTCATCATTCATAAGGAAATGATAGAGCAGGCGATACATAAAAGAAAAAATAAACCGATATTCCTTATCGATATTGCTGTTCCCAGGGATATAGCACCCGAGGTGAACGATTTGGAGAACGTTTATCTCTATGATATTGATGATCTGCAGAATGTGGTTAACGCAAATATGGAAGAACGGCAGAAGGAAGCTGAAAATGCCATGGAGATCATTAAGGAGGAAGTCACTAAGTTTAACAATTGGTTCTCCACCTTGGACGTGGTTCCCACCATTATTGAAATGCGTAACCGTGCTGAGGAGATGCGCAAAAATGAAGTGGATAAAACACTCAAAAACCTCTCTCATCTTTCTGAGAATGATCAGAAGGCCATCCATCAATTGACCCAATCATTGGTCAACAAAATTCTGCATAAGCCTACCATCAACCTGAAAAAGAAAATCCAGTCCAAGGATGGCCATGTCTATTTAAAGGCTATTCGTCATTTATTCCATTTGGACGATTGAATGGAATCCCGAAAAATTAAAATTGGCAGCAGGGGGAGTCCCCTGGCATTGTGGCAGGCTAACTGGATTAAGGACCAGTTGGAATCACGGAATCCGGATATTCCTGTGGAAATTGTCATCATAAAAACTTCTGGAGATAAGATCCAGGATGTTCCGTTAGCTAAAATTGGCGGGAAGGGTTTGTTCGTTAAGGAATTAGAAGAGGCCTTGTTGAGAAAAGATGTCGATTTTGCCGTTCATAGCATGAAAGATATGCCTATAAAATTTCCCTTTGCTTTATGTATCGCGTCAGTGACAAAAAGGGAGAATCCTTTTGACGCTTTGATTTCAAGAAACAACATAAAGCTAAACGATTTGCCAAAAGGCGCAAAGATCGGGACAGGCAGTTTGAGGAGGGCTTCGCAATTGCTTCATTACCGTCCGGATCTGAATTTGATTCCCCTTCGTGGCAACGTCGAAACGCGTATAAAGAAACTGGAGACAGAAGGCCTGGACGCAATCATTCTTGCTACGGCAGGTCTTATTCGTTTGGGTTGGGGTGATAAAATTTCAGAAATCATTAGCCCTGAAATTTTATTACCAGCCATGGGGCAGGGTGCAGTGGGGATAGAAGCCCGTAAACACGATGTTGACAACCAGATCCTTCTGGCAGATATGGATGATGAAAACACGCACCTCGCCTTGGACGCGGAAAGGGCCGTCGTCACTCAGCTTGAAGGCGGCTGCAATGTTCCCATTGGCGCATTTGCGACCATAGAAGGTAATGAAATGACATTAAGAGGACTGGTCGCAAGCCTTGACGGAAAGACCTTATACAAAAAAGAATTAAAAGGAGACAAAGTCAATGCAGTTGCCTTGGGTAATGAAATGGGCAACGCGCTATTAGATATGGGCGGCGATAAGATTATGCACGAAATTAATTCCACTTAAAGCGTAGTTATCCTAACTGGGAGAGGACGAATGGATACGATTAGACTCTATATGCATAAGGATATAAAAGTGATCAAGTCAGAAGCGTCTGCCAAAGAAGCTGCTTGCATAATGAGGGATAGTTCAATCAGTTCATTATTGGTCATGGAAAATGACGACTATGTTGGAATCTTGACCCATCGTGATATGTCTGAGAAATTAGTTGCAGAAGGATTAGACCCGAATGGAGTCAAGGCGGCCTCATTGATGGAAAGTCCATTGATTACCCTGGAGGCTTCCCTGCCTATGAATGAGGCTCTTCTTGCCATGAAGAAGAATCAAATTCGTCATATTGTAGCCACGGTAGACGGTAAGATAGCAGGAGTCTTATCAATTACTGACTTCGCCCGTTACCACAGTCTGAGCATTGCTGATCCGGTTTCTGAGTTTTGGAGCAATAGTGAAGCTTTGTTAGATGAAAATACGTCTAATTATGCATTGGACAAACTGCTACACGGTATGGCTGACAAATTGGGTGATGAATCCAAAACGGCAAGAGCCATAAGGGACAAAGAGGCAACACCATCAATCATACAATATGCAGTAGGAGAAGGGTTGAATGACTTTGCTGACATCTTGAAACTTTTTTCAAAAGAGGAATAAAGAGAAATGACCTCAAAGCCATATTTCCTGAGTTTTTAATCGTTCCGTGGCTAGTTCCCAGGCAGAGTCCCGAAAAATAGTGTTGCTGCCATTTTCCATCCGCGAGTAAATTTCACAAACGTTTTTCGTAATAGTATTGCGGATTAATTTTTCCACATAGGTTCTGATCCCCATGCGCTTTACTTTCTCGGCATAAGAATCATCAAAAATCATGTTTCTTTCTACCGCACACCCGATCACTCCTCCGGCATTAACGATGAAATCCGTCAGCGATAAAATATTGCGGCGGTGGTGTAAATAATACTCTATGGGCTTGCTACTTGGAGTATTTGCTCCTTGCAGAATATAACGGCACTGAATGCGGTCTACATTCCGTGCTGTGATGGCATCGGGTCTGGCCGCAGGAATTAGAATGTCGCAGGGTGCCTCCAGAAGCCAGTCTAGTTTGTCTGATGAAAACTTTCTGTCCACTTCAAAGGGATAATTATTCAGTCCACCTGGATTCCCGCGAATTTTATCCAATGCTTGCACATCCAGTCCATTTGGATTCCATAAAGCAATATTGATATCGGACGCCCCCACAAGAGTCGCACCCGATTCCTGCAACTTCCGGGCGGTGGGAGCGCCTACATTTCCAAAACCCTGGATAATAAATTTTGTTCTGGATAAATCTAATGTTTCGTCCCGGGACTCAAGAGCTTTAATGGCGGAAAATAAACCGTGTGCAGTGAGTTCCCAGTCATCGATAGGGATCCCACCCTTTTCTACAGGCCTGCCTGCGCCGCCTCGTGAATGTTTTTCAATACCCAGTTTTCGCGTATGGTTATTGTAAATAACTTGTATGTCATGCTCATTGGTTCCCATATCGGGTGCAGGAACATAGGCAGGCAATTCAAATAAACAATCGGCAAGTGTTTCTATCAATTCCTTCCTGATAGCAGGATTGTCAGTCCGTTCAAATGATTCCAGGGTTATTCCTGCTTTGGCCCCGCCATAGGGTAGACAGGCGGAGCTATTTTTCATAGTCATAACCCGCGCCAGACGTGAAATTTCATTTAAGCTAAGGTCTTGAACCAGGCGTATGCCACCGAGGCCTGGTCCCCTTTGGGTATTGTCGATAGAAACAAAACCCCATACCTTATTGCTATCTGGTTCGATAATTTGGTAGCACGCTTCCTGAGAAGTATTGGGGGTTTTCGAAAAGCGGTCCTGGTCCGCCGCTTTCTTCAAAAGTTCAAGTTTTAGGTTCATTGGGTGGCTGGTATAAGGATCGGAGTCTTCTTATCATATTAATCCGGTGGTAAATAAGGGAGTCGGGGTTCACCTTATTGCCTTGGAGGAGTAATAGCAAATCCAGGTAATGGTTGGTATTCAGCCCTAAATTTTTAATGAGTTTAAGTGCCATTCGGTCCGCTTCAATTTCCTGGTTGATGCCAAATCCTTCTGGGATATCAACAGACAAGTCATAATGACTTTTGGATTGGGTAGGACCTGAATTATTTGCAGGTAAAATAGTTTCATCATTAACAATGATGATTCCCATCCTTGAATAATAATGGCCCATTTTTAAATGGGCCAGTTCATGAGCCGCAACACAAATTCTACGGACGGGGTTAAGTTTTTCCAGAAACCTTTTGGTGATATTGATTTCTTGTCCTTTCGTAACCCAGGCATTATCAAATTCCCCATCCCAGATCACGGCTTTGTACATTCCGTAGTTATATGAGAAATTTGCTTTAATGACTTGATCAATGCTCGTCTGCCATTCAGACAGGGCTTCCTTGCATGAGGAAGATTGGTCCGGGATACAAAGCGTTTTAGTGGATTGACAACCCGAGAGCATAAATAGAATGAAAATTAAACCCCATAAATATTTGGTCAATTCCTGTTTAATCATCTGATATTTGATATTCTGTTTCTTCTTGGCGATGAGGTTGGTAAAATGGTTGCAAATGGTTTCCTATAGGTGAACAATCCTATTATTGAAATTTATATACCACTTTAACCGCGAAAATACGATGCAAAATAAACCGCTCATGACCGCAGATATTGAGTCCCTTATCAATACCACACTGGAAGAAGACATCCAAAGCGGTGATATCACTACCCGAAATATTATATCTCAGGGACAACTCTGCGAGGCGGAACTGATTGCCAAGGAGGCTTTAATCCTATCTGGAATGGAAATTTTTAAGACCCTATTCCTGAAGCTCGACTCGCAAACTGTATTTCTCTCCGAACCTTTCCATGATGAGGATTTGGTAGCAAAGGGTGCCACGATTCTCAAATTGCGCTGTGATGGCATTAAAGCCCTGGAGGGGGAGCGGTCGGGATTAAACATTCTGCAATGGTTGAGTGGCATAGCCACATTGACCCGTAAGTATGTAGATAAGGCAAGCCCTGTTACGGTTTTGGATACGCGTAAAACCACTCCGGGCCTCAGGGTTTTTGAAAAATATGCGGTGAGTTGTGGTGGCGGTACCAATCATCGGTTCGGACTTTATGACGCGGTAATGATTAAGGATAATCATATTAAATCTGCCGGCAGTATTTTCCGAGCGGTTGAAAAAGTACGTGAAGCACTGGGCCATCAAAATATAATTGAAGTCGAAACCCAAAACCTTGATGAAGTTCAGGAAGCATTAGATAATCGTGTCGGAATCATTATGCTGGATAATATGCCTATTGATATGATCCGTGAATCTGTTAAATTGATCGATGGTCGGGCAAAAGTTGAAATCAGCGGTTGTGAAAGGTTAGATGAGATATCCAGAACGGGAGCAGACTTTGTGTCTGTGGGAGCATTAACCCATTCTGCTCCGTCTGTTGATATCAGTATGAATATCATTACACCCTAGAGTGTTAAACAATGGCCCCACGCCTAGTGGTTGCCGTAGAGAAAATCATCGAATAAATAGAGATATCCATAAATTATGCCATGTAAGGATACGACATCTCAGATAACAGTGATCCTGGATGAAAGTGATTGCCTTATCAGTTTTGATTTTTCAAAATTAACCTGCCAGAAATCCGTCGGAGGGGGAACCGGTTTTGTGGAATTTTGTCGTGGTAAACACGTCGGTGAAGTGGTCAAGTTGGAGTTTAGTGATCTGGTTGCCGACCTGAAGCTAACTGATTCGGAAGAACAATTCCTATTGTATTTGGAATGGGATGCTTTGGGAGCCGCTCTCAATCAATATCAGGGCAGTCCGCACGAAGTGGATCGGGACCGATATCAAATCGCCACCATTTCCTATGAATCCGATCAGGTTGAGATCCGGCAAATGGTAGCACCGCCGGCAGAAATGCCGAAGCTCATACCCTGTAGAAAACGGGCCGGAGAAAAAACTCCCTAATCATCTGGGTAAAGCCGAACCAGGCGAACATATCCCTGGGAATAGTCCTGATCGAATTGTTGCGCGTTGCCTGACGAATAAGAAAAATAGAACGCTGCCTGCTGGTCAAAGGGCAAACACCACGACGCATTTCCTCCACCCGTGGAAAATAACGGGTCGAGGTGAATTTCGCTGTTGGACCGGGCCATTATGGTGCTATCTGGAATAAAAATCTTTTCGATTTCTTCCCTTTCTGGAATACGCCAATCGTGGTATCCGAGATAGTCTTTTTTATTCATCTCGTCGACAAATTGAAGGGCCTCCTGGAAAGTCAACCAATCCTGCGCTACCGGCCAGGAGTCTTCTTTGGACCACACTAAACCGGATTCATGGTCTAACAAGGTACCATCGCCTTTATCTTCAAACCTGCTGGTTGTATTCATTTGCAAAAACTCCAAAAACTCACTAACTCGTGAACAACGAATAGAAATTTGAATTTAAATTAAGAGTATCTCTATTTATTCGATAATTTTCTCTGTAGCAACTCGCAGACCCTTATTTCATAAGGGCTGCTCATGGCCAAAAGCAATTTTTATTGGTGCCCTTAAAATAATAGCGCAGAGAAATTATTCTGTGAAGCCCTAATTTCATAGAAAATGGATGTTTGATGAAAATGTTACTAGAAATCATGGTTTTAATTTGATACAAACCAACGACCGGCAGTTTCCTGGCGGCAGGTGAATTAAGTTTTTTTGATATAACTGAATTTGTGATCAAATGAAAAATAAATCAAATCAATTAGTTTTTTGGATTTTATTAATAGTTTTCTCCCCAGCACCAGCTATTGTCTTTGGGCAATCATCCTGTGGTGAAAAAATTCCTGCATTAGGTATCTATGAACAAATCTCCCAATATTCAATTTGGGCTGCTTTATTATTTGGAATAGCGGGAATTTTACTGGAGCAGAAGATTTGGAAACGAGTTTTGCTCCTTCTTGCTGCCTTACCATTGGTCTCCTGGGGTTATGTTAATTTTATGGTTGATTATACGAGTCTTAAAACTGAAATTTTTACATACAATGCCATGGCCGAATCCACCCTGGCTAATATTGCCGAAGCTCAGGACAGATATAAATCAGAACAGGGAACTTATATTGGTGATTTGAGAAAACTTTATTCGCATATAGGCGGAGCGGGTGGCATGAACGAATGCGTCAAAATATTAAATGTGCAAGCGGGATTTGATCATTGGCGTGCGGTGGCAGGTCATGTGTCGAGTCCGGACACTATTACTTGGGACAGCCGGGCCGGAACGTCTTTGAAGAAAGGTTGATGAACAGATCAATCCTTCCACCTGACCACCATTCCATTTAGTGAGACCATTCCTGTCACCTCATTGTTTTCGATAACCATAGCGTAGGAAACATCAAAGTTGCTCAAAAACCGTGCCGCGTAGGGGATGGGCATGTCGGATTTAACCGACAACACCGGTTTGGACATGATTTCATAAACATGGGTTTCATGAAGTTTTCTCCGTTGTCCAATCACTTTTCTGGCGATATCTTTTAAGGTCATGATGCCGTAAACGTCGTTTCCATCCCTGGGTTCCACCAGTACTGCGTTGATTTTGGTGTTCCGCATCATGTCCAAGACATCAGAGACTTTCATGATTCCATCCACTTTGGTGAAATTGGACATCATGACGTCACGAACTTTTTGAATATCAGCCATTCCCATCTCCTCAATGAGGTTATTTAAAAATAACGATCTTTTGCGTCTTTTTCCATCGTGGGCATCTGGCTTTCCAGTCCTATAGCTCTGTCCACATCAAGACTGAATGCGATTCCATTACCGTGTTCGCTTAAATGCCCCGCATTATAAATTGCTTCCATAATATTATTGGCGATAAAATCTTCAACCAGAAACAGAAGCATATCCTTTTGGGCTTCCATGGTCAGCCCCAGAAAAGATTTTTGTTTGTGAATTCCTTCTCCACGGGCATTAAGAATGGTGACTCCGGTAGCACCAGCTTCTTTTGCTGATTCAATAACTTTGTCCTGGTAATTTTCATTAACCATGGCCAATATAATTTTAAAACGCATGAGTTTCTAATTCCTCGGAAAAGTTATTCAATCTCTTTACGTTTTGACAGTTTTTCGGTGATCATAGGGAAAAGGGATGCGAATGCGATCAACCCAAAGCCGTCTATCAAGGGGGAACGCCCTGGAACACTTGAAGCCAGCCCGATTCCTAATGCCGCAATTAATGGAACTGTTACGGTTGAGGTGGTCACGCCTCCCGAATCATATGCAAGAGGAATGATCTGCTTGGGTGCAAAACAGGTCTGGATAAGCAAAAAAACGTATCCAGCAACAATGTAGTAGTGCAGGGGATTGCCCATTACTATACGATAAACCCCCAAAGTCACACCAGCGGCTACCCCCAGCGCAACCGATATTCGCAGACCCCATGCGGAAATAGCGCCGGTGGTAATATCACGGGCTTTATAGGCCACGGCTATCAGTGCTGGTTCTGCAAGGGTGGTGGAAAAGCCAATTAAAAAAGCAAAGACATAAGTCCATAAATAAATTCCAGGCTCAATATGTTTGGAATTTTGGAGTGCCTCCAGTCGAGCAGAATCGTTACCGGCAAGAAAAGTCAGTTCGGTCAATTGTTGGGCCATTTGTGTGCCGATTGGAAAAACGCATTGCTCCAGGCCAACGATAAATATTCCAAGTCCCAGGACAACCAGCCCAAGACCGATCAATTTTTGTTTCAGGTGAGGAATAGCCTTACGGATTGCCACCGCTTGGAAGAAACCCAATACAAGTATTATGGGAAGGATATCGAGTAATGTTCCACTGAGTGCACTTCCTAATATCTCAAAGATGTTCATGAACCGCTTACTCCATAAACCAAAATGCCGTAACCCAGAACAAATACGATTGGACTGAGGCTTGCCAGGGCTATCAAGCCAAAGCCATCGAGCATTGGGTTTCGACCTCGAATGGATGTGGCCAACCCCACACCCAAGGCGGTTACTAGTGGGACTGTAATAGTGGAGGTCGTAATCCCTCCTGAATCGTAGGCAATTCCAATAATCTCTTGCGGAGCAAAAAATGTAGCGAGAACGATCAGGGAGTAACCCCCCATGATAAACCAGATCAACGGCCATCCTTTCAATATACGGATCACCCCGATAGCGATAGCCAACCCCACTGAAAAGGCCACAGTAAAACGAAGACCTAAAACAAAGTTGGCAACGGAGCTTTTGGTATTTACGATAGCACCGGCCCCAGCCGCAAGATTACCGGCCTTAGAAGCTATCACTGTCAAAGCCGGCTCGGCAATCGTGGTAGAAAAGCCCAAGGCGAATCCGAAGAAGATTATCCACCAGGGATTTCCTTTCAGAGCAAATTCGTTGGCCATTTTTTCGCCTATAGGGAAGAGAGCACTTTCCAATCCTAATATGAAAATGAAAAGCCCCATAACGACAAGAAAGATGCCAAATATAGTTTGATTCAATTGGGGAAAAGGTTTTTGGATAATGGCTAACTGGAAAAATGCGATAACGACAATGATGGGGAATATATCCATAAAGGCCGAAAATATTTTTGAGAATAAGAGCTTGGTGATATTCACAGGGCCTGCCAGTTGAATGGAAACCTTAAATAAATATTCCCGCTATTGTTGACGTTGGGGAAGTGAGGGTTCCATGTGGAGACGAAAGATTTGATTTGATGTGCGATCTTCCTGTGAAAGTATAACAAAAAAATATGAAAAATCAGTTAGTATAGCCCTACAAGCAACCAGCAAAATATTATGTAAGCAGGAATGAATAGGAACTCTAAGAATATGAATCAGGACGAATTGGATCAAGATGCTTTCAATAAAGAGATGCTTCTGAAAATATTTTATAATAGCAAAGGCAGTATCGATACGATCAATGCGGCCATTGATGCCAAGCTATTTGGGACTCGTATTCGCAGTATTACGCTATTTGAGAAATTTGTGCGGGCCCGTTTGATCCTTAATCCAAAGGTTCTCAGGCTGGTAGAACTTGGAATTACACCGTTTGAAGTCGTTTATCTGAGCCAATATCCGGATTTGGGAAATGTCGAAGAATTGGATTTAAGGAAAAATCAATTGGGGGATGAGGGACTGGAAGCCCTTTTAGCATCAGACAAACTAGGTAATCTACGAAAACTGGATTTGAGGAATAATCAGATTACCCGAAAGGGTATGGAAATTTTGGCAAAGACGGAAAAGTTGGAAGGGTTGGAAAGGTTGGATCTTAGATCAAATAAAATTGGGAAGGCATGGGAAACCAAACTAAAATCAACAGGGAAATTCCCAAACTTATCTTCGTTGAAAACAGTTTGAGTGACCGGGCTACGACCTTGTTTGTTCAGATTGCTTTATTATAGAACCATGTGATTTTTATTTTCCCTGATTTTTTGAACAATTTTGTCAGCGATCTCGTCCGCCTTCACCTCATAGGAACCTTGTTGTAGAATATTACGAAATTTATTTACCAGGTCCCGGCGAATTTCACTTGCAACACTTTTGACTTCGCTGGCCGAAGCTTGAGTCTTTGAAGTTTCGGAAAGTGTTACCCGGTCGATATTTTTAGCCGAAGCTGGTTTGCCCGCTACGGGCTTGTTTTTGCCTTTGGCAGATCCGTTGATGGCATCTTGTCGACCTATTTTTGAAGTTGGCTCAAGTTTATTCATGATAAAAATTTATTGTTGCAGTAGCAATAATACTCCTTCAGGAACAAGGTTAGCCTGCCCTACCATTGCCGATGAGGACTGAACCAGCAGTTGCTGCTTAGTTAAATCATCTAGCTCTTCGGCTATATCAGCATCTTTAATGACTGAAAATGCGGCAGTCAGATTTTCAATTGAAACATTTAATGTATTCAGAGCCCTCGTAAATCGGTTCTGAGTTGCTCCAATAGAAGCTCGAAAACCACTGATAGTATCCAGTGCTGCCTCAACTATAGACAGGCTATCCGCCGCATCATCAAATGATGTTGCAGACACAGCATCGAGACCAAGAGCTGCTGTAGCTGTTGATGATAAATTTACGGCGCTATTTATATCTATTTGACTGGATGCACTTGAATCCAGGCCGACAGTTATTACCACATGCTGATCGGTGGCGATGCTTACGGCCAGAGATCCATCTAAAAGTTTTTGGCCATTAAATTCTGTTGAATTGGCTATTCGGTTAAACTCATCTCTCAGTGTGTTGATTTCAAGTTGTAGGGTATCCCGTTCATTCTGTCCAATGGCACCCCCTGCGACTGTTAAAATTTCTCGCAAGCGTATCAAAATTCCTGATTGCTCATTCAACCCGCTTTCCGCGACATTGATGAGACTGATTCCATCATTAAGGTTTTTTGATGCTTGTCTAAGAGTCCGCGTATAAGAATTAAGTAATTCTGATGTAGCTTTTTCCGCTGCATTGGCCTTGGTTCCGAATAACCGGTCACCAGACGCAATCCGGCTAATAACTTCTCCAAGATTGCGATTATTGACATCTAGTCTGTTTTGGGCAATGACGGAACTTAAATTATTGAAGATTCTAAGTGGCATTCCATTTCTTCCATGAAATTGGAATTCATAAAAATTTAAAGGGTTTACGAGCGCCGAGTCCTCCAAGACTCAACATAATTTTAAACCCTCTAAGTACGCAGCCTCCAAACTGCCTTAATTCTGTTACGGCTCGAATGCCAAATTCTTGAGTTTTTTAACGTTTTTCTTTTAATATTACATTGAAAGGCGATTTGGAGAGGGCTAGGATGAGTTTTTAGGCATATTTTCTGCCGGTTTGATGAAAAAAGCGTCCTGTGATATTTATATTAGGGTTTCCGACCAGCACCCATTTTTAACCTTTTAAATCAGGAAATTTATGATGCGGAAAGTTTTGAAGGTGGAAGGAATGACTTGTCAACATTGTGTCCAAACCGTAAGTAGATGACGGGTGTCCAGAAAGTAGATGTCAATCTCGATCAAAAAGAAGTAACCATTGAGTTTGATGAATCACAAACTAAATTGGATGAGGTATCAACTCAGATCGTCGAAGCAGGGTTTGAAGTCTGCTAGCCGCAGGGGCACTGGGCAAGGGCTATTGAACCGAGAGACCTCTTTCTAGCCACCGCTCAGCAGGGGAGGCAGATAGCAATGGCTGGTTAACGAGATATAACTCTTTTAGCTAAAGAAAGTGATTGCAAGCTGGCCCCACGCCTAGTGGGCGGAGTACCTCCGCTGGTAAATTGCAATGTCTTTATTTTGCGGACAAGTATTCTCTTGGCGCAACAAGCTATTGCACATTGGGTCCAGCGATTTATGTTCATTCATTAGCTTTTACCCTTGCAGGGCATGAAGGCTAATGAAGAGGACATCGCGCATGCCCCGAATGGGGTATCACGCTGGGGGGAGTTAGGAGCGCATTTTCCCGATCTTGATTTGCAGTGTTTTTTCTTGTCCGTTTCTTAATATTTTGACGGGAACCACTTTCCCAATAGCCGTATCTGCAACCAGCTTTTGGAAATATTTCAAGCTGGAAATGACTTTACCATCGAACTGGATGATAATGTCTCCCCGAAGCATTCCGCCTAATTGAGCTGGGGTTTTATTTTCAATGCTGTTAACCAGTATTCCGTCTGGGGTATTCAAGTTGAAATTGTATGCCAGTTCCGGGGTCAAATCCTGAATTCCAATTCCCAACCATCCTCTATCTACCGAACCCTTGTGGATTAGCTGGTCTCCCACTTTAAGAGCCATGTCCACAGGGATAGCAAAACCCACTCCAGAGCCGATGGCCGCCACGGCCGTATTGATGCCGATAATTTCCCCATCCAGGTTGATCAAAGGGCCTCCGCTGTTTCCAGGGTTGATGGAAGCATCGGTTTGGATAAAATTTTCAAAGTGGCTGATACCCAAGTCAGTACGTCCTGTGCCACTGACGACGCCCACAGTGACTGTTCCCTCGAGTCCGTAGGGATTGCCGATAGCCATTACCCATTCGCCAACTCTTAAATCTTTGGATTGTCCAAATTCTGGTTCCGGGAGTCTTCGCAGTGTAGAAATTTTGAGGGCCGCGAGGTCGGTATAGGTGTCATAGCCGAGAACTTTGGCAAAATATTCATTTCCGTCAGATAATTTGATCAGAATCCTATCGAGTTTTTCAATAACATGATAATTGGTCAAAATATAGCCGTTGGAATCCAGAATGACGCCCGACCCGACATTTTCAATGGCATACTTTCTGCTTCTAAGGTTTTGAGCAAACCAGTTTCTGATCGTCGAGTACCAGGGTTCTGAACCGTGATTGTGGGGATCATACCAGGACGACTTTTCTATCAATTCCTTGACCCTGTTCACACTGACTACAGAGGGTTTAATTTTTTTTGCGTTGCGCACAAACGCTTTTTGCAAATCCAGTACATCTTTATATTCTTGACTGTTTTCCAGGCCACCCAGATTTGTCTTTTCTTGCAAGGGGGGGATAAAATCAGTCCAAAAATCTTTTGTATTAAAAAGGACAAAGGTAAGAATCAGGCAAGCCCATGCAAGGTTGCGGAAATGATTTGTGGGTTTCGAGTCAAGCATGTTTGAAGCCCGTGTAAATGGTGGTGATACCAAAAGTCAATTCCTTGAAATCAACCGAGTCGAAACCGTTTTTTTTCAGGAGGGCAGAAAATGCCTCGCCTTTGGGGAAACCCTCCACAGAATCGGGTAGATAAGAATAGGCGTTTTTATGACCGGAAATCCAGCGTCCCATAACAGGTAAAATTTTCCCAAAATATAGACGGTAAAGCCATTGTAAAAACCCGTTTTGAGGAAAGGAGAATTCGAGAATTACGATTTTACCCCGTGGTTTCAAAACCCGGTGAATCTCACGAATCCCATGATTCAGATTAGAGAAATTTCTGGCCCCAAATGCGGAAATCGCGCCGTCAAAAATATCGCCTTTAAGAGGCAGGTTTTCTGCTGTCCCCGGAAATAATTGAATGGACGATTGCATGTTTTTAGCGGTCACCTTATTTTTTCCCAGTTGGAGCATGGTCGTGCTGAAATCAATACCGATAATGCGCGACGGGGAAGCGTCTCGTAGGGCCAACTCCAAGGCAATATCAGCGGTTCCTGTTGCGACATCCAGAAAAATGCGGTTTGCTACGGGTTCCAGTGCATCGACAGCTATTTTTCGCCAGTACTTGTCACACCCTGCGCTCAATAGCCCATTGAGAAAATCGTATCGGGGTGCGACGGCGTTGAACATATCCTGGATTAGATTTGCCCGGTCTGCCGGAACCCCTTGTTTTACCTGAGAAGGCACCATGCACCCAAAATATTGATTTTTTTATAGGTTAAGTAGATTAAAGTTTAGCACCAGTTGCTATCAGGCACAAGACGAGAATAGGGCGATTAAAGAATTTGTTATAAAATACCTGTAAAGAATTGTTAGTATTTTTTATTATGGAGAGCATTTATGAAAACAGTTTTGGTTCCCCTGGCGCCGGGATTTGAGGAAATTGAAACGATCACCGTTGTTGACATCCTGAGGCGGGCAGGCGCCCGAGTAACCCTTGCGGGAACTCAGGAAGGGCCTTTGGAAGGCTCAAGAGGCATCAGTATTTTACCGGATGATTTGCTTGAAAATGTTTTACAAGAGGAGTTTGACCTGGTTGTTTTGCCAGGAGGGCAACCCGGAACCGACAACCTTCAAAAGGATGCCAGAGTTATCCAATTGCTAAAAAGGATGGACAGCCTTAATAAACATATTGCCGCCATCTGTGCTGCCCCGCTGGTTTTAAAAGACGCGGGTATTTTGGAAAACCGCTGTGTGACCAGCCATCCTTCCGTTCAAAATGACATGATCACTTATAAAGAGGAGAGGGTGGTTGTGGATGGGCATATTATTACCAGTAAATCTCCTGGAACCGCCATGGAATTTTCTCTCAAACTGGTCGAAATTCTTTTTGGCCGGGAACGAATGGACATGGTAAATAAAGGAGTTCTGGCGAAATTTTAACTTTATCCAGAGTGAAAAATAATTTCGAAACTTTTTATCAAAGCTATCATCCTAATACTGATTGGAGCATAGGTTTCCTATATACTTATAGCCTGGATAACAAAACTCAATGAATAGCACCTACAGACAACTTTTAGTCAATAAAAGGCGGGTGAAACGCCGGATAAAGAAAAAGGCGGAAATCGCAGACCGTTGCTACCATTGCAGTGGTGCGTTCAGGGGATCTGAGGATATTGAGACATGCCTGATGTGCGGTCGGGAAAAGGGCCACCTTTGCTCAAATTGTATGCATGTCCCCGAAGAAAGTCTGGATCAGGAAAAAAAGCGGGCATAGTGGAGAACCTCCGCTAGCAAAGCACTCTTGGCCCAACGAGCCATTGCCAACCACCTCCCACGGCTAATGGGCAAGATTCATCCGACCGGTAAATACTGGCTGGGTTTGCCCGCCCACACGAATTTTTTGCACCTTATCCCTCTGTTTTGAGACCTCCACATTAATTATTGAGGGGCGCCCCATTTCGTATCCTTGCTCAATGACCATATCAATGTCCTGATTATTTTCCCGGCTGGCCCAATAGGCACCCATGGCTCCGGCGACACTTCCCGTTGCAGGGTCTTCTGTAATACCCAGTTCTGGCGCAAAGGCGCGGGAATGAACTGTGTTTTGAGCTCTTACCGTTTCACGGCAAAACGGGTAAATCATGCCGATACCCAGCGGCTCCAGAACTTCATGTAAAGTCTGGAGATTAATTGCTATTTCACCTATTTTATTTAATGAAATCACTGGTACTAAAAGGGCGGGGAACCCCGTAGAAACCACCTGGATAGGCAAGCTATCGTCCAAGTGATTCAGGGAAAGCCCTAGCGCCTTGGCGATTTTCTCTGATCGGTCCAGTTCGTGTAGTATTTTGGCAGGGGGGTGCAACATGAAATCTTTGTCATCTTCCGCCGACACAGGAATTATTCCTGCTTTAAAATTTAACCGAATCGGATTTTTATCTATTGCCACGAATCCATTTTTTCTGAGAACGTATGCAGTGCCAAGGGTAGGGTGGCCGGCAAAGGGAATTTCCTGGGTAGGGGTAAATATGCGCACATCGAAATCAGCTTCATCTTTGGTGGAGGGATAGACAAAGGTGGTCTCGGATAAATTCATTTCACGAGCCACCTTTTGCAAATGCTCTTCCTTTAAATCTTGCCCATTAGTAAAAACGGCTAAAGGATTTCCTCCAAAAATGTGGTCGGTAAAAACATCTACCTGATAAAAAGGGATTTCCATACCACTAGCCATGGAGGCTTTCCGTTTTAAGAAAGGTTTTTATTAAGCCAGGACTTCAAAACATAAAGTGCCCAGGGTCGCGACCATGATATTTTTCGGGCAAGAAAATCGTTCCAGACCTCTTCCACAGCCTTTTGCGATACAAGGCCATCGAGCTGTTCCGTTTTGGATAATAACACAGGCTCTATTTCCGGGCGCAAGGCTCCCCGCATCCATAGCTCAAAGGGGAAGGTGAATCCCATCTTTTTTCTGCGTTGAACGGATTCGGGAAGCAAAGACTTCATGGAACTCACCAGAAGAGATTTGGCAACGCCTTTTTCTTTTCCTGGTATCCTGAACATCATTTCGACCAGACGATGGTCCATAAAAGGGACCCGAACTTCCACAGGGTGCGCCATGCTCATCATGTCTACATCGCGCAAAAGCATATTTTGCATGTAATGAAATGTTTCCAGATAAGAAATCTGGTTGAACAGGTCACCGCATTTTTCGATGAGGCGCTCGGTGCGCTGATAGTCCTTTTTGATTTCTGTTTGTGCCTGTTCCCGTTCGGCAAATAAATTTAAGACTTGATCCTGGCAGAATAGGGCGCGAATGAGAAAATATTCATGCGCTCCGCTCCATTTCCCCTGTACCCAGTGTTCCAATTTTATAGCCTGATTTAAAGAAAACAGGCTTTTGCTCAAAGCAATCCCCCATTTCATGAATGCCTTAGGAATGGTTTTCAGCCATGTTTTTCTCAGTTTTGGGATCAACTGAAAAGAGGGGTAGCCGCCAAATAATTCATCCCCACCTAAACCACTCAAAACCACTTTCAGTCCGGTTTCATGGGCCGAGCGCGATATCAGGTAGGTATTGATGCCATCGATACTAGGTTGATCCATAGCCGATAGGGCAGAGGGGAGGGATTGCAAAAGTTGTTCTTCATTCAAATGCAACAAATGATGATTGGTTTGGAATCGGTCGGCAATCTCCTGGGCATATTCAGATTCATCAAATTGTTTTTCTGCAAAGCCGATAGTCAGAGTGGTAATCGGGTCGTCAGAGGTTTTAGCCAGGTTGCCCACCACGACACTGGAGTCGATGCCACCGCTCAAAAAAGCTCCCAGAGGTACATCGCTGACACGTCGGCAACGAATGGAGTCTTCAATACTGGTTTTGATTTGTTCTAGAATTTCTTCGCTGGTAACGGGGGTCTGTTTGCCATCAAATGGATGCCAATATTCCTTTTCCAGCCAATTGCCATTTTTATCAATCCATAAATAATGACCCGGTTTCAACTCGCGAACCGATTGCATAATCGTTTCCGGAGCAATGAAATGCCCGAATGACAGGTAATGATAAAGTCCGGTGGGGTTTATGCTCTTATCAATAAAGCCGGAGGCGAGGAGAGAGCGCAATTCAGAAGCAAAGGCAAACTTTCTGCCCTGCTGTTTGCCCTGAATATTGTAATAAAGCGGTTTGACTCCTAAGCGGTCGCGGGCAATGAATAACGCTTCTTTTTTGTCATCCCAGATAGCAAAGGAGAACATGCCCACAAGTTTGTCCAGGCATTGGATGCCCCAGTGTTCGTAAGCTCTTAATAAAACCTCGGTATCGGATTCGGAATGGAACTGGAATTTGTCACTGAGTTCGTTTCGCAACTCCTTGTAATTATAAATTTCGCTATTGGTGGATACCCAAACCGATTTGTCATCATTGGACATCGGCTGGTGTCCACCCTGTGTCAGATCGATAATGGAAAATCGTTGGTGGCCTAAATGGAGAGTGACGCCATTTTCTGTTTGGATCAGTTCTTCACCTCGATCATCCGGCCCCCGGTGGCGCAGAGCATCCAGCATATTACGCAGGGCTTTGCCCGGATTTTCTGGGTGGCCGGTGGGGTCAAAATTGATGTAGCCAGCGATACCGCACATAAGAGGTGATTTTGAGGGTTGTTTGAGAATCGTTCTCTAGGCCGTCATTGCGAGGAACCAGAGGTGACGAAGCAATCCAGACGGAGAACCTCCGCTGGTAAGTTGCAATATCTTTACCCTGCGGGCAAATGTTCTCTCGGCCCAACAAACTATAGCTATCGGCCTCCCTCGTAGAGGGCTGGATCGCCGCGCCGCTTTGCGGCTCACGATGACGTATTCGAATGCACTATCGGGGTCTGCAATTAAATAGTCAAGTGTTTTAACTTCTCTATTAAGTGTGAAAAATTTATTTTTCATATACTATATTAAATATGGATTTTTCACTCGAAAAAACATTGCTTAAGCCCATTGCGGCGCTGGCTATTATTTTAATTGTCGTTTGGTTTATTACAGTAATCCTTGAATGGATTGAGAGAAAAACTAGCAAATCATCTTTTTTCCCGTATTCAAAAAAACTCAATTTTTTAGCGTTGCTGAAAGAAACTTTTATGATGCGCTGATGGAAGCTGTTGGCCCGGAATTCATGGTGTTTTCTAAATGCAGGGTGTTGGATTTGTTGGATGTCGATTTCCAGAAATATTTCGGGGCTTTTAATAGAATTAAATCCAAACAAGTGGATTTTGTGGTTGTCCGTAAGGGGGACGGTGGACTGGCTTGTGCGATTGCGTTAGCTGGTGAGTTGCATGAGCGGTTCGGTAAAGAAAGTTTGTTTTTGGATGAGGTTTTTTCCACAGCGGGATTAACCTTGATTCGGTTTGAGTTTCAGGAGGTGTATTCGGTATCTGAGATTCAAAAGGCGTTGGTATTGTGTATATGAACTGTTTCGCCTATTTTGGGGACGGACACTTGGGTTCCCATAACATATATTATGTCAACTTGGAAACGTAGGCTGTATAAGGGGGGATTTAAGGCATTCAAGCCTGATATGCAGAAACAAGGACCCTACCGGGCTTCTAAAGGGAGTCTCTGACCGTTTGAGCGATATGGTTGGCAGACAGCCCATATTTTTCGAACAGTTCGGGTCCGGTTCCGGTTTCGGCAAACTGATCTCTGACCGCAACGCGTTTGAAGGATTTGGATATCTGCGCATCCAGAAGAACTTCGCCAACGGCATCGCCTAAACCGCCTATATAGTTGTGGTCTTCGGCGGTGATTACGGCTTTGTGGCTTGCGGCCATTTCTGTGATGAGTTCGCGGTCGATGGGTTTGAGGGTCGAGATATTGACCAGCGTCACATTGATATTTTCTTTTTCCAGCATTTCCATGGCTTTGAGGCTTTCCTGAACCATGATGCCAGTGGCAAAGATCACCAGATCAGAGCCTTTTTTTACCACCCTGCCCTTGCCGATCTCAAATTTGTAGGAACTGTCGAAAATAGCTTTTACTTTGGGCCTTCCCAGGCGGAAATAGGCCGGGCCTTCATAATCGATCAGGGCGCGGGTGGCCTGGACGGTTTCTTCCCAATCTGCCGGTTGCACCACGATCATGTTTGGCATAGCCCTCATATAGGCGATATCTACAATCATTTGGGCACTGGGCCCGTCTTCCCCTACGGCCAGCCCTGTGTGTGTGCCAACCAATTTTACGTTTGTATTGGAATAAGCGACGCTGACCAGAACCTGGTCCATAGTTCTACCCAGCAGAAAACAGGCAAAACCGGTGGCGAAGGGGATTTTCCCTGTAGTGGCCAAGCCAGCCGCCGTGCAGACCATATCCGCTTCGGCGATGCCCATATTAAAAAATCGGTCAGGATATTTATCGCCGAATTTTTTTGAGCGCGAGCTGTCACTCACTCCGGCATCAAGTACTACAATGCGCGGATCATCAGCACCTAGTTCTACCAGGGCTTGCCCATAAGCATCTCGGGTGGCGGCGTCTTTCATTGCAGTTCCTTTAAAGCTTTTTCATAATCTTCCGCAGAAGGCGCTACACCGTGCCAGGCGGTTTTGCCTTCCATAAAACTAACCCCTTTGCCTTTGATAGTGTCTGCAATGATCACGCGGGGTTTTTCCGGGTGAAGCGGTAACTGAAGCACTTTCATGATGGCTTCCATATTATGCCCGTCTATTCGGTGCACGTCCCAGTTGAAGGCATTCCACTTGTCTTCTAGAGGCTCCAGGTCTTTCAAGTCTTTGGTGATATTGTCTTGCGCAACCTTGTTATAGTCGACGATGGCAATCAGGTTGTTGGATTTAAATTTGTCGGCGGACATGGCGGCTTCCCAAATTTGCCCTTCCTGTAGCTCCCCATCACCCAGAATGACGTAGACTTTCGAGCCATAACCATTCAGTTTGGTTCCCAGGGCTATTCCGTGGGCCACGCTGAGTCCCTGCCCCAAACTTCCTGAGGCAATTTCGACTCCGGGAGTTTTAGGGTGAGCATGTCCGGATAGAAAACGTCCGCTATTAATTTTGCGATAACTATCCAGGTCGGGCTCGGAAATATACCCGGCTTTGGCAAGCACGGAATAATAAATTGCCGATGCATGGCCTTTGCTGAGCAGAAAGCGGTCTCTTTTGGGGTCCTTTGGATTGTTTGAGTCGTAATTTAAAATTCCACCAAAAAACAGGGCGGTCATCAAATCTGTCGCGGAAAAACTTCCTCCAGGGTGCCCCGATCCTGCTTGAAAAATGATTTTCAGGGCGAGCCTTCTTAATTCCAGAGCAAGTTTTTCGAGTTCGGCGATGTCTGGGATGGTCAACTGACTTTCACTCATAAAAAAATATTTTGTGGGTCTAAAAAAAATGTGATCTTGCTTATATCACAACCCTTTTAGTTTTGCGAATTGAAAAAGAATAACCAGTTAGCGCGGAGAAGCTCTACATATGGATATCCGCTAAAGGTCTTTGGGTGGGTCAAGAAAATCGCTGGAAAGAGATAACAGGTTCTCAAAATTAACCGGTTTCGCAAAGAACGCATTGGCCCCGGCGTCAAGAACCTCAGTCTCAGAATATCTCAGGTCCCCGGAAATAGCGATGATCTTTATATTTTTAGTTTTATCATCAGCGCGCAGGTCTCTACACACATCGAGGCCATTTATGCCGGGAAGCGTAATATCCAGAATCATTATCGTGGGCTGAAATTGAGCGGCTTTTTTCCCAGCCTCCCATCCGTCATAGGCAGTTTCAACGATGAAATCATTTTTTTGGAATATTTTTTTGAGAAGATCACAAAACTTTCTTTCATCATCAACCACAAGGATTTTGCGGGTGGATTTTTCTTTTTCTTCCTTTTCGAGAATTTCTTTGATCATGGATATGGTGTACCCCTTTTTTTGCAGGGCATAAACCTGCTTGCACCTCTCCTCAACCCATGCGGGATAGTAGCCGACAATACCTTTGCCACCCGGATGACCCTCTTTTTGAGGATCTGGAAAAAAACGATATTTTTTCTGCCACAACCAAAGAGTTTTGCGTGTGATGGGGACTACTTTTAAAATATCAGCGGCTGTAATTCTTGACATGGTTTGCTTCCTGAAAGTGAATTTTTATAAGGGTATTGCCAGATCAACGGGATCAAATTTTTGCTATAATACACTAAACGACAAGATTATACCACAGTTAATGTAAATTCTGAGAAACCAATCTGCTTGCAGAACAAACCAGTGATAAGTTATTTAAAATTAAAATAATATAACTATTTTTAAATTTGTAAGCAGTTATATAATGTGAAATATTAAATATTACCTATTTTAATACTTTCCTTGCCATTCATTTTTTTGTTGATAGAAATTTGTTAAGCCCCTCCCCTGAAAGTCCGATAAAATACTGTAAAACAACTGTTTTATAAGATCATTGGGTTTGCTGAAACTTGGGATAAATCGCCATAAAAGGGTCCTCATTTGCTGTTTATTTTGAAGGACCTTTGGGTACCTCTGAAAATTGCTTTTGGCCGCTAGGCGTGGGGCCAATGTGCACGTGATATTTTTCTTTGCTTTTACCCGTACCGGGTATGAAATTTATGGTTGGGGAAACCACGCCTGCCCCGAAGGGGTAATAACCTTCTTTGGTGAGCAAAGAGTTGTCTCGGCTTAATGAGCCATTGCTCATTGAGGTCAGTGGCCGAGGGTGCTTTAGAGAAAATTACCGAATAAATAGAGATTCCCTATAAAATAGTTTTTACCCTTTCACCCTTTGGAGTTCTGCGGTTCATGAAGAAGATTTTGTTTTTCAAACGCTCTTTATATTTTTTCTCATTATTTCTTATCCCTGTTTCCGTTGCAAATGCCAATGAGCCTTTATCCCTCACTTTGCAGGAAACTATTGAGACAGTTTTAAAAAATAATATCAGCATTTCCGTTCAAAGTTATAATTCGAAAATTAATGAACAATTTATTTTCGAAAAGGAAGCTGATTTTGACCCTACTGTTGATTTCGAGTTTACGGTCGGTGAAGAAACCCGGCAAAGCGCATCAACTCTTGCCGACTCGAAGACCAGGGATCTGGATTACGACTGGGATTTTTCTGTTTCCCAGAAATTTGTCACAGGTGGAGATTACGAGTTAACTATGGACAACAACAAAAACCAGAGCAGTTCGTCTCGCACCTCTCTCAATCCCATCTATTCATCGGATCTGGCCCTGACAGTCACCCAACCGTTACTCAAGGATTTTGGAATCGATCTTAATAAACGGGAAATCTATATTGCTAAAAACGATCAAAAAATTTCCGATCATCAATTCACAGAAAAAGTCATTGCTACCATTGCGGAGACCGAAAATATTTATTGGGACTTGGTTTTCAGCATTGAAGACCTGAAGGTCAAGGAAACCTCCCTGCAAAGAGCCCGGGATCTGGAAAAACAGGTGAAAGCCCAGGTCGATGTGGGAACTCTTGCGGAATTGGAAATTCTTCAGGCAAAATCGAATGTGGCATCAAGGGAGGAACGGCTTTTAAACGCGCAAAACTTAATTGATGATAATGGGGATAATTTAAAAAGTATCCTCAATTTTTCCTTTGATTCAGAAGAAGGCTTGAAAGAAATAATCCCGGCAGACAGCCCTGTCTTTGAACCGGGAGCTGAAAATTCTTTGGAAGAAGCATTAAAAACTGCCCTGATCCACCGGCCCGATCTGCTGGCAAAAAAAATGGAACTGGAAAACAGGAATATTGAAGCCAAATATAATGAGAATCAAACACTCCCGACTCTGGATCTGGTTGGGAGTCTGGGACTGAACGGATTAAGCGGCGATTCTTCCACAAAAAATGGTTCCTACGATTCGGCCCTGTCTGAAGCATTTTCAACTGACTTTCGTTTATGGCAGTTTGGCATCAACCTGAGTTACCCGCTTGGAAACCGCGCCGCAAAGAGCAAGCTGGCGATAAAACGGCTGGAAGTGGCCCAGTTGTTATTGAACATCAAGGATTTGGAGAAAACCATTGTGGTTGAGGTCCGCGAAGCCCACCGGCAAATTAAAACAGACATCAAAAGGGTTCAAGCCACAAGAGTTGCCCGAAAACTTGCTGAAGAAAAATTGAATGCCGAGGAGAAAAAATTCAAGGTCGGGTTATCAACCAGCTTTAGGATCTCGCTGAAGAACAGAGTAATGAGATTAAAGCTGTCATCGATTACAACAAATCCCTTAACCGGTTGAATCAGGTAATGGCCCGGACTCTGGAGGCGCATGATATAAAACTGTTTTCCAAAGAGGACTCATGAAAAAAGCCCTGATTTTTGTCGGGGTGGCACTTTTCCTGACCTGGTTCTATTTGTTTCCCTCCAATGGTTCCGAGGAACCCCAAAAACCTGTATTTAAAACCTCTGAAATACTACACGGCGACCTGTTGATTAAAATTTCGGCCACTGGTATTGTTGAGCCCAATTTTAAAGTAGAGGTTAAGTCCAAAGCCAGTGGTGAGGTCTTGTCCTTCCCTTTTGAAGAGGGAGACCATGTAAAAAAGGGGGCGCTTCTTCTGCAATTGGATAAATCTGATGAAAAGCGCAATGTCGCCAAAGCCCGTACAGAATTGGCCAGTTCGTCTGCAAAACTAAAAAAAGCCGAAACCGCTCTCCTGTTACAAAAAACTAAATACGATACCGATATCAAATCTTCCCAATCAGAAATTGAAACCGCTCTTGCCAACCTCAAGGAGTCGGAGGATAAACTGAAACGCCAAAGTGAATTGTTTGGAAAAAAGTTTGTTTCACAAGAGTCTTTGGATACGGCTAAAACCCTTTTCAAGGTGAATCAGGAAAAACTCGTTCAGGCGCAAACCCGGCATCAGGCGGCCAAGGATTCCATCCACGATATCACGATGAAGGAAAATGAGATCGAGTTGGTCCTGTCTGAAGTCAAACGCTCGGACATTGCCGTGGATGAGGCGGAAGAAAGACTTGATGAAACGGAAATCTTTGCTCCCATTAATGGGGTCATCATTGAAAAACTCGTGGAGGAAGGGCAGATAATCGCCTCAGGAATTTCTAATGTAAGTGGTGGGACTGCCATCGCGACCATTGCCGATATGTCGCGGTTGTTCATCATTGCAGATATTGATGAAACAGATATTGGCTCTGTCAAAATAGGCCATGCCGTCCAGATCACGGCCGATGCTTTCCCCAATGAGGTTTTTAAGGGCAAGATTACCCGTATTGCTCCACAGGGAGTGATTGATAACAGCATTACCATTTTCAAAGCTAAAATCGAGATTAAGGGAACGGGAAAAATCCTGCTTAAACCCATGATGTCAGCAAATATTGATATAGTTACGCATCAGGTCAAGGATACGGTTTATGTCACCCGGGCCGGAATTCGCAAAGATGAAGAAGGGGAATTTGCGGTTATATTAAAAAATGATCAACCAGAAAAAGTCCGAATAAAGACCGGTATCAAGAATCCGATTCATATCCAGATCATTAGCGGATTGAATCCGGATGAAGAGGTAATATTGGGAGACTGGGAAAAAGCTCTCCAGGAAGCCAAGGAAAAGAAGGGTTCTTCTTTAAGGAAAATTCTCTGGATGATACGCTCGAAGTGAGGTTGCTTTGATTGAGGTCGCAAGGGAAGTGTCATAGGGAGGTTTTGAAAAATATGCTCGGCATGAGGTTGTTTTGATCAAGGTCGAAAAGCTTGCAAAAACCTATCAAATGGGCGAGCAAAAGGTGTCTGCCTTGGATGGCGTTGATTTCAGCATCGAAAAAGGCGAGTTTGTTGCCATCATGGGGCCTTCGGGGAGTGGAAAATCCACCCTCATGAATCTATTGGGATGCCTGGATCTGCCCTCTTCCGGTATTTATCGGCTGGAAAACCTTGATATCCAAGACTTGAAACCCGACCAATTGGCAGAAGTCCGTAACCGTAGGATCGGTTTTGTTTTTCAGAGTTTCAACCTTCTGCCTCGTGCCACCGCACTGGAAAATACCGAATTGCCACTCCTCTATGGTCGGGTCCCAAAATCCACTGAAATCGCGTTTCAGGCCCTTGAGCGGGTTGGCCTGGCTCACCGTGCCAAACATAAACCCACGGAATTATCCGGAGGAGAACGCCAGAGAGTCGCCATTGCGAGAGCCCTGGTGAATAGCCCTGCTATCATTCTGGCAGATGAACCTACAGGAAATCTTGACTCCACAACGGGTAAGGAGATATTGAACCTTTTCCTGGAGTTGAACCAGGAAGGTGTGACCCTGATTCTTGTTACCCATGAACAGAAAATCGCAGAGCAGGCAAAGAGAATCATGCAAATGAGAGATGGAAAAATCATAAGCGACACGATTAATGGAGTGGTGTCATGCTGATATGGGTTATGTTTAAGATGGCTGTTAGAAGCCTCATGACGCATAAACTCAGGACGTTTTTAACGGCTCTGGGAATTATCATCGGTGTGGCATCGGTGATTTCGATGATTTCTATTGGCGAAGGGGCCAGACGCCAGACTCTGAATACGATTTCAAAGTTTGGTACAAACATCATC
>JYMV01025033.1_pt1 | contig 31889 bp, 29 predicted proteins | sample 338911 | NCBI WGS metagenome assembly JYMV01 (sample SAMN03354496, study PRJNA234377) | hydrothermal vent metagenome | biome: Deep sea; feature: Hydrothermal plumes at the Eastern Lau Spreading Center, Western Pacific Ocean; material: Seawater | place: Tonga | collected 2009 | depth 2000 m m
CTCGAAAGCAAGCGTGGTGATCGGCTGTTCCGAACAAGATGAACTGGATGCTGTTGGCGAGACCGTCGAGAACCGGCTTGAGAGACAGATTCTTGGTCTGAACTTGATTAACGTAATACAGAATATTGAAGTTGCGCTGTCCGCGTCGTTTGGGAGCAGGTGCGGTCCATAGCGAATAGATGCGGTCGGTCTCTGCCACAGGAAAGATGTCCCATCCGAAGCTCTCGATGACCTCTCGCATTTCCGCCGAGTGTTCGGCGTTATTGATTCTAAAACCGATGACGGACCCGTATGGGTTCGCGCCAAATCCATCCACCCAGCCTAGGCGGTCAATGGAGCTTGTTCAAGCGTTTTTTGTGGCGTGATAAGGTACCATAGCGGCTGAGTCAGTTTTTGATAGGAGCCGAGTTTCCCTGGTGTGCCTGTTTCCACCATTCGATAGTTGCTCTGAGTCCGCTAGTGAGATCAAAGCTGGGTTTCCAGGGGGTGGTCAGAATTTTCCCAGGGGCGCCGACGACCAGGTCCGGGTCTCCGGGGCGGGGTTGGAAGGCTCCGAATTTTACCAGTTCCGGGCGTCCGGTGAGAGCTGCGATAGTCTCTACTATTTGACGAATGGTATGGCCGACTCCGTCAGTGACGTTCACGGGGCCGGTAATGTTTGACTGGAGAATGTGAGATAGTCCGTCGGCGACATCTTGGACATGTAAATAGTCTCGAATCTGTGTGCCCTCCGAACACGGAGCCTCCTTTGACTTTATGAGTGAATTGATAACTGAGGCCACAAGGCGATTTTCGTATTCGTGAGGTCCATAAAGATAGAAGATTCGAGCCCAGGCGAGGGAAAACTGGAAATCGTTTGAGAGTTTTTCTGCTTCAATTCGGAGAGCGTTCTTGCACTCACCGTAATGAGAGTTGCTGTCCACAGGGCTCTCTAGTTCGTCCAGGAGAGAGTCCTGGAATTGGTACTCAAAGCAGGTCCCGGCCAGGACGGCTCGTTTGCCGCCGTGGAGGCCAAACTGTTTCAAGAGCTCTCGGCTGGCAGCTAGCCAGGCGTCATTGAGGAAGGAGTGCAAGTATTTTCCCGGCTCCAGATACCAGGCTAGGTGAAGAAGCTCTTCGGGTCTGGTTTCCTTTATGAGCGTGGCGATTTGGTTCTTGTCTAAGAGGTCGGCGCAGTGGTGCTCGACCCTCGAATCGACAGGCAGAGTGCTTCGTCCTGTCGTAATAACTTTGTATCCTGAGTCCAGAAGGGGCGTCAGAGTGTGGCGTCCGATAAATCCTGCGGCACCGGTGACCAGGACGGTCTTCATGACAACCCGATCCCTTCGTAACGGGGAACCGCATTTTTGCTGATCGCTCGGCGGCCGTCAATCAGAACCGTATTGGAGGCGAGGAGTCGGGGGAGTTCGCTAAACTCTGGCCAGTTTGTTATGAGAAGGACAGCATCGGCTCCCTCAACGGCTTTGTCCAAGGAACGGGTATAGCGAACCGCCGAATCGTTGAACAGATGCCGCATCTCATGTTCGGCGACCGGGTCGAAGGCTGTCAGCACAGCCCCCTCCTTCTGGAGTTGATGCAGGATCGGAATGGCAGGTGATTCCCGAATGTCGTTCGTGCCTGGCTTGAATGCTAGACCCAACACGCTGACTTTAAGGCCGCGGAGTTCACGAAAGTGTTTTCTGAGGAGTTCCAACATTCGATTCGGTTGCTGAGCGTTAATCTTCACCACCGCTTCCAGCAGACTCATCGGCTCCTCATATTTTTTTCCGTGCGCTATGAGGGCCCTGACGTCCTTAGGAAAGCAGCTTCCTCCGAAGCCGCATCCCGCCGCCAGATACTGAGTTAGTCCTGGAGTGATCCTGCAGCCGTTGTCTAAAATAGGGGAGAGTCGCTTGTCCAGGTGCACGCCACGCATCACTTCGGTGACATCGATCCCACCCAGTTTAGCCGAAAGGTTTGCTATTTCATTGCTGAACGAGATCATCGTTGCCAGCAGACCGTTCGCAGTGTACTTGATCATTTCTGCCGTTTTGGGGTTGGTAGTCACGATGTCCGTGTCGGGGAAGGCCTGGTAGAGTTTTTTCATTACACCGAGTGTGCGTTCGTCGATCCCGCCGAGAACAATGCGGTCGGGATTCAAAAAGTCGGCAACGGCGCAGCCCTCTCGCAGGAACTCGGGGTTCATTCCTACCCCGAAGTCTTGGCCCGCTTTCTTTCCCGATGTCTCTTCTAAGATCGGGAGTACCACGTCTTCTGTAGTACCGGGTACCACCGTGCTCTTGACGACGACCACGTGGTAGGAGTCCTTGTCCGCGAGAACGCGGCCGATTTCAGCTGCAGCCTGACGGACGTAACTAAGGTCGATCTGATCTCCTTTGTAGGGGGTGCCCACGGCTATCAAGGAGAGTTCGGTGTTAAGGATGGCTTCTCTAAGATTGGTGTCGGCACGGAGTTTCTTCCCGATGGTCTCAGAGAGAATTTCAGGTAAACCTTCCTCGTAGATCGGAGCAACGCCTGAGTTGATCTGCTCGACTTTCGCCTTGTCGACGTCTATACAGATAGTCTCGTGTCCCTTGGAAGCGAGGCAGGCCCCTGAAACCAGGCCTACATACCCTGTTCCTACAACCGAAATGTTCATTAAGATTCCTCTGCCTCCAGGTTGTCCTTGTACCAAAGAAGGGTCTTTCTCAATCCTTCTTCTAGGCTAATTTTAGGGTCGTACCCCAGTTCGCTTCTTGCTTTCTGAATGTTGGGGCATCGACGGTTCGGGTTGTCGGTGAGGTAGTGCTGATCGCGACTACTCTGTCGAATAACCTGGCCCTGGTAGCCAAAAAGTTCGTGAGCGCAACTCACCACTAAATCGGAGAGTTGGGCAATTGAGATCTCAGGAGTCTCGACTCCGATATTGTAGGGCTCGCCGGCTCGCCCTCTTACCAGGATCTTGTAGTAACCGGCAATCGCGTCGGTAATATAGCAAAATGTTCTGGTAGGGGCACCGTCGGACAGCATCACAATGTCTTCGCTGTGGAGCACGTTTCGGCAAAAATCGGGTAAGACGCGACCGTCTGTGATCTTTAGACCCGGGCCGTAATTGTTAAAAGGTCTGGCGATTTTGATAGGAAGCCCATGCTGCTGAGCAAAATTGACACACAGCGTCTCCCCATATCTTTTTGACTCGTCATAACACGCTCTGGGGCCGGTACAACTAACGTTTCCTCTGTAGGTCTCTTCGGTAGGAATGTAGTCGGGGTGTGGGTCGCCGTAGATTTCGCTTGTGCTGAAGAATAGGAAGCCTTCGATGGGGTTCCCTTGGAGCTTCTTTTCACGTGCGTATTCTAGTAAGTATCTCAGGCCCTGAACGTTGGCATCCATAGTTTCTATGGGATATTTTCGATAGTAGATGGGTGAGGCAATGGAGGCGGCGTGGATAATGTGACTAAAAAGCCCTATGTCCTGTGGAAGAGGTTGGCTGATGTCGTGTTTTCTCAAGATGACGGAGTCTTTTTCTTCAGCGGCTTTGAGCCAATCGGGAAGGCCTCTTTGATAGTTGTCCCAGACTTCAAGCTCGATTTGGTCGCAAGGTTCGGACTTTCTGTTGAAGGCGGTAATGGTTTGGACAAGATAGTATCCTAAAAAGCCGGCTCCACCTGTGATAAGAAGTCGCTTCCCAGCCATGGTTTGAAGCTCTTCTGCTAAAGACTCGAGAATTATCGCCAAATCCTCTTCAATAACATTCATTGCTGTTTTCATGGTTGGCGCTTAAAGCCGACCGTCTAGAAACCTTCTAGATGGCTGCAGGTCGTCTGGTAGAATTTCAAAATTGTGGTTTCTGGAGGAACTATGGCAAATACGCAGGTTCAAGAGATCGAGCTAAGCATCATCATTCTTAACTACGATACGAAAGACTATACCCTTAAGTGTCTCAAGTCGATTGAAGATCACAGGCCAGAGTTTCCGTACGAGATTATTCTCGTGAATAACGGCTCCAAGCGTGACCGAGCAGAATGTTTCGAAGGGCTCTATCCAGAGTTGAGGGTTGTCGACCTTCAAAAGAACGTCGGTTTCGGCGAAGGTAACAATGTGGGAATGAGGCTGGCCCGAGGTCGTTACTTTCTTCTGTTGAACTCGGACGCTTTTTACTTCGACGATTCCCTCCAGATAGCTTACGACTACGCTGAGGCGAACCCTCAGATCGATGTCTTCGGGTGTTCTGTTCTCAATCCCGATCACACTCCTCAAGACTGCACGTTTCTAGCCTCTCCCAGAAGTTCTGTCTTGGCCTCGGCCCTCAATATTTGGAATACGAATGTGGTAGTCAGAAAGCTTGGGCTTTCAAACACTAAGATTGGGCGTGGAGAACTGGGGGGATTGGTCGGCTGCTATGTGTTTTTGAAACGGGAAGTGTTTGACTCCACGGGCGGTTTTGATCCGGACTTTCTCATTTACTGTGAAGAGACCGAGTGGTTCCGAAACCGAATCTCAAAAGCGGGCTTCAGGTTAGGGATCTGTGAGCAAGCTCGGATTGTCCATTTGGTGGGAGGAAGCGATCCGAGCGGGACACGTTTCAAGCAGAATATCTTGTCCAACTACCTCTACTGGTATAAGTTCGGGTACGCGGCCTTCTTCATTAATTTGCTGGGGACTCTTGTCAATCTGACGATTGCTGCGCTTGTGACCCCGCTGGTGGGTGAGAAAGAAAGGCCTACTCATCTAAGACTGTTGCGAACTCATTTGGAGGTCTTGCCTCAAGTTTTTTTCGATCTTTTGCGCTATCCAAACGGTTTTGGCTCTCGGCCTTCGGCTTTGGCCATAAAGGAATACCAGTCGTAGCTTAGGAACCTTTGCCTCCCTTACCCTGTAGCGAAATAGGAGCAGCGGCAGTGCGCGAGAAGCCCGAAGACCTTTACCTCAACCTTCTGAAAAACACTCTGTCATTCAATCTTTGGCCGGAGCCTCCGGTGCCGGTCGAGTCCCAGAACTATTTACGGGCTCCTTGGAAAAGGACGATCATATCGTTCCTGGCCAGGATTCTGAAACTCAAGAATCTCGGATTGGTGCAGTATGTCTCCCCCACGGAAGAAGAGCGTGCTGAGGGGAAGGTCTGGCCGGGATACGCCGATACCATGATAGGTCTTAAGCGGCTGGACAATCTCTTGCAATGCTGTCGCGATGTTGTAGAGAAGAAGATCCAGGGCGACTTCATAGAGACAGGTGTGTGGCGGGGTGGAAGTTGTATTCTGATGCGAGCAGTTCTGGCTGCCTACCGGGATACCGGTCGTAAGGTTTTTGTCGCCGATTCCTTTGCCGGTTTGCCTCCACCGGACGAGGACAACTATGAGGCGGATGCAGGTGACGTGCACCACCAAATGGATTTTCTGGCTGTCTCGGAGGAGCAGGTGCGGCGGAACTTCGAGCGCTATGGGCTTCTGGATGAGCAAGTCGTTTTTTTGAAAGGTTGGTTTAAAGACACCCTTCCTACCGCCCCGATTGACGACTTGGCTATTCTGAGGCTCGACGGCGATATGTATGAGTCGACGATGACAGCTCTTGATGCACTCTACGACAAGCTTTCTCCGGGCGGTTATTGCATCGTCGACGACTATGGCCTTCGCGGATGCAAGCAAGCTATTGACGATTTTAGAAAGACTCACTCCATCCCGGATCAGTTGATTTCCGTGGACTGGACCGGAGTTTATTGGCAAAAGAATAGCTAGGCATATCTAGTCGATTCGGCTATGTGTGGTATCGCAGGAATAGTTTCCTCAAGTTCCTCCGACTCACTAAGGGAGACTGTCTCTGGGATGACATCCTTTATGCAGGAGCGCGGCCCTGATTGGACCGGCTCCTGGGTCGGTCAGTGTGTCGGCCTGGGGCATACCAGACTGAGTATCATTGATCTTGAGCAGAGGTCCGCTCAGCCCTTTTTCGTAGAGCGCGACGTGGTTCTAGTCTTCAATGGCGAGATCTACAATTTTCAGGAACTGAGAGCTCAGTTGGTTGGTCGGGGCCATTCGTTCGCCACAGAATCCGATACCGAAGTCCTCGGTCGGGCCTATCTTGAATGGGGAGAATCGTTTGTGGGAAGACTCGATGGGATGTTCAGTTTTGGCATCTATGACGGTCGACGAAACATCTTGATTCTTGCCCGTGATCGGTTTGGGAAGAAGCCCCTATATCTGTATCGATCTCATGAAGAGGTCCTTTTTTGTAGTGATATTCGGGCGATTGAGAAGGTGAAGAGAGGCTCTCTTGCCGTTAATCTAGACTCCATCGACTACTACCTGTCTGAGTATTCTACTCCGCAGCCGGCGACCATCTGGAAAGAGATTGAGCAGGTAGAGCCGGCAACGATCCTGGTTCTCGATCTTTCTCTTATGAGTTGGACCTCGAGAACCTACTGGGAGATACGCAATGTCGTCACTATAGAGGACGAGGCGGAAGCGCTTCATGAGGTTGAGACAGCGCTTGCGGCCGCTATTCGCAGGAGGAGTTTTGCCGATGTCCCTTTGGGCTGTTTTCTGAGTGGCGGAGTTGATTCCGGTCTCGTTGTGGCCATGTTGGCAGAACAGTCTTCTGTCCCGGTCAAGACTTTCACAATGACCTTGGACGGGCATCCCATGGACGAGGGCCGCCTTGCCGCTGGAGTGGCGCAGAGATACGCCACTGAGCATACGGAGATAGTGGTCAAGCCTGATTTCGAGTTTATAGCCGAGAAGCTTTTGGACTACTGCGGCGAGCCTTTCGCCGACTCAAGCTTAATACCGGCGTTTTTTATCTCGAAAGCTATATCGGAATATTTGACCGTTGCGCTTTCCGGAGACGGCGGAGATGAGCTTTTTGGGGGGTATCAGGAGTATCTTCAAGCTTATCAAGCTGACAGGTTCTTGCGGACCTGCGGTACGGGATTGGGGGGCAGCGTGAGCGTGTGGGCCGACAAGGTTCTCTCTCGGTTTTCCGGGCGTCGAAACTTAGGGGCAGCCCAAGAGTGGCTGCGATTGCCGCCGGCTCGAAAAATGTCGAGAAATATGGGTTTGAGTCGAGACCTTAAGGATTTGATTTGGCAACCGGAGGCGAGGGTGGAACTCGGAAGTACGGCGGAGAACTGTCTCGCTCTGCGGTGGGCTGAATCACCCTCTCCCTGGTCGGTGTCCAGGTTGATGCGGGCGTCACTTCGGACCAGGCTGCTGAATGACTACCTGGTAAAAATCGACCGCGCCTCTATGATGAACTCTTTAGAAGTGAGATCGCCGTTCTTGGATACGGCCTTGGCTGAGACCGCATTTAAGATATCTCCCAAACTTCATTTCAAAGGGGAACAGGAGAAGTATCTTCTCAAAAGACTTGCCCAGGATAAGATTGACCAGGGTATTTTTCAGCGGTCTAAGCTTGGATTTTCGATCCCACTTCACGAATGGCTGCGAAATGACATGAGCGATTTTGTAGACGATCTGTTGTTGGGGGGCGACTGTTGGATCTACAGCATTTTTAGAGGGGAAGCCGTAAAAGAAATGTGGAGGCGTGAAAAAGAAAGCGGAGGACTTGCAGCCTACGTCTGGGCGCTTGCGTGCCTTGAGTTGTGGGCCAAGAGCGTGTCACTCAGATTCTAGCAAGCATCACCGAGGCTATGTCAACAGCCTCGATCTGTCTAGAGGCCGGCGAACTCTGACCAATCCTGCTCGTCGAAGTCGGGGAGACTCTGATCTTTTTCCGATAGAATTGAAGGAGTGATAGGCCACTTGATTTGCAATGCTTGCGAGTCCCATTTAAGACCGCCCTCGGTGTTGGGGGCATAAAAAGTGTCGACCAGATAGACCACTTCGGAGTGATCCTCTAGGGCAAGGTAGCCATGGGCGAAGCCTTTCGGGACAAACATCATCTGCCTATTCTCGGCGCTTAGCTCTTCTCCATACCAGGACCCAAAGGTTGGCGAGTCCGGCCGAAGATCAACTACACAGTCAAAAATGCGTCCCGATACACACCTGATAAGCTTGGACTCACAGTGTGGCGGTCGCTGGTAGTGCAGTCCACGAAGGGTTCCTTTCTTGCTGCTGAATCCGTTGTTGATTTGGACAAAATCCGTAGGCAGGCCGGCCGCTTCGAACTCTCTTGCGCAATACATCCGGGCGAAGAAGCCTCGGTCATCCTTTCGAGGTTCTTGCTCGATCAGATAGCAACCCTGAAGGGGAGTCGGCTGAAATTTCATCTCGCTAATTCCATGTTTTCCAAGGAGGATTTCCCTCTGCCCAGAGTTTCTCCAGGTAGTTTTTGTCGCGCAGGGTGTCGAGCGGTTGCCAGAAGCCGTTGTGGAAATAGGAGGCGAGTTCTCGGTCTCGGGCCAGAGATTCCAGCGGTTCGGCTTCCCAGGGTACGCTGTCGCCTTCAACTCTGTCGAGTACGGAAGGATGCAGGACGAAGAATCCGCCGTTCATCCAGTTGCCGGCCGGTTTCTCACGGAAAGAAACGACCAGGTTGTCCTCGAGTTCAAGCGCGCCGAAGCGACCGGCAGGTTGAACTGCGGTGACTGTCCCTAACTTGCCCTGGGCTTTTGCGAAGTCTACCAGTTCACCGATGTTGACGTCGGAGAGTCCGTCGCCGTAGGTCATACAGAACAATTCATCCGGTTTCAGGTAGTTCTTGATGCGCTTGAGTCGTCCGCCGGTCATGGTGTTGAGGCCGGTATCGACGAGAGTGACGGACCAGTTTTCCGAGAATGTTTCGTGAACCTCAACTCGGTTTTCGGTCAGGTAAAACGTAACGTCGGAGTTGTGGAGGAAGTAGTTGGCGAAATACTCTTTAATGACATAGCCCTTGTAGCCCAGGCATACGATAAAGTCGTTAATGCCATACTTGGAGTATTGTTTCATGATGTGCCAGAGGAGCGGTTTGCCTCCGACTTCGATCATGGGCTTGGGCCGTATGCCCGTTTCTTCACTGATTCTGGTTCCGAATCCACCAGCCAAGATTACTGCTTTCACAACTGCTCTCCGAGAAAGGTTTCGACAAAGTTAGTGGAGGAATGGAGGTGTCCTGCATAGGTGTTTTGGACTAGTGTTCAAAGACATGAGAATGAAGCTCAATTTCCTGAAACGAAAACTCAAGGCGCTCTATAGAAATGTTCTCGACCTTTCGCTACAGCCGTACTTCAGAGAGTTGAGAGAAGAGAGGCGCTTGGCAGAGAAGGTGTCTCCGGCGACGAAAGCGGCTCTTATCGAGCTTTTTGGAAAATACCAGAGACTTCCTAAGGCTGAGTTGCCGGGTCTCGAAAAAACGGGTCTGAGAGTCTTTTCTCAGTTTGAAGAGGACGGAAAACTCCTCTATATTTTTGCTCTGCTGGATATCTTTAGAGGTTCTTTCCTGGACCTGGGATCCGGTGATGGAATCAACAGTAACTGCGCCAACCTCGCTTTGAATTTTGGCTGGTCGGGTGTCTTCGTGGATGGTTCTGAACAGAATGTCGAGCGCGGAAGAAGATTTTACGAGTCCCATCCTGACGCCTGGGCCTATCCACCCCGTTTCGTTGAAGCCATGATCACGGCGGAGAATATCAATGAGATCGCCGGCAGAGCTCGGGTCCCGATTGACGTGGATCTTCTCTCGATTGATATTGATGGGAACGACTATTGGGTGTGGAAGGCGTTGGATGTCGTCCGTCCCAAAGTCGTCATCATAGAGACCCATGTCGAGTTTGGTTTCAAGAGTATTGTCGTGCCCTACGATAAAGACTACGTCTATCCGGGCCGGCATCCCGACTATCACGGAGCTTCTCCGGTGGCTATGGCCAAGATGGCGAAAGAAAAAGGGTACCGGTTGGTTGGTAGCAACGATTATGGATTCAATACCATCTACGTCAAGAATGGTCTTGCAGAGGATGTTCTGCCGGAAGTGACCGTAGAGAGTATCATGGACCATCCCCGCAACGTGGAACGCATGAAGAGATTCGAAGCTATCGCTGATTGGGATTATCTAACGGTGTAATGATAGCAGTTGTTGTTTGAACTCTTCGAAGGAAACGAGATTCAAGAGTTCTCTACGGTGTTGCGCGAGGACATGAAATTCATAAAACGGATTCAAGTTGGGAAAGGACTTTTTTTCGGCAGATATCTGGAGGATGCCGACACCCCAATCGCTGTCGATACAGTGAGCCTTTACCTGAAGTTCTAGACGCGCCTTGCAGTAGGCTTTCCAGGTGGTGCCGTTCCATACATGGCCTGCCGGGGAAAGATGAAAGCCGTAGGTTTCTCGAGCATAGAATTCAGACGGTGGGTTGCAATCGTGCATGACGACGAAACCGTCGTCCTTGAGAAAATCCAGAGAGTTTACGATATCTCGAAAGGCCTGGTCGGCAAGGTGAAGCCCGTCTATGAAGACGACATCAAATTTTGAGGGGGCGCCACTTAGAGCTTCGCTTCGGAGCTTGGCAAAGAACTCGTCACTGGTGAGCTTGAAGTCGATTTCAGGGTTGTCGTACTCTAATCCGGGATCCACCGAGTATTTTCTGGTGGCTCGAATGTGGTTGAAGTTGTCTCCGGGGTTTCGGACGCCTATTTCGAGGTACTCGGTCTCTCTGTTAAGAGAGTCCAGCAGGTAATTGATGATCTCTGTTCGTCTCGGCCGCTTCTTGAGTTCAGCCTGTTCTTGAGCCCAGCCGTCTTGGATGTAGGGGTTGGTTCGATAGGAAGTGCCGGCTATGTAGCGGCGCCTGATCTCTTTTAAGAATTGGATGATTCTATTGATGCTCAATTTGGGTTCCCCGTCGTCTCACAATGAGGCCTGGTTGCTCCGCACGTGTCGTAAAACCTTCTGTGACGGTCTCTTTAGTTGAGCTGAAGGCCTGCTTGCTCAAGGGCTAGCGAAATTTGAGGCCAGTAGGCTTCAAAGCTGAGATGTTTTTGATATGCGGCCGGGCAGTGAGCCGCGTAGAAGCTTTCCTGATCGATCAGATGCTTGACGGCCCCCGGAATTTCTCGCGGATGGGTTACCTGCTTGCCCAGGTCTAGTCGACTTATGAAATCGAGAGAATGGAAGTTGGAGGCTATTACAGGGCGACCGCAAGCAAGAGAACGAAGAATCTTTCCGCTGGATTTTCCCACGTAATCCAGATCGTTCACATGGCGATAGAGGCCAAAGCTTGCTGTGGAGGCTTTGACCAGAGAATGGAACTCCGGATCGTCGAAAAGGTCCGTATGCCAGAAGATTTTCCCAGGGACGTCTAGGTGGTCGTAGCTGGATTTCGGGACATATCGAGAGGTCTTGCCGTTCACCAAAAGCACCGCCTCCTCCGGCCAGTCTGCTACGGTAAAGAGCGTCTCGGCCACTTGATTGTAGTCATGGATCCCGCCCGCCAAAAGAAAAATTTTGCTGTGGGCAGGCAAGCCCAATCTCTCGTGCCAGTCGATCTCGGGGAGGTTTTCAAAGGCATCGGCCAGAGGGGTGTTGGGGACTGTAGCGCTCGGCTTCTGACTGATGCCCTCAATCTTTTCAGTCAGTTTTTGGCATCGCGATTCATCGGGAGAGATGAGGAGATCCGCATGGCGCGCCGCTTGAGCCTCTGCGTTTTCCCACAGGGGCGCATCATAGATATCAGGGAACTCGTCGCTGAGAAAGATGAATGGGCAGGAGTGGCTTTGAGCGAGCTTAGAGCCCAGGCAGTTCCCGGCCTGGCCGGAGCTCAGGACTGCCCGGTAGCGAGTCTGGCTTTTCTTGACCAGATATTGAGTGTAGAGATGGAGGAGGTAGAAGGTCAGCTTCCCCGGCCTTTTCCAGATGAGAGGTTGATCGAGGAAGAAAAAACGGGTCCTGTCTGAGAAGTAGGATGTGTAGTCGTCGGTTGCGTCTTCGGCCAGATAGAAGTCGATGGAGTGTCCAAGTTGATCGAGCTTCTGGGCAAGATTGAAGCCGAAAGGCATGTACTTCAGTCGCGCGTTATTGAGCTGCAAACGCGAGTGAATGTAGGCGATACGCCGAGTCAAAGTTTCCTCATAACGAAGACAACGTTCCAGGTGTCAAGGCTTGGAGCCGCTCCTGTCATCCAGGTTTCGTAGTGCTCCATTCGGAAGCCGGCGTTTTCCCCGAAGAGCTTCATCTCAGGCACGAACAGATATCTCATGTTGTGAGACTCTTTGATGGACTGAAAGTGGGACGTCTTCTTCTCTTCTACTATGATCTCGTAGTTGACGGTGACGAGGTTTTTGTTAGCGTCCTGAGTGGATTCAGCCAGGCGAGTGATCCGAGCGTCGTCGTTTTCCATGCGTTTGACACGGGTGACGGGAGGATCGGTTAAAACTCCGGGGCCGTACCAGCAGTCGAAAATGAAGAGACCGTCGGTTTCAAGATGAGAAGATGCCGTTTCAAACACGGCAGCGATGTCTTCATTGGTGATCTGATAGCTCATGACATGAAAGAGCGCCATCACTGCGTCAAAAGATTCCTTGAGACGGACTTCACGCGCGTCGCCCTGAATAAAACGCGTGTTCTCAGCGGCGTGCCCTTGGGCGATGCCGATCATGTCTTTCGAAAGGTCGACCCCGGTCATTTGATAGCCGGCTTGAGCAAAGAGCAAGTCGTGGCGCCCCGTGCCGCAGCCCAGATTCAGAATACTTTTGCTTTGGGAGGAGAAGCGCCCCAGGAGTTTCTCCAGGTAGTCGACCTCGGACTGATAGTCTTTGTCCCGGTAGAGAAGATTGTAGTAAGAGGCGTAGGCGCCGAAGCGTGCTTCTGTCTTAGGCATGACGCATGATCTCCTTGAGGGTTTCTGCCACCTGTTCTTGCTGCTCTTTGGTGATGCCGAGGCCTGAGGGGATGTAGAGTCCGCGCTCTGCCATCCTTTCCGCTACGGGATAGCTTTCGTTCTCAAACCAACCTCGCTTCTTGAAGACGGGCTGAAGGTGCATGGGGTAAAAGAAGGGCCGGGTGCCGATCTTGTGTTTGCCTAGTTGCTCCATGACCCATCTGGCGTTGTGGGGGAACTCATCGGAGAGAGTGAATCCGTAGACCCAGTAGATGTTGTCGGCGTAGTCGATCTTCTCAGGGGGGAGCTCGATATTCGGGCAATCGGCAAGTAATTGATTGTAGAGTCGTCCGACCTTTCGCTTTTTGAGCAAGACCTTATCGATGTTTTCCAGTTGAGCCACGCCCAGGGCTGCTTGGATATTTGTCATGCGATAGTTCCAGCCCAGTTCTTCGTGGACAAAGCGCTGGTGGGGCAAGAAGCAAAGGTTTCTCAGGCTTCGGCACCGTTCGGCAAGCTCGGGGTCGTCGACGACAACCATTCCGCCTTCCCCGGTGGTGATGTGTTTGTTGGGGTAGAAGCTGAAGGTGCTAATGTCGCCGAAGGAGCCGCAGGGCTTGCCCCGATAGGTTTGTCCGTGCATCTCGGCGGCATCTTCGATGATTTTTAGGTTGTACTTTTGGGCCAGGGCGAGGATGGGATCCATGTCGGCCGGATAGCCGTAGATGTGAACGACGAGTATGGCTTTCGTTTTCGAGGTGATTTTTTCCTCAATGGCTGCGGCGTCCATTTGCCATGTAACCGGGTCGGAGTCGACCAGCACCGGTTGGGCTCCCTCGTTCACCACTGATGCGGCCGGCGAGATGATGGTAAAAGAGGGCATGATAACCTCATCGCCCTCGCCTATGCCGAGCGCTCTCACGGCGATGTCCAGAGCCACGGAGCCGTTGCAGCAGGCTATTCCGTGCTCTCGCCCCACGAAGGTCGAGAATTCGGACTCAAATCGGTGAACGAAGGGGCCTTCACTTGAGATCCAGGTGGTGTCGATGCACTCGATGAGATATTCTTTTTCTTTGCCTCCGAGATACGGAGTGTTCACTGGAATCATAGACTGTTATGGAAGACAAGCGATTCTCTCGCCACTGGTTCAAATCGAACCTTATCCTCTTCTCCTACGTAGGGCCCTTGTTTGACCTCAATAATTTCGGACGTTTCGAGCATCTCGAATCCGTGCCCGCCTTGGGCTAGAAGGATGACATCACCGGTGCCGAGGACACGACTTTCGAGGTAGCGTTGGTCGTCGTCGTAAAAATCGACACGAACCTTGCCGCTTTTTATGTAGAGAACTTCCTGGGTGAGTATCACTTCTCTGGCAACAAGATTGTGAACATGAGGCGGTATGACGTACCCTTCGCCCCGTTTCATGTATCCCAGTTGCTGAGAGAAATTGTCGGGGGTGAAGAACTCAATTCCATCCTTCTGAAAGTTTGCGCGAATAATGACCGAGAGCAGTTTTCCCTCGTGAATGACCTGTTCTAGCATGGGAAATCCTTGTTAAAGTTTAGCAAGCTTTCGCCCGATATAGGATAGTCCTTCCCTGAAGGGGGTCCTTCTAGCGGTCAGTCCCCCAGGTAGTGGGGGCGAAGAGTCCACTGGAGTATGTCGGAAGACTCCCTGCACATTTCCTGATGGAATAGGTAGCCTCTCCGATAGCTTCGTTTCACGGAGCGGTCGAGTTCGGAGGCCTCCAAGTCTTCTTGAAGTCTGATAATATCTCGCCTGAGAATGTTATTGTTCCAGAGTTTCGTGAGCAGTCTTTTCCAGTTGGCAACCGGCTCTTGAGTATCAGGGCAGCCTCTGGCGCGAACGGAGGCGAAAGAGTCGGAGACGCCTTGATTGAAGGCACGGCGGCAAAAGTAGTCTTCGGTCATTCGGGAGGTGGGCACCAAATGATAGACCGACGCATCAGGGTGATAGAGAGTCTTGTAGCCGGCCCGCTTTACGAATCCTGAAACATAAGATTCGCCGTCCCCACGATAGGCGATCAGGTCCTGAGGCATCCCATCCGGATGAAAACCTTTCGAATCAGTAAGGATCGACTTTCTGATGGAAAAGTTGCACCCGTAGACGTAGTAGGGGTCGATCTCTTGAATCTCGGACCCGAAGTCTATGAGCGAGAGTTCTCCCAGTCTCTGTCCCCATTTCACTCGCGACGTGAACCACTTCTCCCAGACCCAATGGGGTGGATTGCTCTCCCATTGAGGAAGATTCTTCCCTCCCACCAAACCCACACTTGGGTCTTGAAAAGCCTCCGAGATGCCACTGAGCCAGGAGGGGAAAGCGACGATGTCGTCGTCGGCAAAGGTAAGTATGGGCGCGCCGGCGGCGTCCATTCCGGCGTGGCGGCCCTGGTGAAGGCCGGGCTTAGCCACAAAGAGGTACTGAAAGTGAGGAAACTGCTTGGAGAAGTTGCGGCATATTTCTGCCGTATCGTCGGTGGACCCGTTGTCGGCAACGATAACTTCAAACCGGTCGAGCGGCATCGTCTGGGCGAGTAACGACTCCAGGGCTTTCGAAAGGGTAGAGGCTCGGTTTCGAGTGGGGAAAATTACGCTGATGTGAAGTTCAGACATTAACGACCTGGAGGAACTTCTTCAGATTGGCCTCGCGACTGACCTTTCCGCTGGTTGTCTTGACCACCCAATTGGGGCCTACCACCTTCACTGTATGAGGAGTGAGGTCGAAGCTCGCTACAATCTGGTCGTTGATCCGCTCCCGAAGATTTCGGTATTCGCTTTCCGGGAGTTTGGTCTCCGCAATAATGACCAACTGTCTTGTTGCCATCTTCTCATCTTCGATGCCGAATGCAACGACCCGGCCGGGATGAACCCCATCTACTCCCGAGACAGTCGTTTCAATACTGTGGGCGTAAACGTTCTTGCCGCAGATGATAATGAGGTCATCCAGGCGTCCCAGCACGTACAGTTCTCCGTGGTGTAGAAACCCCATGTCTCGAGTGCGATACCAGCCGTCGTGTGTGAATCGTGATTCTTCTAACTTGTAGTATCCACTGAACATGAAATCCGACTTGAGGTAGATCTCTCCAACGGCCAGGGGCGGTGCGGGTTTCCCACTCGAGTCGGCGATCAAAATCTTAACCGTAGGCAGAGGGGTTCCGTTCGAGACCAACCGGGTTGTGGAACCGTCTGACCGGATGGCAACACGACCTTCTGTGAGAGCGTCTGTGTCGACTTCAAGGTAATGTGGCCCCTTGTGCAGCGGAGTCTGAGTGGCGGCGTAGACCATTTCCGCCATGGCGTAACAAACCTGGAGCTGCTCGGCTTTGACTCCCCAGTCCCGGAAGGTTTCCAGGAACAGATCGAAGCTTGAGGCGCGACAGGGTTCCGAGCAGTTGATAAAGGCTCGGACCGAAGAGAGATCATGAACCTCGCCCGATTTGGTCCGTGCTAGATGGTTGAAGGCGAAGTTGGGGAGCCAAACGAGAGTGCCGGAGTGATCTTGGATGCTCTCCATGAGGGCCATGGGAGCGAGCACCCATTCGAAAGGATCGAGAAGTACAAGGGGCGTTCCTTGAGACAGCGATAGGAGCAGACACGCCACCAGGCCCATGTCATGGTAGAGAGGGAGCCAGGAAACGATGCAGTCCTCGTCGCTGAGTTCTAAGCTTTTTGCGTAGAGGTCGAGCTGAGTTAGGACGGCTCTATGACTGAGCATAACGCCTTTTTTCAGGCCTGTCGTTCCGGAACTGTGTTGAAGAAGCAGCACGTCGTCGGGGGTCGCCTCCACGGGAGGTTGGGGAGCAGAATTTGTGCCGGCGATCTGCTCGTTAGTGAGAATTTTGATCTCGGTGTCGGACAGCATCCGGGAGACGCGAGGAGCGCTGTCCGGTTGCGTCAGGATAGCTCCGGGTCGAATCTTTCGAAACAGCTTCTCGTGGGTACCCCAAAACAGCTCGGGATCCTGGCGGTCGGTCTGTGAGGGCATAAAAGACGGAATAGCACCATGGAGTATCGCACCGATGAAGGCGCTAATGGACTCGATCCCTTGGGGGAGAAAGAGTAAGACGACCTCTCCCTTCGCGACGTTGGCTTGGCGAAGATGTTCGGAGAATCCCCGGGCTTGGGCTAGGAGTTCTTCATAAGTGACGGATTGTTCTTCCTCGCCGTAGCGTCGGAAATAAAGAATAGGTGTCCGGCGTGTGTGGGCATGCTCGGTAATTCGCGCGGAAAAGGTTTGAGAGGCCACCGGTCTACCTACACCTTACGAGCGATGACATCGATGAGGTCGCCGATGTTCTTCATTCTCATGAGTTCAGGCAAGGCGATTTTTATACCAAAGCCCTGTTCGACTTTACGGATAATCTCAAGATGGTTAATGGACGTCCAGCCATCTACGTTGCGCGCCACGGTCTCTCGACCTATCTCCAAGTCTGAGGTCTCCAGGGATTCCTCCAGGATGGTCTTCAGCTTGCTCAGGATGTCTTCTTCAGTCATGTGCTGTCTCTCCAGTGCGCGGGGCCGAGTCCAAGGGGAGGGAACTCAAACTTGGTGGCGGAACCCGCAGGCCCAATGCTTTTCAACTCGATAGCCTACATCCTCTTCCTGTTGCTTACGGTTGGGTTGTACTATCTGCTTCCGGCAGAGAAGAGATGGATACTGCTGCTTGCCGGTAGCTTGTTTTGTTACGGGCTTTTTAGGGTTGACTATCTGCTCTTGCTTCTTTTTTGCGTGGCTGTCAGCTATCTTGGCGCTCTGAAAATGCATCAGAGCAGCGATGAGGGGGTTCGCAAGCGTTGGCTCAGGACTGTTTTGCTTGCCGATCTCGGGCTGCTCTTCGTTTTTAAGTACCTAGACTTTACCTACCAGAGCCTGGTCTGGGTCGGCGGCTGGGTCGGCCTCGAGATGCCGGCCTTCGTCTTTAATATCGTACTCCCCATCGGTATATCGTTTTATATTTTTCAAACGATAGGCTACGTCGTCGACGTCTATTGGGGCGTGGTGGAACCGCAGACCCACTTCGGCAAGTTTTTCCTCTTTGTATCCTTCTTCCCTCAGTTGATCGCGGGACCTATCGAGAAAGCTGAAGATCTGATGCCGCAATTGGAGAGATTGGATAATCGCTTTCGGGAGTCGGATTTTTGGGCCGGTGCCACTCGGATATCCTGGGGTCTTTTCAAGAAGGCCGTGGTGGCCGATAATATCGCTCTCTACACCGACGTTGTTTTCGGCAATATCTCTTTTCATCAAGGGGCGACGCTCTACGTCGCTTTGTTGCTGTTCGCTTTTCAGATCTACTGTGACTTTTCCGGATACACGGACATTGCCATCGGGTCCGCCCGTCTACTGGGAATCAACCTGTCGGAGAATTTCTTACTTCCCTACGGAAGTTCCACCGTTCGTGAATTCTGGACCCGTTGGCACAAGACTCTTTATACCTGGCTGTACACTTATATCTACATGCCTATCGCTTTCGGCATCCCCGGTCCTCGTGGGGTGGCAAGTGCCGTTCTGGCGACCTTTTTCCTTAGCGGATTGTGGCACGGTGCGTCCTGGAATTTCATCATATTTGGTCTGGTTCACGGTTTCTGGGTACTCTTAGAGGCAGTTCTATTAGACAGAATGCTGTACGCTCGGCTGGGTTCCATCTGGTCGCGGGTGGTTGGAGTTCCGGTCACATTTCATGTCTGGCTTTTTTCCATGATCTGGTTCCGAACCAGAACATTTGAGGAAGCAGGGCTGTTCTTGCAGAACCTTGTTCAAGGTGGGTCGTTTGAGGTCTTGGATACGGGTGTTTTTGCGCGCATTCTTCTTGGATTGGGGATTCTTCTCGTAGTGGAGGCAGGGCTGGTGAAGGCTCATACGTTCCAGGCCCTCTACCTGAAATACGGGGTTCGCTTCTGTTTAGGGATGATGATCTGTTCGTTATTTTTGTTGCTCCTTTTTGGAAATTCCGGCGGAGGTCAATTCATCTATTTTCAGTTTTAAATGAGACGCCGAGTATTTCAAATAATTCTACTCTTTTCGCTAGTTCTGATTGTAGACCGCGCTCTTTTCCTTCTGCTGGATAAATGTCATCAGTCGGTTGTTCACGACTCTCCCCAGGGTCTGGTGAGTTGGTATTTAAGACAGAATAAGAAGCATGACGTGGTTGTTTTTGGAGCCTCTAAGTCTAAGCACGGCATCATGGCGGCCCGAATCAACAGCGATTGGTTTAATCTTGCTCGGGGTGGAATGCACGAGGCATATGCTCTCTGCGCTCTTTCTCTTATTATCGAGGACGGTCTGGTCCCGAAGGGCGTGGTTCTTGGAGTGAGTCCTCAGCACTTCTATACCTCTTCAGTCCAGGATGGGGAGGATGTCGCCACTAGTCCTCAATACTTCAAATATTACTATCCGGTCAACGGTGTGGTTAAGGATTGTATTGATCGCATCTCGATTTTTGAGAAGTTCAAATATTTCTTCTCGAGTTACCGCTTCAATCCCGACGCTCTCAATCTTCTGGTCGGCTACGCCCGTCATGTTGCGGGGAAAGGCCGCTCTCCCTTCGATGGCCTACTCGCTACTCAGGGTTTTGTGGGGCTGTCCACTTTTGAGAATGAGCAACTGGGCGAAAGCTGGTACGAAGTTGTGACGCAGCAACTGTCAGAGGCTAAAGTTGTTAGAGTTGAGCAGAAGTTCGATGTACAAAAGCTCTACTATCTCAATCGGTTTCTCTCTCTTTGTAAGGAGAGCAATATCCAGGTCGCCCTTGTCATAATGCCCCAGTTGATCGATATGGACCCGCGTTACCACACCGAAGGTTGGCGTGCCCTCGAGACGCTGGCTGAGCAAAGCAAGGACGTAGTTCTGGTGGACTTGGCTTCGGGGTCGTCGGCTCCAGAACTCGACTGGAGTTGCTGGTCTGATCGTTACCACTTGAGCGAGAAGGGAGCGGAGAAAGTCACCGATGCGCTCCGGGAAGCCCTCAGGGGAAATCCAGCCTGGGTGCCTCTGACCCGTGAGTCAGCGAACTCCGAGTCTTAGATAGGTTTGGCAGTATCCCCACAAAGTCGGGTGGTAGAACAGTTGAGAGGGCCCAACGCCCGGGGTGGTGGCCACAGTTTTATTGGCCGTCTCTCGGATGGCGGTTAAGAGCGGTTCCCGAGCGGCTCCCAGCTGGCGGACGGGATAGGTTAGAAAATTGTCCTCACCTGTTGGCTGTATGCGAACCTGGAAGAGGACGTCGCCGGTGTCTATCCCTTTGTCGACAAAGTGGATTGTCACTCCGCAGTTGGCCTCATCCTCCAAGGCCAGCGCCCAATACCCCCCATGGACGCCTCTGTATTTGGGAGTGATTCCGGTGTGAATATTGATAAAAGGAGCGTCCACTGAGTCGAGTGTTTTCTGAGAGAGAATTCTCGTGCCGTTGATGACGACTACATCAGGGCGAAGGGAGGATAACAAGCTGTGAGTCCGGGGACTGTTGGCGCTTTGAACTTTGTGAGTCAAGTCTTCGGGATAGCTTGCGATTTCAAAGCCCAGTTCGGAGTAAAGGTCGGCAATTTTTCTTCGATACAGTTTGGAAGCGATTTTGGTTAAGGCGATGAAAAGGAGTTGGCCGAGCACTTCAATGGCTCCGAGCTTCTGTGCTCGCCTTTGAAGCAGACGGGCTCGTGAAGGTGGGTTTTCCAGGATAATGCCACAAAGGTCGACGCTGCTGTGAAGGAGGTTGGCGACTGCTCGGGTCGAGTCGCCGGGTCCGGCCAGTAAAACAACGCGAATGTCTCTAAGCTCTTTCACTATCAAGAAGGCTCCCGTCTTTTGTTCCCTGCTCGACTTCCAGCATATTTCGAGAAATCATGCCGTAACTGTTTCGAAGTTGATCGAAGGTAGCCAATATAGTCTCTAGATTTGCCAGGTTCTCCTCCAGGTGACTTCCGAAGTTGTGGGGGTGCCACCAGAGGTGGTAGCCTTCTCTCCGTCGAGCGGCAATCGTCAGACTGTCCTGGATTCTTTTTATTTTCAGCGGCTCGAAGCAAGCGAGTTTCCGCGAGTAGGGTCGGAGGAAGGCGCTTGCGGGAACGTCCATCAGTCCTTGCCGAGCTCTTGGGGGAGCGAAGGTGTGGTGTCCTGTGAGATTGAGGTAGCTGTCAATTAGTCTGAAGGCTCGTCTCGGTAAGGACTGCTCCGACTCCGCTGCGGAGCGGTAGGCCCAGTGAGGAGGGTTTCCTCTGAAGCTTCCAATCCGGGCCTCCTTGAGACTCGGCAAGAATTCTTCTCTCCACTGATTTCTGGGAAAGACAATACTTCTCAGGGGGATCCCCATTTTTTCGGCCGTCCTCCTGGCCTGTTGGATATCTCGCGAGAAGGACGACGGGGAAGCCCCCTCCTCTGCGCAATAATAGTGGCTAAAGGTGTGAGTGCCGATCTCTTGGCCCGGCTGAGAAGCTATGCTCTCAATCAGGTCCGGCGCAAAATGATATGGGGGGTCGAGACTCTTTTGTTTCTCAGCGTAGGCGTAGGGGCAAAGGTTGGAGTCGCGGTACCCGGGCCGAGCTGAGGCTGTGGCAAGAAACTCCTCCTGGCTGGAGAGAAAGAGTGCTCCGACGGTGGCCCAGGTTGCGTGGATATCATATCGTCGAAATAGGTTGAGTGTTGATAGAACAGCCCCTGGAGTGTTCAGAAGGTGCGACTTGTAGGAGTCCAGGGATCGTTTGTCTCGGACGCCCCAATAGAGTTCAAAGTCGAGCGAGATGACGAAGATTCCATACTTGAAGCGATTGTTCATCAGGGGAGGCGGCGCGGAGCCGACGCGGTAAGGGTCTAGCGGATGCCGATCTGTTCGTAAACCTTGATGGTCTCCTGGACGACAGATTCCACCGAGAACTCCTGGGCAACGAGTTTATGACCGTTGAGACCCATCTGATGAGCTATCTCCGGGTGTGAGAGGATTTTCTCGATGGCTTCAGCCAGAGCAACAGGGTCTTCTCTGGGGACCAGGTAACCGTTATAGCCATCGCGGACAACTTCTCGACATCCCGGCACATCGGTGGCAACAATCGGTTTGCCCATCGCGGCAGCTTCAAGTAGGGTGCGCGGCGTTCCCTCGCGGTAGGATGGCAAGACGACCACGTCGGCAAGTTCCATGACTTCGGCGATGGATTCTACATGGCCGAGAAGGTCAACGGCTCCTTCTTGACGCCACTCGCTTAGAATTTCGGGAGTGATGGAGCTAGGGTTGCCCGGGTCAGGGGCGCCGGCCATCTGAAAGCAGATCTCGTCTTTGCGGCTCTTCAAGAGCCTGGCGGCTTCCACAAAGTCGAAAACGCCTTTCTCTTTGATGAGTCTCCCCACGAAAAGAACGTTGGGAAAGGCTGAGGAGTTCGTTTCGGGGCCGCCTGGGCGAGGTGCGAACCTTTTTAGGCAAACACCCGAGCTTCGAATGAGAACGGTTTTTTCCGGGGCTACCAAGCCCGCGTCGATGAACGCTCCCAGGTCGTCTGGGTTTTGAAAGACGACATGGCCTCGTCGAGCATGCAAAATCTTTCTGTAGAGAAATCGAATGAAAGGCCGGGCAAGTCTCGTTATGGTGCGCTGCCCAAGGAAGATATGTCCCAACCCCGTGACGGCATTCACTACGGAACGAACACCGGTCAACTTGGCTGCTATGGTTCCGTAGAGGACGCATTTGATAGTGAAGTGGTGAACGGCTCGCGGCTTCTCTCTCCAATAGAGTTTGACCAACTCCATGAGGGCCACAAGTTCGAACAGGGGATTCATGCCACGCCGACTCAGGCGGGAAAGAAGTCGCAATTCGAAACCTTCGGCCTGCAATCGCTCAACATAGGTGTCCTCGGGACAAACGAGCACCGGTTCGAAACCTTCTGAGCGAAGCTTTCTAGCCAGTGGCAGGCGGAAGTTATAAAGGTACCAACCGGTGTTGGCAACGAGCAGTATTTTGTTAGGCTGATTCAATCCCCATATCCCTCATTGAAGCATAGTTGTTGAGCGGGACTGAAAATCCCCCCCGCTTATGACGCCTCTTGTCGCGGCGACTCAACGATTAAATTAGCCGCCCGATTGGGCGGCTAATTTCTAGTCGTTGTTCCTTGAGCTCTTGGCGAAGTCCCGCGAGCTTCGGGTTTCTGCCAGGTCGTCTGGCGGATCTCCCACCAAGGGTCGCTTGAAGCGTTCCCAGTCGACCGTAAGTTCCGACGGGGTTGAAGGAATGACGGCGATGACCGGGATCTCTAGAGCTTCTTCGATCCTCGGGCGGAGTCTCAGGCTGCTGTAGAGATGGTCTCTTAGGAAGGCGGCACCGATGCCCATAATGAGGCAGAACGGAATGGCGAGCGCAATCTTTTTAGAACGTGGAGTAGCCACCGGGCTCGCGGTTGCCACCGGCGCTCCCAGTCTTGGCTGCTCTAGAATGTTCACTGAGCCGGCGCGTCGGCTGGCTTGTTCCACGACGCGCGCCTGATAGAGCTGCTGGAGAAGGGAAAGATGGTTCTCTTCCCACAGGTTCCGTTTGCGCTCGAGTTTGGCGAGCTCCCGTCGATCCTCTTGGGTCATTCTTTGCTGGAGAAGGGAATTGAGCTGCGCTGAAACGGATTGCGACTTCTTGATGAGCTGTCGCAAGTGGGTTGACTTGTCGTTGTAGAGCGACTGGACGTACTCGCCGAGCGATTCCTGATAGAGCGAATTTGCGGTTTCGAGACGCTTTTGAGCAGCTTTCACAACGTCACTGTCGTCGGTATAGACTTCCCGCTTCTTCGCCAGGTCGAGTTTCAGGTCGGCAACGTTTTGCTCCAGGCTGCCGATGGCGCCCGTCTGTTCTTGTCGCACGGCCCAGGGGGCGCCTGCGACGGAGCCTGATGTGTAGCTAGAGATGGACGCGACCTCCGCTTGGAGGCTGCTGACCTCTCTAGAAAGCTCTTGGCGCTCACTCTCAAGATCTTGTTGGCGGTGGGTGATTTCTTCATCGGTTGGCATTCCAAGATATTTCTCCCGGATAGCCATGAGCGCTTCGTCGGCTCCAAGTCTACGCTGTTCGGCTTCCTCGACCAGTTGCTCGATGAATTTTCGGGTATTAGCGTGCTCTTGGGCGGAAAGTTCTTGCACGTAGGTGGCGAACTCGTCGGCCACGAGTCGTGCCATTTTTTGGGTTTCTTTGGGGTCGAAGTCTTGGTACTCGATGGCAAAGAGCTTTACACCCCGGTGGTCGCTGCTGATGGGGTCGATGGACATCTTCCCTTTCAGTTCGAACCAGGGGAGTTGTCGGTCGCTCTTCTCAGAGACTCGTGACAACAATTTTTCGCTGGCTAAAAGTTCTTTCAGGATGACCTCGTCGGCGAACCACTGTTGGCTCCAGTTGACTCCTGCCGAAACGGTACCGCCGTAGGCGCGGACGTTGCCGCTTGACGGGGTGAGCAATATCTTTGCCCTCGATTTATAGATAGGCACGACTTGCGTTTCTCTTGTCGGTGCTAGCGCTACTAGTGCGAACGACACCAGTGCCACCGAGAGAAAGACCCAGCGCTGTGCGCTTAATATCTTTATGGCCTTATGGAAGTCCAAATGACTATTCCTCCCAACCCAATACAAAAAACTTGATAAGCTATCTTACCCGCTCAGAGCGGCTTGGACAAGTCTATCTTCAATTCTTCTTTTTTGAAGAAAGTAAATTGGAGATGCTAAATTTCTTCTTTTTCGGTTCTTTATGTTCCTGGCCGTAGCCCTGGCCGTAGCCGTAGCCGTAGCCGTAGCCATACCCGTACCCGTAGCCGTAGCCCGCTCCCGGAGTTTTTTCCCGAGGGTCCGCATTGTTCAGGACGACTCCGAGAACATCGATGCCGTGATCTTCCAGGTCTTGTGTGAAGTGAGCTTCGGCTTCCCCCTGCCATTTTTCGGGGCTGACTACCATAACGGCTCCGTCTGTGGCTGCTCCCATCAGGAGCGCATCACTGCAGGCGGATAACGGTGATGTGTCGAGAACGACGCAGCAATCTTCGCCCGTGATAGCGTCCAGCACACCGGGAAGCTTCCCTTTGCCCAATAAGTTGCCCGGGTTCTGTTTGGAATGGCCTGCGGGCATGACGAAGAGGCGTTCGACGGGCGTCTCATAGACGCATTTTGCAGGGTCTCCCCCGTTTTCCAGAAGATCCATCAAGCCAGGCAGTTCTTCTCTCTCGAAGACGCGGCTCAAGGTAGGGCGGCGTAGGTCGCCGTCGATGAGTACTACATCCATGAGCAGTTGTGAAAAGGCGACGGCGAGATTCGCCGACACCATCGACTTGCCTTCGCCACCCCAGGAACTCACGATCAAGAACTTCCGTTTGCCTTTCGCCAGACTCCTGGAGAGGGCAGCGCGAAGGGATCTGTAGCTCTCCGCGACGTTGGAATTGGGTTCTGTTAGAAGTATTAGGCGATCAACTATGCTCATGGTTTTATCTTGCTTGTTTCAAATGGGCACCACTATCTCACAGAAAGCGATGGCTGGCAAGAAAAAATGCCTTGCTATCCGATTTTAACTGGGTTAGTGTGAGATTCTGACTGAGAGTGATCGACATATAAGGTACGGCCTCTTACTTCTGGCAGTCGCTTTTGCCGGTCTAGCGATGTATTTGCAGCAATCTCAGTCGATCGCAGGAGCGGGTCACTCCGCCACCGGTCTCTACCGGAGCGATCTTTTGGACGATGAAGTTTCCATCGAGCAGTTGAGGATTATCGCCCTGTCCGATCGTTTTCGCTCGGTAGCGGGTGGTTCCGTCGAAGTGGAAGATGTTGCCGACAGTGCTTACTTCATCCGTGTCACTACGACTGTGACGGATCCTCTGGAGTTGGATCACGCTCACAAGACCGCGGTGGCTTTACTTTCCACGAACATGCGTGAATTAGCCCTGTCGGATGTGAACTCCGATATCCATTATCTTGAAGAGTCTCGGAAAGTAAGTGAGTTTGTTCCTGAGGAAAAGACCGAGTCGACCGTGTCGCAGGACTACTACGTTAAGCATCTTTCCAGGGAAGAGATTAAGCGTTTCTCTCAACTTGAGGATGAGAACAAAAAGCTTCGCGCCTTCTTGAATAATGGAAAACTGGACAAGTCTATCGAGCCGATGCTGTCAACCGGGCGAGTCCGGGCGGCTCGTCAGCGACTTCAAAAGCAGGAAGCCGAGCTCAAGCGCATTGCTCGGAGTTTCCACGCTGATACCAAGGCTTTTCAGGCCCAGAAGAGTTTGACCGAGACAACCCGCGATGATTATCTGGCACTGCTTCGCAGTGAGGCGACTCATCTGCTCAAGGCCAACAGTCACGAGTACGAGACTTTGGATGACAAGGCCGCGGGCTACATAGAAGAGAGTGCCAGGGCGAATGTGGGTAAGAAGAATTCGGCCCAAGAACGACCGCTCACCCAGGCCGCCCGAGAGAATCAAGCGTTTCTCACCGAGCGGCTGGAGACTCTCAAGGAGCGAGCCGAGGTGATCAAGGCGGCGGCCGAGCTTAAGCTTAAAGGCGAACTCGTCTACTCGCAGCGCTCTACAATGGCCTACCCTCTGACCATCGCATGTTGGGTGACATCGCTTCTCTGCTTCTTGTCGGCGCTCTTCGTGGTCGGTCGAGTGAAGAGTGTGGGGGTGTCGCGACCCGGCAAGAGCGCTATGGGGGGGAGAAAGCCTTCGACGCCGGTGGAGAGTGGTGGAGGTTCGCCCACGATTCGAATTGATCTGTCAGGTCTTTCCCATAGGCTGACAGGAGAGCCCTCCGGAGATCAGTTAGAGGGGTTTTTCTCAACCATCGTTTCGGAGGTCAAGGAGTCTCTTGGTCGTCAGCCTCGCCGCATATTGGTTCTAGGCGATTCGCCTATCGAATCTCGTTTGTCTTTCTCAATTCGTTTAGCCAACGTTTTAGGTCGGTCATGCAAGAAAATCCGGTTAATAGATTTTGATTTCCAGTCGCAGAGTCTAAGTGAGCGGCTGGGTCGACAGAATCTCCCCGGGGTCGGAGATTTGCTTCTTAACGGTGGCCCTGTGGACGAATTCTTTTCCTCGATTTCCGGTACCAAGATTCAGTTCGCTCCGGCGGGTTCCGAGCGAATCATCGATGGAGAGGTGAGTTCGGTTACCGTGGATAGAATTCTCGGTCAGGACAAGGAAGAGATAACCGTCATCGATGCGTCCAGTGCCTCCCCTCTACACATTATCGTCAACCAGGTTGATGCGGTGCTGTGTACTTCTCAAGCCGCTCCCGGCCGACCACGGTCAGTTCGAGAGCAGCAGGTCCTGGTTGCCTTTCGTGATGCGGGTTTGCCGGTCTGGGGAGTTTCGGTGGAGTCGACTCAGTTTTTTCCTCTTCTCTAGCCCGAAAACCCTACTGACAAAGGCATCACCGACTAGACTTCGCTCTTCTCAAGAACACTCGTCTTGTACCACGCCCAGAAGTTCTCGATCCCCTCTTTAACACTGGTTTGAGGGGAGTAGTCCAAGAGCTTCCTTGCCTTGCTAATGTCGGCAAAAGTGCGCTCAACGTCTGCGTCGATCTTTGGAGCGCTTTCCAGGTTGGACTTTCTTCCGGTGATCTCTTCAATCAAAGCAACGAAGTCCGCAAGCTTCACCATTTCCCCTCGGCCGAGGTTGATGATTTCGTACCCCAACGGGCGCTCCGCAGCGTTGGCGACGCCTTGAACGATGTCCGCCACGTAAGTCCAGTCTCTCCACATTTCACCGTTATTAAAGATGTTGCAGGGGGTGTTGAAAAATATGTTGTCCAGAACTTTGTAGGCCATCATATCGGGACGGCCCCGAGGTCCGTACACGGTAAAGAATCGAAGGCAGGTGGCGTTGACGCCGAAAAGATGATGATAGGTATAGGCCAACATCTCGGCCGCTCTTTTGGACGTGGCGTAAGGGGCCAATGGGCGATCGCAGGGATCGGTTTCTACAAAGGGGATGGTGTCGGTGTCTCCATAGGCAGAGGACGTTGAAGCAAGGACGAAGTTTTCCACTCCGTGTTTGTGTGCGCTCTGTAAAAGATTGAGGGTCCCGCTGAGGTTGACGTCGATGTAGAGTTGGGGGTTGTCGATAGAGACCCTCACTCCGGCCATGGCGGCGAGGTTGACGATGGCATCGAACTCGCCCCCCTCTATGATGGCATCGAGATCGGCTGCGTTTCTAATGTCCCCCTCAATAAAGTGGAAGTTGCCGTCTTTGTCGCTTCCCCGAATCTCCTCGATGTTGGCTTCTTTCCTTTCAGGAGGATAGTAGTCGTTGAGATTGTCGAGTCCCACAACCTGATGTCCCCTGGAGAGAAGTTCATCGCAGGTATGGCTTCCTATGAAGCCGGCTGCACCTGTAACTAAAACTTTTTTCTGCATGATTTTGCCTTCGTTCGCCGTTTGCGTTTATCATCTTGACCGTGAGGTTTTTGAAAGTACGTTTATGAGACCGTGGATGAGGCTCTTTTTGAAGGAGCTTTCCCTTATTCTGATTCTGTTGTCGGCTCTATATCGTGCTTTTGTCTTGAAACCGCTTGGTCTGGATGTCTACCTGCTTTATCTTCCTGGTCTTTGTTTTGCTCCGCTGCTTGTGACTTTGCTGCTGTCGTACCGTTGGAATAACAGGTTGGAAGTTATCAAGCTAATGCTCGGCCTGGTGGTGTTTTTCCTCTGGCTTTGTCCGGTGAAATTCGGCGGATTGGTTTTCTCTCCGGCCAAGGGAGACTACTCTCTTGTCACTCTGAACGTTCAGGCCTATGAAGCCGATCTTGACAAGATTGCTCGTACTCTTCGCTCTATGGAGGTGGATGCTATATGTCTTCAGGAGGTTTGGTCTCGCCCGCAGTTTGACGTTTTAAAGGCGTCTTTGTCCGACTATCAACTGTTGTTGAGTGCCGAGGATATGAGGGAAGAAAACTATTTCCAATCCGGAGTCGTAGTAGCGGTAAGGAAAAATGCGAAACACCATACTTTATCTTCTGGAGCAGGTTTCGTAGCCGTCGAGGTTGAGGCGCCTGGAGGAAGATTTATCGTAGTGAGCTATCACGGTCGGAAAGCTCACAAATACGATCCAGTGTCGCTTCTGCAGACATTTCAGTTGCAAGTGGAGCAATCTCAAGCCCTTCTAGCCGCCCTCTCCTCCCAAAAAGCTCCCGTTCTGATCGGGGGTGACTGGAACTCTCCATCTTCTGGACCGGCTCTCAAGGTTTTGTCGGGGTATCGCTCGGCTTTCTTTGAGGTTGGCCGAGGGCTCGGAGTCACATTCCCGGCATCGTTCCCGCTGGTACGACTGGATCAAGTCCTGGGAAGCGGCGGGGTTCAGTTCCGGAAAATGAGCACGTTTCAAGCGGGCTCCGACCACCTGGGGGTGAGAGTCGAGTTCAGTATCTGAGCTTGTACCAGAGACCTGACAGGTGGGCGCGCAGAGCTGCTGCGGATTCATTGAAATGGCCGTGGGTGGGGACGAGGTTGAGGATTCCTTTTTCCCAAGGGCCGTCACTTCGAAATCCCGTGGGCGCCGACAGCACTTGGAACCCCGCTTTGCGAAAAGCCCATTCTGCGCGTTCGGCGTGGTTGGCACTGGTGACCAAAAGAATTTTTTTGTAGCCTTCGGAATGAACTAAATCGAAGCTGAAGACGGCATTTTCCATAGTGTTCTTGCTGGCCGATTCCTCGATGATCTCCTGGAATCCCCAATCTCGCAGGGTTGTGGCCATGGCGTGGGCTTCGCTTTGAGTGGGCTTGTCGCCGTAACCTCCGCTTACTAAAATCGGGAGTTTCGACTTCCGTGCCAGGTAGGCCGCATAATAAAGTCGTTGAGTGGAGCCCGAGGCAGGCACCGTGAGACCACCGAACTCGGGGGCGTCATAGCGAACGCCTGCACCAGGAACGACTATGAGGTCCGGCTTGAACTCCACCAATGTTCCCATTTCGAGTGCGGGCACAGATTGGAGCGAACTTGTTAGGCGCTTGCTCGTCAGGGGGATGGATAGGAGATAGAGTGTGGCAATTACGAACAAGACTATTCGTCGACTCCAGTCGGGGCGGCGATTCAAAAGTCCGGCGGCTATCACGAGGAGCAGAATGAGCGAGCCGGGAGGGAGTATAAGCTCGCGAATCAGATGGCTAAGCATGTAGAGTCCATCATGTGCGCTCGACCCTACTTTGAAACCTGTTGTCCGGTCGAGGAGGAGTTGGGGCTGCTGATGGAGATCACAAATATCTCCTAGACAGCTTCGAGAAACAAGGTTAAGCAAGAACATCATGTCAGCAGCATATTCACCAAAGAAAATAGGGGTCGTGGGGTTGGGGTACGTCGGATTGCCGGTAGCTGCAGCTTTCGCCTCCAAGCGTCCCACGGTCGGCTTCGATATCAACGAAGTTCGAGTCAATCAGCTCCGTGAAGGTCTCGACGTCACCGGCGAGGTCTCTCAAGAGGAGTTGCTGGGAAGTCACCTAGAGGTGAGTGCCGACTCGTCTGTGCTGGAGGAGGCCGACTTTATCATTGTTGGGGTACCCACTCCCATCGACATGAATCGGCAGCCCAATCTCGAGCCGCTCACGTCGGCGACTCGCACGGTGGGAAAGCACTTAAAGCCGGGCGACATCGTCGTCTTCGAGTCAACCGTCTACCCGGGGGTCACCGAAGAGGTGTGCGCGCCAATCTTGAGTGAGGTCTCCGGACTGAGCCGCGACCAATTCCGATTAGGCTACTCGCCGGAAAGAATCAATCCCGGCGACCGAACCCACACTCTGGCTACGGTGGTCAAGATTGTTTCCGGGGAAGACGAGGAGACTTTGGAGAAAGTCGCCTCTGTCTATTCCGAGGTGGTCGAGGCCGGGGTCTTTCGAGCGAGTTCCATTCGTGTGGCGGAGGCGGCCAAGGTTATTGAAAATGTTCAGCGCGATATCAACATCGCCCTCATGAACGAGCTGTCCATTATTTTTGAGAGGCTTGATATCAAGACTAAGGATGTTCTCGCCGCAGCAGGTAGCAAATGGAACTTTAGCAAGTACAGTCCCGGTTTGGTCGGAGGGCACTGCATCGGCGTAGACCCATACTATCTGACGGCGAAGGCTGAGATGGTGGGCTATCATCCGGAGATGATTCTTGCTGGGCGAAGACTCAATGATAATATGAGCGTTTTCGTGGCTCAAAAAGCCGTAAAAATGCTTATCGAGCGGAATCTTACAGTGAAGAATTCGCGGATCGGAATCCTCGGCGTTACCTTCAAAGAGAACGTCACTGACTGTCGCAACAGCAAAGTGTTCTGGCTGATTCGAGAATTGAACAGCTTCGGAGTTCAGGTTCTCGCTCATGACCCCTTCGCTGATAAGGAGGCGGTACGAAAGAGCCAAGGCGTGGAGCTTTGCTCTCTTGACGAGCTTAAGGACCTCGACGGCATCATTTATGCGGTTCCTCATGCACCCTACGCCGAAAAGAGCTTTCAGGACATCGGTTGGCGTTACCGGGGGGCGGGAATCTTTGTGGATATCCGCTCGGTCTTCGAAGGGCAGCTCCCTGAGGATGTGGCTTACTGGAGTTTGTAGGTTGAAGCGGGCGAAGGACCTAAGCGTGGCTTTGCGAACCCTGCCTTGATGCCAGATCATATAGAACCGCTTCTCCAAGCCCTCAGTTTATCGCCGGAAAACGTCCCTCTTAGGGCCCATGTGGTTAAGGAGTTTCTCAAAGCTCGGCGCTACAAGGACCTGAGGGCTCTCGCCGAGCCGCTCTTGGATACCGATGAGCGGCCGCTGGGGCTTCTGGCCATGGCAAGGGCCGAGCAGGCGGCCGGCAGGACGGATGTCGCTCAGGGCTATTATAAAGAGGCGATATCCAAGGATTCGAGCCTCATTGACGAGGGCCTGGAAGCGGAGCTGCAGCCTCAGGACGCTCTCAAGTTAACTGCAGGTGGGGATATTCTCGGCCTCAAGCCTGAGGAGGTTGTTCACGAACGCAAGGGGATAAGTTTCGACGATATCGGTGGTATGGAGGAGCTCAAGGAAGAGCTTCGGATCAATATCATTTATCCCATGCAGAAGCCCGAGATATACGAGGCCTACGGGAAAAAGGTCGGGGGTGGGATTCTTCTCTATGGTCCGCCCGGTTGCGGGAAGACTCATTTGGCCCGAGCCGTGGCCGGTGAGTTGCGAGCCAACTTTCTCTCCATCG
>JYMV01026572.1_pt1 | contig 31865 bp, 28 predicted proteins | sample 338911 | NCBI WGS metagenome assembly JYMV01 (sample SAMN03354496, study PRJNA234377) | hydrothermal vent metagenome | biome: Deep sea; feature: Hydrothermal plumes at the Eastern Lau Spreading Center, Western Pacific Ocean; material: Seawater | place: Tonga | collected 2009 | depth 2000 m m
CTTGATTTCGTCACGGACACCTATCTGCCGGAGAAGCTCGCTCATCCTGATGTGGGGCTCGGATACTGATTGAGAAGCCTGATAGCGCAACCCCATTTCCTTGAACCGTGGTAGAAGGAGCGAGGTTGTGGGCGAGGCGCCTCTCAGGCGCTGCTTTCCTGCTGCTGCTTATCGGCGTCATATCCTACTGGCAAGCGGAGGCTTCGATCTATGACAATCTGGATCCAGGTCAAAACCACCTCTTGGAGCTAGAGGCTGGGCAGAGCGGTGAGGTGTCTCTGACTGAAACTGGGAAGTATGTAGCCCTGCGAATCGAGGAAGGTGATGAGGCTGGGTTGAGACTAGTCGACAGCACCGGAGAAGAGGAGGAGGGGGTGGCACCGGGTGCCTTCGAGGCGGAGCGTGAAACTCAGAACGGAACCAGATATATCCCGGTCAGAGTATTCACAGCGGTTGAGCCAGGCACATATACACTGTATAATGACGGTGATTCCACACTGTGGCTGGTAGACGACGTTTCGGCGGGGGTCACGCTGTTGGAGAATCGGTGGGTCGTGCTGATGTTCCTTGGATGCTGCTTGGGGCTGCCACTTGGAGGGGTGGCTCTGTTTCTGGTTTTCCTCGATCGGAGGAGGTCTAGGAAGGGTTCCGCTCCGTTCATCATGCCTTCCGAAGGCAGGCTTCCTACCACAGACGAGTTGTACCGACAGCATAGGGACTCGACCCAAAGTGAAGCAGAGCAGAACGTTCCCGATCCGTTCCTGGGACAGGTCCCGGCCAGAGAAGAGACACAGCGAGAGGAGAGTGGGACGGACTGGCGCGGTTGGGACGAAGGGTAATTATTGCCTCTTTCTGATTACAATCATGACAACCGAGGCGAGCAGTGAGGCGGCACCCAGGTATCCTAACATCTGACCCGCAGAAGCGACTTGTTTCCTCAAGTCGCGGGCATCCTGGCACTGGCCCTCGTCCGCACCGATTATCTGGCCTATTGTCCCGGCCTCGTCGTCGCATTCCTCTGCAATCCTCTCTAGGCCCCCCAAGACAATCCTAGCAACAGCAAACCTGCTATGACTAGTATTGTGACTAGTACAGTCTTGCCGGTTCCCATGACAGTTTCATCAGTTCGACAGATATTATCCTATGCTCAAGTTGGGTTTTTAGAAGGCCTTCACTACCCAACCTCAGGTTGGGAAGTCAGTGGTCGGTTTCGATGAGGCGCTCTCGATACTCGAGAACCCCACCCGACGCCAGATTCTGAGGCGTCTAGTGAAGGAGCCCCACTACCCCTTGCAACTCTCTGAGTTACTGGATGTGAGCCAGCAAGCGGTGGTAAAGCACCTCAAGGTCCTAGAGGAATCGGGATTCGTAGATTCCGAGCGTGTCCCCTCGGAGAAGGGAGGGCCACCGACGAAGATGTACAAGGTCAGCCAGTCATTCTCACTGCGACTCGATCTCGGACCTGACCTTTTCCGCGCGGAGCACAGGAAGATGCCCGCCGGGGGCCCGATGCGTTTGTCCAACAGACTCCCCAAGGATCTGGATAGCGTCGTTGACCGACTGGGGACCCGTCGTAAACTGCCTATGGTCGAGGCCATGGGAATTCTCACCGAGCTTGATTCCGCCCTGGAACGCATAGACGAGCACAGGGACGCTGTGATTGCGCTTCACCAACAGGTGATGCGCAAGGTCTCGCCGAGTATTACTGATCATTCTGAGTCTTACGAGGAGCGCCAACTTGCACATGCCATAATGAATCAGCCTCGCAGACCCTTGGACTTGGACACCTTCTCCCAGGGTCTCCGCATCCAGTCAATGCACGCTGAGGAGATGATGGAGAGTCTGCGCGAGCGCCTGATGCGCGACTTCGCAGCCAGCCAAGGCAGTCTGGTCGCCGCCCGAGAGGGTACGCCTCTGCCTTGGTGGTTGGCACGGTGAGTCTCAGAAGACCATGTCTTCTTCGTCTTCCAGATTGGTAACTATGCTACTCTTCTCGGCGAACCTAGTTAGAGCTTCCATTCTGCGTCCATACATCACCACGCCGACAACCCCGATCAGAGCGAAAGTGACTCCGAGGATGATGGCCGGTATAGAGTACTGAGCAATCACTTCGACGCCCACGTCTAGAATACCCAGATTGGAACCCATCTTCTTGGATACTTTCTGAATGTTGTTGGTCTCGTCGGTTTCGACAATGATGTTGTCGGGATCTACGACCACGAACACATCGTGGCTGCCTGCTTCTACCAAGTAGAGTAAAGCGATTTGGGGCGGGTCCTCATCGTTAGTAGAAGGCATGATTGCCTGGACGATTTGCCGGTAGACGATGTTTTCCTCCTTGCATCCGTTCCTCTTGATTTCGGATTTCGTCTGGTCATCAGCAGAACACAGGATGATATTGACATCGGTTGCATGGGCATTGCCGTTGTTGACGACTTGGACGTTGACGGAGAGCATTGCTCCAACATCGCCTCTGTATGTTGCTACATCAACCTGGAGGATACGCAAATCGGGGGCTCTTAGACGGAGTTCGATGATTTGTTCGTTGGTATCACAATTGGGTCGGTAGTTGTCCGGGAGCCCGTCTTTGTTCTCATCGAGAGTGCAAGAGTCATCCCAGACCGCGGTCTCATCGTGGTCTCCGCCGGCCTCGGCCGAGCCGAAGGAAGAGAGGACCTTGATGCCGATTTCCCTGTTGGCCAGAGCGGCCGCGGGATCGATTCCGATAATCACAACTATTTGCAGAGTGGAGTACGCAGGCATGTTTGGCAGGGTCAGTGCAGCGGTTTGTGCTGAGAGGTAGCAACCCTCTGCGGGTGCATCATCACCCAGCACCAGAACGATGCACGGCTTCTCTGTCGGATACTCCGTGTTGAAGTCCTCGAGCAGCGCGAAAGAAATCTGCCACCCACTCAGCGTGTTCAGCCCTGGGACCGTGTCCCAACCCCCATCAGGGGCTATCGTGTGGTTGTGCAAAGTGGGTTGGTCATCCACGTTGCCGTAATTGGTCACGTTCATGGTGAATCTCACGATTCTACCAGGGGCGGTCGTCTTGATTCGGCTCTCAACCAACGGGTCAACGTCGATCCTCATGTCATGGAACTCAACAATCTCGATCTGAAGTTCGATGGTGTCACGCAGCTTGGTTCCCTCATAGGCTTCCTCGCTGAGGACATGTAAAATCAAGGTGTATTGGCCTGCATGGGTCATCTCAGGAACGTTGATCCATATTGGAATCGTCTGCGACTCGTCGCGATCCAGCTCTTGGAACAGTATCCTCGGGACTTCTATGTCCCAGACGTGCGACCCCCCGAACGAGTCGGTAATCGAACCGACAGCAATGTCGTACCTGTCGGCTCCGTTCCCGATGTTCTCGACCGTAGTGTCCAATTGATAGGACTGGCCTGGATGTAATGCGAGTATGGTCTCGGGGACGGACGCCTCTAGGCTGTACTCCTGAATCACGTTGGTGAGTAGGACCACAGAGTCCCGCACACGCGGCGCGCCTTCGAGATGCGCCTTCACAGTGACCGAGTCCCCCAACCCAGCAGTGGCGTTGAATGGCGCGCACATGATTGCCGTGACTGTGAATGGAGTGTCGATCACGGACCAATAGCGCGGTGAGCTGTCGGGTATCCCGTTGCCCCCTGGTGCTTCGGAGAAGTCCAAATCGACGGTCCAGTGGTCGAACCTCCATGTCTGCTCTGAAATCTCCGGAGGTCTTTCCTCGGGGCCACCTGGTGTAGTGAATATCAGGTGGCCGGGGGTGAAGTGCTTGGTGACCAGTATGTCGAACTCAGAGCATTCTCCCGGCAGCACGTACTGGGTAGTGTCACCCAGTTGGAAGACGATGTTTCCGGTACTCTTTATCGAGACGTTGATCCATAACTCAAGGACATCGAAGGTCCCCTGATCGATAGACAGCACAGGCTCTCCAGTGGACCACCCCTTCAGATAAATCACGAAGGTCCCTGGCTCTTGAGAGGTGGGTACGCTAATTTGCAGGTTGCGGGTCACCGATTGATCCGGATCCAAGGATAAAGAAGTCGGGAAGGTAATACCCCAACCGAACGGTAAGGCCCATTCGACTTGGCCCTCTAAGGTGGATGGGTCGTAGAAGGCGAACGTGTCGTACACGTTTCCTGTATTCGTCACCGTAATCGAGAATATTGCGGATTGTCCCTGTTCGACGTCGACTTGGAAGTGGCTGGTATCGAGATTGATACCGTGAACCACGTCCATCAGCGTCAGAGTGAGTCTCTCGTCTTGTATGGCTGGGTCCTTGTAGGACACCGCGGACACCGTAATCGTCGCCAGTTCATCTGAGTGGGCCTGATAAATCGATGGAGCGCGGACACGCATGTACATCGGGATTACGTCTCCTCCTCGGAGGAACACAGGGGTGGAATCGAAAATCGGCGTGTGGTTCGTGGTGAAAAACAGGGAAACGGTCCAGTTGTTGGGAACGCCTTTCATGGTCACGGTGAATGTGTCTGCAACCAACTCGGCCGGCCCGGGGGTCGGATTCGAGATTGTCATGTTGTACAGGGTCTGCTCACCGGGCTCGATGGTGTGATAGTAGGTCTCGGACTCGTCGAGAGCGACCTCGACGAGGCCGGTCAGTATGTGCACGTAGCACAGCGTGTAGGAACCGCCGTCTTGTTAGTGTCTGCCCAAGCGACGTGGGCCCCGCTTCCCAGGTCATTGGCGAAAGCAGGGGGCTGGCCAAGGTCAGGCACGGCGGGTGAGTTCGGCCCCAGCTTGTCCGACACCCACTCAGTAACCGGGATTATCTCCCACGGGTCAAGGATGCCAACTGCGAGTGAGTTCAACGGGAAACCCTCAGGGTAGTCGTCGTTGGTGTGGTTCAGCCTAGTGTAGACGATTGTCTCGCCTTGGGTCTCGTTGTAGTTGTCGATCCAGGAAATGTGGACATTGTCGAATGAGTCCGTGATAATCGAGGGCATGTGGGAGTTGGGCCCGAACGGCCGGTCTGTCGGGATGCCGTTGATTCCCTCGACTTCGGATACGGCCGAATCAACGATTTGCTTGATCCCGTAGGTTGGCAGTCCCTCCTCGGCACCGTCCCAAGCGCCTGCACCCCTCAGTCGCAGACGGGTGTAGTAAATCTCGTAATTGACATCGATGTCGTAGCCGTAGGCACGCCCGTCCATCCAAACGAGATGGGTGTTGCCGGAGGTGTCGACTGATATGGCTGGGTGGAGGCTGTAGGCGTCATTGAGGGTGATTCGGGTGTCGTTGACCACGACCAGATTCCCATAGCCTAGACCGTCGATGGATGGACCGATGTCCTCGATGTACCTGTCGGCAGTGGTGTCGACGAAGGTGCCCGAGTCTCCCTTCTGCCAGGTAGGAGGGGGGTTCTCCAAGAGTGAGAGGGGGTCTAGGATTGTCATGTATATCTCTCGAGAGTTATTTGTAGAGAGGTAAACCAGAGCCTCGACCATCAGCTGCAACTCAACAGAGTTCGACGCTGTCGTCGGGAAGCTGTACATCTGCCCCTCAGCGTCGGTCAGACGTGTGTTGGTGCCTGGGCATGTTCTCGTGTTCAGGCTCGTGAAGCCGTTCGGGCACTGAGCTAGGTCCATCATGTGAGAGCCGACGTCGGTGGAACCGGAGCCGAATCCAGCAGCGAGAAGCGGGACGGGGATGATGCCAGCAATGACGCAGGCGTCGTGGGCCTCGTTGATGCTCTGTGTGTCATCAGACTGCTGTGCGGGGTCGCCGCCGTACGGGCCCTCGTCGGAAATCGGGATGATGATCTTGGTTGCGTTGGGATTCCAGTGGTGGTCCAACTGGGTCGGAGGATTGCCTGGGACGTTGCCTTGGGCGTCTCGCCACGACAAACAGGCCCAATTAGAGCCGGGGCCCCAGAATTCGCTGTAGTATCCGCCATCCTGAGGGAGATTGACCGCCCCGCCGTTGTAGATTACCTCAGTCAGCTCCCTGATTCCACCTGAGTCGTCACCGGAAACCAGACCTAGAGCTGTAGAACGCGGCCCTTGGCTGCCCGAGCCCCCGGTCTGGTAAGCAGCTGCGCAATTTCCGCTGGTGGCAGCGGACGGCCAGTTGCCGCTGAGGGCGTAGAGGGTCTCGTAGACTGTCATGTTGGCTCTCAGAAGCATCGGCTTGAGGCCTTCGAAGAATCCGCCGCTGGCGAAGTAGCCACCGTAGAAGACGACGCACATGTCGGCCCACTCTGTGTTCATCGAACCGGAGGTGTCGATTGGTGCGACCATCTCGACCTTGCCGCCTCTGGTGTCGTCCCAAACGATTTGGACGAAGTCATCCGCATCGACGGCCACATCGGGGTGGCCCTTGTGACCGATGACAGGGGTGAGCAGCGTCTCGCCAACAGCCACAACGGCTTCTCGAGACTGCAGGTCCGGCTCGATCATTGAGTAGTAAATCTGAGGCTGTTGGTAGAACTTGTCCAGAGGCTCGAAGGAGTCCTCCCAGACGATGTGGGCGTTGTTCTCGGAGTCGACGTCGATGGCGGGCCAGTCTCGGTTCTGGGAATGGAAAGAGACGTCGAAGTCGTCGATGATTGTTATCACCCCGTCCACAGCAGAGTCGCCGTCCTGGTTGTCCTGTGAGGGGTCTAGCAGAGTGTAGAGGATTGTCCACTGGCCAGCTTTGTCGGTCCATGTGATGTGTATGTTGTCGTCATGATCCACCCTGATATCGGGATGCCACGCCCGGTGCGCCCCGGGGTTGGATATCTGGGTCTCTGCGATCAGCACGTCTCCTCTCGGATTGTGCATCTGGTACCAGAGGTGCTGTGTGTTGCGGCTCCATACGAAGTGCACGTTGCCCATGGAATCTGCATCTACGGCGACCATTCGGTCATTCGCCGAACCACCGTTGACAATCTGTATGGCGTCGGTCAGTACGACCTCGCTGGCCTTGGCTTCGGGGAATTCCATCACCGCGAATGTGCTCATCATCATCAGAAGAACCATTGTTATGCTGTTTCTCATCTTTGCAGTTTCCATTTCATACCCTCCAGCAACACGGCTGTATCAACTCTGTTTGACTTCCTGCGATACTTAACTTCGACTGCCCGCCGTCACAAGCACGCGCGAGAGCACGCGCGAAGAAACGTTAGGTTCAGACCCATTCTGAAGGGTCGAAATCACGTCCGAACCCACCTGTCTCATCGGTGCTGATCTCGGTTGGCTCGGAGTGAGTCTGTGGTTGGGCGTCCCTGCTCTGGGCCTTCTTAGAAATCCAGTCATCGACGGGGCCGGGCTTTCCTAAACCTGCACCATACCTGAACTTGATCTTGTGAATTAGAGCGAGTTTGGTGAGCCAGAGGTGGCGCATTGTATGCATGAACTCATTCTGGGTCAGGCCGTCAAACCAAATCGGCCTTGAGAGGTTGAATGCCTGAAGGGGGCCCGGAATACCCTCTTCCTTCTTGCCCACATGCAGAACCCAATCCAAATCTGCCTGAGTAAGGTGTATCCTGATCTCGTGGAGCCACTTCTCCCATCCTCCGGATTCGAGCTGCGAGTGACTGATCATCTCCTTCTGCTGCCCATCATCCACTCTGGTGACGGAGTAAACAAGGACGAGGTTTCGATTCTTCGGGATAACGACATTGAACACGTGGCCCTGTTTGGTGGGAGGATACCGGACATGCAAATGCAGTGATGCTTGCTGGTCGGAGACATCGCGGGCCTCGAGGTGCTCGCTCTGAAGCCACTCTCGGACAGCGGAAGCAGCATCGCGGACGTTCACGATGAGGGTAGAAGAGCCCCTCCTATTTGAGAGCCCCTAGTCCGGGGTTGATTGATCGAACGAGTTCCTCAACTCGCCTCCCTTGGTCTGAGGAAGCCAGTTTGGCGCTCCTTGAGGCGGTGGCGAAATCCGTCCACATGTCGTACCCACGGAGAAACACGAGATTCGAGATGTGGATAGCCACCATGGAAATTGCAAGGTACACAGGGGACATCGGAGTCACGCCCTCGATGAGGAAGATAGCTGCAAGGCAGATGGCAGGCCAGAAAATAAGGGGAGAGAGGCCTGCTCCAAGCATGTGATGAGTGGTCCGCGCGTCCAAGCCCTCATCAGTTCTGTCTCCCGCATACCAGGCCACGAAGGCTTGGAGTCCTGTTGATGGTATGGTGATTGGTGAGGCCAATAGCATGACAAGGACGCCGAGGACGCCAATCATCCAACGGGGCTTTGCCTTGATTCGTCCTGATTGGTCTAGTGCGCGTGCATCCAAATCATTCGAGTATAGGATTTCCGCCGCCTCCCTCGCGTCGACGACGAGTTCTGAATCGCCAACAGACGGGCGTAGCCTCTCTCTGACGAAGCGGGCTGCAAGGACCTCCTCCTTCAGAGTTCTGAGGGGGGTTCCGGAAGAATTTGCTCGCAGGTGGCCCAGCAGGTGCCACGCCCTGTAAGTCTCCCAGTCGGGCGCATCCGGAGTGAGAATGGAGAGTTCGTCGTACAGTCTGTCCCGTAAGGGGATGACTTCCTCAGCAGGAGGTTCGACCCACTCACCGTTGATCAGCCTCTTCCTGTGGTCCTCGTCGGGCAAGAGTGGGATGCGAATCGGGTCGGGGAACTCGACGTAGACATCAGTGCGGAACCAGTGATGGCACCTGAAGTGTAGACCAACGGGTTGGATCACCGGAGCTGGGAGTCCTTTCTGGTGAGCTATGCAGGCTGCGTTGAGAGTGAATCGAAGGGGGCCGGTCCTAAGTGCGTGCAATTTGGAGTCCTGATGCGATTTGCCCTCTGGCATCACTATGGCTGCGTGGCCGGAGGCGACGCAATGGGACATCGTCAGCAGACTGCGCTGGTTGATCCTCTTAGCGAAATCAGAATCACCGACACCTCTGCTCAGTTCAGCCTTCCTGATAACCGGTTGAGAGCCCATTCTGCGCGTAATCCACCCAATGACGGGCATGGTCATGAGATCGTGGCGCCCGATGGTGATGATGCGTCGTTCCTGGGTGTTGATTAGTGCCAGAGGGTCTACCAGACCATTGATGTGAGTCGAAGTCGAGACTACTCCTCCTTCGACCTCAGGAGGGGGGTCGGCCTCGATGTTTCGAAGGATGTATGACCAAGCGATGTTCAATGCACGGGATATGATGCTCCAGAACAGCGGACTGCCCGGGTGCTCCCCGCTGTGGTCCCAAGGAACCCCCTCGAGTTTTTTTGTGTTGATTCTTGTCGCACTGGCGGACAGTCCCGGGAGGATATCGGGGGCGTTCTCAGAATCCGTCACAGGGTATCCAAGAGGTTCGTGGTTGAGAACGCACCGGATGCTATTCCAGAAGGTTGCGTATCTGCTCAGCCATGCGGGCTCCTTCGTCGGGATCTAGTTCTGTGCTCTTGAACGGCCAAGCGAGGCCGCTGCCGTCCTCGAGTTTTGGTATGATGTGGAAGTGGACGTGGAACACTGACTGGAAGGCGGCCTCACCGTTGTTTTGCAGGACGTTGAAGTCCACCGCGCCGGTGACAGCGAGAATGGCTCGAGAGATGCGCGGCAGAACCCTTCCGATAGCCGCAGAGGACTCATCAGAGAGAGCGTCGAGGGTGGCGGCCTGCTCTTTGGGAACCACAAGGGTATGCCCTGGGCTGAACGGATTGATGTCGAGGAAGGCGAAGACATGCCCGTCCTCGTACACTTTGTGACAAGGTATCTTGCCTTGGATTATGAGTGTGAAGATACTGAGCTCGGAGTCGCTCATTCTAACCCTCTGAACTGACTATGATACCGGCCAGCATCAACATTCCCTCGAGATGCAATGCGGAGGCCAGTTCAGTGTTCATGACACTGGACTTGTCGGTCACCTTGATTCCAGCGCCCCTTATCTCGTCGAGAGCGGAGGAGGCGGATGCAAGTGCGCTCTCGTTTCGATTGCCGTTGATATTCTGCATGGTCGAGGAAATGCTTGCCGAAACCTGCCCAACCGAGTGGCCCGAATTATTGGATAACGAAGTGATTCTGATGGAAGCCTCGTTCGAAGCAGCGTCGACGACGGAAGAGCCACCGAAGGAAGCGTCCTTGGCCCAGTTTCCTGCGTGGGTTCCAGCGCTCTGGCCGCTCACAAGGTCGTCCAGTAGTAGATTTCCTGGGAGCATTCCAGCTCCGTGAACGCCCGTGTAGGCAGAGCGCCCAGCGGCATAGAGTCCGGTGAACCACATCTTGTCGTCGTCAAACGTGACTCTGCCATCTGCGTCGACGGGTGCGCCGCCAGTGGTGGCAGCAATGCTGGATGAGACTGGTATCACCTCCATGGAAGTGACCAAGCCAGTCCTTTCTCTCACCCGTCTGGCAGACTCAGCGAACCAAGGAACTGCGTCTGATTCCAACCTACGCAAGTCGAGTACGCAATCCTCGCCCTCCAGAACTGCTTCGGGGCCTACGTCGTCTCCGCTCTCCTTGCGCAGTCTGCCGCCCGAGCCCAACAGATCGATTGGCAATTGCATATCCGTACCCCTGACAGTGAGAGGATGCATCGGGGAGTGGGCCATGCCAGACAGACCGACACCCGCGGCGGCGGCAATAGCGGCGCCGGTACCGGCACCACAGGAAGGAGAGGACCAGAGGCCTTGGTGGCCTTCGGTCGCTAAGATTACTGCCTTGGCTTGGATGGGAGTGACGATTCCGGTCTGAAGATCAAGAACGACGATGCCGCGGACCTGCCGGTTGTCCATAGCCAGAGACAGGGGGAGGAGGTCAGAGCGACGTGCGACCCCCCTCTTGATCGTCTGCTCCTCGAGGATGCGAGTAACTTCCCTGGTGGTACCATCGCCACAACCGGTCAGACGGGGTCGGCTGTGGCCCGGTGCTTCTGAGGCGTGAGGAAGCCCGCCGTCCCTGCGGCGCAGGACCAGCCCCCATCTTTCCAACTCAGCGAGGACCGAAACGGCCTCGCCGCAGGTCCGTGCCGCTGCGACCCTGTCCGTGGAATCACCACCTGCTGAAACGGTGTCCTCCCTGTGAGCAGTAGAGTCGATCTCGTCGATGGAAGCCGCAAGCCCGGAGAGGGGGGCAGCGCCTGATGCGGCCCCGACCCCGGAAGAGTCGATCATCAAGGGTATGGTACCGGCATCAGCGGCTGCAATCGCCGCACGCAGTGCAGCCGGGCCGCTTCCGACAATCACGACGTCCCACGACTCCATGGTGACTCGGTCAGCGCCACTCGTAATCGCGCCATGAACGTGACGCTCGGGACTTCGTCCGATTCAACCTCAATCAGTCATGGATAGTGCCAGCCTTCTGACTGCGGAAGCAGCGTCAGACATCCTCTGTCCGACGCTCTCCTGCTGCGCCTTCAAAGAGAGTGTGGTCTGAACGACTATCGACGAGAGGGTCTCACCATCCTCTCCCCTGAGGGTCACTTGAACGGGGTGCGAGCCGAGTTCAGAGTCCGGCCATGCGAGACCGATCCACAGGACGGTGGCATCGTCAAGCAGTCGGCCGAGCGAATCCACCTGATCAACAACTCGAGACCGGTCGAGACGACGGGAGGGTTGTGCCTCGACCCTGATGGTCTGTAATGCGGGCTCTCCCTCTGCAACGACGACGTCGACCTTCACGTTGGTCGCTCTGCCCGTGTTGTTGTGTAGTAAAACGAACAAATCTGCTTGACCCTGAGAGCAACGAGGAGGCAGGTCGAGATCCAGCCTCCATGGCTCCTCGGTCAGGGAGTGGTCGACCCTGATCGCCGAGTCCTGCAGCCTGTCGATCAGGCGGAAGAGTCCGGGCTCCCAGGCTTTGGTGTGTACAAGCAGGGTCCTCAGTGACCTCAGGTTGAATTTGGTGGAGTCGTCTATGAGGCTGTCCATCGCTGTCACCTTGAAGACGCGCTTGGCCTCGGTCAAAAGCCGAGCATCGTCAAGCAGACTCTGCTCGTTCAGATGCAGAGCGCGCAAGAGGTGCTCGATAGCAGAAGATGGGGTCTGGTCTACCCTGACGCTTTCACTCAGAGAACCCACCCAGTCGTCCCAGGCTCCCGCCGTCTCCGGATCGAAGTGGGCAACCATGAGATCGGTCAGGGGCTTGTCCAGAGCACTGTGATGCAAAGTGGGAGCGTGGAGAGACAGAAGCGGGAAGGTGTTCGAGAGCATTGGTATCGAGTCGTCGAGTCTCATCGAATTGAGTAGGCACAGAACCCCGAGGACAACTGAAGCCCCCAAGAGCAGTGAGCCAAGCGTATCGCCGGTGTCTAGGTTCCACACCGCAGTGATGGACAGTGCCCCGAACAGAGCAGACAGGAGTCTGATCCTCTCTCTTAGGGCCCTTTCTCGAAGCGTGTTGAGGATGCGCTCGACACCGGGATAGGCATCCATTGACCTCTGTCCCCTGTCTCTGAGCTTGAGGCGGTCTCGTGCAGACATCCCAGCGAAGGCGGCCGCCAGATTGGTGGGGATCAGGAGGAGAGTCAGTATCGAGAACACTGCGATGGCGGCCTCGTAGGAAGCGAACTCCCACTTCGTCAGCAGAAGCGCCGCCGTCACTGGAGCGATGAGAGAGAGGAGGAAGCGGATTTTTGGTGTGGGGCTCATTGCTGCGAGTCGGGTCCAGAAGCGCCTACCAGTGTCTCTGGCCGCAATTGTGCGAGAGAGAGCCCGGTGTTTGCTGTCACCAAACTTGCTCGAGTTCGAATAGGGGGTCGGAAGCGAGGAATGGGGGCCTTTCATGGGGCGTCGTGAGTCGAAGCATGCTTGATGGCATCGGCTGAAACCCATCATAGGAGCCATGGTTTCGCGAGCGTCACCTTTCTTGGGGAGAGCGCTGTCGCAGAGCCGGGCGATTAGTGTAGTCTGGATATCACCTTGGCCTCCTAAGCCGAGAACACGGGTTCAAATCCTGTATCGCCCGCCATTCCCTCAACCAAACGCCAGACCATGTTCGCGGCCTGCCCGGGCGACTTTGTGGAGGAAATTCTCGAAGGGGATTCGTGCGTGCATCGAGCGGGTCAACTGCGCATCGCAGTCAGCAAGCGCGGCTAGCATTTCCTGCCTAAGGTCATCAGGTAACGAAAGTCTCCTGCCTACCAGCACATCGTGAAGCTGGGAAACGACGTCGTCAGAGTCCAGACCGTGGTCATTCATCAGGCGGTCGATCTCTGCAAGAGCGCCGGACAGCGTTCGTTTCTTGCGGCCGCCTCTGTTCTCCCACCTCCATTCAACCACTCTGCCTCTGAGAGCGAGTTCGAGTAGGTGCCTGCCCGATTGCAGAGTTGTAGCCTGTACCAACTTGTGGACGGCCGACCTATCGTGGGACAGGCCTCTGACATGCAGCATCTCCAGAGTGAATAGGGCCTTGCGCAGATTGCCTTCGGAGATGTAGGCTATGTCCTCCAGAACCCCATCGGCAGACTCCACTGCCTCGACTTCGGCCACAGACCTCATCGTCTCCAGCATCGTTTCACGGCTGGTCGATGGTATCCGTATCATCTGAGTACGGGAGCGTAGGGCGTCGATGATGCGGGAAGGAGCTCTGGCCACGAGAACGAATCTCGAGGCCGAGCCGACAGTCTCCATCATCCTACGCAGGTAGGCCTGCCGAATCGAGCCGAGGTAATCAGCGTCTTCGAGGACGATGAGCCGACTGACAGGTAAGACCCCCTCGGCCAGTTTGACCTCCCTGCCGGCCGGGGCGACATCGTCGGCTGGGCCAGCAATTATTCCCCTGTCGAAGGCGTCCAGACTGAGTCTTCCAGCCAGAGTGTCGGTCGAGCCTGCGCCTCCTGGTCTCAAGAAGGTCTCAAACTGCGCCATCGCGCCTCGCTGGCGCACTAAGTCGCGCACCTGCAGAACGTGGGTGGTCGAGCGCCAACCGGGACCTAGGACCTGTCGGGCGACGAGCCGCCAGGAGGCGGTCTTCCCGACCCCCGCTGGGCCGGTTATCAGGAGATGAGGTGGGTCTGCGGACAGGCTGGCAGAAGCGAGCGCCTGACGTGCCTTCTCTGGCATCGCCAAGTCGTCGAATCTCCGAGGTGCGTGAGTGTTGAGCCAGCCCGCCACGAGGGGTCGTCGAATTGGCGGGACTTGAAGACCGCGCTGCTCACTCGGCCTTCAGGTCCTTGTGGCGGCCTTCCTTGCGGGGCTTTACGAAGATGCGGTAACCGCACTTGTGGCATGACTTGCCAGCGACTCCCGCCTCCTTCCAACTCAAGTGACCGCAGCGCAGACACTTGTACCTGATCTCAAGCGGGTCCATCGTGGATTCGCAGTGAGTGCACTTCGGCAGCTCGGTGGAGTTCCAAGCCCTACTGTCTGTGCGGTTGCAGCTCCTGCACTTGTGGAGCACTAGTCGGTCTGCCGCCTTAGCCATCGGGCCGGCGACCTTGCGGGCCTTCTTCAACCTGTCCTATGCCTCAGCGGGCCCTGCGGGCCCGTTCGCATATACCAACGAAGTTCTCGAATATCCGCGCGCCGTACTCGGAATCGTTGACCTCGGGATGGAACTGCAGACCGAAGCGGTCGCCCGAGGCGTTCTCCATACCTTGGACCCTGCACGAGTGGCTATGGGCAGTGATGGTGAACCCAGGGGGCGCTTCTGTGACCTCGTCGTTGTGGCTCTCCCACACCGTCTGCTCCTCCGGCGTGCCCTCGAACAGCCGCCCGCCGCCATCCACCAAGGAGATGGAGGCAGCGCCGAACTCGGGCTTTGGCGCCTCGGCGGTCTGGCCCCCGTAGAATCCCGCCATGAACTGGTGTCCGGCGCAGATCCCGAGAATCGGGACATCGAGCCCCATGAAGGCACCGCAGTTACCCAGCTCGCTCGACAAGCCCACTCGGGCGGCACCCCCCGAGAGGACCAGCCCGTCGATCTCACGGAGCCCGTCGAGCGGGGTGTCGTTAGGATGGATCTTGGTGTCTACTCCGAGATATCGTAACACCCGCCACTCGCGGTGGGTCCACTGGCCGCCGTTGTCGATGACGTCAGGGGCTGCTCACCCATGTCGAACCCCAGTGGGGGCGGGTGATGAACAATACCCTATCAAAGATTGAAAAAGAAGACCGTTGTCGAAGGGGCCCTGCCCTGATGGTGTAGTGGCCTATCATGCAGCCCTGTCGAGGCTGCGACCCGGGTTCAAATCCCGGTCGGGGCGCCACTCACTCGCCATGCAGCAAGGACCTCAGTATCTCGAGGGATTTCTCAAGCCCGATCCTGTTTGTCAGGATTTTTCGGCCACCTCTCCAATGCTCTAAGACCGGCTGTCCGTCCCTGATCCCGTCGTCGTCGATGTCGCCATCGTAAGTGAACTGAACGAACTCGGCCTCGTCGAGTCCGAGGTCGACCACCCAGAACTTCTTGGCCTCCCCCAAACTCTCTATCAGGCCGTCTATGTCCTTCGAGGATATAGCTTTGTTAGCGCCGTCGATGTTGTAGCGCAGAGCGTCGCCACTGGTGTCCGACTCAATGGCTTCGAGGTACACATCCACGGCGTCGGAGTCCTGGTGCTGGTAGCACAGGCCCGTCTGCCTCATCACCATCCGCGTGCACTTCTTGCCGTTGTCCTTGGTGTGCAGGCAGTATGTCACCTTGGCCAGATCTGGGTGTCCCTTAGAAGAAGGGCCTGTTTGCCCATCGGAGAACTTGCCTGTGCTGGACCTGCTCAGAGCGGCCCCGCCGGCTGCGAAGGGGGCAAGACACAACCCACAGATATCCAAGCCACAGCCTCCCCCGCCACCACTCGGGAGGTCCTCGAGGATGCCGCTATCGAGCAACATAATCAATATCCAGAAAGCGACAATCCCCCCTATTATGTGAAGGAAAGAAATGGGCTCCCCCTTGGCCACCGGTCGCTCGGTCTCGGCGACCCTCTTCTCACGGGCGGCCTTTCGCTCCTCTTTGTCGGCTGCCACGAACTTCTCCCTGACCGACAACCGCTCGGCGGAGGCCTTCTTGCGCTTCTCCTTGCGCTCGGCGGAGGCCTTCTTGCGCTTCTCCTTGCGCTCGGGACTTTCGGGAGGGACCAAGGCAAGCGCCAATAGGCCCGCGAAGGCAACCCCAGTGAAGGGTATGAGTTTCCGGTGGTTGTACTCGGGCATGATCAGCCGCGAGAAATCGTGGTCGTCGGGATCGTAGAAGACCTCGATGCTAGACCCGATCGGTGGATGAAGGTTGAATTGGGTGGACCTGTTATCTGACCATGTTTGACTCCACCGGAACGCTGCCTTCGATCCGGTGTACTCGACATCGTCAACTGAATAGAGGTACCAGTTCAGAATCCCTGGCGTGGCAAACACGGTACCCTCCGTGGTCTCCCAGTCATTCAACTCGTAGTCCCTGACGACGTCCTGAATCCCTGGCATGGCAATCACGATGTATAGGACGAAGAGAGCCGCTCCGCTAGTGAGTCGCCACCGTATGTGTGTGAGTTCTTCCGGCGTCAGATAGCCATCTCCCGAATGCAAGGAGCCACAGGGGTAAGATGAGGGTTGTCCCGGCCTAAACCTGGGAAAGCCACGCTTCGAAGGAGCACAGGCGCAGGGTGCTGCTGTAATCGCGCTTGATTCGCAATGCGGGCTCGGGCGTGCCCTCCAGACGGGTGGGGAGTGCGGAGCGGATGGCAGCGTTGGCAGCGTCGATCTCAGATTCCGCAACCACCACCCTGCCCCTGACCATAGAGGGGGAGGACTCGTCGAGCAACGGAACGAGCAGAGGCAGGAGCTCTATGGCGCGATGGGGGAGGTTGACTAAGACGAGGTCCCATTCACCTGCGATGTCCGCGTCTCCGGCTAGATCGATGGCATCAGCAACGCCCACCAGCCTGTCCTCATGGATGCGTGTGAGGGGGGAGGGTTCACTCGGGTAGTTCCTGCGATCCCAGCGACGCAGGTTGTCGAGCAGCATCTCCACGGCATCCGGGTTGAGATCGGCAGCCAGGGCATCCCCGACCAAACCGGGCTCGCTCAGTAGAGTTGCGAGGGCTGGGCCGACCCCGCAGAAGGGGTCGCAGACCCGAATCGGTCTGCCTAGCAAGGAGCGCAGCTCCTTGGCGAGAGCCAGAGTCTCTAGCCTCTCGGATTGGAGTTTTGTGGAGAAGTAGGCCCTGCTCGGGTCGCAGAGTATGCTCTTTCCGGACTCCATGACGTGCACTCTGGTGTCGCTGAGTTCCGTCGGGATGTCATGGAGGAGGATCTCCTCTCCTCTCCTAGCACCGATTGGGGATAGTTCGCGGATCCTGAACTCACCTACGACACCGTCATCAGACAGCACCAGCCTGATGTGAGGATGTGCCTGGAGTTTTGCCTGCGCGATCTCAGAAACGTACCCGGCAACCTCGTCGTCTATTCTGACAATCATCATGTCTCCGAAGAATTCGTGGGACGAGGGCCATGCTTCCCTGTGCATCTCGACCGCTTCCTCTCCGATCAACGCAGAGAGGTGGGCCCACCAGTCGCTGTTGTCTCTCTCGTTGGGTTTGCCATCGTGGCTGATGACATCGAACTTCGCAAGGGGTTCCAGCATTTCGAGCGGCGCCCGGGGGTCTAGCGGAATCAGCCTAGCAGTCCCGTCTTCGGAGGCGAACACCCTCATCCCCTCGGCCAGCCATCCCTGACTGCGAATATGGTCGAGGGCGCCCTCGACCTGGCGATTGGGGACTGACAGGTGGCGCATCACGTTCATGACGGGCAGCGGGGCAGCCCGCTTCACCATGACGGACGATGGACTCGCCCCCGGCCTCTGGCTGATTGGCATCGGGCCTGGAGACCTCGACCACATGACCGAACGCGCCCGCGGTGTGGCTAGAGGCTGCTCCAAAAGGTATCTCGAGGGTTACACCGCGGTTCTGCCTCCAAAAGAAGAGGGGCGCCTCGAATCTGTAGTGGGGCCTTGGGAAAAAATCATGCGAGATGAGGTCGAAGGAGCTGAGGAGCTGCTAGCATCTGCCCGTGGGGAGTCTGTTGCGCTGCTTGTGGTCGGCGACCCTATGCAAGCCACTACACACATCGATCTGGAAGACAGGTGTGTCGAGCAAGGCATCGGTTTTCATGTGATTCCCGGTTTGTCTGCGACTGCTCTTGCGGTCTCTCTGTCAGGCATGCAGTCGTATCGCTTCGGCAGGCAGGTCACACTGCCCTTCGCCACCAGCGACTACCTGCCGACATCCCCTCTCAAGATGCTGTGCAACAACTTCGAGAATGGCCTGCACTCACTCGTCCTCTTGGATCTCGACCCCACGCCCCATGAGCCCAGCCGAAGCGGTTGGGCTGCTGGAGAAGATGGCGGAAAGGCTAGTGGACGAGGAAGACGGACGACGCGGCCGTCTAGAGTTCCCTGTAAAGCAGTGGAACGGAATTCTCCTCAGCGACCTTGGTACAGAAGAGGAACGCGTGTTGTCCGGGCATCTAGGCGACTTGTCCGGGCAGAAAGGAGGGATGGTCCACGCGTTCATTCTCCCGGCTGAGTTCAGCGGGATGGAGAAAGATGCCTTCGAGCGGCGCAGAACCACCTGAGAAAGGTGCGACGCACTCAAAGATGGGGCATGGTTCGCGTGTGTGAGGGATACCATGGCGAAACCACCTGCAGAAGTCAGTTTCCCAGGTGACAAGAGTCGTCGCAAGAAGATACGGATGCGCGGGATAAAGCAGGCTTCCAAGGAGATTCAGCAGCGATTGGCGGGGAATCTCAAGGGGCTCCTAGACGATCCTGAGGTGTTCATGCCTGAAATCAGCGGGGAGTTAGATCGTTCGCTCTTCTCGAAAGACAAGATGGTTAAGACTCTGAAAGAGCTCACTACTGTGGCTTCCAAGTGCAACGATCCTCGTTGGCTGCGCAAGCGCATGGCGAAAAGAAGCGGTGACCCTGTCTGTAACGCACTGGCAGGCAGCCTACTGGCCGCTTCAGAAGAGGAACACACCACCGTAGCGGTGTTCAAGAATCCACTCTACGGCGTAGCCAGTTACATTCGCAGAGGCAACGGAAAGCAGAGTCACTTGGCAGGGATCCAGAACTACACACACCCCAAAATGCGTCTTTTGGTATGGGACGACCACGCCAAATCGGGTCAGTGGTTCTTCTCATGGGACGGTGGTTTCGTCTTCTCCGGCTCCGAGCCGAATCCGCCGGACGAGTGGGTTGACTGGAGCTTGGACAATGCATCCATAGATCTCTCTGGTGATGATGTCCGATGGAGCAGTGGGCTCGAGGAGGCTACTGTCGGCGACGGGATGCTGACCGAGGCCGGGTGGCTGCGTCTGGAATTTCTCAATGGAACCGTGGTCGGCCTTTCGCAGGCCGCTTTGGCAAAGAGTGAGCAGCAGTTCGCCCAGAGTGTAGCGATGGGGATGATGCCGCCACGCCTGAGCGATGTGGCGAAAGCAGAGTGGATGTGGAGGCCTGGGGGGTGGCCAGAGGAACGCGATCTTCCCCTGGAGAGTGAGGAGAATCTCAGCGAGGTCATCTCTGCTTGGATGCGGATGTCCTTCGACGACGCTGCTTTGGTACGTGCTTGCAGAAGCAGTATACTGAACTCGATAGGGGATGGTTACGTCGTCGGCACGCACTGGTTCGCAGAAGAAGCGCGTGATGGCTTCCTGGAGCATATGGTCGGGAACTCAGAAGAAAAGGGGGCGGTGGCTTGTGTGTTGGATTCCTTGAACACGGGAATCCACGTCAGGACTGATGGCCTAGTGTTGGAGTTGGAGGAGGATGTGGTGCGCCTCGAGGATTCGTCCTGTCATCACAACCTAGTCGCATTGTGGCCGGACCACGGACTGACTGTCTTGGATGAGATGTACGGAATCTCGGGTGAGGAAGCGGAGTCGATCCACACCAAGCAACAACAGCGGAAGCAGGGCTTCGGAGCCTTCCTGCGCGAGCTCGGTGAAAGCCTCTCTACAGCTAAGCGTCTGGAGAGACTGCCATGGGACAGCGAGGCTTTGCCGTCTCCTCTCAACTTCGCTGATGAGATGGTTCGACATGCCGTCGAGAACGGCGTTGCCGCGACTGTTTCCAAGGCTCGCAAGGGCAAGGGCCTCGAGATGGCGATGGGGTGGGCTTGGCTCAATGTCCATGAGAGGACTGAGTCGGACGCCTGGCGATTCGATGAAGCCAGTCGAGACAAGGGCGGCGATTGGGTACCGGCTCTGAGAGCACTATGGGACGCTGCTGAAGACCTGCTTCTAAAGGACAATCTCGATGCGGTTCAGGACTACGAGGCTGCGATGAAGTGGCTCGCAGAGACCAGCGGCGCGGGTCCGATGCCCTGATCAGGCTCTGGACTCAAGGAATGTGTTGGCCGCAGCAAGCGCCTGATCCATGTCAGCCCACAGGTCCTCGACGTCCTCTATCCCGACGCTCATCCTAACGAACCCCGGGACTACTCCTGCCTCCCTGCGCACCTCTTCGGGCACAAACATGTGGCTGGTGTTGAACGGGCACTCGACGAGGCTCTGGGTCCCACCAAGGCTGGTGGCCTCGAATACGAGTTCGAGCGCCCTCATGTAACGCAAAGCGGCATCGTCGCCCCCCTTGACGACATAAGACAGCATCCCGGTTCCCTTCGGCATAATCCTCTGTGCCACCTCGTAGTCGACGTAACTGGGAAGAGAAGTGTGGTTGACGCTCTCGATCATAGGATGCGCCTCCAGTCTTCTCGCGAGCTCGGCGGAATTGGCTGAGTGAATGGGCATCCTAGCGTGGAGTGTACTCATCCCCCTCTCGAGCAGATAACACATATGCGGGTCTGCGGCGCCCCCCAGATGCACCTTCTTGGAGAATACCTCAGCCACTAGATCCTTGCGTCCGACAACGATACCTGCAATCAGGTCGGAGTGGCCGCCGAGGTACTTGGTGCCCGAGTGGATAACCAGATCGAAGCCCATGGAGATGGGATTGCAACCCCACGGCGTCGCGAAGGTGTTGTCCACTATTGCGATGAGGCCGTGCTTCTTGGCAATCGCAGCCATGGCCTCGAGGTCGCACACCTTGAGGACGGGGTTGGTCAGCGTCTCCACATAGAGCACCTTGGTGTTCTCCTGAATGGCTGCCTCGTAAGACGAAGGGTCCCTCATATCAGCCATCGTGACCTCGATGCCGAATCTAGGGAGGTCCTCAGTCATGAATCCGTATGTGCCGCCGTAGCAGTCGGCGCTCGCAACCATGTGGTCGTCCTTTGAGAGCAGGGTCAGTAGCGTCGTGCTGACGGCAGACATCCCGCTCGCGAAAGTCTCCCCGTCCTCCGCCCCCTCAAGGGCAGCGACCTTCTCAGACACGGCCTCGGAGTTCAGGCTGGAAAGGCGGCTGTACAGCGCGGTGTGCTGGGCCCCGTCGGCCCAGCCCTGGTAGCGCTCGTCGGTGAGTTGGTAAGTCGAGGTCAGGAAGATCGGAGTAGAGGCTGCTCCCTCGATGTTCTGTGTGCCTGACCAGATCGCTCGCGTAGCAAATCGCTTGTCGGAGTACTCGTCGCTCATGATGCTCCGAATCGTGGTTGTGTCATCAACTATACGCCGGTAATATCAGAAAAATGTCGAATAAAAACTGTAATTATGGAAAATTATCGACTAAATGACGGAATATTTTATTTTATACCGTCACTCCCGAAAATCGTGCCAACATCTGAATTGGACGTCAAAGATGCTAGAATAGTGGCGATGCTGAAGGAAGACTCGAGAGCCAGCACCCAAGCGATAGCCGATGCATTGGGAATGCCCAGAGTCACCGTTCACGACAGGATAAGGAGGTTGCAGGAGAGGGGGGTTGTGCGGCGCTTCACTGTAGAGTTAGGGAAAGAGGAGTTAGGCTGGAGGCTGCACGCTTTCATCTTGGCAAACTGGGCAGGTGAGAGGGGGCAGACCGACAGACGAGATGTGGCTCAGGAAATCTGCAGCATGCCGTTCGTCGTGGGCTGCCACATAGTGACCGGGCAGTGGGACTTCATCATCGAAGTCCTAGCAAGGAACATGGAGGACCTCGGTGACTCGATCCTTGATGGCCTATCAGCAGTTCCTGGAGTCGGACACACCCAGACTCTGGTTTCGTTCTACAGTTTCGATGGAGAGGCAAGGGCTCTGAGCTAGACCAGCCCGATGGCAGCGAGCACCGAACCCAGATCGGCGTCAACCACTGTCGACTCAGCAAGCGAATTCTCGACAGCGACGCCGGGGTCTTTCAGACCGTGCCCGGTGACGGTGACCACGACAGTGCTGCCGTTTGGAATATCACCTCTGGAATGGGACTTGACAATGCCGGCTATCCCTGCTGCAGAGGCTGGCTCGACGAAAATTCCAGCCGTCCTAGCCAGCATCCTCTGAGCATCGAGAATCTCCTCATCGCTGACCATGTCTATTGCGCCTGAGGATTCGGTAGCTGCGTTGACCGCGTGCTCCCAGCTCGCTGGATTGCCGATGCGAATTGCGGTTGCCACCGTCTCGGGCCTCTCAACGGGGGCTCCGAGTACGATCGGTGCTGCTCCCTCGGCCTGCCAACCCATCATCCGGGGTAATTTGGAGCTATTGCCACCCTCACGGTACTCCTTGTAACCCATCCAGTAGGCCGTGATATTGCCGGCGTTGCCGACAGGTAGGAAATGCATGTCTGGAGCTTCGCCTAGAGCGTCACAGACTTCGAAGGAAGCCGTCTTCTGACCTTGGATACGATATGGGTTGATGCTGTTGACCACCTCGACGTCCTCCCTCTTGCCGAGTTCTCTGACGATTTCTAGAGCGTCGTCGAAATTGCCTCTAATCTCAAGGGTCTGAGCGCCGTGAATCAGTGCCTGGGCCATCTTGCCGTAGGCTATCTTTCCCTCAGGGATCAACACAAGGCATCGCATGCCGGCGCGCGCGGCGTATGCTGCTGCCGAAGCGCTGGTGTTTCCGGTGCTCGCGCACGCCACTATGCGTGCACCTCGCTCGACCGCCTTGGAAACGGCCAGTGTCATGCCCCTGTCCTTGAACGAGGCCGTGGGATTCAATCCCTCATACTTCACGAAGAGACGGAAATCGCCGCCGAGCTTGCTGACGATTCCCGGTGCCTCAATCAAAGGAGTCCCGCCCTCATTCAGAGAGATCACTGGTGTGTCTTCAGAGACTGGCAGGAATCGGCGATAGCGGCGTATCACGCCATGCTCTCCCATGCTCCAGCCTGACGGGGTTCAGCCATGAACCTCACCCGGCTGCCCGAGTCGTCCCGCGATGTTGAGGCAGATTGCAACGACGGGGCCGATGAGGACGGCGAAGAGGATGGTGCCAACCCAGAAAGTGCCTCCTAGGAGCCAACCCAGAGCCAATACGCTCACCTCTATGGCAGCCCTGACTCTGCCGATTGGAAACCCGGACACCTTCTGCAACCCGGTCATCCAACCGTCCCTCGGACCCGGCCCCAGATTTGCTGTGAGGTACAGGCCACTGCCGATTCCGATTAGCAAGACACCTGCAAGCACCTGGAAGAGCGCGATTTCGAAACTATCTGGGGTAGGCAGACGGGGTACCATGACCTCGATCGCGGCGGCGATGAAGATGACGTTGAGTATGGTGCCTATTCCTGGCTTCTCCTTCAGGGGAATCCATAGAAACAGGACGGCTACGCTGACGAGGAAAGTCGCTTGGCCGACAGACCTATCGATATTCTTCGCGATTCCTTCAGCCAGAACCGTCCACGGGGTGTTGCCGATCCCGGCGGCGATTAGGATGGCGTCTCCTGTGCCGAAAATCCAGAGTCCGATAAGTAGGATGGCGAGGGTTTGCGCGCGTGGCCTCGTGGTCATGGGGTCGTCCGCGCTCCACCATGTGAGCGGGACTTCCTTTGCTGGCCTGAGGAGGGGAAGGAGGCGCATGGCCCACGATGAGGCCTCAGCCTTGAACCCAATAGGAATAACCGGATGTGCTACTAGCCTCCCACGCCGCTATCTGCGGTGTGTCGTATGGATGATCGGTGAGAATAGCCTCGATGAGCGCCTCCTTGTTCTCGGCACTGGTCTTAATCTCTAAGCGCCACTCTTCGGAGCTCTGAGTGGCCCCCTCCCAAGAGTATACGGAGGTGATAAGGTCTCTCTGAACACAAGCGGCGAGGCCGTTTTCGACCAACGCCGCGGACCAAGCGCCGACAATCGCCTCAATCCAGTCCCCTGGAAGGGTGGTCTGGACAATCCAAATGACCTGATTCATGGCACTGCGAAGGGGTTGAGACGAATCAACTCGATGGCATAGTTTGAATGTATGAGGTCCCTGAGCCTAGGTACGGTGAGGTCATGCAGGAGTGGACTGTGCCAATCGATACGGGTGAAATCCCAGAAAGCGGCACTCACTTCGACGTAATCGTTGTCGGGGGAGGGCCGGCAGGTGCAGCGGCTGCCTCATACAACGCGTTGAACGGTTGCAAGGTCCTGCTCATCGAGAAAGAGGTATGGCCACGAGACAAGGCATGTGGTGATGCGGTCGGCGGTAAATCGCTCTCTCACGTAGAAGAGTTGGGTGTGAAGAAGATGGTTGAGGCGACCCCTCATTTCCGTGTCGATTCAATCGTCTTCGGTAGCGCCAACGGATCTGAGGTCCGAGTCATGCTGCCGGAGGAGGCTTTCGAGAAGATGCAATCCGGCTACGCTCTGCCGAGGGTGCAATTCGACTACATGATGTTCAAGCGAGCTAATGAGTTAGTGCTGGAGGGCGGTGGCTCGGTGATTCAGGGATTCGCGGTAACAGAGGTCCTGCATGAAGGGGAAGAAGAGGAGGCGAGGATTGTCGGGGTGACTGGAAAGTTCGGCGGGAAGCGCTCGGAGGGTCCTGATTACTCGTTCAACGCGCCTCTGACGGTCGGGGCGGCTGGCTACAACTGCCCCGTAGCCACCATGGTGAGCGAGGGGATACACGGTGAGCCTTTCATGGATAATGAGCACTTCTGCGGCGCCTACCGTGAGTATTGGGAGAACGTCGAGGGATTCTCCGGATCGAGTGGCCCGATCGAGATACACTTCATCGAAGGCGTGATTCCCGGATACTTCTGGCTCTTCCCGGTGAGCGAGGGTGTGGTCAATGTTGGGATCGGGATGGTCATAGCCGAGCAACGAAAGCAGAAGGGGATACGAAAGTCATTCAAGAAGATGCAGAAGTTCGTGACCGAGGAGCATCCCCGATTCAAGAAACGTTTCGCAAACGCCACCCTTGTTGCAGGCTCGGGGAAGGGTTCGCTGTTGCCCTTCGGTTCGCCGCGCAAGAACCCCTCCTCCTTCCAGCCGCGACGCGTTGCCATGGCCGGTGCGATGTGCATTGGTGACGCAGCGAGCCTCGTGGACCCATTCAGCGGAGAGGGGATAGGGAACGCATTGGTGAGCGCGAAGATGACGTCGAAGTTCTTTGACCGGCAGACGCACTCAGACGGCTTCCCAGAAGAGTCCGCAGTCGAGTACATGACAGAACTTTGGGGTTCCCTGGGTGGAGAATTGACCAACTCTTACAAACTGCAGAAGTTAGTCAAGAAGAAGCGTCTGATGAACTGGTTCGTCAAAAGGGCCGCTAAGAAGGAAGCGATTAGGGAGATGATGAGTGAGATGATCGCCAGCAAAGAAGAGCAAACGGTGCTCTGGAGCCCTTGGTTCCTCGTCAAAACCCTGCTCCTGCCATGAGGTGATTGGATGGCCGAACTGGATGCTTCGCTCGATGGAATCAGGATGGTGTTCCTCGACCTCGATGGGACGCTCTACCTCGGCAACCAGCTGGTCGAAGGAGCCTTGGATTTCCTCTCAAGACTGGAGGAGTCGGGCATCCGGAGGTTCTTCCTCTCCAACAACTCGAGTCGTTCTGTCGCCCAGTACGTCGAGAAGCTACAGGGAATGGGAGTCCCAGCGACATCGGATGATGTTCTGCTCTCCACACACGACTTGCTCTCGTGGCTCAGCGTGAACGGCGTTTCGCAGACCTATCTGGTCGGGACAACCGGAATGCGGCAGATGCTTGAGGACGCGGGTGTCTCAACCGATTCTACGGATCCGCAGTACGTCGTACTGGGTTACGATACCGAAATCACCTACGAGAAGCTCAGCACGGCTTCCGTTCATCTCCACAAAGGTGTCCCGATGGTCGCAAGCCACCCGGACACGGTCTGTCCTTCACCTGATGGCGGTCTGCCAGACACGGGGGCTTACATGGAGCTCTTCGAAGCGGCCACGGGGATCCGCCCGGAGCATGTGTGCGGAAAGCCAAACGCAGGGATGATCCTGCACAAGGTCGAGTCCCTAGAACTGCGCCCGGAGCAGTGCGCGATGATCGGTGATCGGCTCTACACGGACATGGAGATGGCAGACAGGGCCGGGGTCCACGGCGTACTGGTGCTCAGTGGGGAGGCCACAATGGAGGAACTCGAGGCTGCTCCGCAGGCCCCTTCCTTGGTGGTCGGCTCCGTTGACGAGCTGGCTCGATAGAGGGAGAAACCCTCAATCACGGCAGCCCCTGCCGAACTCGTGAGTGAAGGACTGGTCACAGTAACTGGAGCGAGTGGTTTCATCGGCAGCCACATCGTCGCCAACCTGCTAGCCCGCGGGAGGACAGTAAGAGCGACAGTGCGGGATTCCTCTGACCCAATTAGAGTCGACCATCTGAAGGCGCTTGCGATGGCCGACGGCGGGAGCCTCGAGATAGTCGAAATGGACCTGTTCGATGCGGCTTCGGTGAACGCCGCCATCGCCGGGTGCACCGATCTGATACACACCGCAGCCGCAGTGAGGATCAGTGCCAAGGACCCGCAGAGGCAGATTGTCGACCCGAGCGTGATAGGAACACAGAATGTGGTTGCGGCAATCGATGCCGCGGGAACGGTCGAGAGGTTCGTGCACACTTCGTCCACCGCCGCCATCAGACCTATGAGGTGGAGAGACGGGGAGACGCTGACCACCGAGACCTGGGCTGATGATGCTACGCTCGATGGCAACCCGTACGGACTGGCGAAGGTCGAGGGGGAGCGTGTGGTTAGGAATTGGCACGCTGCATCAGACCCGCAGACCCGTCCGCGCATGGTGACGATACATCCCAGCGTGGTGTTCGGGCCACCGATGAGCAAGATCCACCTGCGCGGTTCACTCGCTTTCGTGATGGCGCTCGTCCGACGAGAGTTCCCGGTGGTGCTACCAATGCAGGTCAACATAGTCGATGTGAGGGACGTCGCCGAGGCCCATGTCAGGGCATTGACTCAGGGTGAGGACGCCGGTCGCTATCTCACAGTTAGTGGGGACATGCAATTCAAGGACATCTCGCTCGCACTCAGGAAGGCCCACCCTGAACTCAAGACACCCACATTCACCCTACCGTACCCGGCGGCACTGGTGGTCTCAATCTTCCACAAGAGGCTGAGTCTTGCCTGGGCTCGCCAGCACCTCCGGCGGCGGTTATACTGGGATGCGACTCCGGCGGAGAGAGATCTAGGGATGACTTGGAGAGCCCCCCAAGAGGCTCTTCTGGACTCTATGCCAGTAATTCTAGAGAACGACTGGGTATAGGATTGGTTTTGAACGGGGCTACTAACCGAGTGTCGTGACCAGAGTAGCTCACCTGCTCGTGTTGCTGATGCTGAGTTCTACAATCAGCGGTTGCCTGTGGTGGGGGGAGGACGAGGTCGTCGAAGAGGAAACAGGTCCGTTCGATTTCGATCAAGAGGTGCCAATCACCACGTGGTACCACTACCCCGGGACGGTGTCGGAGCCCTGGGCTGTCGATGCCACCGATAGTGCTGCGGTGTCTGCGGCAAACATCACAGCAAACCTGAGTGAGAACAGTACCCCCTACTTCGCCAACGCGACCTACTACGGAACCGGGTTCGACACATTCGAGCCGACCATTGGAGTCACTTCTTCGGGAGCCATCTTCTTCACCAGCTGGAACGGTCTAGGTGACGGCACTCACATCATCCGCTCACGTGATCAGGGGCAGACATGGGAGGATGTCGGACCGTTCGGGACCGTGGACGAGGACTCGGGGCAGACCCCTAACTCCAACGACCCCTACATCTACGTGGACAAGTTCACTGACAGGCTGGTCAAGTTCGACATGCACGCACTCGCTGCTATGTTCGTTGAGTACTCCGACAACGACGGGGACTCATGGAGCGTCCCGTACCCCGTCGAGGGGTACTACGTGACCCAAGACCATCAGAGCATCGCCTCGATGCCTCATTCGAACGCGATTTCTGGGGAGGTCGTCTATGTCTATTGCATCAACACGGGCTCCCCCGCTGCCGGGGCCCAGTGCTCGCGCTCGCTCAACGGCGGGCTGTCGTGGGATGTGCAGAGGATCGGCTACCCGAGCAGCAGCTTCCCGCAGTGCTCCGGACTGCACGGCCATGTCGCTGGGGGAATCGACGGGGCCGTCTATCGAGGCAACCCGTCATGCGAGGGTCCGGCGGTGTACCGCTCGCTGGACGGTGGCTATTCATGGACTGAACACACAATCACGACCGAGATCGGGATGCAACAGGGCTGGCACTCTCATGAGGTCGCAACCGCCGTGGACGATGCCGGGAACCTCCATGCTACTTGGATCGGCACCGACATGATGCCATGGTACGCCAACTCAAGGGACCAAGGAGACACTTGGAGCGAGCCGATGATGGTCGCGGCCCCTGGGGTCAACGAAACCGGTTTTCCCACAGTGTTCGCCGGTGCGGAGGGGCGTGTGGTAGTAGGTTACATAGGTGAGGTTAACGATGTCGAGAGCAATGCCTCGAACAGTGGTTGGTCGGGTTACATGGCGATTATGACTGACGCCTTCGCCGAGCGTCCTCTGATTACCAGTGTGGCCGTGAACCATCCGGATGACCCCTTGGACATCACCTCAGACTGTGGTAACGTCCGCTGCGGCGGCTTCGGCGACTTCATAGACGTCGAAATCGATGATGAGGGAAGGCCTTGGATTGCTCTTTCTCACAACACAGGCGGCTTCGAGGAGGCTGTGATAGGTACCCTGACAGAGGGGCCTGCCCTGTATGGGGAGTTGGCGTACCTGCCTGTGTTACCAGTCGGGGGCAATTCAACCCTCAAGATGGGATGACTGGTCGCCGTTCATCTGATGTATGCGTGCCATGACCGCGCATCGTGCGAACCGTAGCTTGGCTTCTCGTCCTCCTGATGCTATCAGCGCCTCTAGGAGGCTGCTTCGGAGAGGAGGAAGTCGAGGAGATAAAAGAGAATGTGTTCGATCTGCTCTGTCCCGATGGGATAGCAAACAACACCTGGTACCACTACACGAACGCGACTGACGCAACGAAGGTATCCGATGTGTTCAACGGTACTTCGGTGTTGGTGGGGAACAACGCGCCTGCTTGCGCCTCCGGCACTTACTACGGCATCGGGATGACTACTTTCGAGCCCACGGTGGGAGTCACTTCAGCGGACAACCTCTACATGACCAGTTGGGGTAATGGAGACTCTGGTGCGACAGCCATAGTACGTTGCTCCGGCATGATCGGGATGGCCAATGTAAGCGATTATGTCTGCGAGGACGTCTACAGCGTCTTCCTACCCGTGGCGAACAGCAACGACCCTTACCTCTACGTCGATCCGTGGACGGATCGTGTGATGAAATTCGACATGCACGCTCTTCTCGGAATGACTGTGGAGTGGTCGGATAACGAAGGCGAGAGTTGGGTTGGCCCTTCGGTTGCGACAGGATGGTCGGTGCAGGACCATCAGACCATCGCATCCTCGCCCTATTCGGCACTCCTGCACCCCACCACCTGGGTGTTCTGCGTCAACGGCAACTACCCCTACCCGGTCTGCGCCGCCAGCAACGACGGGGGGTTGTCTTGGGGACCTGAGCTTCCGGGTGCGCCAAACGGCTGCAACAGCGGAGGGCTCACCGGGCACATGATGGGGTCGGAGAACGGCAACTTCTACCGCGGCAACAGAGGATGCAACGGGGGCGAGGGCTACTCCATCTACCGCAGCACCAACGGGGGCATCACCTGGACAGAGCACCCGCTGCCCACTGAGACGACTGGGACGGCAGAGACCTGGAACTTCGAGGAGGCGCAGGTCTACCCTGATTCCGACGATAACGTACACGCGATGTGGATGGGGTCAGACAACATGCCGTACTACTCCTACTCTACGGACGAAGCAGAGACGTGGAGCGAGCCGATGATGGTCGCCCCACCGATCGGCCTCAACGGAACTGGGTTCCCGGTGCTGACTGCAGGGGGTCCCGGTCAGGTCGCATTGGGCTATCTGGGGGACTCCGGGGGGGATACGTGGAACGGTTACCTCACGGTCATCACAGACGTGTTCAGTCCGATGCCCCTGATGACGACGGTACAGGTCAACGGATGGGGGGACCCGCTCGACACCACTGCTGATTGCGGCTTCAACCGGTGTGGCGGATTCGGGGACTTCAATGACATCGTAATCGACCAGTACGGCAGGCCCTGGTTCGGCCTCGCTCACAATGTAGGTGGGGAGATCGGTATCTTCGGGACCATGACCGTCGGACCGTCACTGCGCGGCAACGGCACACTGACCGAGCTACCGCCCGGTGGGCCGGGCACCCTCTAGAACACCTCTGGATAGAGGTTGTACGCCTGATAGGAGAAGCTCACGGCGAAGCCGAGCATGGCTAGCCCGCAGATGACCATCGCGATGCGGTACTTGCGTGGAGACAGCCAGGTGCCACCACCTACGAACAGCCATGCGATCGATGCCTTCACCAGTATGATGGTGATCAGGAAGCAGATGGCGTAGAGAATAGGTGCCAGCGGTTCCTGCTCCGCTGCCGAGGCCATCAGAGGGCCACCGATTAGGAACCAGAACATGTACACATTAGGATTCAGGAGATTAGTCAGCACACCGCGCTTGAAAGACCCAGTTGCGTCGTCATCCGTCTTCCCGGGGTCAGGCGACTCCAGAGAGAAGCACTCCAAGCCCATCTTGGTCAGAAACAACGCCCCGAGAAGCGAGATTGAGAACAGGACAGGGGGCTGTGTGGCCATCCAATCTGCTAGGAACAGACTTGCGATTATCATCGGGCCGTCAGTGAAGATGGGGGCAGCGGCTGTCCACATACCGGCCTTCAGTCCCTTAGAAAGGGACTCTCTGATTACCATAGTCAGTAGCGGGCCTGGCTTGATGCCCTCGATCGCCGCAAGGCTGGCGATCAGATCCGTCTCCATGTCCTAACGCCTCAAGTTGATGGCCAACTTCGCTAGGAGTTTCAGTATCTCCAGATACAGCCAGACGAGGGTGACCATCAGACCGAAGGCCGCTCTCCACTCCAGTTGTTTGGGGGCACCTCTCTCCACTCCCTTCTCGATGAAGTCAAAGTCCGCGACCAAGCAGAGTGCCCCTATCCCTACGACAAACAGGGAAAATAGGATGCCATACGGCCCGGCACCGTGGATATACGGAACATGGTACCAACCAGAGACTGAGCCTATGATTGAAATTACATAGATGAGCACGATAGCAACCAACGCTGAAGTGACTGCTATCTGCGTGTTGCGATCCCAAGCGATGAGCCCCGCTCTGTAGATGGCTATCATGGCACCGAGTATGAGGAAGGTCAGGAGTGCAGCTAGGATGCCAATTCCTGGCATCTCCAAACCGACCTCGAAAACCCATGTAATTCCCCCCAGGGCGAGGCCTTCCAAAGCAGCGTATGTGCAAATCAACATCGGATTCAAAGAGCCAGAAAAAATCACTATCATAGCTACGACAAAACCTCCCAATGCTCCAATTAAAATCAGAGATGATGCCTCTGGCATTGAAAAGGCCGTCATTATGGCGGTGGTTGCGGTAATCAAGAGGAGGATACCTGTCTTCTCGGCAACTCCCTCGATGGACATCAGGTTGGATTCCTCATCCCACCAATTGGCCTCCTTGTAGGAGCTCTTGTCGAAGGTGGCGTCGGACAGCGCGGGGTTGCCTGAGCGATACATT
>JYMV01034244.1_pt1 | contig 31865 bp, 32 predicted proteins | sample 338911 | NCBI WGS metagenome assembly JYMV01 (sample SAMN03354496, study PRJNA234377) | hydrothermal vent metagenome | biome: Deep sea; feature: Hydrothermal plumes at the Eastern Lau Spreading Center, Western Pacific Ocean; material: Seawater | place: Tonga | collected 2009 | depth 2000 m m
GGGCACGCCGAACGAGATACTGAGCCCGACCCGCGATCCACCAGCCGACCAGTAGAATAACGAGCGCACCGACCGCATCCAGTGCATAGCTGGCCAACTGGTCAAGCAACGCTTGAATCTGATCCTGATTCATAACCGCTATTCTACGACCAGTCACACTGTGACGGTATGCCCGTTTTTATCCGGATAGCCTGCGCTTAATCCAACTGACTCATCGTTTAACAGAAAAAGCCGACCGGGAGGGACTACAACGGACAGGATTCAAGCTGTTTACGATATCGATCAGCACGTGTAGCGACCTGTTCTGCGACCTTTAACAGCCATTTCTTTTTACGATAGGATTTATTCTGGTAACCGTCATGACCTTCATGGTAGGCAAGGTAGGAAGATCTGGCATCTGACGTGCTTATTCTCAGCGCTGTGTATGACTGCTGGTTATACCAACCGATGAAATCAGCCGCGTCCGCAAAGTCGGTTCGATCAGCGTCAGCGCTGCCAGCATCGCGCTGGTAACGAGCCCAGGTAGAGTCAATTGCCTGGGCATATCCAAATGCCGTACTCGGCCGCTTCCAGGGGATGATCCACAATAATTTCCGCCGTGGAGGTCGGGCGTCCGACCTGAAAGAAGATTCCTGGTAGACGAACGATACTGTTATCTCCGGCGGTACTCCCCAGCGTTCGGCAGTTCGTCTAACAGCCACCTTCCACTGTGGACGATCCGAAAAAATCTGACAGATATCGTCAATAGATCTGAGCGGAGCCTCTATACACCCAGACAGAACCAACACGGCCAACAAAACAACCCCGATGACTGGCCTGTACACGAATCCGGTCAACAATCGCAGAGGATGCACTGAATCTGAACCCGATACTAAGATGAAATGACTATTCTGATCGCGGTGGGGTTGCCCCCGTTACATGGATTGTTTACCTGGGGGCAATTGGAAATCACAGCAAGCGCGTTCATCTTGGCCTCAAGTTCTACATAGTCGCCTGCCACAGAATTACCCGGGACAAAAACCGTCTGCTCGAGAGTGCGATCTGTGTCGACCGGAACATTACAGAAAAAGTTTATGTTCGGTACGATATCACGTCGATCCATTCCGTAGGGAGCCAGGGCGGCGAGAAAATTTTCCCGGCAACCGGTACAGTTTTCTACCCCATACAAAAGCTGGTTGCTGTGTTGACTGCAGCAACCACCAATCGTGTCGTGTCCACCTACAGTATCGTCGGTGATCGTAAATATCGGCCTCGCCTCGTCAGAATAGAGCGTGTGCCCTGCACTGAGCTTAAGGGTCAGTGCAGCCTTGAGTGTATTGGGGGCATGGTAGCGCTCTGCGTGTTGATCCGCGTTGTAGCACAGAAAATCAACACCCTGGCCACCTTCCAGATCGATGATTCTGAGTCGATGTCCCTGCGGAACAGGTTCACTCCAGTGTCCAGCCGGTGGTACAACATATTCTTTTCGCATTTGATTCTCCCGTTCTGTGTTTTTTTGTACTCCACAAACGCAATCTTAAATCGACTTTGATCCCAGGTTAACAATATCACCATACAGTTACACAATCGGCTTGATCACCTGGCCCGTCACGCCAGATTCGCCGATCAGCTAGAATCGCGGGCGAGTTTTAGTGGCCACTCTGGTCGAACCACATTCAAGGATAGCCCGGATGGGGAATCACGTCGTGCCTTCTGCGTGTCGCTGGGATCTTGCTGACAGCCGATGAGCGGCTTGAATTCAAAACAGCCAGGGTCATCGGCGCGTCGAATCAGATGACTCCCCGACTAAATATTCAACGAAACGGCCGGGCCTGGCTGCTGCTCGGGTTTATGGGCATTCTCTGGGGTTTGTCTTTTTCCCTGGCCAAGATGGCGACCGAAGGTGGTGCCCATCCGATCGGCATCAATTACTGGGTTTGTCTCATCGGTGCCGCTGTCCTGATTAGCGGCAGCTTTATATTGAGGCGCCCACTGCCTCTTCGACGGGATGTCCTGATTGTCTGTACTGTCTGCGGCGTACTGGGTTCTGTTATCCCGGGTACCGCATACTTTTATGCCGCGTCGCGACTCTCTCCCGGCGTTTTATCCATCACAATCGCCACCGTCCCGCTGATGACGTTTCTGGCGGCAGCTGTTCTGGGTGTTGAGCGTGTTTCGACAACGCGGCTGTTGGGTGTGTTCCTGGGGGTCCTGTCCATCGCCCTCCTGATTGGACCGAGTACAAGCCTGCCGGATCGGTCAGCCGTACCGTGGGTTCTGCTGGCGGTGAGCTCAGCGCTGTGCTACACCGCTGAAAACCTGTTTGTGGCAATACGTATGCCGGCAGACGTCAACATATACACCATCGTGGGCGGAATGTTTCTAGCAGCCACGATCATCATGACACCGCTGGTCGTAATAACGGGTACTTTTGAACCGCTGCCCTGGCCCTGGGGACGATCCGAGTGGGCGATTCTCGGCATGGCGGCAATCACTGTATCGGCCTACGGTTTGTTTCTCTATCTGATCCGCTATGCCGGACCCGTATTCGCAAGCCAAACAGCTTATGTGGTGACACTCTCAGGCGTGATATGGGGCATTATGATCTTTGACGACGAACATTCACTGTGGGTGTGGTTGTCTCTGGGCGTGATGATGCTCGCACTGGGGCTGGTCACACCGAGAAAAGACAAGTCGCAACTTGCAGCACCTCCGGAACACGTGAACATCCCGTAATCCTGAATACATCTCTCGGCGCGGTGGTGTACTGACACCCCTAGGCTCCAGGTGAGTGCGTCTCGACAATGTCCGGTAAGGTGACCTCGAGCAGCTCCAGGTCTTGCGTGGACTCGACCAGCGTGTAACTGAAGTTGCTGGGCAGCACCATCGAATCGCCCCTGTTGAATTGCTCGATACCCCGGCCCGTGAGTTCCAGTGTGACAGACCCCTTGAGCACAAAGAAAAAAACGAATTCCGCAACGTGACTGCACGGTCCGGCGGTTGGTTTAAGCTGAGGACGGACAACGCGAACGCCGGCCAGACCTGAAGTGGCGGCCCCGATGCCGCTGTCTCGACACTCGAAACCGTCAATTCGCCATTTTGCCCAGCTGGCGGTTTCGGCCTGGTGCCGAACAAAACGCTGACCCATAAATAGCCGTTTACGGTTGACAACAGCTGTTGGCAGATCCATCTCATGATCGGCGATGGTTTCGTGCTCTGCTGGACATCCTATTTCGACAACCTCCATATTGTCTGAACACTCAAGTACGCGATGACGGATCTGTGGTGGTTGCAGTACACAGTCACCGGCACTAAGGATGAATTCACCACCTTGATCCTCATACACCAGCTTTGCCCAGCCCCGACAGCAGAAAATCAATTGAAATCGAATTCTGTGGTAGTGGACATAATCAGGGACCGGGCCAGCGTCGGGAATATGGATATGTGAGGCGATAAAGCGGCCACCTTGTCTATCCGGAATCAGGTCTCGGTAGCGCATTCCCGCTCGACCCACACCCCAGGCGGTACTGGAATCTAGCCGACTGACCACAAGTGACTGGACTACCGGTGGCAACTGTAGAACATTTTCAGCCGCTTCGAGTTCAATCTCAGTGCCGTTGGGTGCCTGCAAGCGCAAATTGCCTTGGGCAAGAGCCGTTGGTGCGCTGCAGTAAAGCCGCAGCGTTGCTGGCTTACTCGTCGCGTGACGATCGAGGCGCAACCGAATTCCGTATCCTGACAATACCGCTACCGTCGGCGCATCGGCGGGAAATATGCGATCAATCTGAAACTGTAGGGTCTCTACAAAAAAGGCCAGAGTCTCGTCTAGATCGGAGCACGCAAGCACCACCTCGGCGGTCTGTATGTTGTTGCTGTCTTTCACCGTTGAACTCAGATTAAGGCTGCACTACAGTTTCACCAGCCCTGTTGCCTGGCAAAAACCAAGAATCCTATAACGAACACCACCAGTACACTGTACGCGACCGCACCGATCAGAAAACGGACGATACGTCTACGCCGACGGCGTGTCTCAACCCGTACAAACGGTCTCTTCTCAAAAGGCGCCACCAGCGGCACATAAGACTCCGCCGTATCCGCATGACCTCTAGAGCGTGAATCGAACCGCGAGTAAACACCATCATCGTATTCATAACACCCATCGAACTGTTCGAGGACATAGGCTGCCGCATCCATGCTCAGACCAGGACAGGCAACCCCAAGTGCCTGCTGGAACTTTTTCCGGTAGACAGACCAGTTCGGATGCATGTTTGCGTAAAGCACAGGCGGAAACTTTTTCAGCTCGGTCTGCAGGTAGGACATACCCAAATCAACGTGATCATCAAACCGACGAGTATCTCTTTTCGACCACCAGGCGACGACTACGATTCCGCTTGCAACCAGGTACCAATACTCAAGTGCTGTGCGACCAATTTCGAGCCACATCGACATGACCTGCTGCCCCGTCTGCGTTGCCTTGAGTTAGCCCATGAGCTGGTTCAAATCAATCTACTTCGGGCAGCAGAAATTGACGTCAATCGCGGTAATCACGCTCCTCCCGATCGAGAACCGCTACCAGTCCGGTGAAGTGGCTGTAAGCAGGGCCATAATAAGTTTCAAGCGCTCGAGCCAGACTTTCTGCCACTTCATCAGACATCAGTCTCAGTGGCTCGCTCAAAATAGTACAGCCGGTTAAATGTCTGGGCGACGGAATCGCCAATGACCAGGATGCCATGGTTGCTCATGATCATCACCTGACAGGGATTATCAGAAAGCATTTTTGCACATCGTTCTCCCTCATCCGCCAGTGCCAATCCGCCGTAGTCTTCGTCAATGACCACACGATTGAAAAAGGTCGCCGAATTCTGATCAATCGCGGGCAAGCGACTGTCGGCAAGACTTGCCAGCACAGTTGAATAAATCGGGTGCGTATGCATGAGACATTTGATTCAAGGACAAAGACGGTGGATAGAACCGTGTAGACCCCAGGCCGTTGGGTCAGGCGCATCCGGTCTTTCCATGACACCTTCGTCATGAACATTCAACAGCAACAGGTCGCTGGCTCGAATCTGGGAAAAGTGACGCTGGTTCGGATTCAGCAAGAAGTCGGTGCCAGACTCATTGACAGCCAGAGAAAAATGACTTGCCACACCCTCATGCAAATTGAGTCTGGCGGTCCAGCGGAAAGATGCCGCCAGCATGGCGCGCTCGTCCAAGTAAGCGCTAACGTTTGCTTGCTGAGAAATAGATACAGTTGCCATTGTTGGCCGCCCTATGTACTCAATGATACTCCGCGGCATTGTGGCACAGGTCAAAAAAAGGTGCTATTCATACACAATCCCTCAGGGCCAGACATTAGTGGTCTAACGAATCCATCCCGCAGACTTCCGTGTATCATTGCCGCATTGGAACGATCTGGCAGGAGTAGACGAGCGTGAACCTTGAAACAGTGAATTACCAGCACGATGGTAGCGTCGCCATCATCAAACTCAACCGTCCCCAGGCCGGCAATGCCCTGTCTGCTCAACTGGCAAGTGACCTGCTTGCAGCAGCCAGCGGCGCAGCCAAGGATGACAACGTACGGGCTGTGGTGTTTTCTGCAGAGGGAGATTATTTTTGCTTCGGGGGCGACCTTAAAGAGTTCAAAGCATTTGGAGGACAACCCGATAAACTCAAACCCATCGCCGACCAATTGCACCGGGCCATGTCGATTTTCCTGACAATGCCGAAACCCGTGATCGTCGCGGTCAATGGTATGGCTGCGGGCGCAGGCGTGCCGATGTCTCTGGTTGGAGACATCATCATTGTCGATGAAACAGCGCGATTTCGACTGGCCTATACGGCTGCCGGCTTGAGCCCTGATGGTGGGTCGACGTGGCTGTTACCGCGACTGATCGGTTTTCGCCGTACACAGGAACTGATATTTGAGAACCGCGAATTATCTGCACAGGAGGCCGTGGAGTGGGGACTCGCCACGCGTACCGCTAACCAGGGCACTGCTCTGGACACTGCAATCAAACAGGCTCAGTCGATGGCCAGCGGACCGACCATGGCGTTTGCTTCCGCAAAAAAGATGCTCGAGACAACCTTCGCTAACGATTTTGTCGCACAGACAGACATCGAAACACAGGAGATCTCAGCAAACATGGCCGGTCATGACGGGAAAGAAGGTATCGATGCTTTCATCAACAAACGCAAGCCCAATTTCAAGGGAGTACGCTGAGCAACACCTGGGCTGAATGCTGATGGGGAAAGACGAGCACAAGATCGACCCCCGACTTGCCCGAAATTATGCCGATCTGGCTACGGACGATCAGCGAGTCGTCTACCGGCAGTGGGCAGATTCATACGATGAGGAACTGATCGAAGAATTCGGCTACATCGCACCTCAGGAGGCGGTCAACGCCTTCGTCCGCAGGGTCCCTGACCGCAAAGCGCCTGTTCTGGATATGGGTTGTGGTACCGGACTGGCAGGGAAACTGCTCGACCAGGCGGGCTATGAACACATCGACGGTATTGACCTGTCACCGGAGATGCTCGAAAAAGCGGCCGCACTAAACGTTTACCGTCACCTTTGGGAAGGTGATCTCACCGCTGTCATTGATGTACAGCCGATATACCAGGCAGTGATCTGCGTGGGCGTTTTCTCTCACAAACCAGATCAACCGTTTCTGATACCCAAATTGTTGGATTGGCTTCTGCCTGGCGGTCTTGTAATCGCCACAGTTAATGGTAAAGGGTGGCGGGATATCGGCTGGGTCGAGTTATTAGAAGAAAGTCAGCGTCAACACGACTTCAATCTTGAGTCCGTTGACGATATTGGTTATCTCGTAAAACAGGGCATAGATGGAAAACTGCTGACGATCAGACCCTGATCCTACCAATGGCGTCTCGCCGGCGGATCTAAGGCGTCAGACCTTCACGCGGCGTAACCTGTTATTCAGGCAAAGTCACAAATCATCTTCCACAGTTCATCGACATGGCGCTGCTCGGTTCGTGTCTGGCCGATCGAGACACGCACAAAAGTCTGATCATTGATGCGCGAAGTCGTGATCATCGCCTTGCCAGAAACATTGATCGCGTCAGCAATGCCTTGAGTAGCTGTGTCACCGTCAACATGGCTGAAACTGACCAGTGCGAAATCTGTTGGTGCAACCAGCCTGAAACGATCATCATCCTCTAACCACTGTGTCAGTTCTTTTGCCATACGGATATGCTCGCGAATGTGATGACGGAGTCCTTCTGTGCCATAGCTGCGCAGTACCCACCACAGTTTGAGTGCTCGAAACCGGCGTCCCAGGGGCACGTGCCAGTCACGATAGTCGACAACCTGCCCGGAATCAGATGCTTCATTTCGAAGATAGGGCGGCAGGATACTCAACGTATCCAGTAAGGGCCTGCGATCTGCGACCCAGAACACGTTGCAGTCGAAATTCGTAAACAGCCACTTATGGGGGTTGAAGGTGTAACTGTCTACGTTCTTGAGTGTGCCCTGGTGGAAACGGTGTTCTGAACAGATCATGGCATTACCTGCCCAGGCTGCGTCCACGTGGTGCCACATTCCGTAACGCCTGGCCAGCTCTCCAATCGCATCTATGGGATCGACCGCGCCCGTGCCCGTTGTTCCCAGGGTAGACACTACACAAACAGGCGTTAAGCCCGAGGTAACATCTTTTTCTATCACCTGCGCCAGTGCGGTTGGGTTGAGGGCAAAATTCTTGTCGACATCAACCAGCCTGACATGTTTATACCCGGCCACCCGGGCACCCTTTTGGATTGATGAATGGGCTTGAGTTGAGGCGTAAACCACCAGTCGGTCGACGGGCACATCCTGGCGCTCTCGGGCTACCACCAGTGCGGTATGTGTCGAATCCGAAGCGGACATTTGGATCACGCCACCCATGAGATCAACCAGCCAGTCCAGCACAGCAGACTCGATTTCTGTGGCCGCTGGGCTGGTCGACCAAAGCATTCCCTGAACAGCCAGGCCCGCTGCAGCCAGTTCACCAAGGACTGCTGGCGGAGAAGAGTTCGCGGGGAAATAAGCAAACCAGTTCGGCGACTGCCAGTGTGTCACGCCCGGCATCACGACTTTGTCCAGATCTTCCAGCAGTGCTTTGAAGGCTTCGGGCTGTTCCGGTGCTGTACCCGGCAGCTTTTTTCGAATGGCGCCCGGTTCGACTGTTGACATCACTGGGTACTGCTCGACGTTCTCCATGTAGCGGGCGATCCAATCAATCAGCGCATGACCATTGGCTCGAAACTCTTCTGCTGACATGTGATAGCTGGTCATGAAATCTCTCCCGGATCTGGTTGCAAGCAATAAAAAATAGCTTCGTCGATTGTTCGGACAGAAGACTTAAACAACAAAAACGGTTTGTAGATACGGCTACACCGAATTGATGTCTCCATAATAAATTGTGTCTATAGAGGGTTGTTGGGATTGTGAGCGCCGATTATGAGGTGAGATCCCTAGGATATGCCAGGCCTGTCGTTGGATATATCTCCGGGTGACCCTGAAATGTATTCGCCAGTCTCGCCCTGTGTCCCGTCGTTTATGGCTTGCTATTCCGGCCGCGGTTGTTGATCTTCTCCGAGAAACCCCAGCACTCTTTTCTTCGCCTTACTCGGGGCAGACACGCTACTATATTGTTCTCGATTCGCTGGCCCTGACTGCCAGCAGGCGGAAAACACCAACATGCAGACCAACCAACGTAGAGTCACCTATTCCTGGGCCATGTACGACTGGGCCAATTCGGCCTTTGCGACCACAGTCATGGCCGGATTCTTCCCTTTGTTTTTCAAACAATACTGGAGTCAGGGTGTTGAGGTGACTCACAGCACCTATTACCTGGGTGTCAGCAACTCTGTAGCCAGTCTGATCATCGTGATCCTCGCTCCCATACTGGGGGCAATGGCTGATACCGGCGGCTTACGTAAACGCATGCTGGCGTCTTTTGCCTGTCTGGGGGTCCTCGCAACAGGATCTTTGTACCTGGTGGAGGCGGGTATGTGGCCGTTTGCCATTCTGCTCTACGTGATCGCAGTGGTTGGTTTTTCGGGCGCGAATATCTTTTACGATGCTATGCTGGTGATCGTCTCTCCCCGAGATGCCCGTCATCGAGTCTCGGCTCTGGGATTTGCGCTCGGTTACCTTGGGGGTGGGTTGTTGTTCCTAGTGAATGTTCTGATGACGCTCAAACCGGCCTTGTTCGGTTTAGCCGATGCCGCAGAAGGTGTGCGCTGGTCTTTTGTCACCGTTGCAGTCTGGTGGGCAGTGTTTTCCGTCCCGCTTTTTGTCGGGGTTGAAGAACCAGTACCCCCGTCAGGTCGACGCGGTGTTGATCTGGCCGGTACGTTCGATGCGCTGAAGCAGACCGCTTCAAATCTACGTCAGTATCGGGTTGCCTGGCTGTTTTTGCTGGCCTACTGGCTGTATATCGACGGCGTTGACACCATCGTGCGCATGGCAGTCGATTACGGACTCTCCATCGGCTTGCCGTCGGAAAGTCTGATTATCGCCTTGCTCATGGTCCAATTTATCGGCTTTCCGGCGGCCCTGGTGTTTGGCCGACTGGGTGAACGCTACGGCCCCCGACGCGGAATCTGGATTGCAATCTGGGTCTATGTTGGTGTTACGGTCTATGCGTATTACATGGATTCAGCTGTAGAAATGTACATTCTTGCGGGAGTCATCGGTCTTGTTCAAGGCGGCATCCAGGCGCTGAGTCGGTCAATGTTCAGCGAACTCATCCCCGCGGAAAAAAATGCGGAATTCTTTGGTTTTTATAACGTTGTCGGCAAAGCTGCCGCCGTATTTGGACCGTTTCTGATGGGCTGGGTGACCCTTGTCAGTGGTAATTCGCGAACCGGCATGCTTTCAATCCTGGTGCTTTTCTTTGCTGGGATGATCGTCTTTCGCAAAGTCGGCAAAGCAGGGCTCGATCAAGACGGCTGATGCCACTGCCCTCGGGTCAACAGAACACTTTTCAGCTTTGCCGGATAGTCGGTCATCAGGCCATCAATGCCAAGATCGAGTAGTCGGTGCATCTCGTCGACATTATTGACGGTCCACACGTGCACCGGTATGCCCCGGGCATGCATCGTCTGCACAAAACGATGGTCCACAACCAGGATTCTGTTCCACCACACGGGCACCTGGGCACAGGCCGCACCGCCGCCCCGCCAGGGCAGACCCAGACTGGCAAAACGCGCATAGGTCGTTTCAGCACGCGCCATCGAGGTGCACACACGCGGCAGAGATTCCCGTACCCAGCGCAGGCGCCTGCCGTAGAAGGAACCTATACACACCCGATGCCCGGCATCCATGTGACGAATGACGTCGATGAGCGACCCAACCGCGGCGTCTGATTTGGGGTCGATATTGAATCGGGTGTCGGGGAATGCCTCTAGGAGAGTTTCCAGCCGTGGGATTTGCTCTGTTTCTCCGATCCGCGCTTGCCTGATCGTCGCGTAATCCGTCTGTGCGATAAGGCCCTGCCGATCAGTCACCCGATCGAGCCGATCGTCATGAAACGCCAGGAGCACACCGTCCTTGCTGCAGTGGACATCCGTTTCCAGGTAGCAGAAACCCTGTTGGACGGCACCTTCGAATGCGCTCAGGGTGTTTTCAGGTCCGGCCTGGTGATCTCCCCGGTGGGCAAAAGCCAGAATACCCTCATGTTCCAGAAATGCGTGTTCAGACACTGTGGTGTTTTGGCATCATGACCGTTTATGACGCAGCTTTGACGCCACGAAATCTCTGTGCGGGATGTGGAGCAATCGCTGAATCTTACGCATCAAATGGACTTCATGATCGTCGAGACGCCGGTCAGCGTAGACCACCTGCCACATTCGATCGACCAGTAGGGTTCGCTCTTCGAGCGTCCAGTTGCGATTGATCAACCGAGTAAACCCATGCAGGTCGGTAGCATCTTTCACCTGGGACTGGGCCAGCGCAAGAAGTTCGTCGGCCTCAGTTTTTGTGAGTTCGAACTGTTCACTGACTAACTTCTGGATCAGCGTCTGTTCCTCTTGACCCAGGTCGTAATCCGCCATCGCGGTTTCATACATAAGGGCGGCCGCAGCGAGGCGCAGTTCGTGCTCAGTATCCTCGACGGCTTCGTTGCCCTCAATATGTTCTGAGAAAAACTGCCGGATTGCGTCAATCATGAGTGGATTTTGTCAAAACGTAGTCATGCACGCTTCGATCATTTCTGATCGGCTTTGCTGGATAGCCGGGCTGCCATCAGACAAAGTATTTCCCACATCATCTGTGCCCCATTCAAAGCAGTGGTGTTCGCCGAATCGAATGGCGGTGAAACTTCAACCAGGTCACCTCCGACAATGTCGATACCCGTCAGCCCCCGCAGCATCTGCTGAGCTTCGAAGCTGGTGAACCCACCGACTTCTGGCGTACCAGTACCAGGGGCGTAAACCGGGTCCATACCGTCGACATCGAAACTCACATAAACCGGACCATCGGAGACCACCTCCAAAGCTTTCTCGATAACCGCTTCAATACCCATGGCGTAGAGCTCTTCGATATGAATAACCGTCATGCCTGAGTCGTAGCTGAATCCCCATAGTGGCTCGGCTGGTCCACGTATGCCAATCTGAATTGTTCGCTGTGGATCCAGGGCACCGTCTTCTACCGCGACTCTGAAAGGCCCACCGTGGTGATGCTTGTGACCAAACAGCTCCGGTCCGGTGTCGCAGTGCGCGTCGAAATGAATCATCCCTACGGGCTCGCCCAGTTGCCTGGAAATCGCTTTAAGTATGGGCAGACTGATACAGTGATCGCCACCGGCCGACAGCGGCATAATTCTGCTCTGGACTACCTTACTGTAGAAAGCCTCAATGTCTTCAATGGCTCGGTCAAGTACATAAACCCCTTCGATCGGCACATCACCCAGGTCAGCAACCTGGGCCGCATCATAAGGTTTGACCCCGGTCTGATGATTGATTCTGCCCATCAGTGTTGACTGTTCACGCAGTGCCCTTGGACCGTGGCGAGCACCAGGGCGATTTGTGACGCCTCCGTCGAAAGGCACTCCAATAAGACCGATATCCGTACCCGCCCATTCGGATTCCAGCTCACGTAGAGGCTGACGCATGAAAGTAGCGACGCCGGTGTATCTCGGGCGGTACACTTCTCCCCACGCCGCCAAGCGTTCCTCTGGAACACCACTCATCTGTTCGGGTTTATCGCTCAATCTGCCATTCTCCAACTCACCAACAACACGTTGACCCTGACCATACAAAAAAAGACCCTCGGTGAAAAGTATTACGGCATTGCAACTGACAGGCTCATCTACCATAACCCAGTCAACACCGGTGTTGTTCAAGGTCGTTGTCACCGGTAGCGAATGTACCGGAAAAACGACGCTGGCGCAGGCACTGGCAGAGCGTTTTGAAACGGCTTTCTCCACCGAGGGTGCCCGGGACTACCTGAATAAAGTGCAACGACCACTGTCTTTTGCAGATGTAGAGCCGATCGCACATCACCAGATGTCACTTGAAGGACAAGCATTAGAACGAGCCGGAAATCTGGCTATCCTGGACACCGATCTGGTGTCGACGGTGATCTACAGCCGCCATTATTACGGCAGATGTAAGACCTGGATCACTGAAATGGCGGAATCACGGATGGCAGACCTTTACCTGGTGTGTGATATTGACGTACCTTGGACTGAAGATGGACCGCAACGCGATCAAGGTGAACCGGAACAGCGCCTGCAACTGCATCAGACCTTTATCAGCGAACTCGACCGTATTCAGGCTCGATATGAGATCCTGTCGGGTGGAGCAGATACACGACTTGAGCGTGCCACAACGATAATAGAGGCTCATTTATGATTCACACCTATGCAACGCTATCCCGTCCTAGATCAATCACTCCGCTCGGATTACTGTGGCGAATTGCTTGTGGGTATGGTCTGAACAGGTGGCAATTCGACGGTTTGATCATTAATAAACTGAAGACGGTTAGCGTTGTGGTCACCACGCTGGTTTTATTAAACAATGTCGCCATTGCAGGGTGCCCGAAAAACCTGGATTTCACTAAACGATTTCTGGCCAGCGAGCACAGTGTGCATCTATGCCAGGCCTACGCAGGCAAAGTGTTGTTGGTGGTCAACACTGCCAGTTTTTGCGGCTTTACCAAACAATATCGCGGTCTTGAAGCTTTGTATCAACAGTATCGCGAAGCTGGTCTGGTCGTGCTCGGTTTTCCCTCAAATGATTTCTTCCAGGAACCTCGATCTGAAGACAAAGTGAGGGAATTCTGTTCACTCACTTACAATGTGAAGTTCCCGATGTTTGAAAAAACCCGCGTCGCGAAGCGCCATGCCGATCCGTTCTACCGGGCACTGGCGAATCAGTCAGGAGACTACCCGAGGTGGAACTTTCACAAATACCTGCTCGACCGACAGGGTAATGTCGTCGCCAGCTATGGCAGTTCTGTACGACCTGATGACAAATTACTGATCTCAACGATCGAATCGCACCTGTAGCCACTCTTCTCTACAACGCCCCGGAACACCTCGCCCAAAACCATCATTAAAGGAGACTGTTTATGGGTCGTGCGGTATTCACCGACCTTGATGGCACTTTGCTCGGATCGGACCAAAAACTCAGTCCGGCCAACCATGAAGCGCTGGAGGCACTCGGCCAGCACGGCATCCTACGCGTGGTAGTCACGGGCCGATCTCTTTTTTCCTGCCGGCGTGTTCTCGACAGGTCATTTCCAATTGATCTCCTGGTCACCTCATCGGGAGCTGGAATATTTTCATTCCCAAGATTTGAATTACTGTTTGACCAGGCGCTCACTGAAACTGAAGTCAGTGAGTCCATCGAGGTGCTAAACGCACTGAAACTCGACTTCATGGTGCACGATCCGGTGCCTGACAACCACCGCTTTCGCTGGTACCAGTACACGACCCACAACCCGGATTTCGCCCACCGCCTGACCTTGTACCAAGGCCATCACCGACCCATCGAAGCACTCGACAAATTTAGCAGGGCCTCAACCCAACTGGTGGCCATCAGTCTGCCCGAAGATAACGGCTGCGCTCTGGCGGATCTCAAGCAGAAACTCTCCTGGCTGACTGTTGTCCGAACCACCTCTCCGCTGGACCACCAGTCGACTTGGTACGAGATCTTTCCACGCAACGTCTCAAAATCTTCGGCGGCGGCGTGGGTCTGCAGTGAATTTAACCTGGATTCAAACAAAGTCTTTGCTGTCGGCAATGACTACAACGATCTCGATCTGTTGCGCTGGTGTACCCGGTCTCGTGTCGTGGCCAATGCACCAACTGAACTCACTTCCGAGTTCGAGGTCGTTGCAAGCCATGATGATGATGGCTTTGCCCAGGCCGTTGTCGAGTGGTTGAACAGTTTATAGATTGCTTTTTGTATCGGTCATTAACAGGGGCGCCCTACCGTAGTAAGATGACCAAATTATGGACAACTGTAGGATCCGGGAGATTCAGATGAAACGAGTGCTCAAGTCTACGGTTCTTTTTTTTCATCTTGACGGGTATATCCTGGCAAGCAGGCGCATTCAATGAGACCGATCTACAAAAACTGAAGTCATCGTTGAAATGTTTTAAATGTGACCTCACAGCTGCAGACCTAGAAGGTGCTGTATTGCCCGGGGCGGACCTAACCGGGGCCGACCTGACCGAGGCCAATCTTTTCCGCACCAACCTGGCAGGGGCGACCTTGAGAAGTGCAGTCCTCACCAAATCCATACCGATGCTTACCAATCTGACTGGCGCCGATCTTTCAGGGGTAAATCTGATAGAAGCCTATATGGAGGACGCCAATCTACAAGATGCGAATCTGACAGGAGCAGACCTGACCAAAGCCTATCTGGAAGCCACAGATCTGACCGGTGCGAACCTAACGCAGGCCAATTTTACAGGCGCTTTTCTGGAAGGCGTCAACCTGGAAAACGCAGATCTGACAGATGCTGTCTTGACCGATACAAAACTGGACCGGGTCAAAAACCTAAACACAGCGATCCTGCGTAGAACCACAATGCCCGATGCAACAGTCAATAACTCAGGCTGTTGACGAGCCGAACCCCGTCTAATCCGCCCACGAGGCACCGAGAGTATCTACCAGAGTAACTGCCCTTCAACGAACGCCCGCGCTTCTTGGGTCTTTGCGTGAGTCAAGAAATCCTCGCTCGCAGTCTGTTCTAGCAGCTGTCCCTGGTGTAGGAACAACACTTCATCGGCCAGTCTTCGGACCTGGCCAAGATCATGTGTAACCATGATGATTTTGCTACCGGCATTGCTGATCTGCTCGATTACATCTTCAATGGCAGCCGTTGCAGCAGGATCCAGATGCGCAGCCGGTTCATCCAGGAACAGCACTCGGGGGCGCAAGGCCCATGCTCTCGCCAGTACCAGGCGCTGCTGCTCACCACCGGACAGTACCGTGGCTTCAAGTGCATCGTCTGCGCGTTGCCGGACATCCTTTTTTGCGACACCCCGAACCGATAGGGCATATTCCACATTGGCACGTGCACTTCGACGGAACAGCACAGGTTTCTGAAACACCATAGCCTGGCGCTGTCTCTGCTGGCGGGAAGAACCCGACGCCCACCGCACCGTTCCGGTTGTGGGCGACAGCAACCCATGGCAAAGCCGCAGCAATATACTCTTGCCAGCGCCGTTAGGCCCCACGATAAATGTTCGACCGCGGGCGCCCAACGAAAAACTGACGTCTTTGATCAACCATTGCTCCCGGACACTGAATCCCAGCCCGTCGACAACAAGCGGCAATATGTGGACCGGGTCCTGGTTCATACTGTGATGATCTTCTGGGTCTGCCATCTGTCGGTTTACCCCTGCTGTCTATCAATCAGCCATTGCACTGTAGAGGTTAGTCCGTTTATAGCAATGACAATGCACAACAATACGATACCAAGACCCAGAGCCAGTGCCAGATTGCCTTTACTGGTTTCTAGCGCAATGGTCGTTGTCATCACCCGCGTCACATGATTGATGTTACCGCCGACAATAATGACCGCACCCACTTCGGCACTGGCTCGGCCGAACCCGGCCAAAACTGCCGTCAGCAGACTGTAACGCGCATCGACCAACAAAGTGGACATCGCGCGGAATGGGGTGACTCCCAGAGACTGTAACTGCTCGCGGTATTCACGATATAGATCTTCGATAGTCTGGCGCGTCAATGCAGCGATGATCGGCGTGATCAATACCGCCTGGGCGATAGTCATTGCGGTCGGGGTGTAGAGCAACCCGTATTCCCCCAAGGGCCCGGCTCGTGACAGCACGAGATAAACTGCAAGCCCGATGACAACGGGTGGCAGACCCATCATCGCGTTGAGAACAACGACAACACCGGACCTTCCGGGAAAACTTCCTATCGCAATTGCAGCACCCAGGGGCAGTCCAATCACGCTAGCGATGAACACTGCCACCAAACTAACCCGCAGCGACAACACGACGATCTCAACCAGATCGGGATCCAGCGAAATGATCAGATCAAGCGCGACGAATAATGAGGTTCCAAAATCGGTCATAGATCAACCGTTTCGCCGCCTGGAACACTGGGTACGATCATTCACTGACGATCGTCTTAGCCGATCGATGCCCACTAACGCTGCCAACTGTCGACAATAGTCAGACGGACGACGGCTGAACGTTTCTTGATTCGCCGATCTGGGTACCCACGCCGCGGTTGGTGACCGTCTCAAGCAGAGTCGCATGCGGGACGCGACCATCACTGATCGTGGCCGTACGTACACCGCCGGCGACAGCCTCAAGAGCACACTGAACCTTGGGCAACATGCCGCCACTGATCACACCTTGCTCGATCAGATCCTGGGCCTCAGTCTCGCTCAGCAGTTCAAGCAACTGGTCATCTGAATTCAGCACACCCGGCGTATTGGTCAACAGAATGAGTTTTTCGGCCTTGAGCGTCACCGCCAACGAGCCGGCAACCGTGTCGGCATTGATGTTGTACGCCTTCCCATCAGTACCGGCGCCTATAGGTGCAATTACTGGGATAAAATTCGCCTGATCGAGAGTATCGACAACTTCTGGATTGATATGTTCAATCTCACCCACCTGGCCAAGATCGATCACTTCACCTTTGTCACCAGATTGGCCTTGCCGAAGTAACAGCTTTCGAGCCTGGATCATTCCGCCGTCCTTGCCCGACAAACCGACTGCTCGTCCACCCTGGGCATTGATCAGTGCCACGATACTTTTGTTGACGAGCCCGCCCAATACCATTTCCACCACGTCAATGGTTTCCTGGTCAGTAACACGGAGTCCGTCCACGAACTCGCTCTTTTTGCCAATCCGTTCGAGCAAAGTTCCGATCTGCGGGCCTCCTCCGTGAACCACCACTGGATTCATCCCGACCAGTTTCATCAGAACGACATCTCGGGCAAAGCCGCGCTTCAGTTCCTCGTCGACCATGGCGTTACCACCATACTTGATCACGATTGTCCTGCCATGAAAATGCTGAATATAAGGCAGCGTCTCGGCCAATACATTGGCGATGTCAGCTGGATTGTTTGTCTTGCCACTCATATCGAAAAGATCAACGAGATAGTCCCCGTTAAGGTCGAAGTATACAGGGTCGTTTTCCTGTTACGCCTTAGAGAAAATCACAACACGAAGAAGGGCCGGATGACCGGCCCTTCATGCTGCTGACCTGGCTGTTTAGGTCAGTTGATCTTAACTTCAACCTGACGTGGCGCCAAAGGAGTCTTCTTGGGAATCGTCAATCTCAACACACCGTCCCGGTATTCTGCCGACACCTTGTCTTCTTCAATGTCTTCTCCAAGCCGAAGGGAACGCGAGTACTTTCCGGAATATCGCTCATGCCGGAGTACTTTTCTTTCGTTCTTGCTGACCTCATCTTTAGGCTCTGCACTGATCGTCAGCACGTTCTTGTCGATCGTAACTGACACCTCTTCCCGACTGATGCCGGGCATATCGGTAGTGACGACGTAGGCTGTGTCATCTTCGATGACATCCATTGCCAAACGACGAGAATCGGCGTTCGTGTTCCTGGTCGATACAGGTGAATCGTAGAATCCCCGCAGGATTCCGTCCACATCGGGAAAGAAGCCCCAGGGCCGCCTGCCGTCTGCAATTCTGACTAAGTTGTTCATAATACTCTCCATAGTTTCGGCGTCAGTGCTTAATTGCTACAACGCCCTTCTGCCCTTATATCTGGTGGCAAGCCAAGAAATTTCAAGCCCCTTCACAGCCTGCGCTACCCAAACTCTTCTCTTTCTCATCGCACCCGGTTAGCTGGCCGTGGCGAAATTCAGCCCTAAGACCTACGAAGTGGTCATTATCGGCGCCGGTATCATCGGCTCGGCCATAGGCTGTGGACTGGCGAGACGGGGTTGGCAAACACTGAACATAGATCGCCATTCCACATCCGGTCAGGGTTCCACCAGCAGTTCTGTTGCCATCGTCCGTACCCACTACTCCACTCTGGAAGGCTCGGCCCTGGCCTGGGAAGGCACTCATTGCTGGGAAAACTGGCACGATCAGATCGGTGCTGAAGACCCGGCCGGTATGGCGGAGTTCAGACAAACTGGCGTACTGTCTCTCAAAACCGAAGAAAACGGGTATCTAAGAAAACAGATGTCAGTTTCCGATGAACTGGGCATCCCCTATGAAGAGTGGTCAGTAGAAAAGATCGCCAACAAGCTGCCCAGCTGGGAAACGAAGAAATTCGGCCCACCTGTATTGTCGATGCACGATCGGTTCGGGCACAACACCGGTCCCAGCATTGAAGGCGCCGTGCTGTTTCCACGTGGGGGCTACTGCAACGACCCAAGACTTGCTACTCACAATCTACAGGTCGCAACGGAGGCTGCGGGAGGCGCATTCCGATTTAATGCCGACGTCACTGCCATCGAAACTAATCGGGGTTGCGTAAGCGGTCTTGTGGTTAATGGTTCTGAGTCGATTGACTGCCCGGTGATAATTAATGCAGCCGGCCCGCATTCAGCTAGAATCAGCGAACTCGCCGGCGTTGCCAACAAAAGTCGAATCACTACTCGCGTGGTACGTCATGAATACGTCCGCCTGCCACGGCCTGAGCGTTCCGATCCAGACGAACCAGACTTCATCACCTTTGACAACGACATTGGCAGTTATACCCGGCCGGACCTCGGCAATACCATTCTGGCTGGCAGCGAAGGTACCGAGGCGGAAGGGGAGATAACAGCAGACCCGGATGACTTTGATCGCAATCTCAGCGACAAGGTGCTTGAACCGATTTACCGTCTAGCTCAGAGAATGCCCACGCTCGGGATTCCCAACAGTCCCAGTGGGATCGTCGACTTATGGGATGTCAGCGATGATTGGATTCCAATCTACGATCGCTCGGACCTATCGGGGTTCTACCTGGCCATCGGCACCAGCGGTAACCAGTTCAAAACAGCACCGGCCGTCGGTGAACTGATGGCCGAGCTCGTCATTGCCTGTGAAGCAGGCCAGGACCATGAACGTGACCCGGTCCAGTTTCACCTCTCACGTATCGGCCGCACGATCGGCCTGGATTTTTTCTCACGTAATCGCGCAGTCAATTCGACCAGCAGCTTTTCGGTTCTGGCCTGAAACAAGCAGAACTATTGTTATCCAGCCAGATGACTGTTGAATAGTGATCGACGTGAAGCACGATTAATTAAACAGTATGCTTAATGACGATAAACGGTTACTTAAAACCATGGCTGCATGGTCCAGCGACAGTCACACGCTGGCACTGGCGTTTACCCTCAGGACCTGGGGGTCAGCGCCCCGCCCCGTCGGTAGCATGCTCGCAATTTCGGACAACGGAGAATTCGAAGGATCAGTCTCGGGGGGCTGTGTTGAGAACTCGGTGATCGAAGAATCCAAAGAAGTAATCAGCACGGGTGATCCTAAACGCCTCACCTACGGGGTAACCGATGACACAGCCTGGAGCCTCGGCCTGCCGTGTGGAGGTACCATCGAACTCCTGCTGATCAGACTGAATGATCAGGCCTTTGCCCAGAATCTACTTCAGCAGTCACCCACAACACTGTACATCCAGCTTTCGACCGGGAAGATGGCAATTGGGCACAGCGGACACTGGTCGGGCGAGCTGGCTCAGGACACTGGGTTTTCACAGATCAGTGAGAAACTCATCGATTCCGCACATGTGGACGCACAAGTCAACGAGGAATTAGATGTCTTTGTTCGGCCTTTTGCCGACCCCTGGCGACTGCTGATTGTCGGTGCAGTACACATTGCCCAGCCACTGTCAGCCATGGCTTCGCTGGCCGGCTTCCAGGTTACGATCATCGACCCCAGATCGGCTTACCTGACACCGGACCGGTTTCCTGAGTTGCCACTGGTCAACGACTGGCCAGATGTAGCACTCGCCGAACTCAAGCCGGATGAGCGAACTGCGGTCGTAGTACTGTCTCATGATCACAAAATCGATGATCCCGCACTAGAGGCTGCCCTTTTATCACCCGCCTTTTACATTGGTGCACTCGGCAGCCGTCGCAACCACAACCGGCGGGTCGAGCGCCTGCTGCAAAACGATGTGACGGACGATCAGGTTAAACGTATCCATGCGCCGATTGGGCTGGATATCGGCGGTAGCAGCGCCGGAGAAATTGCAGTTTCTGTCGTTGCACAACTGATCGGCATCCGAAACCAGAGATTTTCAGGTGGGACCGCAGATTGATGCTATCGTGCTGGCGGCGGGTCTTTCGACCCGCGCCAGGGAACGCAACAAGCTGTTGCTGCCCCTGGCCGGAAAACCACTGATCGCCCATGCAGCAGATGCCGCCCTGGGTTCGTTGGCACGTAAGGTGCACATCGTCACTGGCCATCAGTCCAATGAGGTAACGGCCGTACTGAATGACCGCACAGTGAATTTTGTCCACAATCCAGATTATGCAGAAGGTATGAGCAGTTCGATCAAGTCGGGGATCAGAGCATTGCCTGCGGATCTAGACGCCGTGGTTCTTTGTCTGGGCGACATGCCGCTGGTGGTTTCGGCTCATCTCGATCTATTAATCAACAATTTTTCTGCCGATGTTGCTTGTGCGCCGTATTGCAGAGGGCGCCGTGGTCACCCGGTACAGTTCCCAAGGTCGATGTTTCCTGACTTACTGCAGCTCAGTGGTGACACTGGCGCACGTGAACTGCTGGAAAAAATTGAATCGACTATCTTGCAGATCGATGTAAACGACGAGGGTATTTTCTTTAACGTCAACCGACCTGCAGATCTGTAATCCAGAACAATAACTTTTTCCTCGAGTGATCGGAATAGCACAACCCCAGGTGGCACTACGACTTACGCCTCGAGACCACTAGACGCCAAAATGCAACCCCTTAGGGAATCTGCAGTATGCTTTATTGGACTTCCTTTGAATCGCGCGTGCGATAGCTCAGTTTTGACCCGTACAAATAACAAGCGACCGCAATGCCGGACGATCCGAAAAGCATACACATCACCAGAATCTGGTAACACACAGCGATCAGCGGTGAAATGCCGGCCAGCACCTGACCTGTCATCGCCTGGCAGTGAAACCAGCCCAACGGCCAGTAGAGAGTTAATCAGCGGAATCAAAGCCGCTTCAAAAGTCTTACGCCGCGCGTCTACATGATCGAGGCCACTACTGAACTCAGAGACATAGCGTTCAGCAGCGATGCTGACAGAATTCATGGCAGTGGCGAAGATCATTCCAGCCAGTGGGATCATATAACGCGGTGCATACCACGGCGTGATGTCCAATACCCATTGCGTAGTCAGGAACAAAACCGGTAACCCAGCCACAGCGATTGCCATGAGTGTGACCGGATACAGCCGCCGGCGCTGAGCCGCGATCGGGCGGAGTGCAATCCAGCTCGAGACAGTAATCATGACCACCAGCACCAACGAGACCAGAACGACATGTTCTGATTCGAACAGAATCAACAGCACATAACCGATCAGCAACAGTTGCAACAGCATTCTGCCCATCGCGTACAGTGATGTCCGGGCGGACAGTGCCCAGCGTATCTAAATCACCACCACTATCAGGACGGGCACAAACAGCCATACCAGGCGCTGTAACGGAATTGGCTCTACAGATGCATCCATACGATGGCGTCTTTTTGTCGACCTGAACCGCGCTCAATAGGACTTGGGCAACCCCATGATATGCTGTCCAATATAAGCCAGAACCAGATTGGTCGACACCGGTGCCGTGAGGTAAAGCCTTGCCTCGCGCCACTTGCGTTCGATGTCGTACTCTCGCGCAAAAGCAAAACCACCAAAAGTCTGCATACAGGCCTCAGCCGCATGCCAGGCCGCATCACCACACAGCAATTTAGCCATGTTTGCCTCAGCACCGCAGGGTTCGCCAGCATCAAACAGTACTGCTGCCTTGCGGGCCATGAGTTCCGCGGCCTCCGTCTCTGCGTAAGCACGGGCCAGAGGAAACTGTATACCCTGATTACGTCCGATCGGACCGCCGAAGATTTTGCGCTCGTTTGCGTAGTCACTGGCCCGGCGTAGAAAGAACCGTGCATCACCAATGCTTTCACCCGAGATCAGCGTGCGTTCAGCATTCATGCCATCGAGAATGTAGCGAAAACCCTGCCCCTCTTCCCCGATGAGCGTATCGGCGGGTATTCTCGCCTCGCTGAAAAACACTTCAGTGGTGTTATGGTTAATCATGGTTTCGATCGGTTGAATTTCAACGCCGTTATCTCGTAACTCGCGCAGATCAATCAGGAACACCGACAGACCTTCAGTGGGCCGACTCACTTCTTCTTTGGGTGTAGTCCGGGCCAGTAACAGCATCAGGTCGGAGTACAGTGCCCGACTGGTCCAGACTTTCTGGCCATTCACTACGTAGTGATCTCCATCCCGTACCGCCCGGGTGCGTAGACTGGTGGTATCAGATCCCGAAGCGGGTTCTGTAACCCCAAAGGCCTGCAGGCGCAAGCTGCCTTCGGCAATCTGTGGCAGATACTTCTGTTTCTGCTCGTCGCTGCCATGTCTAAGCACAGTACCCATGGTATACATCTGCGCATGGCACGCTGCGGCGCTGCCGCCCGATGCGTGAATGGTTTCCAGGATGATCGCTGCGGCCCGCAGCGGCAGACCTGAGCCCCCATAGGATTCTGGAATCAGGGCAGACAACCAGCCTGACTCGGTCAGGGTACTGACAAACGCCTCAGGATAAGCGCTCTTAGCATCCATCTCACGCCAGTATTCTCCGGGAAAATCATCACATATCCGACCCACTGCCTCCCGTATCTCCGGGAAATCCTCTCCCAGGTCCATCTGCCTCAGTGTGTCTTCCATAACACTACTCTCCCTTGAATTGTGGTTTTCGCTTCTCGTTGAAAGCGAGAATACCTTCACGTCGATCAGCAGTGGGTACCACCCGGCTGTAGGCGTCTAGTTCTATCCGGTAGCCTGCTTTGATACCGCTGCGGCCCGCATGGTTCAGTGATCGCTTGGCTTCCCGCACCGCAATCGGCCCGTTGGCCGCGATCGCGGCAGCAGTATCAAAAACATGATCAAGTAATCGGTCCGGTTCACACACTCGATTGATGAGACCCCACTCTAGACCTTGCTGCGCACTGAACGGACGGCCGGTCAGAATAATCTCCTTGGCACGCCGAATCCCGACGGCTCCCGGCAGATACTGTGTACCGCACATGCCCGGTAGAATTCCCAGCGTAGTCTCGGTCAGCGCAAACCGGGCCGTGTTGACGGCATACACAAAGTCACAGGCCAAAGTCATCTCCATTCCGCCACCGAATGCCGCACCGTTAATCGCTCCAATCAAAGGTACATGAAGATCCATCAGCGCCAAACCGAGCGTTTCAAATACCGCATGCTGTTGAATCCAAATCGCATCAGTCATTCCTTTCCGTTCCTTAAGATCCGCACCAGCACAGAACGCTCGGCCACCGGCACCGGTCAGGACAATACACCGTGCGGCTGCAACTAGCGCCTCGGGACCGGTCAGTACGGCCAGTATTTCCTCGGCCATTTGCGTATTCATTGCGTTCGCTGAATCCGGTCGATTCAGGGTTAACTGCGCAATATCGTCTTTGATCGACAACTCGATAGTGTGGAATTCAGGCACGGCTGTCTTGCTCGTCAGAAAGCTCATCCGAATAAGTATCATTGTACTCACCCAACTCCGGTGCCCGCTGTCGGGCGGGCGGGCGGTGACCGTCAAAGCTTATAGGCGGCCCCATGAGTGGCATCGCGCCTTCATCGGCGCGTTGAATAATACCCAGCGCCTCGACCTGCTCGTGTGCCAGTACCTCATCGAGCTGCTGCAGCGGAGCACAGGGAATCCCAAGTTCGTTAAACATCGTCTGCCAGTGTTCGCGGTTGGCATTGCGAAACAACGGTTCAATCAACTCGTTGAGCTGAACAAGATTGCCGAACCTGTCGGGGTTGGTTGCAAACCGCTCGTCCTCAGGCCATTCTGGATGCCCCAGCGCTTCGGCCAGTTTCCTGAACAATCGGTCATTGGCTGCACCGACAACAAGGTAGCCATCAGCACATTCATAGGCCTGGTAGGGCGCAATTCCACGCACACCGGACCCCTGCGGTTTGGGCACTTCCCCGGTTGCACGAAAATCAGCGACATGAAAGCCCATCCACGCCAGTGCAGTTTCGAGCAACGACGTATCGACGATACCACCTCGACCCGTCTGCTGCCGGACATTCAACATGGACAACACACCGATTACACACCACATTCCGGCACCCTTATCAACTATTGAGGTACCCACGCGCACAGGTTTGCGGCCCTGTTCACCACTGACACTCATCAACCCTGAAAAAGCCTGCATCAGAGGATCGTACCCAGGGTGTTCCCGCATCGGACCGGTAGCCCCAAACGCTCGAATATTGCAATAGATCAGCCTAGGCAGTTCTGCCGTCAACTGTTCGTCACCTAGACCTACGCTGTCGGCAACACCTGCTCTGAGATTCTGGACCACCACATCGACCCCGTCGGCAATGAAACGGCGCAATTTTTTCACCTGTTCCGGATCCTTCAGGTCCACTTCTAACGAACGTTTTTCCCGATTGTAGGTATGAAACATGGTTGAGGTCTCTTCCCAGAATGGTGGCCCCCAGTAGCGTGCATCATCTCCTTTGCCAGGACGTTCCACCTTGACGACTTCTGCGCCGAGGCTCGCCAGGATCCAGGTTCCGTACGGTGCGGCAACACTGGTGCCCAGTTCCACAACCCGGATGCCCTGCAGCGGTAATGCTGCGGGATCAATCTGTTTCTGCTGATTGTTCATCGTTGGTCTCTTGTGCTCGAACTAACCTACGTACTGATCAAATCCTTAAGCTCCTGTCGACCAGGGCCTGATAGGTCAGTACCCGAAGCTCGCGCCGCAATTTATAAGTACTCGAAGGTGTCAGCTGGGTCAGAAACATCGCGGTGATGTCTTCCGTGGGATCGACCCAAAACACGGTACTGGCTATGCCACCCCAGGAGAATTCTCCCACAGAGCACAGTGTACGTGCCCGGACTGGATCAAGTACGACAGAAAACCCCAGGCCGAACCCTACACCTTCACCGGCAATACTCCAGCCATCGAAGTCTTTATCACCCATCTGCGCCAGGTCGCCGGGCAGATGATTCTGGGTCATAAAATCTACAGTCCTTGAGCCCAGAAGACGCCCGCCTTTGAACTCACCCCTGCACCGGAGCATTTCTGTAAATCGCAGGTAGTCCGCTGGTGTCGACAGTAATCCGCCGCCGCCTGAAAACGTGGTGACGTTGTCTGCAGCGTAAAGTGTTGATCCCGGGGCATCGACTCGGGCCAGGGTATTGCCATCGCCCTTTGCTTCATAGAGCGTCGTCAAACGATCCAGCTTGTCAGGGGTGATTGAGAACCCGGTGTCGGTCATCCCTAAGGGTTCAAACACTCGCTGGCGCATGAAGACATCCAGCGGCTGTTCTGATATCACCTCGACGAACCGGCCTAATACGTCGGTTGAAATCCCGTATCCGAAGCGGCTCCCCGGCTCAAACAGCAACGGCAACTCCGAGGCCTTTTCCACAACCTCGGCGAGCATGCCGCTATTTGGCCAAAAATCTACGCCGGCCCGTTGGTACATTTCACCCAGTGAAAATTCTTCGTTCCAGCCGTAGGTAAATCCTGCGGTATGCGTCAACAGTTGCTTGATTGTAATTGGACCGTTTGCCGGGCGAGTCTGTAACCCTCCATCGGCGTTTGAAACCATCACCGTGGGATTGGCGAGGCACGGAATGAATCGGGATATCGGGTCATCGAGCTGAAAAATTCCTTCCTCATACAGCATCATCACAGCGACCGAGGTGAGTGGTTTGGACATCGAGAAAATCCGAAAGATTGAATCCATCTCGATCGGTCCGCCTGATTCCAAGTCTCTCTGGCCAACAGCCCGGGCGAACACGACCTCACCATGACGACAAATCAGCGTCAACGCACAGGGCAGCTTACCGGCATCAACATAACGATCCATCCAGGCACTGATACGTTCCAGCCTTTCTTGTGAAAACCCAAGCGAGGCCGGATCTGCAGTGACTACAGTCTTCACGCTAGCGTGGCTCGTCAGTCACCATCGAGCTCGGAAAAAATACGCTTAGCGATTCGATGACATTCAACTGAAGCCGGCACTCCGCAATAAATGGCGATCTGATTCAATATGGCCTTGAGTTCGTCACGTGACACACCGTTGACGATGGCGCCGCGAAAATGGAGTTCCCACTCATGCATTCGGTTAAGCGCTGCGAGCATCACCACGTTAAGCATGCTGCGCGTCTTTCGATCAAGCGTTTCATCGCCCCATACAGCTCCCCAACAGTATTCCGTGAGAAGTTCCTGAAACTCCTGGGCAAATTCACCGGCGTTCGCCAGTGCATTGTCAACGTATTCTTTGCCGAGAACATCCCGACGTGTGGCCAGCCCTTTATCAAATAACGCTTTATCCATATCTGCCTCCTGTTGGCGTTGTGATGGAGTTAAAACTATTCAGCTATGCACTAAATCAGTACCGAGAAACTCTAGTAACACCCGGTTGACCTGGGACGGATCTTCAAGGGGTGCCAAATGGCGCAACCCGGGCAAAATGACGACCTGTGCGTCGCGCAGATCCTCGGCCATTCTGTAAGCCAGTTCCGGCGTCGAACCCGTGTCGAGCTCACCCGTCATCACCAATGTGGGGCATCGCACCTGCTTAAGCGCTGCACCGATTTCCCGGTCCGCTTCCACAAATATCTTGTAGGCCGTGGAGTAAGCCGTAAGGTCGTTGGATATCAAGCGATTTCGTATCCTGTTCACAACATCCGGGTTGGCCTGCCTGAATGCATCATCAAACCAGCGATCAAGTGCCAGATCGGCAATGGGTTCGAGTCCTTTGTCGAGCGTCATCTTCAGGCGGCTGCGAACCCCCTTAAGTTCCGCATCCGTTCGCCGGTACACGGTGTTCATCAGTATCAGCTTTTCAAGCCGCTCGGGTGCATCAGCCGCAAACCCCTGTGCAATGATCCCACCCATCGACAACCCGGCAAGGGTCAGTTTCCCAATGTCGAGAAAATCCAGCAATTCCTTCAACTGAACAACAAAATCGCCTATTGCCGTAACGTCCGGACGCGCCGCTGTATGACCGTGTCCAAGCATATCGTAACGCACGACCCGAAAATTCGGTGCCAAAGCCGTGACCTGCTTGTCCCACATCGTGAGGTCAAGACCGACACCGTGACAAAGCACGATCACCTGATCGCCCTCGCCTACCTCCTCAAAGAAGGTCCCGCCAGCTGTGTAGTTTGTTGTTCGATTCAAAATATATAAAACCGCCTGAATCACAAGCAGGTTCACAGAAAAACCCAACTGAAATGTAAGCTATGATACTTTATTGCCTGCTGTCTACTGTCCACTGACCGAAGACGAGTCTCATGTCCGCCTCTGCAAAACAGATTATCGGTGAACCGTTGATTATCAATGGCCGTCAATTGTCGTTGTCGCGGGCTGTACGCGCCGGCGACTTTGTATTTCTAACCGGCCAGATTCCCATGCAGGACGGAATTCCCATGACCAGCGGCACAATTGAAGAACAGACCCGAGCCTGCCTGGACGCCATCAGTGAGACGCTTGCACTCGCCGGCTGTAATCTAGGAGACGTCGTAAAATCCATGGTCTGGCTTAAATCCCGTGAGGACTTCCCCGGCTTCGATACCGTTTACGCAGAATATTTTCCAGAGTCGCCACCGGCACGGTCCGGCCTGATCAGCGATTTTCTGGTTGACATTCGCGTTGAAATCGAATGCATCGCTTACAAACCCCTATAAACCAAGGAACCCCAGATGGCTGAGCTCAAGAATTATCAGATGTACATCAATGGAGAGTGGCTAGCAGCTCAAAGTGGCAAGACTTTTGAGAGCATCAATCCTTCAGACGGAAAACCCTGGGCGGTGATCCCTGAGGCAGATGAAGCCGATGTCGACGTTGCAGTCAAGGCCGCACACCGTGCATTTACTGAAGGTCCCTGGTCAACAATGACCGCCACGGAACGGGGCAAGCTGATACACCGACTTGGCGATGTCCTGGCCGAACACTCCGAATCGCTCGGCCATTGCGAAACCGTGGACACGGGTAAACTGTTCAAAGAAACCCGCTGGCAGGCGCGTTATATATCGGACTACTTTTACTACTATGCCGGCCTGGCCGACAAGGTCAGTGGAGAAACGCTTCCCATAGACAAACCCAATATGTGGACTATGACAATACGCGAGCCACTGGGGGTCGTTGCCGCTGTAGTCCCTTGGAATTCCCAACTTTTTCTGGTTGCCGTCAAAATCGGACCAGCCCTCGCCGCCGGCAACACAGTCGTACTCAAAGCATCCGAACATGCCTCGGCGCCGATGCTGGAATTCGCCAAGGTATTCGAAGAGGCTGGTTTCCCGCCCGGGGTTTTCAACGTGATTTCAGGTCACGGTGAACCCTGCGGCCGTGCGCTCACTACGCACCCGCTGGTTGATAGGATCAGTTTTACCGGTGGCTCTGAAACGGCCCGCCATGTGATCAGAAATTCTGCTGAAAATTTCGCACAAGTTTCACTGGAGTTAGGAGGCAAATCACCTGTGGTGGTTTTCGATGATGCTGACCTTGAAAGTGCAACCAACGGTGTGCTGCTGAGCATATTCAGTGCCAGCGGTCAGAGCTGTGTTGCCGGTTCAAGGCTGCTTCTGCAAGAGTCTATTCACGACGAAGTCCTTACGCGGGTCGCAGAAAAAGCAAGCAAGATCCGGATCGGGGATCCTCTTGACGAGAACAGCCAGATGGGCCCGCTGGCGACGCGTGCACAGCTCGACAATATCGACTCCATGGTCGCTGATGCCATAGCCAACGGCGCGACCCTTGTGCATGGAGGCCAACAGCCTGCCGGCATGGGAGACGGTTGGTACTACGAACCCACGGTCGTGGCATGTCCGGACCAGCGGATCGGTATCGTCCAGCGCGAGCTCTTCGGACCGGTCGTCAGTGCACTGCGCTTTACCGATGAAGCCCACGCTCTCCAGCTCGCCAACGACACTCGTTTTGGGCTCGCTGCAGGCGTCTTCACAGCAGATATCGGGCGTGCTCTGCGAATAACCAAGGGCCTTCGCAGTGGCATTGTCTGGGTCAACACTTACCGGATGGTCTCACCACTTGCCCCATTCGGCGGTTATAAGGACAGTGGCTACGGCCGCGAATCCGGCCGCGAGGCGATCTATGACTACACTCGACCCAAAACGGTCTGGCTGAACACTTCGCCCGATCCCATCACCGATCCCTTTGTCATGCAGTGATCCCTGGCAGACCGAACAGAGGAAAGTAACCACCCTGACCTGGGTCAGGATAACAAGGACTACTCGATCCGTTGGTATTGATCGATAGTGCTAGACTTCAGGTAGATACGGCCTGCCTTTTGCAAGCTTTGAGCGTAAGGAAACGGCGTTAATCATGAAATTTCAACTCGTCATCAACATGGCGCGCTTGTCGGCTAAAACCGACATGAAAGATATGGCCCGGCACACGTTGGAGATGGTACAGATGGCAGATAAGGCAGGTTTTGAAAGCGCCTGGGCCGCCGAACACCACGCGCTGGAGATGACCATCGCACCCAATCCCTTCCAGATCCTGACCTGGTGGGCCGCACACACCAGCCGAATCCGACTTGGAACTGCAGTGGTTGTCGCACCCTACTGGCACCCAATCGATGTGGCCGGAGAAGCTGCTCTGCTCGACCTGTACAGTGGGGGACGACTTGAATTTGGCATCGGATCAGGTGCCTACCAGCGTGAATTCGACCGCATACGGCCTGGTCTCAAACAATCTGAGGGTTACAAGTACGTACAGGAAATGCTGCCCGCTGTTAAAGCACTCTGGGCCGGTGACTATGCCCACGACGGTGAGTTCTGGTCGTTCCCAACCGCCACCTCTGTGCCCAAACCGCTGCAACAGCCCCATCCGCCCATATGGATTGCCGCACGGGCACCGGTGACCTACGAATTCGCGATAAAGAATAATTGCAACATCATGTCGTGGGCTCTCACCCGCCCGTTCTCGGAGGTGGAAACCTACATGGAACGTTTCGAGACCGCACTTCGGGACAACCCTGGCACAACTCGACCCATTTTCTCGACGATGCGTTACGCCGCTGTGGTAGAAAATAAGAACCAGATCGATGAGGCCGTCACCTCCGTCTACCGGCAGCTGGGTCAGTTCGAAAACCTGTTTAAGAACCTAGGGAACGTTAACGATGGTTTTCCACAGGAAATCGACCTTGCTGATCTTAGCAGTCGCAAAGAATTCAATCGGGATGAACTGGTGAAAAACCTGATTTTCGGCACGCCCGATCAGGTTATTTCCAAACTCAAACAGTATCAGGACATCGGTGTCGATCAATTCACCTACTGTGCAAGTTTCGGCCTCAGTCAGACTGCACAGAAACGCTCGCTGAAAATGTTCATCAACGAAGTGATGCCCGCATTTGACCAAAGTGCGGCCGGTGCTGCCGAACAACAAATAGCCAGCTGAACTGTTCACCGGGGACCCGGGTCGCCCGAACTTGCAACGAGTCCTACTTTATCCCCAGCTTAGCCCGGGTTTCGTCTGCGCTGCAGGGTCGACCGCCCAGCTCACGGATTATCCGGACTGCTTTTTCAACTAATTCACCGTTGCTCGCGAAGACTCCTTTTTCCAGATACAGATTGTCTTCTAAACCGACCCGCACGTTTCCACCGAGCAGCATCGCCTGCGCCACCATCGGCATCTGGGCACGGCTGATACCGAATCCCGACCAGAACACATCGGGCGGTAGTTGTCCGACCATCGCGCTCATTGTTGCTGGATCAGCGCCTGCGCCCCAAGGAATTCCAAGGCACACCTGAAACATAGCAGGTGAATCGATGAGTCCCTCGCTCAACATCTGGTTGGCAAACCTCAGGTGACCCAGATCGAACACTTCCATTTCAGGCTTAACACCGATTTCCTGGTAACGCGCAGCCATGCTGCGGAGCATGTTCGGGGTCTGCACATAGATGTAGTTGCTATCGCTGAAATTGATGGTGCCACAATCGAGCGTCGCAATATCCGGCCGCAGTAATTCGACATGGGCAATACGTGTTTGTGCATTAACCATGTCGGAGCCAGGCCCCGCGATGGTGGGGTCATCATCATCCACCACAAGATCACCCCCCATGCCCGCCGTCAGGTTGATCAGCACATCCCGACCACTGTTCCGAACCCGTTCTACCGTATCTTTGAACAGGTCGATGTCACGGCTGCCAATACCCGTTTCCGGGTCGCGCACGTGGATGTGGACGATCGCGGCCCCGGCATCCG
>JYMV01053743.1_pt1 | contig 31838 bp, 40 predicted proteins | sample 338911 | NCBI WGS metagenome assembly JYMV01 (sample SAMN03354496, study PRJNA234377) | hydrothermal vent metagenome | biome: Deep sea; feature: Hydrothermal plumes at the Eastern Lau Spreading Center, Western Pacific Ocean; material: Seawater | place: Tonga | collected 2009 | depth 2000 m m
TTTTTGCTCCATCCTTGCTGACAGAAGATGCGGACGCTAAAGTACGTCCACTCATGTCATCAATTATTTGAGCATAGATCTGCTTATTACTACGGAATACTGATAATCTAGGACAATCAGCAGTTCCTGACAACTTACCGCGAACGCGGCGCTTTACTTTTAGACGAGCTAATGATTTTTTATTCGTAGACATTACTTAAATTATTTAGCAGCCGTCTTACCAGCTTTACGACGAATTTCTTCACCTTTATAACGAATTCCCTTACCCTTATATGGCTCAGGCTTACGAAGTGAACGGATTTTTGCAGCAACAATACCGATAAGCTGTTTGTCATGAGACTCTAGCTTAACATATGGTGGCTTACCTTTTTTAGTTTCTGCAAGAAGCTTTACTTCAGTTGGTAGCTCCATAACAATAGCGTGACTATACCCTAAACTAAGAGTAAGCTGCTGACCTTGTGATGATGCACGGAAACCAACTCCGTAAAGTTCAAGTTCTTTTGTGTATCCTTTAGATACACCTTCTATCATATTAAAGATTAAGGCGCGGTATAAACCGTGCTTTGACCTATACTCTTTATCGTTAGAAGAACGAGATAGAGTAACAATATTATCTTCTACAGCAACTGAAATAGAGCTATCTATTTGTTGCGTTAGCTCTCCCTTAGATCCTTTTACCGTAACAACAGAATTTTCAACTGTTAAAGTAACACCTTCAGGTATTGTTATTGGGGCTTTTCCTATACGTGACATTTTCTTTTTTGATTATATCAGTAAACTGTACAAAGGATTTCACCGCCAATATTTAATCGACGTGCCTCTTTATCTGTCATCAACCCTTTATTGGTTGAAATTATACTTATTCCAAGTCCGTTAAGAACTCTTGGAAGCTCATCCGAACTTCCATACTTACGAAGACCAGGCTTAGAGAAGCGCTTAAGCTCTGTAATGGCAGGTCTACGAGTTTTAGAGTCGTAACGGAGTGCAATTTTGATGGTTCCCTGTGGCTTCTCTTCTACAAATTTGTAGTTAAGGATATAGCCTTGGTCAAAAAGTATCTTAGTTACCTCTTTCTTTAAATTAGAAGAGGGAACATTTACAACTTTGTGTTGTGCCATCTGCGCATTGCGAATGCGAGTTAATAGGTCTGCTAAAGGATCACTGTGCATATCAGTATTCTTTCTGGGGTTAAAAAAGCAGCTTACCAGCTAGCTTTCTTCACTCCTGGGATGCGACCCGAAAGGGCCAATTTGCGAAATAGAACACGGGACACGCCAAACTGACGCATATATCCGCGAGGACGTCCTGTAATCTGACAACGGTTGTGCATACGCACAGCTGCTGAGTTAGGTGGGAGCTTTTGTAAGCCTTCCCAATCACCAGCCTCCTTTAAGGCCTTGCGCTTTGCAGCGTATTTAGCGACCATCTTGGCGCGCTTGCGCTCTCGCGCTTTCATGCTTTCTTTGGCCATAATTAGTTCTTTTTGAAAGGGAAGCCAAATTCTGTCAATAAGGCTTTCGCCTCTTCGTCAGTATTTGCTGTTGTTACAATAGTGATATCCATTCCGTTGATAAGCTTGACAGAGTCAATGTTTATCTCTGGAAATACAAGTTGCTCTTTAATACCAAACGTAAAGTTTCCTCTACCATCAAAGCCTTTTGCTTTGATACCTTGGAAGTCACGAGTACGTGGTAAAGTAATCGTGATGAGTCGATCAAAGAAATCGTACATTTTATCACGACGTAAAGTGACCCGACATCCAATCGGCATTCCTTTACGCAGCTTAAAGTTAGATACGTCCTTTGTTGACATAGTCTTTACTGCCTTTTGTCCGGCAATATTGCTCATCTCTTCAACGGCTTGATCTACCATTTTACGATCTCCTACGGCTTGGCCTACACCTTGGTTAAGGCATATTTTAGCTATACGTGGAGCCTGCATTTTAGATGAATACTCGAACTGCTTTACTAGAGCAGGTGCGATTTCATCGTTATACTGGGTTTGAAGTCTAGATACGTATGTCATTACTTCAGATCTTCATTAGTTTTTTTAGAATAACGAGTTAGTTTGCCAGCGTCATTTCTACGGCGGCCTACTCGTGTAGTATTGCCAGAAGCATCAACCACCATCACATTTGAAATGTGAATAGCCGCTTCAACTTTAACTACGCCACCCTGAGGGTTAGACGCACTAGGCTTAACGTGCTTTGTGATGATGTTTACACCTTCTATCACAACACGGTCTGTTTTGCGATCAACAGAAAGTACAGATCCTTTTTTTCCGCGGTTACCCCCAGATATGACCTTTACGGTATCTCCTGATTTTATTTTTAGTCGCTTTTCCATCTTTCCTTACTCGTCTTTAAAGTACCTCAGGTGCTAATGAGATAATTTTCATGAAGTCCTTATCACGTAGTTCACGTGCAACAGGACCGAATATACGTGTTCCTCTTAACTCGCCGTTCTCATTTAAGAGAACTACAGCATTATCGTCAAAACGGATATATGACCCATCTTGTCTACGTACTTCTTTACGAGTTCTTACTACAACAGCTTTTGCAACAGTTCCTTTCTTAACGTTTCCGTTAGGTGTTGCACTTTTAACTGTAACTACCACTTTATCACCAATAGAAGCATAACGTCTCTTGGTTCCTCCCAGGACACGAATACAGAGTACTTCACGAGCACCGCTGTTATCAGCCACTTTCATTCTGGATTCTTGTTGTATCATCGTTTCTTAGTGGTTAGGATTACTTAGCACGTTCAATTACCTCAATAAATCTCCAGCGCTTACGCTTGCTAAGAGGACGAGTTTCCATGATACGAACAGTATCACCAATATTACATGTTTGTTCCTCATCATGAGCAACAAATTTAGTAGTCTTAGTAACGAACTTTCCGTAGAAAGGATGCTTTTCCTTTCGCTCAACAGCAACAACTATTGACTTATCCATCTTGTTCGATGTAACAATGCCGATACGTTCCTTTCGGAGGTTGCGTGTAATAGTTTCTGTACTCATAATTAAGCGTTCGTTGAGTTAGCGTTCGCGTTAGAGCGCGAAGTTTGCTCAGTTAAAAGACGTGCGATATCGCGCTTCTTAATTTTTAAAATAGTCGGCGTTTCCAAACCAGCAATAGTGTGGTTGAAGCGCAATTTTGCATAAGCTTCACGCTCGACGACAATTCGTTCTACCAAGTCCTTATCAGACATCTGGCGTATTTCGTTCATTTCAATCATTGCGCTGCATAATCAGGGCGAGTTACAAATTTGCAACGAACTGGAAGCTTTTGAGCTCCAAGACGTAACGCTTCATGTGCCGTTTCAAATGACACTCCATCAACTTCAAACATGATTCGGCCTGGGCGTACTGGTGCAACCCAATGTGAGGGAGCTCCTTTACCTTTACCCATACGTACCTCAGCAGGCTTTGATGTCATAGGTTTGTCTGGAAAAATTCTAATCCAAACTTGACCTTCACGTTTCATATAACGAGTAATCGCAATACGAGCCGCCTCAATCTGACGAGATGTGATGAATCCCACATCAAGTGTTTTAACGGCGAATGATCCGTAAGCTACTGTGCTTCCACGATAGGCAAGACCACGTACGCGGCCCTTTTGCATTTTACGGAACTTTGTTCTTTTTGGCTGTAACATATCAGTCAGCTATTATCTACGTGGGTTATTACGACGACCTCCTCCACCGTGGCGTTCTCCACCACGACGATCTCCTCCTCCTCTCTCCTTCTTTTGAGGAGGTAGTGGAGCTAAATCAGGTTTACCGTAAATTTCTCCACGACAAATCCAACATTTAATTCCTAACACACCATAGGTAGTGTGAGCTTCAACGTGAGCGTAATCTATATCTGCGCGAAAAGTATGAAGAGGAATACGTCCTTCTTTATAAGCTTCCGAACGAGCAATCTCAGCTCCGTTGATACGACCAGCAATATTTATCTTGATACCTTCTGCACCTAGACGCATAGTACTCTGTATAGACATCTTAATCGCACGTCTATGATTAATTCTAGCCTCAAGCTGCCTAGCAACGCTATCAGCGACAAGACGAGCATCTAATTCAGGACGCTTAATCTCATAGATGTTAATTTGAACATCTTTACCTGTTAGCTTCTTAAGCTCCTCACGAAGCTTATCTACTTCTGATCCTCCTTTACCGATGATAACACCAGGACGGGCAGACTTAATAGTTACAGTAACTAATTTAAGTGTACGCTCGATGATAACGTTAGCAACACTTGCTTTACGCAAACGAGCTGTAAGATACTCACGGATTTTGTAATCTTCTACAAGCTTTGAACCGTAGTCGTTACCGCCGTACCAGTTAGAATCCCAACCGCGAATAATTCCGAGGCGATTACCTATTGGATGTGTTTTCTGTCCCATATTAATTCTTAGCGCTATCTACAATGATGGTAACGTGGTTCGAACGCTTCCTTATACGGTGTGCTCGACCTTGAGGTGCTGGCTGAATACGCTTAAGCATTCTAGCACTATCTACAAAGATTTCACGGATTGTTAAATCCGAATCTTCTGGGCGTGCTCCAGCATTTTTTGCTTCCCAGTTAGCGATTGCTGATCTGAGTAATTTTTCAATTCGACCAGATGCTTCTTGTGCCGAAAAGCGCAAGATATTTAGTGCATCGAATACGTCTTTACCGCGTACGGTATCTGCTACCAGACGCATCTTACGAGGCGAGGTAGGGCAGTTATTAAGTTTCGCAATAGCAATGGACTTCATTGCTTCTTTGCGCTCTTCTGCTTTTAATCTTTTACGTGCTCCCATAGTTCCTTAGTTAGCGAGCGGCTAGCGCTTCTTATCCTTTTTATCCGCGTGTCCACGGAACGAGCGAGTTGGAGAAAATTCTCCGAGCTTATGACCAACCATGTTCTCTGTAACAAATACAGGTATGAACTGGCGACCGTTATGAACGGCAATTGTCAATCCGACAAAGTCAGGAGTAATAGTACTGGCGCGAGACCAAGTTTTAATAACTGACTTCTTTCCAGAATCATGCATGGCGTCAACACGTTGAACCAGCTTGTAATGGACAAATGGGGGTTTTTTCAGCGAACGTGCCATATCTTATTTATTTCTTCGTTCAATGATATACTTAGACGACTTGTTGCGAGGGTTACGAGTTTTGTAACCTTTCGCTGGAATACCATTACGTGAACGTGGATGTCCACCTGATGATTTTCCTTCACCACCACCCATAGGGTGATCTACTGGGTTCATAACGACTCCACGAACGCGTGGACGACGACCCAACCAGCGTGAACGACCGGCTTTACCACTAACCTGAAGGTTGTGCTCTGAGTTACCTACTGAACCAATTACAGCAAGACAGGTAACTAAGATCATTCTTGTTTCACCACTAGGTAGTTTAATGATAGCAAACTTACCATCACGAGCAGCTAGCTGAGCGTAAGATCCCGCGCTACGAGCAATACATGCTCCTCGCCCTGGGTTTAACTCAATATTGTGTACAATTGTTCCGAGTGGAATATCAGATAAGTACATTGCATGGCCAACTTTAGGCTGAGCGTTTTTACCTGAGTGAATTGTCATTCCAGGAGTTAGTCCTGCAGGAGCAATGATATAACGTTTCTCACCGTCCTTATACTCAACAAGACAAATACGGCCTGTACGATTTGGATCGTATTCAACTGTAAGAACAGTTGCTTCTTCGTGCTTGTTACGTTTGAAATCGATGAGACGGTAGCGACGTTTATGTCCACCACCACGGTAACGCATAGTCATCTTTCCAGTGTCATTACGACCACCAGACTTCTTGATAGACTCAAGTAACGGCTTATGTGGCTTGTCAGTAGTGAGCTCCGAAAAATTCGTGAGCACTCTATGACGCATACCTGGCGTTATTGGATTGAATTTACGTAGTGCCATATCAGATATTATCGTAGAAATCGATGTTTTCGCCTTCAGCTATACTAACTAATGCTTTCTTGTAAGAATTAGTACGGCCTTTAACGACACCTGTTTTTGTAAAACGTTGTTTTGCTTTTCCATCAACACGTAAAGTGCGAACGCTAGTAACAGAAACGTTATATTCTTGTTCGATCGCCTTTTTAATTTCGATCTTATTTGCTCCGAGTGCAACTACGAAACCGTAGCTATTAGTCTTGTCCGTGTCAGCAGACATCTTCTCGGTTATGAGTGGCTTAATGAGAATCTCTTTCATGATAGAATTACTTTAGCAATCCCTCGAGAACCTCGTGGGCATTATCAACGAACAATAAGTTCGTACAGTTCATGATATCGTAAGTACTCAAATCAGACGCTAACATTACACGATGCTTTGGCAAATTGCGGCAGCTACGGTAAACATTATCATCTTGAGATGGAAGAATCGTTAGAGTCTTCTTATCGTCAAGTTTCAGATTTGTCATTACGGTTAAGAAATCTTTAGTTTTAGGAGCACCCATCTTGATGCTATCAACAACCATAATTCCCTCAGCTTTTGCTTTGTAGCTAAGTGCACTACGTCTAGCAAGCTTACGTAATTTAGAGTTTAAGTGGATTGTGTAATCTCTTGGTTCTGGACCAAATGTATTACCTCCTCCACGAAATAATGGGTTTTTAATAGATCCAGCACGAGCAGTACCTGTTCCTTTTTGCTTCTTTATCTTACGAGTTGATCCTGAAACCACACCTCTGTGAAGAGTGTCGTGCGTTCCTTGCCTCTGAGCAGCATGGTAACGCTTCACGTCTAAGTAGATAGCGTGATCATTTGGCTCAATTCCGAATACAGAATCATTGAGCTTAGCGCTTTTCTTTGACTTAGAGCCTTTACTTGTATATACGTCGAGTTTCATTATGCTTGTGGCTTACGGATTACGACTGTGGTCCCCTTGTGTCCAGGTACGGCGCCCTTGACAACAAGGACTCCTTCTTCTGACATTACTTTAAGGACTTCCAAATTCTCAATGGTAACACGAGCATTTCCCATTTGTCCTGCCATACGCATTCCTTTGAAAACACGAGCAGGATAAGAAGCAGCTCCGATAGATCCAGGAGCACGTAAACGATTATGTTGACCGTGAGTAGCTTGACCTACACCAGCGAAACCATGACGCTTAACAACTCCTTGGAACCCTTTTCCTTTTGAGGTGCCAATAACACTAACAAATTCGCCTTCGTTGAATACATCTTCAACTTTCACAGTATCTCCTAGTTGGAAATCTTGCTGAAAAGATTTGAATTCTACGAGGCTACGCTTAGGTGATACACCAGCGCGCTTAAAATGACCTTGCATAGCTTTTGAAGTGCTCTTCTCAGTGCGTTCTCCAAAACCGAGCTGAACGGCTGCATAGCCATCCCTCTCGAGGGTACGTACTTGCGTAACTACGCAAGGACCTACTTCTATCACTGTGCATGGGATATTCTTCCCAGAGGCACCGTAGATGCTGGTCATTCCTACTTTTTTCCCTATTAATCCAGGCATAATAGTTTATTTTTTTAGATAGACAAAATGTCTACCGTCATACTTTAATTTCAACTTCAACTCCACTAGGCAACTCTAGGCGCATCAAAGCATCAACTGTCTTCGGAGAAGAACTGTAAATGTCGATTAAACGCTTGTAGTTGTTTAGCTCAAACTGTTCACGAGACTTCTTGTTCACGTGTGGTGAACGAAGTACTGTGAAAATACGTTTATGTGTAGGTAGAGGAATAGGTCCGCTAATTACAGCACCCGTAGATTTTACGGTTTTAACAATTTTCTCAGCTGATTTGTCCACTAAATTGTGGTCAAATGACTTGAGTTTTATGCGAATTTTTTGTGTCATGGCGTTCCTCGATATTATCCTTGGGCTTCTTCAATAACTTTTTCTTGAATATTTCTCGGCGCCTCTGCGTAATGGCTGAACGACATACTAGATGTAGCACGACCAGAAGTAAGAGTACGGAGATCTGTAACGTATCCGAACATCTCAGAGAGAGGAACTTTACCGTTAATCACAGTCTTTCCAGAACGTTCATCAGTACCCTCAATAAGAGCACGACGTTTGTTCAAGTCACCAATACAATCACCCATATTCGCCTCAGGTGTTACCACCTCTAAAGACATCATTGGCTCAAGAATCTTAGGTGTACATTGCTTAATCGCATTACGGTAAGCAAATTTAGCTGCTTGCTCGAAAGACAGAGCGTCCGAGTCAACTGGGTGGTAACTTCCGTCAAGAAGTTCAACACGAAGGCTATCCATTGGAAAGCCAGCGAGTACTCCATTAACCATAGCTAATTTAAATCCTTTCTCTACTGCAGGGATAAATTCACGAGGAACGTTACCACCTTTAACTGAGCTTTTGAATTCAAGACCTTCTTTTTCAGCATCAGTTGCAGGACCAATCTTGCAAACAATGTCAGCGAATTTACCTCGACCACCAGACTGTTTCTTATAAACCTCGCGGTGTTGTGTTTCAGTAAATATTGCTTCCTTATAGGCAACACGTGGTTGACCTTCGTTACACTCTACACTGAACTCGCGACGAAGACGATCAATTAGTACCTCAAGGTGAAGCTCACCCATACCAGAGATAATAGTTTGACCACTATCCTCATCTGTCATAACTGTAAAAGTAGGATCCTCCTCTGAAAGCTTAGCTAAACCATTTGATAATTTATCAAGGTCAACTTGAGATTTAGGCTCAATAGCAATTCCAATAACTGGAGTTGGGAATGACATCGACTCAAGAACGATAGGAGCATCTATAGCACATAGAGTATCTCCAGTTCTAATATCCTTAAATCCAACAACCGCACCAATATCACCCGCTTCGAGGACATCGATAGGATTCTGCTTGTTAGCATGCATTTGGAAGATACGTGAAATACGTTCTTTCTTATCAGAACGTGTGTTCTTAACGTATGACCCAGCAGGAAGCGTTCCAGAGTACGCACGTACGAAACATAAACGCCCTACGAACGGATCTGTAGCAATCTTAAATGCAAGTCCAGCGAAAGGCTCGTCTGGATCAGGCATACGAGTTAATATTTTCTCCTCATCATCAACATCGTGACCAATAATCGCACCAACATCATATGGAGATGGTAGATAGCGCATAACGCCATCTAACATTGTTTGAACTCCTTTATTCTTGAAAGCCGAACCACACATCAATGGAGTAATATCCATTGAAATGGTCGCTTTACGAATAGCAGAGTAAATTTCATCATGAGTTAAGCTATCAGGATCTTCAAAATACTTCTCCATGAGAGTATCATCCTGCTCAGCAACTGATTCGATAAGTTTCTCGCGCCACTCATCAACAGTCTCGATTAAATCCTCAGGAATATCAATTTCTTCCCAAGTCATACCCATATCTTCTTCATTCCAAACAAATGCTTTGTTTAAAACGAGGTCAACAACTCCGCGGAATGTCTCTTCAGCTCCGATAGGAACTTGGAGAGGAACTGGGTTAGCTCCTAGCATTTCACGAATCATAGTAACTACGTTGAAGAAGTCCGCTCCTGAGCGATCCATCTTGTTTACGAAGCCGATACGTGGCACTTTATATTTATCCGCTAAAGACCAGTTAGTCTCAGACTGAGGCTCAACACCAGAAACTGCACAGAATAGACCCACAGCACCGTCTAGCACTCTTAAAGAACGCTCTACCTCTACTGTAAAGTCAACGTGACCTGGTGTATCAATAATGTTTATACGGTGTTCAACATCCTCAAATGTCCATGAACATGTAGTAGCAGCAGAAGTAATCGTAATTCCACGCTCTTGCTCTTGCTCCATCCAATCCATTGTAGCAGCACCATCATGTACTTCACCAATCTTATGTGAAATTCCAGTATAATATAGGATACGCTCCGTACATGTCGTTTTACCGGCATCAACGTGGGCCATTATGCCGATGTTCCTTGTTAGGTTGAGGTCTCTCTTTGCCATAATATATTAGAAACGGAAGTGAGCGAATGCTTTGTTTGCTTCAGCCATACGGTGAGTATCTTCTTTCTTTTTGAAAGTAGCACCTTCTTCTTTCGAAGCAGCGATGATTTCAGCAGCAAGACGATGAGACATAGACTTCTCGTTGCGCTTACGTGCGAAACTGATAAGCCAGTTCATAGCGAGACTGTTTTTACGGCCATCGCGAATTGGGGTAGGGATTTGGAAAGTGGCTCCACCGACACGACGGCTTCTTACCTCTACTCCAGGAGTTACATTTTCGAGAGCTTTCTTGAACAACTCAAGACCGTCTTCACCAGACTTATCAGTCACTTGTTCTATAGCGCTGTAGAAAATCTTGAACGCAGTACTCTTCTTTCCGTCTTTCATTAAACTGTTGACGAAAACTGTTACTTGAACATCTCCGAATTTAGGATCCGGGAGGACGCGGTGCTTTTTTGCTACTTTCCTTCTCATAGTTCAGTTGATTACTTCTTCTTAGCTCTTTTAGTTCCGTACTTAGAACGACTCTGAGTACGTCCGTCTACACCCGCTGTATCGAGTGCACCACGAACAATATGGTAACGTACACCTGGAAGATCTTTTACACGACCTCCACGAACAAGTACTATACTGTGCTCTTGTAGATTGTGACCTTCACCTCCGATATAGGCGTTTACTTCGTTTCCGTTTGTAAGTCTTACACGTGCTACCTTTCTCATCGCTGAGTTAGGCTTCTTAGGTGTAGTTGTGTACACACGGACACACACGCCACGACGTTGCGGGCATGAGTCCAGTGCTGCGGACTTACTAGTTACCGGCTTTGTGTACCGGCCCTTGCGTATGAGCTGCTGTATTGTAGGCATCGTCGCGGTTAGCGTTTTCAAATGGGCATAAAAAAGACAATCCCAATTTTTAATGGGGGTGCAAAAGTAGGACATTTTGTATTAATTACAACAACGTTTTGCAGGTTTTTTCAATCATAATCTTAAACAACACTTTACTTCTTACTAAATAGACAAGTGCCTAACTTCGCTCTGTGGATTTTTTAAACGAATTAAACGCCCCACAAAGGGCAGCTGCAGAACACCTAGAAGGGCCCATGATGGTCATAGCTGGTGCTGGCAGCGGGAAAACTAGGGTATTAACCTATCGTATTGCCAATTTGATGCAACAAGGGATAGATCCTTTTTCAATTTTGGCCTTAACCTTTACAAATAAAGCTGCCAAGGAGATGAAGGAGCGTATAGGCAAGGTTGTAGGGGATGTCGAAGCACGACACCTAATGATGGGCACCTTTCACAGCATTTTTGCACGTATCCTTAGAATTGAGAGCGATAGAATTAATTATCCTTATAATTTCACCATATACGATAGTCAGGATAGCAGGGCTCTTCTTAAAGATATCATTAAGGGATTAGGGCTTGATGACAAGGTATATAAGGTAGCATCTGTCGCGAATCGTATTTCTGGAGCGAAGAATAATCTCATTAATCCTATGAGTTACGCAAACCACGTTGAAATTCAAGCTGAGGATAAACAAGCTGGTAAACCGAGGATAGTCGATATTTTCATGGCTTACGAAAAACGCTGTTTCAATGCCGGTGCGATGGACTTTGATGATCTTTTATATAAGATGAATGTCTTGCTTAGAGATTTTCCGGACTTACTTAATAAGTATCAGCAACGTTTTAAATACATTTTGGTCGACGAGTATCAGGACACGAACTATGCGCAGTATCTCATTATAAAGCAACTTGCAGCCGCTCATAAAAATGTGTGTGTCGTGGGTGACGATGCGCAGTCAATATATGGCTTTCGAGGGGCTAGTATCCAGAATATCCTCAACTTCAAGAAGGATTACCCTGAGACTAAGACTTACAAGTTGGAGCAGAATTACAGGTCCACAAAGACGATTGTTAATGCGGCGAATTCTGTAATTGCTGTGAATAAAGACCAAATAAAAAAAGAAGTTTGGACTGAAAACGCTGACGGAGAGAAAATTAGGATACACAGAGCATCCAGCGATAACTACGAGGGGAGGTTTGTGGCGGATCACATATTCGAAACGCGAGGGAGAGTCGGGTGCGAATACGGGGACTTCGCTATATTATACAGAACAAACGCACAATCAAGGTCATTTGAGGAAAGCTTAAGAAAGATAAATATTCCGTACAGAATCTACGGTGGGCAAAGTTTCTACCAAAGGAAAGAGATTAAGGACCTAATCGCTTACTTCAGACTTGCGGCGAATCCGAGGGATGACGAAGCGTTGAGGCGTATTATCAACTATCCCGCAAGAGGCATTGGAAACACTTCGTTAGATCGCTTGTTTTCTGCGGCGGGGGAAAAAGATATGGGAGTGTACGATTTGATGACTTTAGGGGAGCAGCCCGAATCGATTAAAAAAGCGGCGTGGGTGAAGATTCAGAACTTCACAGAAATGATGAAGGGGTTTTCTGCAGACATTAAATCGTTAACCGCTCATGCTTTAGGGTTGCAAATTGCGAAACGATCCGGGATTGTGCATCAGTTATATATCGATAAGACGCCGGAAGGAGTGGCTCGATATGATAACGTTCAAGAATTACTAAATGGACTACAAGCTTTTAGCGAGCAGCCTGACCCAGATGATGAGAACGCGGTAAGAACTCTTTCGGACTTCTTACTCGACGTTGCTTTATTAACGGACGCCGACAAAGATGACGACGATACTAATAAGGTGTCCCTTATGACAATCCACGCTGCGAAAGGTTTAGAATTTAAGCACGTTAATATTGTAGGCCTTGAAGAGAACCTTTTCCCGAGCCAAAGATCGATGGACTCTCGAGCAGACATGGAGGAGGAAAGACGTCTTTTCTATGTCGCTATCACAAGAGCTTGCGAAACTTGCACTCTATCCTATGCTACCACTCGATTTAAGTGGGGACAAGTTCACAGCGGAGAGCCAAGTCGATTCTTAGAAGACATTAACGAAGAGTTCCTAATCTCTCCTTCCGGCAACTCCATCTCTAGAGGGAGCTTTTACAACGAAGGGTGGAACGTAAAAGGAGGCACCTATTCGAAAGCGACGACGATTTCAACGAAAACGACTACACCTCGTAAGGCCAACACCATTCGATCGGCTGGAAGTTCCGCAACCATGAACATCAACTCTGACTACAAACCTTCAATAGGAGGTCGTAAGTTGACGAAAATAAATATATCCTCCAGAATTTCACAAGTTCCAAATGAAAATATCAACCAGAGTTCAAGTAAACCTATTCGAGAACACGACCTATCAGAAGGGACATTAGTAAAACACGTTAAGTTCGGAAAAGGAAAGGTTGTGAAAATTGAGGGGGAATCTCCGAACATAAAGGCAACCATATTCTTCCCTGCAGCAGGATCTAAACAACTCCTTCTAAAATTCGCGAAACTTGAACTTTTATGAAGCACTCAATTTTTTCTACCATCCTAGCTATTAGCTCTCTTGCTTTCTTCTTAAGCGGGTGCTGTCGGACAGATTGTGCAAACACCTATATTATTGAGGGCGTAATAACTGAATCAACTACCGGACTACCTTGTATAGGGTTTGATGTCGAATTAGAGGAACAAGTGCTTGAAAATGGCGTTCTGAATGGATTTTTTGAAACTGCTGGCACAACATCTACTGATGATGCCGGTTTCTATTCAATAATCTTTCCACGTAAGAATGCTCTCGAATACAGACTCAACGTTTCTCAGGAAGGTTGGTATGACATCCTTATATACATTGATCCTGAAGATTTTTATCCAGATATTCCAGTCCAAATAGATATCGAGTCCGTACCGGTAGGAGAACTTGATATTCACGTTTTTAATGACTTGCCCACAAACGATTCTGACAAGATAAGATTTCGACTTCTTAAAAATCACGAACAGTACTCAACCTGTGACACAGAGTGGAAAGTCTTAAACGGAGCGTCAATTGACACCGTGTTTAATTGTGTGCTTCCTGGAAACACATGGATGCCATACCTATATATAGACGAATCAAACGAAGATGTCATCGAAGTAACGGACTCTGTGTTCTGTGTTGCATTTGAGGTGACTACATTAGAAATACTGTATTAACTATCTTTTTTTTACCTAAACGACAATAGTTTGGACCTGAAACTAAAATATCCTCTACCCGAAAATGTCGAGAGTCATTCTATTGAAATCACTCGAACTGCGAGATGGTTTCACATTGGCGTATTGCCTTCTGAATGTCAGGAAATAGTAATTCTGCTTCACGGATATGGACAACACCCATCATATATGCTAAGCGGGCTACACAGTTTAGAGAAAGCGGGAAGAAGCATTTGCGCCCCTGAGGGTTTGAGCAGATTCTATGTTAGAGGTGCCAATGGAAGAGTAGGTGCGTCTTGGATGACCCGGGACGATAGGCAGCAAGAAATCAAAGACCATATTTCGTACTTAAATACGTGGCTTCAATCTTTGAAGCTTTCGAAAAATAGACATATTACTTTAGTAGGGTTTTCGCAGGGAGTAGCGACAGCAGCTCGATGGATTGCAAGCGGTGTTGAAATAGATAAGGTTGTTTTTTTGTCAGGAACTTTACCTCCAGAATGGAAACTAAAAAAGCCCCAAATATCTGAGCGTATTGATGAAATTCACATTGTGAGGCCTTTGCATGATGAATTCTACTCAGAAACTGAACACCATCAAGCCTTAGATACCCTTAAATCACAAGATGTCGTAGTGAAAAGTCATGAGCCGGAAGGAACGCACAAGATCAACGCTCAAATACTTAACCGCATCTTAACCGCATCTTGAACTAACTTTGTAGAACCTGTATTTTTATTGAAATCAATTCCTTACGCAATGTTTACTCGCGTCACACTCATTATTTTAATTCTTTTCTCGACCAAATCTTTGGCGCAACAGGTATCTCATCCAGTTTGGCCTAATGAAGTGAGCGCAGAGGAAAAAGCATACATCGAGGAAAATGAACTTTTGGAAAACTGGGACCCCAGAGTGATGTCGCGGGGCATTGAAACTCCTCCCCCTTATACAGAATTGCGAACCGCAGCAGAATGGGAAGAGATAGAGGTTTTGACTATAGCTTGGGAAGGATTCAACTGCATACTTAAACAGATCGTAGCCGCATCAATTAGCGAATGTCGTGTTGTCGTTTTTACAGAAAACCCTAATTCAACTTCTAACTATCTTACAAGTTCTTCGTGCGGCGGTACTGTTGATTTGAGTAACGTTGACATCGTGCAAGCCAATTTAAATACGATTTGGATTAGAGATTATGGTGCAAACACTGTTTACGGATCGTGGAATGACGACAGAATTCTAGTCGACTGGATGTACAACAGACCTCGTCCTGACGACGATGTGATTCCAGATGTACTGGGATCGCAGTTAGGGTTAGAGGTGTATAGCACGACTGCAGAGCCTTACGACTTAATGAATACAGGTGGAAACTGGATGAGCGATGGGTTCGGGACAGCATTTGAATCAGAATTAGTTATCGATGAAAATCAGGGTGGGTCTACCTGGTGGACGGACTATCCAAACCATACCGACGAAGAAATAGAGGCGATTTTCGAAGATTTTCTAGGCGTTCACACTTTCATTAAAATGCCTACCCTGCCATACGACGGCATTCACCACATCGATATGCACATGAAGTTACTTGATGAAAGTACTTTAATGGTTTCCGAATACCCTGACGGCATAGCTGATGGTCCTCAAATCAATGCGAACATTGATTACGTTCTATCTAATTATACAACCAAATGGGGAACTCCATTCAATGTGATCAGAATTCCCAGTCCACCACAGCTAGGAGGCGGATATCCTAATACTGGTGGGTGGTACGAAACATATAGCAACGCTGTTTTTGTAAACGAGAAAATTCTATTACCTACATACTATGAACAGTACGATACAACTGCAATCAGGATTTGGGAAGAGGCTATGCCTGGATATGAAATTGTAGGTATCGATTGCGATGGATCGGAACCCATAATATCTCTCAGTGGTGCTATTCATTGCATCACGCACTCCGTTTCCGTCGAGGACCCACTTATTATAAGTCACCTTCCGCTTCAGGACACTGAAAACACGACAGATCCTTACAGCGTAGAGGCATATTTGAGTCACAGATCTGGAATCGCTACTGCGACCCTCTCCTATTCCGACTCGCCAACAGGACCATGGACAGAAGTAATAATGATCGATTCCGGAGATGGAGAAAACTGGACAGCTGATATCCCAGCCGCTCCTGAAAACACGAACATCTACTACTTCATCAGTGGCATCTCCAATTCAGGTAAAATTGGCGACCGACCTATGCCCGCTCCAGAAGGTTGGTGGACGTTCCACATCGGAGAAATCATCATAAATGGTATAGGTAGCTTTGATTTAAACCAAATCGGAGCTTTCGCCTCTGCCTATCCTAACCCAGCTTCCGCCATAACATGCGTTCCTGTAACCCTTAGACATGAAGCCGAAGTGAAAATACTTCTTAGAGATGCACTCGGAAGAGAAATTGAAACACTGCACGATGGCACTTTACCCTCTGGTGAAACAAAGCTGTTTTTCCAAGCATCATCTCTTCCAGCAGGGGCCTATATCGTTACACTAGAATTCAAGAACGGAAGAGTTGCCTCGACTAGAGTTATGGTTCAATAAAACCAAGTTTAAGCAAAACTGACCTAATTCAGTCCCTACCTCCTAATAAACGAAGTAGGAAAAGGAAGAGGTTTATGAAGTTCAAGTACAGAGACACTGCCGCTAAAATTGCTAGCTTAGTTGCACCGGCTGTTCCGTATTCTACACCAGCTCCTATGCGCTTTATTCTCTGCGTATCGTAGGCTACAAGACCCGTAAATATTAGGACTCCAGCAACGCTTATGATAAAGTCCATCATAGCGCTATGCATAAACCAGTTTACTACCGAAGCAATAATTATTCCGATTAAGGCCATAAACAATAACGACCCCAACTTACTCAAATCCATTTTAGTTGTGTATCCCGCGAACGCCATCACAGCGAAAGTGCCCGCTGTAATAAAGAAAACTTGAGTGATAGACCCCATAGAATAAATAAGGAATACGGAACTAAGAGATAACCCCATAGTTGCGGAAAACGCGATGAACATCATTGTCAAAGTCGTAGCGCTATACTTCTGCAAACCAGCGTTCATCGCAATGATGAAACCGAAAGGAGCGAGTAAAATCACCCAACGCATAAGCCCGCCTGCTCCTACAATCTGTACGTACAATCCGTTTGAAGCTGCATACCAAGCAACAAATGCCGTAATTAAAAGGCCTATTACCATCCAAGAAAACACGTTAGAAACGAAATTCTTAGCTAATGCACCTTCTGCTGGCACGAATTCCTCATCTAAAATGCGCAGGGGTTGATTTGTTTTCATCTTCTTCAGTTTTAATCTCTATCAATTAAATGCATTAACTCTTTTCGAGTCTTATGATCATTTAAAAACGCACCCGTAAAGGCACTTGTTGTGGTAACACATCCTTGTTTTTCAACTCCTCTCATCTGCATACAAAGATGCTGAGCTTCTATAACTACAGCTACTCCTCTAGGGTTAAGAGTGTCCTGTATACAATCACGAATTTGTTCAGTAAGTCTCTCCTGCACTTGAAGCCTTCTCGCAAAAGCGTCAACTACTCTAGGGATTTTGCTCAATCCTACAATCTTTCCGTTAGGAATATAAGCTACGTGTGCCTTTCCGAAAAAAGGAAGCATATGATGTTCACATAGACTGAACACCTCGATATCCCTTACAAGAACCATTTCGTCATTATCCTCAGTAAACAAGGCTGACTTAATAATTTCAGCTGGATCTGACCCCATCCCGGAAGTCATAAAGGCTAGTGCTTTCGCCACTCTTTCGGGCGTTTTAAGAAGTCCCTCTCGATTTACATCCTCCCCTATCCCGGTTAATACCATTCGATATTGTTCCGCTAGACTAGAAATAGCCTTCTCGTCGTATTTATCAATGCGCTCGTATAATGCCATCGTAATTTGCTAGTTATTCGCCGCCGAAGTACTCCGCGAAGTTATTCTCTGACTCACATAATTTGAGGGCATGTAATTCACATCCGCTCGCTTTTATCGGTTCTTTTATTCTATCCCAAATCGCCACGATTAAATTCTCCATAGTAGTTAATTGCCCTTTCATCCACGGAACATCCAAATTCAAGTTCTTGTGATCAATAGGATCCTCCACATATTCTTTGAGGATTGCCTTTAGTGCATTGAAATTCATAGAATAACCCGTTTCTGGAACAGGAGTACCCTTTACTGTAACGTATAGGTCGAAATTGTGACCATGCCAATTTTCATTAGCACACTTTCCGAATACCTCGTGATTTTTCTCGCTGCTCCAATCCTCATTCCAAAGTTTATGAGCTGCATTAAAGCGAGCACGACGGGTAATATATATTATTTTATTTGACATAGATAAAGCAAAGGTAGCAGAACTAGAGGTGTGGATATACCTTTACCCCCATGATAATCGTAACAGGTGCAGCAGGTTTTATCGGGAGTAGGTTAGCGAGACGCCTCAACCAGGATGATTTTAATGATTTAATTCTTGTTGACGACTTTTCAAGGGCTGATAAAACTGCCAATTACGAAGGGTTAAAATTTTCGCAAAAGGTTTCTCGCAAAAACTTTCCAGTTTGGTTGAGAGAGAATGAAAATCAGATTCAATTTATATTTCATTTAGGCGCAAGAACTGACACAACCGAGCAAAACGTTGAACTTTTCAATGAACTTAACCTCAATTATTCGAAAGAAATTTGGAATTTGTGTGTTGAGTTTGGGATTGCTATGGTTTATGCTAGTTCAGCTGCTACGTATGGAGATGGGGCTTTAGGATACTCTGACTCTCATGAAATTATCGATAAACTCAAACCATTAAATCCTTACGGAGATTCGAAAAACGACTTCGACAAGTGGGCGCTTAAACAAGAACGCTCCCCCTATTTCTTTGCGGGACTGAAGTTCTTCAACGTTTACGGACCTCACGAAGATCACAAAAGCCGCATGGCTTCAGTCGTACTTCACACCTTCAGACAAGTTACTGCCACAGGCAAAATGAAGCTCTTCAGATCGCATAGAGACGATTACGATGATGGTCATCAGACTCGTGATTTCGTTTTCGTCGATGACGTATGTGACGTATGTATGTACATGATGAATGAACGCCTTTCTGTGCCAAACGGACTTTACAACCTCGGCTCAGGCAAAGGGCGAACTTTCCTTGACCTTGTAAACTCGACATTTTCGGCAATGAATCTCGAACCCGATATTAACTTCATCGATACACCACTCGATATAAGAGATACATACCAATACTTTACCGAAGCCGACTTAACGAAGCTACGCAACGCAGGCTACTCAAAAGAATTTACTTCTTTAGAAGATGGTGTTCAGGAATACGTTGTAAACTACTTAGCGAATCTCCGCTCTTAAAGTCAAAAGCTCTGCTCTTACTTTTTTCAGCTTTCGCACAACTTCTTTCCTCTCTCCCTCACTCAATGTAGGCGAATTGCTTGATGAGCCTTGTGCAGCATGATGAGTGGCTTGAGCTTTAGCTCGTGCTTCACTTGCAACATCCGCCCCCATTCCCTTACGTGATTTCAATGCTTTTCTTGCTCCATCTAGAGTAAACCCTTGCTCTTTTACCAAAACATAAACTGATCTCACAATCTGAATATCCTTAGCATTATAAAGACGTTTACCTCTTGAGTTAGTCTTAGGCTTAATTTGCTTAAACTCTTTCTCCCAAAACCTCAAAAGGGAAGCATTAACACCTAACATAGATGCAACTTCAGTTATACTGAAGTATTGCTTTTGGATGGGCTTGTTTAATGGCATGAGGAGCAGCAAGATAATAACTTATTCCGACTGATTGCAAACTTAATTTAGATACCTCTAAAATTAGTCAAAAGACTGATGCGCCACCTCAGAGTTTTGCAATAGCGTTTCGTACTGTTCTGGGGAGAGGTCGTTGAAATAATAGTGCGCCGGATTAACTTTCTTCCCGTCTTTAGCGACTTCATAATGAAGATGTGACGCGACCGAAGTACCAGTATTTCCGACAAGACCTATGATTTCGCCTCGCTTTACTTTTTGGCCCTTTTTGACAAGGGTCTTACTCATATGGGCATATAGCGTTTCATAACCAAACCCGTGCTTTATCACGATGTGCCTCCCGTAACCTGTGTATGAACGTCTGACTTTTACCACCTCTCCATCTCCGGTAGCAAAAATCTCCGTGCCTGATGGAGCTGAGAAATCCATTCCGTAGTGGAATTTCCTGACCTTGTAAATAGGGTGAAAGCGATATCCCCAACCACTTGCCATTCTTTTTAGGTCGTCATTTCTAACGGGTTGTATTGCTGGAATCGAATGCAAACGTTCCTCGTGAGAAGAAGCGAGTTCCATTACTTCGTCGAAAGATCGACTTTGGGCTACCAAACGTCTTTGGACTTCAGAAACACTCGTGGTAAGATCACGAACCAAATCAGAATGATCGTATCCTCTCAAAAAACTTGTACGGTCAGACCCACCAATTCCTGGATTACGTCTGTATTCAGGATATGGATCAACCCCGAAAACTGTTCTGTAAATCGCATCGTCTCTCACCTCTAAATCTCCTAAAACGTACATCATTTCATCAACATCGCTCTCAAGAGTAGAAAGCTGCTTTTCCAAAAATGCTATCTCACGAGCCATTGCTCTATCTTTAGGCGAGTCAAATGCGTAATCGAAAAGTAACACAGAGCTCGTACCTACTAAAGCAATCCATCCCGCATTCCGTAAAGACCACCACACATAGTCCCACGTAGAATATGGAATCACCTCAATTTGAAGTGTTTCGTGATTGAATTTAGACTTTTTAAATCTGCTCATAAGTTGCAAATTTCGTTCATTTTTGACAGATGAGTATTTATTAATTTTACAACTTCAATTAAGACTCATGGAATCTCGCCTAATACGCAAAACATTTTTGGACTTTTTCGAAAGTAAAAATCACGAAATAGTCCCGTCAGCCCCTATGGTCATTAAGGATGACCCTACACTGATGTTTACAAATGCCGGCATGAATCCCTTCAAAGATTTATTCCTAGGTAATAGCCCTGTCAAGCATAAACGCATCGCTGACACACAAAAGTGCCTTCGTGTTAGTGGAAAACATAACGATTTAGAAGAGGTGGGAGTGGATACTTACCATCACACGATGTTTGAGATGCTCGGAAACTGGTCTTTCGGAGATTACTTCAAAGAGGATGCAATCGCGTGGGCTTGGGAACTACTCACAGAAAAATACGGGCTGAGTAAAGACGACCTATACGTAACTGTCTTCGAAGGCGACAAGGGCGATAACTTACCTATGGATTCCGACGCGTTTAACTTTTGGAAACAGCACATCGCCGAAGATAAAATTCTACTCGCTAGTAAAGCGGATAATTTCTGGGAAATGGGGGAGACTGGACCATGTGGACCATGCTCAGAAATTCACATTGACATTAGATCAGAAGAGGAGAAATCGAAAGTTTCAGGTGCCTCTCTTGTAAACATGGATCATCCACAAGTAGTGGAGGTTTGGAATCTCGTGTTTATGGAGTTCAACCGAATGGCGAATGGCGATTTAGTTCCTCTACCCGAAAAGCATGTTGATACAGGAATGGGATTTGAGCGTCTTGCGATGGCTATTCAGGGAAAGAAGAGTAACTACGACACTGACGTTTTCAGCCCTCTGTTAAATAAGCTATCAGATTTGTCCGGCATTAAATACACTGCAGGAGACGACTCACAATCTGTAGCTTTCAGGGTTATTGTAGATCACGTTCGAGCTGTATCGTTCAGCATTTGTGACGGGCAACTCCCGTCGAACACTGGAGCGGGATACGTGATTCGGCGAATATTAAGACGTGCGATTAGATACGGATATTCGTTCTTAGGGTTTGAAAAGCCTTTCATGAACCAACTCGTTGCAGCACTTCAAGATTCTTTAGGTGATGCTTTTCCCGAACTTTCAACTCAAAAAGACCTTATCGTTAGAGTAATCAAGCAGGAGGAGGAGAGTTTCCTGAGAACTCTTGCAAAGGGAATCGAGCTTTTACAGGGATATTTGAAGAAGATGAATAAGGGTGATGTGCTAGCTGGCAAGACGGCTTTCGAGCTGTACGACACCTTCGGTTTTCCATTCGATTTGACCGCCCTGATGGCTTCAGAAAGTGGGATGACTGTTGATGAGGAAGGGTTTAATACTGAACTTGAAGCCCAAAAGTCAAGATCTCGTCAGGCAGGTAAAATTTCAACCGAAGATTGGGTTGAGGTTCACTCGTCTGATATCCCCACTGAATTTTTAGGATACGATAACTTAAACTCTGAATCAAAAATTATTCGATACAGAAAAGTTGAGGCAAAGAAAAAAACGTTCTACCAAGTTGTTCTCGACAAAACACCATTCTATCCTGAAGGAGGAGGACAAGTGGGCGACACTGGGCTTCTTATTTCTGATTCTGGAAAAACACCAGTAATCGATACTAAGAAGGAAAACAACCTAATCGTACACACGATAACTGAGTTACCCACAGACACATCTGCTACTTTCCGAGCAGAAGTAAATTCCGACAATCAACTTGCATCTTCTAGAAACCACTCGGCAACACACCTTCTACACGAGGCACTCCGGGATATTTTAGGCACTCACGTAGAACAAAAGGGATCGTTAGTTCGCCCAGAAAATTTACGTTTCGACTTTTCTCATTTCGAAAAAACGGACCCCGAAATAGTCCAAGCTATAGAAGACCGTGTGAATTCAAAAATTATTGCAAACATACCTCTTGACGAAAGGCGCGATCTCCCTTTAGCCGAGGCCGAAGCAGCAGGAGCGATGATGTTGTTTGGAGAGAAATATGGCGATAAGGTGAGAATGATCGGGTTCGGTACTTCAAAAGAACTTTGCGGAGGGATTCACGTTCCTGCAACTGGATCTATAGGGCCATTTAGAATAACGACCGAGACATCTGTTGCTTCTGGAATACGTCGAATTGAAGCCGTAACAGGAAGCAAAGCATTTGAGTTGGCATTGAGTGACAGATCGAGCCTAAGTCAAATAAGAGAAAGTTATAAGGGCGCTAAGGATCTTCCTAAATCTGTTCAAGCTACACTCTCAAAAGTAGATTCACTCACAAAAGAGATTGAGACATTAATGAGAAAGGAGGCCGGAAATGTGAAAGAAGACCTTATCAAGTCTATGGTGAATAAGAACGGAGTGAACTTTATTGCTTGCGAGCTTAAGCTTGATGCAAAATCAATCAAAGATTTGGCCTTTCAGCTAAAAAGCGAACAAGCTCCATTCATAGGAGTCTTTGCTTCTAGGAATAATGACAAGGCTGGAATTGCCGTTGCTGTTAGCGATGATGTAATCGCTGATAAAGGGCTGAAGGCTGGAGACATCATTAGGGAACTAGCTCCATGTATTCGTGGGGGCGGTGGGGGTCAACCTATGTTCGCTTCAGCGGGAGGCACCTACCCAGAAGGCATAAAAGAAGCCCTCAGCAAAGCTGAAGGCTTAATATAATTTTGTTGTAGAGATGAGAGTGACCTTATCTCAGAATAGAAAGGTGCTAGTGAGCTATGTTCATTCCTCCTTGAGGAGTGGCTTCTTTATCTGAAGAAGATAAATTTCTACCATAAACCGGTCCTTTATATTCTTCTTCGTAAGAAAGACCTAGGTTCAATATATAGAAAACATTAAAAAACAATACTAGTCCGTAGTCTATAGGACGATTTTTACCAAAACTTTGAGCTACTTCTAAAATAGTCTTAGGTAGGAGATAAATAATCGCTGGCGTTAAGAAAAGAAGAGCATGCCAAGTAGGTCTCCCTATCAATTTCATAGCAACCATAACGTTATAACCAGGTACGAAAACTGCCCACCAAGGAAGGTCCGCTTTTAGAAAAAGTTTGGCATTAGCAACTACTGATATTAATCCAATAAACAGGCTTCCTAATTGCAGTCCGCCGCTAATTTCATATCCGAATATAAAAAAAGAATCCATATGGTAAATTGTTTTAGTTTGTGATATATATAAAAGACGGACTAAAAACAGGGGGGTTGCCTCTTAAAATCTGATTTTTAACACATTACGACTATAAACTTGTCAAATGTGCGTATTTACTGACAATTTCCACTGAAATAGAATTGCCTGACGGTGTGAGTATTAGCAATCTTTCAACAACATTTCTAAGTTCTCTCACATTACCAGTCCAATCAGCTTTACAGATAAGTTTCATAGCGTCGTTATCGACAGTAGGAATAGCATTTCTACTGTCATCGGCTAAAAGTTTGAGAAAATGTTCAACAAGTAATGGAATATCTTCTCTCCTATCGTTCAATGAAGGAATATGTATGGGTATAACCGCTAATCTGTGAAATAAATCTTCTCTAAATCTACCCTCTAAGATTTCAGATTTCAGGTCTTTATTTGTCGCAGATACTACTCTTACGTCCACTTTTATGTCTTTTTCGCCTCCTACTCGAGTAATTGTATTTTCCTGTAGAGCCCTTAACACTTTTGCTTGAGCATCAGCCCCCATATCCCCCACTTCATCTAGGAATAAAGTGCCGCCATTTGCTTGCTCAAACTTCCCTTTCCTTTGCTTAATCGCACTTGTGAATGATCCTTTTTCATGACCAAACAACTCGCTTTCAATAAGCTCGGACGGAATCGCCGCGCAATTCACTTCAATAAATGGGCCCGATGCTCGATTACTTCCATCGTGTAGTTGGCGTGCCACCAATTCTTTTCCCGTTCCGTTACCTCCCGTAATAAGTACTCGCGCATCAGTGGCTGCAACCGTCGACACCATTTCAAGTATCTCTTTAATAGCGGCAGAATCACCAATTATCGGATGAGATTTAGAGCCATGAACCTTTTTCCGAAGACGTTTTGTTTCCTTAACAAGCTCCTCTTGTTCAGTTGCATGTTTAAGCGTCATTAAAATTCGATTTAGATCAAGCGGCTTTTGAATGAAATCGAACGCACCTTTTTTAAGAGCTTGGACGGCGGTATCAACAGTTCCATGTCCCGAAATCATTATTACCGGAGAAGAAATATCTTTCTTTTCGAACATATCAAGTACATCGAGACCATCCATTCGAGGCATTTTAATATCGCAAAAGACGACATCGAATTCCCTTTTTTGTGCTAAAATCACTCCGTCAGCCCCATCTTCTGCTTCCTCCACTGTATGACCCTCATATTCCAAAATCTCACGCAAACTAGTACGTATCGGACGCTCATCATCAATAATTAAAATATGGGCCATGTTCTTTTTCTTTCTGAAATTTACACTCTAACCACTTTAAACCAAACTCTATGCCGCAGACAATCTCTACTCCATTCCAGGAACCGCATCCTCTCCCTTTGCTAGTCTGCATAACAACCCTTCACGGACGGCGTATTTAGATCGATATATCGATTTGATTTCAGACTTGCTTTGCAGCCACTTTACAATTGCAGCAGCGTATGGGAGGAAGTCCGCTCGATCTGGGGGCATTCCGCTAATTTCCAATCGGTCTTTAAGAGAGTTTCGGATAATGAGCTCTGATAAATCATTAAACTTTTCTATGTCGATTACACTAGCAGTAGGATGGGGTTGTCGAATTAAATTTATCTCTGGCTTATCGATTCGGCTTTCTTTCAGTTTTCTTTTATTTTTAGGTTTCGTGAGTGAATAGAAGGTATCGAACGATCCACTAGAACCCACTAAAATAGAAGGTGTCGTATTAGATAAAGCTATAGATAATGGTTCGAATACATCGCTCAGATAGGGAAACATTTTTACATAAGCGTCCTCGCCAAATATATCTGTCATTTTAAACAACTCCTGTAACCTAGCCACCCCCACATCGAAACTTCTAGACCAAATCACTTTACTATCGTCCCATAAAATGCACTCTGTACTCCCCCCCCCTATATCCATTGTAAGAATAGTTTGTCCCTTCAGTGGAGTGTAGGTTAATTCTATACCTGCTTGAATTAAAGTAGCTTCAGTTGCGCCGGAAATTATTTGGACTTTGTAACCAAAACGATTCCATACCCCCTCTGTAAAAACATTGCCATTAGAAGCATCTCGAAGTGCACTGGTTGCAATAACGTACACCTCTAGCGCCTTGTAATTTCTGATTATTTCATGCATAACACCTATCGCATCTAATCCTCTTGCGATCCTATCAGGTCTTATAACACCTTTAACTATCCCTCCTTTGCCCAGTCTTACAGGTAAACGAAGACTGAATACCTTATTCCATGGGCGTAGATCTGAATTATCTATAGGCAAAAGGTCTACTACCCTTAAGTTAAAAGTGTTCGTTCCACAATCAATTACAGCTACTCTACGAAGCTTCGTTTTGATATTTCCCGTAACACTATTTCCCATTATCTATTCTTATACATCAACCATCTGGCAAGCTCCCTAAAAGTGGGCTTCTTACCGTACATTAAAATCCCGGTTCTGTAAATTTTTCCAGCAAACTTCACCATAAAGTAAACTGTCACCACCAAAATCATTGCGCTTATCACAACATGCCACCAAGGAACACCCACGCTCAATCGAACCATCATTGTAATTGGAGAAGTGAACGGGAAGAACGAGCAAAATATAGCTAGAGTACTATCTGGCGATTCCATGATGAAAATATTCACCATATAACTAAACATCAGAGGCAACATTGCTGGAATGAGTAAATACTGAGCATCTGACTCTTGTTCTACCGCGGCACCTACAGCAGCAAATAAAGATGAATAAAGAGCAAATCCCGCTACATAGAAGAACGCCCCCCATCCTAACATCATAGCCCAATCAACTTGTAATAAAACACCTAACTCACTATCCGATTCTATGTAAGTTATAAAGTCAGTGGCAGCCAATTGTGAGCTTTGATCCCCCATTAATTCGAGTAGTAATCCCGACGATTCTGCATAAAACCCGAATCCCATGAATAATATCCATGAGAGAATAGACCAAACCACTATTTGGGTTAATCCCAGAAGCCCAATACCCATCATCTTAGCTCCCATTAACGCTTCTGGCCTTATCACACTAATCACAACCTCCACAATTCTACTACTCTTTTCCTCTATCACACCGCGCATCACATGCATACCATAAATAAGGATAAACATGAACATGAACATAGAAAACGCAAATCCTATACCACTCTTATTTTCAATGTTTTGATCCTTTGTTACAACATCTTGTGTGACAAGCCCCACGCGTACTTTAAGTCGTTTATAGGTCTCATAATCAAGAGAGGATTCATTTTTCACCCTCAGTCGCTCTATGGCTTCGCCCAAATCACGTTTTATCGCCGATTTCACCTTTGTAGGAACTGATAACTCGTACTTCAAAAGTGCTTTTGCGCTTTGTAAAATTCCGTCATCTAGCTCAAGCATAGCAGAATAATCACTTTCTAGGAATTCCTCAGTTGTGAGTGCTTCATTTGTAAACCTATATTCCAAAAAATCTCTTGGAGGAAAACATTCCGAACAGCTAGGCACTCGAGCTCCGTCATTTCCCTGTAAAGTATACGTGAGGATGTTCTTATGGTCAACAATTAAGACCTTAGAGTCTGACTCAATAGTCGTCATAGCAATAAATACCATAAGAGCTACTAACCCCACCATTAGGAAAGGTCCCAATAAGGTAGAGATTATGAAAGCGCGTTTACGCACCCTTGTTTTATATTCCCTGCCTACTACTATTAACCAACGCTTCATGATGCTTCAGAGTTTTTAACTGCTTGCAAAAACACATCATCCATAGAGATTATTCTAGGACTGCACGAAAGGACATCGACCTCAGATGCTACCCATTTAATGAACTGCTCTATAGGAATTGACGTAGGAAGCCCGAGAACCACTTCGTGAATATTTTCTCCTTTACTTTCAGCACTATGTAAAATCGCTCCCGCACCTAGGGCGGCGGTGAAGCTAATTAAATTACCCCTGAATTTTAGATCAATCTTACCCTTACGAGCGTTTTCTCGTAAAGAAGCGACAGGGCCGTCAAGAATTTTGGTCCCATGATTAATCAAAGCAACATGGTCACAAAGCTCATCCACGCTAGACATATCGTGAGTAGACAAAAGGATTGTGGTTCCATTCTCATCACGCAAGCGATTAATTTCAGTCCTTATCCGAGCCGCATTAATGGGATCGAACCCACTCAGCGGTTCATCCAGAATAAGCAACTTCGGATTGTGAAGCACAGCGACAATGAACTGAATCTTCTGCGCCATACCCTTACTTAAATCGGCAACCTCTTTATCCCACCAGCCATCAACTTCGAGCCTTTCGAACCATCCTCTCAATTCCTTCTCCGCAAATTCATTAGACATACCACGAAGTCTAGCGAAATACATCGCTTGCTCGCCTACCCTCATGTTTTTGTAGAGCCCTCGCTCTTCAGGAAGATACCCAATGTGCTTCACATCGTCACGTGTGAGTGCATTACCGAAAAAATCTATTTCGCCACTATCTGGTCCGGTAATTCCTGCAACCATACGAATCAACGTGGTTTTACCAGCTCCATTAGGGCCTAATAAACCGAAAATACTTCCTTGAGGGACTTCGAAACTTACTCCACCTAAAGCTGTATGGTTACCGTATTGTTTCCTTACGTCGCTTAGTTTTAGGGATGGAGTATCGATCATGTGAACAAATCGTTGACTTTATCGAAAAAGCCACGTTCATCATGGTCAGTTTCAGGTTGAAAGTTCGTCGATTCACGCAAACTTTCCAAAGCCTTTCGCTCTTCTTTTGTGATATTTTTCGGAGTCCACACATTAATGTTCACCAATAAATCGCCATTCCCATAAGAATCTACAGACGGAAGACCTTTACCCCTTAAGCGAACTAATTTTCCACTCTGAGTTCCTGGCTCGACTTTAATCTTCGCTTTCCCAGATAGTAATGGGACTTGAGCCGAAGATCCGAGAGTGGCATCAATGAAACTTATGTAAAGATCATGGTGTAGATTTTTTCCGTTTCGTTGGAATTCAACATGATTAAGCACTTCGATAACAACTAACAAGTCGCCAGCCACTCCTCCTATCGGTGCACCATTACCTTCTCCTCTAACATTCAATTGCATCCCGTCCTCAACACCAGACGGAATATCAATAGTCACTACCTTATCTTCTCTTTTCATACCCCACTCATCTGTACCAGAGGGTTTAGAGGTAATTGAAAAGCCAGAACCATTACAAGAAGGGCATGTAGAAGATGTCTGCATAGCGCCTAAAATGGTGTTTGTAACTCGCCTGACTTGACCTGTACCGTTACATTGACGGCAATCATCGTGCTCCACTCCGTCGGCCTGCATTTGTTTGGCCACCTTAATTTTCTTACTAGCACCGCTAGCAACTTCCTCCAATGTTAGCTTCACTTTAATCCTAAGGTCAGAGCCCTTCATCCTACGCCTGCGCCCACCTCCGCCACCTCCGCCGAATCCACCAAACCCTCCGCCTCCGCCTCCGCCGAAGATGTCTCCGAACTGGCTGAAAATATCCTCCATATTCATGTGATGACCTCCACCGCCTCCACCACCTGCACCTCTCATCCCCGCATGCCCAAACCTATCGTATTGCTGCTTTTTCGTGTCATCGCTCAACACCTCATAAGCCTCAGCCGCCTCCTTAAATTTCTCCTCAGCCCCAGCATCATCCGGATTTTTATCCGGGTGGAACTTCAGTGCAAGCTTTCTGTATGCCTTCTTAATCTCCGAAGTTGAAGCAGATTTGCTTACTCCCAGAGTGTCGTAATAATCTCTTTTTGCCATTTTTCCTAGACCAAATTATTGTCCTATCACCACTTTCGCATATCTCAACACCTTATCTCCCAGCATATATCCACTCTCCACCACATCGACGATTTTACCCACTAAATCGGGTGTCGGTGCAGGAATATTTGTAATCGCTTCATGAAAGTCAACATTGAATACATCTCCAGCCTTAACCTCCATAGGTTTAAGACCTTTCGCTGCTAATGTCGAATCGAATTTAGTATGAATCAGATTCATCCCCTCACGTATTATCTTAATATCGTCACTAGAATTTTTCTCTGCGCGTTCGAAATCGTCAAGTAACGGTAGTAATTTTTCTAGAACATCCTGAGAAGCAGTACGAATTAAATCAGCTCTCTCCCTCATAGTGCGCTTTCTGAAATTATCGAATTCAGCATAAAGCCTGAGGTATTTATCTTGATAATCTACCACCTCTTCCTCAGCTTTCGCTTCGGTCTCGGGCTTAGCGTCAGTTTCGCCATCTCCACATCCGCTGTTATCAGCACAATCATTAGAGTTTTCGGTAGCCATTTCTAGCTCTTCCTCCTTCTTTTCGACTGTATTATTTTGATTATTCATAGTCCTAATTAGTTTGGGCTAACAGAAAGGCAAAGTAAGTGCCATTTATATAAAACTCAATTAAATGCGACAGCCTGTCAGTCCGCGCAATGCAAACCGACAGGCTGTCGTGCCAAATCGTGTGTCAACCTAGCTTTTACTTCAAACTCTTGACGAATTTGTCGATGTGGCGGTGAAGCTCGAAACCTCGTAAATCCTTAGCAACTACGATCCCGTTCTCATCGAGAAGGAAACTCATTGGAATTGAGCTTACGCCATACATCGCTGCCGCTTCGTTTTGCCATTTTTTTAGGTCGCTTACGTGGTAATCCCACTTTAAGCCGTCCTTTTTTATTGCCGATTCCCAAGATGAAACCTTGGAGTCGAGAGATATCGAAAATATCTCGAATCCGTCGGCATTTTTAAACTTCGCCTTGCTGTATTTTTCGTACGCTTTTACTACGTTGACATTTTCTCTCCTGCACGGCCCACACCACGAAGCCCAAAAATCTATTAGGACTATGCTTCCTCTTAGGTCGCTCAATTTCATCTTCTTTCCCTTAGGATTGTTCATGATGATATTTGGTGCCTCGTCGCCGATATTAGTTCCAATTCGTCCTGTAGGTACGACATCAAAAGATCCTGTTAGTTCGATTAACCCTTCGGAATCAGAAGCGGGTGACGCTCCTACTATCCCAGTCCAGGTAATCAATGCTACTCCCACCATTACAATTGCTGATTTAAAAATCATAGTCTTTTGCTTTTGTTGCGTCATTATGTTCTCTTTCAAAGATAGTTGTGTGTTAGTCAATTCGGGTGATTCGGGCTCCCAATTTTCGCAAACGTTCATCAATGTTTTGGTACCCTCTATCGATCTGACCAATATTGTGAATAGTCGAAGTGCCTTCCGCCGAAAGGGCAGCAATCAACAATGAAACTCCAGCTCTTATATCCGGAGACGTCATCGTCACTCCTCGTAGTGGGCTCTGGTGGTCCAGTCCGTTTACAGTAGCCCGGTGGGGATCGCATAGGATTATTTGGGCTCCCATGTCGATAAGTTTGTCTACGAAAAAGAGACGGCTCTCGAACATTTTTTGGTGTATTAATACCGAGCCTTTCGCTTGAGTCGCCATTACAAGGACGATACTTAGCAAATCGGGCGTAAACCCAGGCCAAGGTGCGTCAGATACTGTTAAAATAGACCCGTCTATAAACTTCTCGATCTCGTACGAATCTTGGGCAGGAACGTAAATATCATCTCCCCTCCTTTCAAGCTTCACTCCCATTCGTTTAAATATTCTCGGTATTACTCCGAGTTCGTCATATTTAACGTCTTTAATGGTGAGCTCACTTTTCGTCATAGCTGCCATGCCGATAAAGCTTCCCACTTCTATCATGTCAGGCAAACATCTATGTTCAGCCCCTCCTAGTTCGGTGACGCCTTCGATAGTAAGTAAATTCGAACCTA
>JYMV01016251.1_pt1 | contig 31762 bp, 30 predicted proteins | sample 338911 | NCBI WGS metagenome assembly JYMV01 (sample SAMN03354496, study PRJNA234377) | hydrothermal vent metagenome | biome: Deep sea; feature: Hydrothermal plumes at the Eastern Lau Spreading Center, Western Pacific Ocean; material: Seawater | place: Tonga | collected 2009 | depth 2000 m m
CAAGATTCCCCACTGCTGCCTCCCGTAGGAGTCTGGGCCGTATCTCAATCCCAGTGTGGCTGATCATCCTCTCAGACCAGCTACCGATCATAGCCTTGGTGAGCTTTTATCTCACCAACAAGCTAATCGGACATAGGCCCATCCAAAAGCACGATCCGAAGACCGCTTTAACAACATATCCCAAAGGATTCGCTGCATTATCCGGTATTAGTCCCGCTTTCGCGGGGTTATCCCAGTCTTTAGGGCAGGTTACCTATGCATTACTCACCCGTCCGCCAGTTTACTTATTCCCCGAAGGAAATGTTCTCCTTGACTTGCATGTGTTAGGCACGCCGCCAGCGTTAGTCCTGAGCCAGGATCAAACTCTCCATTGTTAGGGTTGTTTGTTTGTTTTTTTTAACACTCTTGTCGAGGTTAATACCTGCCATCGCTCATCACCATACGCATACCAATTGTCAAAAAACGAAATTGAAAAAAAATAAGCTTAAGAAGATTGCTTTAAACCAAACCTCTAGAGCAAATAAAGTTAGCTTCTTACTTACCTCGGAGACAAACTATTTTTTCGAGGGAAACTCTACCGCACTGTAAGGCTTACAGGCTCGGGAAAATCTAGAAAAAGGCCTGGTCCATACCGAGCCTGCACTCTTTTGGTATATCTTATCTCTCGCTCACGGTTTGCAAACTCAATTCCCTTCACTGATCCCCAGATACTGCCCCCGTAAAGCCCAACCAGGGTAATTCGAGGAACCCACTTGGCAATGACCGTCGGTCCTCCAGCAAAGAACTGAATGGTCAATCCTGTCATGGAAGCGAAGGTACCCACGGCGGGAATCCAGTCTTGGAGGTAAACGCGCCCTCCACCGGGGAATATACCGAAAAGCCCTGTCCTAACGGGATCCCGGTTTGGGAGCTTTTCCACATTGTCGCAGGCCTTCATGAGCACTGTCAGGTTACGGCGGTGCTCTTTCGAATCAAATATGCGCCGTGCCTGGTCGAATCTCTTCTTAGCTTCTTCGAATTGCAGATCATTGAATTTCGCATATCCGTCCAGTGTGATCAGATAGGGATCTTGTGTGGATCCTACCATGGTATAAACCGTATCGTAGTCGCCTTGCATGAGGTTGAGGTAGATAAGTCGGTACCGTGTCGCACGGAATTCGGAGCTGTTAGGCTGTACTTCGTTCTGAGCTTTATTAAAGTAATCGGTGGCCAGTACGTATTTTCCCTGTTCTTCATAGCTCCTGGCAATTTTGTAATAGACATTCGGTGTCAGCAGATCATCTGGATAGAGGAACAGATACCTGAAGCACGCCACCACACATCTTTCATAATACCCCTGATCAAACAGAAAATCGCAAAAGCTTGTGAGCTCCTCTTTCTGGTACCCAGTGTATTCCTTCCATTGCTCCTCCAGATCGGCTACAGTACCGTAAGTTGTCTGAGCGGGCAAAGGTGATAACGCCATTGCCCATATAAAAAGGTTGTATAAGTATCTTTTCAGCATGGAGACTACTTCAACAATGTCATTTTCTTCGTTTCAGAAAAATCTCCGGCCACAAACTTGATGTAGTATATACCGGCTGAAACAGGAACCCCTTTATCATTTAGCCCTGACCAATTCATGGAATGACTCCCCGCCGACAGGTTGCCTCGTACCAAAAGAGCGACCTCCCTCCCCAACATGTCGTAAACGGCTAACCGAATATCAGAATCACCGGGCAAGTCGAAACTGAATGTAGTGGTGGGATTAAACGGATTAGGATAATTTTGATGTAGTGCAAACTGTGCTGGCACCAGTTTACTGTGCTCATGAACAGCGAGCCAGTTCACTTCATAGGTTACAGGATTCTGCTCATCGGGATATACACAGAGAACGTTCTCACCATCGGCATCAGATAGTATAACATCTTCATTAGAGTCAAGATAGAATGACAGCTGGGACGGTAGTCTTTTCACCACATCAAACATGACCTCTACCAGAACCCCTTCCGAGCTCTGCACAGTCTGCCCTCCTTCAAGGTCCAAACCTAAAACAGTGGTCGATCCGTCGGCATGTTCTATTCCCCACACTTCCCAGTCGGCGGCCTTGCCGCCAGTTCGGGCCCAGTTAAAACGCAACGTGCCGTTAGAATTATTACGCAATGTAAACTGAAATCCCCTGAGAGCCTCATTGTCAAATACCACAATTGGCACCAGGACCGAGGTATCCGTTCCCGCAACGGCTGAGGAAAAGCCGAGGCATCCACACTGGCCGGTGGCTACCGTATCACCAAATGTGACACTGGTGGAGTCTAAATCAACATACCGGGCGGTTTCGTTGGGACAGTCAATCTCCGCTGACAACGTTGAGATAAGATAAACAAATGGCAGAAAGCGCTTCATAGCAAAATCATTGTTAATGAAGGAATCTACACATCATCGCTTGTAATAATGAAAAAGGAGCAGCTTTACTTCAAAAGGGTCATCTTCCGGATCCGGAAATCATTGCCGGCCCTAACAGAGAGTAGATAGATACCCGCCGCCACGTGATTACCGCGCATTTCAGTGCCATCCCAATTTAGCAGGTGCAAGCCGCCATTCATCTGTTCGGAAGCTAATATTTTCACCTCTCTACCGGTTACATCATAAACAACGGCGGTGACAAAACGTTCATTCGGAAGGCTGAGTTCAACTGCCGTTGTAGGATTGAACGGGTTGGGATAGTTATCTGATACTGAAAATTTTATAGGTAACTCATCAGGCACATCAGCTATGGATAATGCCGGATCATAGATTATTCCTGTGCGAAAAGGTCCGCCCCTATACATCCGCCAGCGGGTGCCATCACCGGCCCTCGTCTTCACATCTATAACTACAAGCTGCGTGGATGCCGCTGCCGCAATTTCCGGGTCACCGTCACCATCCAGATCACCCACTGTGAAGGAACTCTCCACCGACCCCTTCAGATTGATCGGAAAACTGGACACTACCGTACCGTCAAGATTAACGGCGAAAAGCATCCCTTCGGTGAGTGAGGCCACCACCTCAGCCACGCCGTTGTTATCCAGATCAAATGCTACGGGTGAACTCTTTAAAGCTGTGGTGCCACCCAAGTAAAATGGCCAGCCCGACATCTCTAATAGCTGATTCTCGGAATAGCGGACCCCGTAGAGCTTCCCATCATTGGCGCCAAAAATAATTTCATAGGTACCGTCACCGTCCAAATCATCAACCATGGGTGAACTTTGAACATGCCCGCCCACGGCATAGGTGGCTAGGGACTTCCCTTGCCAATCAATAATGTGGAGCTTGTCATCATCAGAGCCGATAATGATTTCCAACATCCCGTCACCGTTCAAATCGGCCAAAGCAGGATCAGTAGATACTTTGTTACCCGTGGTGTATGGAAATCCACTGGGAATGGAACCGTCAGCAGTGAACAGATAAACATGATCACTCCATGTCCCAATCACAATGTCAAACTGGTTGTCTCCATCCACATCACCCACTGCAGGGGCGGAAAAGATGGATTCATTGATTGAAATGGGAAATGAACCGTAATCAGTGCCGTCATGATTGATGACGTAAAGATATTTCTCAAAAATAGTGAAAATGATTTCCAGATCTCCGTTCCGGTCCAGATCGGCCAGGACCGGCGGTGAAACGATCATCCCGTTGGCGGAGTATTCCGCTTCTTTCACACCATCATGACTCAATATATAAAGTGTGTTGTCCATGGAGCCGAAGACCACTTCAAGCTGCCCATCTCCATCCACATCTCCAATGGCGGGGGTGGAGCGAACATTGCGGCCCGCTTTGAAAGACCATTTAAGATCGCCGTCAGCGTTAAGCACGTATAGATAGTGATCATCTGATCCCATAAGAACTTCCTGTATGCCATCTCCATCAAGGTCAATGATGGTGGGTGATGTCCTGATTATGTTGTCTGCTGTAAACGGGAAGCCGGCCTGGTTCAAACTTACATCTACTGAAAATTTCTTTGTGTCCTGGTAAATGTTGCTGCCCGATCCCTCGGCTATAACCTCCATGGAAAAAGGGATCTCATCGGGCGTCATGGCCACATCAACCTGAAACTGGAACCGGTCAGTCACATTGACACCGCTGTTTCCCGATCCGATGTCAGGAAACACCGCCTCGCTGTCGATCATAGTCACCGCCCAGTGATCTGAGGAGAGTGTTGCTGTAATGTTTTTTGCATCCGCCCACCCTTCTTCATTCACAAGGACAACTCTCATCAGTGCGATCTCTCCGGGATTGAGTACACCGTCATCATCGTTCACCGGCTGAGTGGAGTAGGAAGAGACCTTAAGCTGAGGCAGCATTCCGCTGGCGATAGCGCGGAAAACATTGAGCCGCCCTGAACCGATCTTGCCTACATAAGATGAATTGTTATCATCAATATTATCGGTACCACGGAGGACCATCTGTTCAATTTTGTCAGCCGATTCGTTTGGGTAATAAGACCAGACGAGGCCCAAGGCCCCGGCCACAAGGGGTGAAGACATGGAGGTTCCGCTCCAAGAAGCATACTTGCCATCATAGACTGTGCTGAGAATACCGGAACCCGGCGCTATAATGTCCACCCAAGTTCCATAATTGGAAAAACCGCTTTTCCTATCTGAAGAATTTGAAGAAGCAACTGAGACAACACTTCTGTAAGCGGCTGGATAGCTTTCATCTTCACTCTCCTCATTGCCTGCAGATGCGACTACAATAGCACCATAATTATCCCTGATGTTGTTGTAGAGTGCACGTTCCGAATTGGACCGTCCTCCGCCTCCCCAACTAAGATTGATTATGTGAGCACCAGCTTTTGCAGCATAGAGAACGCCTGCGGAACCACCGCCGTCAAAAGTGGAGTCCGACGGGTTATCATCGTACTGAATTTTTACCGGCATATGTTTAATGGAAAAACCAACACTTGCCATACCAATACCATTATCCGTTGTAGCTGCCACGATACCCGCAACATGTGTACCATGAGGGTTACCATTAGTGGGACCGGGATCAGGCGGCGCCATAGGATCATTGTCCGGATCATTTCCCGCTGTCTTACCAGAAACATCCCAACCGATGAGATCATCCACATAGCCATCCCCATCATCGTCAACTTCGTTCAAGTCTCCAGGATCGAGCTGCCATTGCCCGTTGATAAGCTCGATTGTGTGACCGTCACCGTCAAAATCTTCATCAAGATTTTGCCACAGATTATCCACAAGATCGGGATGATCCCATTCACAGCCACTGTCTACGACCCCTACAACAATAGTTGGATCACCTGGAAGGTCGCCCCCTTGAATATCCCATAAATCCCAGGCCTCAGGCGCCTGAATGGTTCGCAAATACCACTGGTTGTTATACCGGGGATCATCAGGTGTATAGCGAAAACGATAATTGGGAACATATTCGGCAGATCTGATGGTTGGTTCAGAAGCCAATTCGCTTCGAACGGCGCTCCTATCGACAGTTTCATCATTAAATTTGATATCGTAGTAGCGGCTCAAAAGGATATCCCCATCCCTGTCCTTGTCTGTGGCTTGAGGTAGCCATTGGCTGATCCGCGCTGCGCCATGGCGGGAGAGCAAATTATCTATGCTTTCGATACCAGTCTTGTTCGAAATCAGGTCAATTGCTTCTACATTTACACTTTCATGAAAATAGATTCTGACCACATTGTCAAGATAGACGCGTCCTTTCGGTTCAGCTACTAAAAAACAAAAACACCCCAAGAGTAAAAAATAAAATCTTCTCATGAGCACCTGTTAACGAACGATGAGAAGTTTTTTCGTCGACATAAAACCGGGCGCTTCCATTCTGTAAAAATAGACACCTGAAGCAAAGCCGCGGCCGTTAAGAAAATAGGTATAGCTTCCCGGTGCCAAAAACTTGTCATGGAGGCGGCTCACCTCTCTCCCGGTAATGTCATAGAGCTTCAGAACGACTCGTCCCTCTCTTGCAACATCAAATTTAATGAGGGTTTCCGGGTTGAAAGGATTTGGCATATTCTGACTCAGCACGAACTGCTCAGGCAGACCTATGTCGTCCTCAACACCAGCCCCCTCAATGTCGATGGCGGTGCGAATAAGGAGATCCCCTTCATAACCAAGATCGGAAAGGGGGGCCCATTCGTCAACCTCTGTGTAATAGTAGCTTCGCTCTTTCGATTCGCTACCGGTGTCAATACTGAGCGGCGGTGAATCGGCCGTCTCACCCCATGCAACATAGAATTGTCCCTCAGTGAAGGTCAACCCCGCGCCAGAAACATCTTTGATATTCCAACCCTGAGTCACCGTAGGAAAAATGAGTGTTGCGCCTATGTGATTGCCAGGCATACCATCATTGCCGTCATCATCAAAGATGGCCAGGTAGGTCAGTCCTCCTGCTTCTCTGGAGTGATATTTTAAGGTCATGAGTGTGATTGGGAAAATGTTAGAGCTGAATCTTACAGCGTACCAACTATTCTCACCCAAGGACGTTGCACCGGTCTCCGATGTGCCGTCATCATAAGCTACTTCCCTGACCGTGTCAGATCTGGGCCGGATGGTCACAGTAGAAGACATTGCACTTTCCACTTCATCAGAGGCTCCAGAGTTGTAAATCGATGTAATCCCATAGGTGTAATCAACTGCTATGAGAACCAACGAATCAGTAAAACTTGTTTTCGTCAAATATGTACCGTCCGGCAAAGGCTCGGCGAAAGACTCGCCCGGGGCGTGGCGGTAAACGTTGTAGACAGCATTCTGTCCGCCTTGTGTAGAAACCTCAACTCGGATCCCCCACTCCCCATCGGGAAGATTGTTGTTCTCTGCAGTGGTTCTCCACCGTTGCCAGGGCCCGTCTCCAAGTTTGGTCCAGGAATGTTCACTTGGGGTTGCATCTTCATCGAGCCCAGCATGCAAAAGGGTGTCTATTGCCTGAGCAATGAGGAAGTCACCCTCAAATTCCCAGTCCACTTCAATCTCGTTCCATACTGCCGAAGACCGGGACATGGTGATGTCGTAGCTCGGCTCGTCCGCCGGCTCTCCGCCCGCCACTTCATAACCGTAGACCGTAACCGTGCTCACACTGTCTGCGCCTATAAGTTTCACTTTTTTAACTATGGCAGAGGAACCGAAAGGCATCTTGAAAACATTGCCACAGAGGCCAGTACCCCCAGTCATAAAGATAGCATCTTCAAATGAACCGTCATCATAGGCTACTTCACCATCAATATCACCGCTGGGAACAGCCTCCCACGAAAGTTCCACCGTTCCGCCGCCTGTGGAGACGGTTAATCCCTTGGGAGCAGGAGCAGTTTCCACCAGCGATTTTTTCCAGACATGGAGATCGTCAATATATAGGCCCATGCTGGTGTTGCCTGTATCCCCATCGTGGTTGTCATCAGATTTGAATTCCCAGGCTACACGAATTCTGTTTCCTGCCCATTGGGACAAATCCAGCTGAACGTTCGTATCTTCATTGAAGGGACTTCCAGGACCATAGATTTCCCAGCCGTAGGTACCAGGACGACCATCGGTGCCGTAATCATAAGTAACGGCGTAGGAAGGTGCGCTAAGTTCAGCTCCGGCCCACCACGACTTGGTTCCGTCGTATCCGTTGTATTCGTTCATGTTCCAATGAGATCCCCCAGCGGGTGTGAGGACTACCTTATCGTCAGCATTGTCGTAGAGCAATGTATCCGAGCTGTTGGATACCAAAACTTCATCCACATAGAAACCACTTCTGTACAGCGTGTTATCATCCGCCGTGCTCCAACCTGGATCAGACGCAAAAACAAACCGGATTTTCACGGTATCACCGCTAAATGAGCTCAGATCAAACTCTGCGTCAACCCAGTCGTCAATTTTGTCCGTCCAGCCCGGAACGTTGCACTGGTCCAGGTTGTACTGAAAACCAAAACAGCTACTACATTCGTAGCTTGGAGTTCCTTCAATTGTAGTCCACGACATACCCTGATCTTTTGAAACCTGAACGTTAGCGGCATCCCAACCATTTAGAACACAACCGCTGTCATCCGTGTAAGGCAGACCAGATATTGACTCAAGGCGATAAAGCAGTTTGAATGTTAGTTTGTAATCATTGCTGGTGATCTCAAGTTCCGGGGAGAGGAGATATTCCACCCATTCATTGGAGTATCCCCTGAGAGAATTGTCCATATCCTGAACCCAAAGCCTGTAATAATCTTCAAGAGAACCGTCACCATTTCCGTCTGAATCGAGCATCTCAGCCCAGACTGCAAACGAAAAATGGAGTTCTTCCAGTTCAGCGTCAATTTCAGGCAGTTGAATTATGGGGCTTAACAATGTGTCATTCTCATCTATCCCTACAGCATGATGAAAACTGTGGGTAGGGCTGTTTGAAGTCTCGGTGGTGATTTTCCAGGTGCCCTGAGTTTCCCAGTCTGCAACCCCAGACTCAAGATCGTCGTAGAAAATGCTGGTTGTGTCCGGAAGTACAGCTGGTTGCGTACCGTGTATCAGAGTCTTTCCTGAAACATTTCGGAAGGCAGACAGACGTTTTTCTCCGCCTTTGGTTGCTTTTTTTTCATTACCGTTGGCAGTTACAATCATCAGCAGAAAAACAGGAAAAAGTCTCAGTAACAAACTTTTCATAACATCTCCAAGATTAAAGGATATTCTAAGTCCATACTTTATCTGAATTAGGCTACTTGAGCAGGATCATTTTCTTCGTCTTCCTTATGCTGCCTGCTTGAAGACGATAAATATAAATACCTGCCGGAGAATTGGCCCCGTTCCACGAAACGGCGTGATTACCGGCATCTGACGGACCCTTCAGCAGGGTTGTCACTTCGTTACCTAACAAGTCGTAAACTGTCAGTGAAACTTCGGCTTTCTCCGGGAGGGTAAATTCTATGACCGTAACAGGGTTGAACGGATTGGGATAGTTCTGCGCCAGATCAATACGGGCTGGCAAAAGATCTGAATCTTCCACAGTAAGAGGCTTAAGTGTCACTTTGGAAAAGTATACCCTGTTCTTGAAATCAGCCTGTGACGGTGAACCCCCATCAGAAGGCGTGACGGTCTGAACATTGTAGTCCGGGCTCTCGAACATAATATAGGCCTCATTATCGGTGGCTATGAATGCCAGCTGAGGATAAACCTCATCAAGCTCCCTGTCCCTGGTGTCTGTAACGTTGACTGGGGCTTCCCAGGTTTTCCCGCCATCGATAGAGCGCTGAACAAAGACATCATAATTAAAATAGGTTTCGGTGGTGTCTGCAACGGCCATGTAGCCCACATACATGACGTGAGGGTCATCTTTACTGATGGCGGCTGACGGGTAGATCCTATGCCAGTTATTGTCCCAGAAAAAAGAAATCTGGGTGGAGTTGACAAAATAGATCTCCCAACTCTCGGGATCGGAAGGATCATTAGAAAAAAAGTGGTAAATGCCGCAAGATTCATCTATAGCAGGATAGACACTGCCGCTGGAACTTGGAATTGCCGTAGAGAAAATGTGCAGACCTCCGGAAGGGTCCGTCTTCAGTTCGACTTCGTAGGATATAAACGGACTTTCAAATACGACTGTATCAAACTTTGCTATCATCAAGCTGTCACTGAAAAAGCGGTCTTTCAGAATATCACGAGGGATATAGTAATAGTCCGTTCCATCCATACCAGTTCCACCCTCCCCACTCCAGCTTGCACCGTAATCAGTTGTTTTTCGTATCATGACGGTGTGAGATGAATCGGGGGATTGACCCTTGAAATAACTAGAAACTGCAGCATAGCCGGTTCCGCTTTCGTTAATATCTATAACCACATTTGAGGTGAATCCACCTTGCATGAAATCAGCTTCATCAAAGAGCAATATGGGATCGTCAAAAGTAAAGTAACCGGACATATTTTTATTGGAGTGGTAAAGCCACCTGTTGCTTGAAGTTTCCTGAAGGGAATTTGACCACTGGCTGTAAGCAGCATTCAGCACCGGTGTGTCACCGTCATGGGCCAGGGAGACGGAACCGACCCAATTGTCCGGCGGGTCGCACGGTGTAGGGCTACAACCGTTGTTGAGATCTACTGGAGGTGAAAAGAAAGAACCACCTCCATAATAAAATTCATCCCAACTGTAGACTGGTCGGCCACCATACAGACCGCCCCCAGTGCCTGTCTGGGTATATTCGTTCCAAACAATGTAAGGGTAATCACTACCGGCTACTGCACTGGGATAGCGACCCATTTTCTCGGCCGGTTCAATGATGTTCAAATCTGAGTAGGTAGTAAACAACTCGCCATCCTCAGACCATGCCGCCCCCATATAGCCCGAATTTATGGGGTCATTGAAGCTCCACTGCCTGTAGGCCATGATGAAACCGTTGTCAGGATGATATGACAGCGGTGTGGTGTTACCAACCACCATACCGTACCCGTTCCGGGAAGAATCCACCAGAACTGTGGATACAGAAGATGTGGAACGGTAAACCCTGGGCGAATGCGAGTTTGAGTTACTATAAATAAGTGTTGGTTCGCCCTCCAACTGGAACTTCATGGTGGCTGGTTGTACCTGTGCCTGCATCCGCTTCGGTACCGGACTTTGTGCCAGAAGTGTGGCGGCAAAACAGACAAAAAGAATAAGTGTACTTTTTTTCAAAGCTGACTCTTGCATATGCTGAATCTTAATTCTCAGGAACCAAACGTGCTGTGACAGGAATCACCGCTTGTTTAAAACACGGTCGATGAGTCCGTACTTTTTCGCTTCTTCAGCGGTCATGAAGAAATCTCTGTCCGTATCGTCCGTGATCTTCTTGAGGGTCTGGCCTGTCTGAAACGCCAACATCTTGTTCAGCCGCTCCTTCATGGCCAGAAGCTCCTGTGCATGGATCTGGATGTCGCTGGCGGTTCCCTGCATACCGGCCCACGGCTGATGAACCATAACACGGGAGTTGGGCAGGGCCGAACGTTTTCCCTTCTTCCCCGCTGACAACAATACCGCTCCCATGCTGGACGCCTGCCCCATGCAAATGGTAGCCACATCGGGCTTGATATAATTCATTGTATCCACAATCCCCAACCCAGAAGTGACAGAGCCACCAGGAGAATTAATGTATAGCGAAATATCCTTATTAGAACTCTCAGCCTCCAGGAAAAGCAGCTGGGCAATGGTGAGGGACGCTACGGTGTCGTCCACGGGAGTGCCAATAAATACAATCCGCTCCTTCAGCAGGCGTGAATAGATGTCGTATGCACGTTCCATCCTCCCTGACTTCTCAACAACAATCGGTACAATCTGAGATCTTTCAATCATGATTTAAACTAAGCTCCTTCTGTGGAAAGTTCACGCTGTTTGCGAAGGTCGCTGGTGCTGATGATTACTTCGCTTATCTTTGCATATTCTTTCAGTGTCTCAAAAAGAGAACGGTCCAGCAAATCATCTCTCAGCCGTTCCTTGTTAGAAGATTTTTTGTAATAACGCCTGATCTTACCCTTCTCATCCTCTGCTGATTCGAGAATCTTTTCGATGTGCTCATTAACCTCCTCATCGGAGACCGAAAGTTCTTCACCATTAACAAGTGCTTTTCGGATGAGATACCATTTAATGCTTCTAACAACGGACGGACGGGCCTCGTTCCTGTATTTATCTTCATCGAAGGTTTCCCCGTTATTGGATTTTGCCTGCTCAATAGAGTTTTCGATATAATTGTCAACCATGGATGGCGGCGGTTCCAGGTCCGTTGACTGGAGAAAATAATCTATGATCGCTTCATTGAGTTGACCTTCAGCGTCCCGATCCATCCGCTCCTGGATTCTTTTCAGAACGTTTTCCCTGAAAGAGGTTTCATCGGTGGCTTCATTATCAAGTTTTTTGATGAACTCTTCATCCATCTCCGGGAAAATCTCTTCCTGAACGTTTTTTACTGTGAGCTTATACTTGGTAAGGCCGCCCTCCTTTGTGGTCTCTGTTTCCACCATAGCGGTGTCTCCCACCTTCAAATCGGTGAGGCGACTCAGATTATCACCACCGAAAACGCCGTCGCCCACTTTAATGTAACGGTCCTCCACTTTCTTACCGATGATGGGGACGCCGGAAGTGTCCATCTCCTGCATATCCACCAAAAGAAGATGACCGTCACCTGATCCCTCCTCTACCGTCTTCAGTTCGGCAAACTGCCGGCGGACTTCTTCTATATAGGCATCCACATCTGCATCATCTGGGACGTAAATATTTTTCTTCACTTTCATCTTGCGATTGTACTTCGGCAGTTTCACCTGGGGCTCGACTTCCACCGTGGCTTTGAAACTGAGGGACGTACCTCGGGAGAATTGAAGGTCTTCTATTTTCGCCTGATTCACAGGGACAATTTTGTGTTCCTGTAGCGCTTCTGAATAATGCATTTCGATGGAATCCTGAGCAAATTCGGCCTCCAGCTCCATTCCAAAGTTTTGAACAACCACCTTCCGTGGAACTTTCCCTTTCCTGAAGCCGGGCATACGCACCTTTTTAGTAAAGCGGCGCATGTGTGCCTCAAAAGCGGACTCCAGATCCTCCCAAGGCACAGCAATGGTAACCTGCCGGGTGTACGGGTTGATTTCTTTCAGTTTCACGTTCATGCTTGAAAAAACCGCGTTGTTAAAATTACGACGACCGGCCCCTTAATTCTAAAGGCACTTTTTCTCAAATATGACAGAGGCTCAGCGGGGAAGCTGACCCGCGACGATCATGACACCACCCTGATAGAGCAGCCAGAGACACACTATCTGGACGGCGTGAAAAAGGTCGTTGTGGTTGAAATTTTTGTGAATAGACCATCCCGTGGCCCACAAACCGCCGGCAGCAACAGTAAGGAGCGCCCCAGCGAAGAGATAACCAGACCCGGAGAGGGCCTGCCGCCAGTAAAGTGTTGCGAATACAGCCAGGATAACCATCAGCCCTACAGCTATAAACTTTATCGAATGACCGAACCCAGCAAATTTTACCGTTTGCCACACATATAAGATAAGGCCGATGGCAGCCACCCACAGGATGATCCAATAGGATGAAAAAGGTATTACCGCAGAAACTCCCGCCATCATGAGGAAAAATGTAGTAAATCCCATACATGTCAGAGCCACCTTCCAGATCCACTCCCGCATCATTTGAGAAAAGTGGGGGCCAAAGCCATGAAACAGAGCACCCATAACGGACCCCGCCGCCACAGCAAAAAAAGCCCAGCTGAGATGGAAATGAAACGGGTGAATACTTTGCCGGTAAACATCTGACATTTTCTGCCCCAGGGTAAAAGTTATTAAGAGTAAAATGATGTTTATGACGAACGTCGTAGGCTCGAACAGATTTTTTTTCATTGTCCCTTTCCCCCTGCGGCTGGTTTTCTCTCACCGCAATAGATGCATTCTGTCCCCATCTGAACGGTGAAACTGCAGGTGGGACAGTTCCACTCCTCCAGATCAGACTCTTCCAGTTTACCCTCAGTCGGTTCGCGTTTCAGTGACCAGTGGAAAACGCCTCCCAAAAAGATGATGATAACGAAAAAAAAGAGCCACAGCAGGTATGTCACGGTGTCTTCCAGGTAAGAATCAAAAACAGCAGAACCACAGCGTGTGTGGCAAAACAGAAAGGACAGGGAGTTCGGAGCCTGTAAAGTCCCCACAAAAGGTAGAGGCTAAGAATCATGGCAAAAACGGCCGGGATCAAAAAAAATGACCTTTCAATCAGTTCCGCTCCAACAAAACAGATAACTATCAACATAATAAGGATAATAGAGATCCCCCCAAAATGCATTCGGTTTACCGACTATTTTGCTGTAGGGTGTTCCCACCAGAGTTTGACAGTTCCCTTCAGTCATGAGGAGAATTGCGGGCATCCACCAGGCATTGGGGCTCATTTTTCCCATTACAACCTTCTGGCAATAAAATGAGAAGGCCCAACCGGCGTCAGCCAGCAGGGCCATGAGAAGTAAATATGCAGCTTGGTTCACTGCCTCAACCGATAGGCGATTCCTTCGATGCATTGCATCAGTTTGTCTATCTGGGCGCCGGTTGTGAAGAGCTCGGCCATGTTCTCAAGACTGTCGATGGGAAAATTCACAGTATCATAATCTCTCAGAAAGTTGGCTTCAAGTTTGATGACAAAATCTCGCATAATGTTCTTAGGCACATCTTTTTGCCGAAGGACGTTGAGGCAGAACTTGATCTGCCCCCTTGTCGTGATCTGGAAAAGAGAAATGAGCCCGAAGTCCGACTTGGATTTGTAGGTCATTGTACCATATTCGTTGCCTCTACCCCAGGAAACTTCATCAGCATCCCTCTCCGAGAATTCGCACAGCATTTCACCGACTTTCGCTACTTCCCTTGAGGTATTTTTCCTCAGTTCCTGGAGAAATTTTCCCTTATCCCATTTCACATACGTCTCCACTAAGTTTGATGTTTTGGGGGTAAAAAATCACCCCCGAATTTACCATGAGATCTAATAAAAACGAATTCCATTTAAAACTGTCAGGCTAATTGACTGACGTTGAGAGCGGGAACTATATTGCCCAGCAATTAAGGTGCAATGAGAGACAAACCGCCGAAATCGTCCCTCCCCTATCTCATGCTTGTAATAACAGCTCTGCTGTGGAGTACCGGCGGGTTCCTTGTAAAGGGTATCCAGTGGCACCCGGTGGCCATCGTAGGGATGCGTAGCCTTATCGCCGCTGCGGTGATTCTTATAGCCATCAGAAAGCCGGAACTGACGTGGTCCCTCCCCCAGCTGGGTGGTGCGGTCTGCTACGCCGGGACGGTGATCCTCTACGTTATTGCTAACAAACTCACCACGGCCGCAAATGCCGTATTACTCATGTATACGGCACCCATTTATGTCATTATTTTCGGACCTTGGTTCCTAAAGGAAAAAGCGTCCAGGCGGGACTGGCTGGCCGTCGGGGCTGTTATGGTGGGGATTGTGGTCTTTTTTATGGACAAACTTTCACCGGAAGGTTTCTTGGGAAACATGCTGGCGGTATTGAGTGGCGTAAGTTTCGCGTGGATGACACTCTTTCTCCGAAAACAAAAGCGGGGTTCGCCTGTTGAATCTGTATTCCTAGGCAATCTGTTGGCTGCCGTCATCGGCCTACCTTTCTTTTTAAGAGAAGAACTTCCTGAAATTAACGGAATCCTCATGCTCATAGCCCTGGGGACTTTTCAGTTGGGGTTTTCTTATGTGCTCTATACCAAGGCGATCCAGAAGGTGCGGGCCTTTGAGGCTGTCCTCATCACCATGCTGGAGCCCGTCCTCAACCCGGTGTGGGTATTCCTGCTGCTGGGTGAAGTGCCCGGCAATTGGGCCCTGGCAGGGGGTACCATCGTTATGGCGACGGTAGTCCTCCACGGGCTGGCCGCCAGTAGAAAGTAAGCTAAGGCTCCCAGGTGCATATTTAAATTAATCGATAATTTCAATTTCAGCTGAGGTCAACCCTGTTTCTACAAGTTTATCAACGTCCAGCAAAACTTCTTGCCTTTCTAACTGCTCAGGCCTGGCTTTTGTGGCAGGATGGTCCGGCACAAAAAGTGAACAACAGTCCTGATCGGGCTGGATAGAAATATCGTAGGTGCCTATATCCCGCGCTTTGTCAATGATCTCCTGTTTATCAAAACCGATCAAGGGACGAAGAATCGACATGTTTGTCACCCTTCCCACTGCTTCCATATTTACCAGCGTCTGAGATGCAACCTGCCCTAGTGATTCACCTGTGATCAGAGCGTGGGCATCTACTTCCCTTGCAATCTGCTCAGCAATTCTCAACATAAATCGTCGGTAAATCAGTACTCTGTAACGGGCTTCCGTCTCCGTCATGATCTGTTTCTGAATGGGTGCCAGTTCGACCAGATACAATTTTGATCGCATCTGAAAACGGTTCAATGTGGTAATCATTTCCCTCACTTTCTCAATGGATGCAGGCGTGGTGTATGGCACGGAATGGAAGTGGACAAAAACAACGGTAGCTCCACGCTTCATGGCTAGGTAGGCGGCGACGGGTGAATCGATGCCGCCTGAAAGCATGGCAACCACCTTGCCACTGACGCCTACGGGCAGACCTCCCGGGCCGGGAATTCTTTCAGGATAGACGAATGCCCTGTCTTCAAACATATCGATGTAACAGTTGGCACCCGGTTGAGTAAGGTTAACCTTTTTTTTCATGGTTTCAACAATATGGGTGCCCACTTCTTCATTTACCGTTTTCACTTTCAGTGGAATGTTACTGTTGGCACGCCGGGCAGTAATTCGGAAAGATTCGAACTCCGAATCAGAGAGCAATGCGTGCGCATCTTCCTTGAGAGTATTCAATTCTTGCTTCGATTCAAACGCCGGAGCGAAGTAAGCAAGTCCCGGCACATCTTTCAGTGCATTCTCGATGCTGTCCAAGTCTGCGCTCTCTTGCTTCAATTCAATAACTAACCTTCCGTGGTAACGCTTTACCGATTCAGCTGAATCGGGGCAGCGGATTTTTAGTGTTTTTAGTATGTTCTGCCGGAGCCGGTCCTCAAAGAATCTTCTATTTTTACCTTTGAGACCAATTTCTGAATAGTGGCAGAGGACGTGATCGAACTTCATGCCTGAAGTTTTTTTACTGGACTGTATTGAGAATTTATGGCCGGTCCAATCACCTCAGATCCGGCCGGATAGCTGCGCACCCAGGTGTGCACCGTAGAAAAGCAGACCTACAGTGGCACCCGCCGCCGAAAGATAGAGAGAACGGAGATTCCCTTCCGGCAGCCGCTGACCGTTCCTGAAACGCCAGATGAACAGACCAAGAAAAATAAGACAGGCAGTTATTTGCAAAGCACCGTGTGTCGTGAAAAATGGAAATGGGAGTGACATGTGGCCATACAGACGGTCAGCAAGAAAGCCAGTCCCCACAGTAAACATTGAACTGACCACACCGAAAAGCTGACACCACCACCCTGCGTCAGCTGCCGACCGGTTTCTGAATGAAACACTGATAAGGTCGCAAACCCACCCTGTTGAAAAAAGTGCGATAGGAAAATGAATGAAAAGAAGATGAATATTTTCAGTAGTCCACGGCATATCTCAGACGGTTATAGTTTAACAGGTTTCACTGACTGACTCAAATCCTTATCCAGCATAACCATATGATTCCCCGGGACCAGGTGCCAGTCTTCGGCTACATCCGTCAATTTCTCTGATACAATCATGATACAATCATTCTCCGGTTTCCCCTGAACGATACGACAGACTCCTTCATCACACTCAAAACGTCCCCGGCCTGAATGATAAAGGGTGTGAGGCTCCAGTTTCTCATCAGAGACATACCGGGTAGTTACCATCCTCTCCCCATCACTCAACAGGCCATTCAAATAGAAAGGACGGTCAATACTGTGTTCATTAAGTAATTCAGTCAGTTCCTTCAGGGCTTTAATGTATGCCTCTGCCATATGATTAACTGTTAGGTCACCATGGGCGTCAAGATACTGTAATATGAGTGCAAAGAAATGTTCTGAGTCCGTGTCTCCCTTGATCCAATCATAGATGCCATTTGACAGGCGCATCCTGAGTGCCCGCTTGATCACATTAAAGCCAGCAATGGAACCGTTGTGCATAAAGAGAAGTTTCCCGTACTGAAAGGGGTGACAGTTAGACTCAGAGACCCTCCCGTGTGTAGCGGCCCGGACGTGTGCAAAAATTGAACCGGAACGGATCTTGGGTGAAAGATTACGGAGGTTCTTGTTGTTCCAAGCCGGCTGGATGGAAGTGAATACTGCCGGTGTCGGTTCCAGTTCAGGTGAATACCAGCCTACCCCAAAACCATCACCGTTAAGCGGCTCCTCTCTTTCCCGCGCTCTGAAACTCTGGTTAATGAGAGAATTCTTAGGGCGATAAAGCAGCTTGTCCAGTTTGATAGGCGTGCCCCTGTAGGCCAAGAATCTGCACATGTTTCAGGGCTGGGATTTTGATATCATTCCCGCCACCACAATAACCCACTTCCTAGGAAACAAACGTATCGTAAATGCCAGGAAACGGTTCAAGCCGCCGTGGATAACAGATGGCTTTTTACCCAAATTTTCCAGAGCTGTATCCACAACATTATCTGGGGTTTCCCACAGAATACCACCCACATCTTCATTCAGTCCCGCAGCTTTTTGAAATTCTGTCTTAGTGTAGCCGGGAGAGAGAGCCATGGCATCAATACCCAATTTCCTGTATTCCTGCCAAAGCCCTTCGCCCATGAAAAGATTAAATACCTTGGTGGCACTGTAAACCGAGAAAAAAGGTGTAGCCTGATAAGCGGCCGTAGATGCCACAAAAATAACAGCGCCCCGCCCTCGCTCAACCATTTTCGGTAAGAATTTATGGGTCAAAACCACAGGTGCAAGGCAGTTAAGTTTAATCATATCTGCGTCCCGCTCAGGGCTTTTCTTATGGAACCGCCCCAAATGACCGAACCCTGCATTATTCACCAGAAGTCCCACCTCCAGGTCGGCCATCGCTGTTTCAAGCCTTTCGGCGGCATCAGACTGTGTCAGGTCAAGAGGCACGGAACGGGTGGAGACACCGTTATTTTTTTCCAGTTCACTGCCCAACGTTTCCAGCTTTTCTCCCCGACGAGCTACCATGGCAATATTCATTCCTTTTGCCGCCAACTGGCGGCAAAATTCTTCACCGATACCGGCGGAAGCTCCCGTCACCAAGGCCCAGTCGCCGTAGCGTTCTTTCCAGCTTCCGTTCAACATCACTTATCCTTCACCACAAGAATTGGGCAATTGGCTTTTTCCAGAGTTTTCATAGGTTTGCTCCCCAAAAAGAATTTAACAAGGGCGGACCTACTGGAGGCACCCATAACAATGAGATGAGTTTCACCGGCCGTTTCAATAAAAGTCTTAACCGGGTCACCCGTGATGAATTTCTGTTCATGATCTACTTGCTGGGACTCCAGATGACTCGATGCTGATTCTGCCGCCCCGCTGTAGCCCGGCCCAAATTCTTCTGTCTTTGATACGGTCATGACAGTAACTGGAAAATTCATCTGTTTTGCAATGATGGCACCGAAACGGACTGCCCGATCGGTGGCAGAGGAGTCATCCACGCAAAGAAGAATTCTGTATTTTCGGTCCAGGTCTACATTCTTTATCACTAAGACAGAAGTGGGGAGATACTGGAGCAGATCGTGAGCCATATTTCTCCCTTTACTACCCCCTATGATAGATACTGTATATTCATCCTCACTGCACTCCCGGCGGAGTTCATCAATAATTTCACCTTCCCGCAAAATAAGATCTATATCCTGACCATAGCTTCCGGGCAAGACCATCCGGTAACGGTCTTTCTCCTCCACCATGTTGAGAGGGTTGAATCCGTTTTCATCCAAATTCTCCAGAAAACCGGAGCTCTTAAGATCATAAAATGCCCACCTCAGCACATCGATCCCAGGATGATAGATCTCCCATTTTGCCAGGGTATCTCGGGCAAGGGAAACTCGGCCGGCGTAAAGTTCTTTCGGCTTAGGACCCACATAGACCACCGCCAACTGAGCACCGAATGACTTGGCCACCCTGGAACCCATCCGCAGAGTGGGTCCGGAATATTCCTGACTGCTGACCGCTAAGAGAAACTTCATAACCTTTTTGTGACTACGGATGGGGTTTTTATTGCCATGTGTGCTTCCGGTTTCATTAGTTCAATATACACTTATCCCATTAACGGCCAAAACAGATGAATAAAAAGCAGCAATACTACAATGGACATGACAGTCATTTTCCAGCCGCCACGGAGAAAATCCGACGGTTTTATCAGTCCGCTGGAATGAATGATCATGCAGGTTGGAGATGCCACAACAGTGAGATAGGCGAATGCCGATGCTAGAGCGGTTGAGAGTGCTATCATAACTGCGTCACCGCCCATATTCAGAACGATTGGTCCAAGAACAGCGACCGTGGCTGCATTACTTAGGAAATTTGTCAATCCCGCGGTAAGAAAAACCGAGACGAAGGATCTTGAAAAATCGATATTGGGGGAAATCACTCCAAGTCTTTCGATAACATTGTTCGCAACCCAGAGCGCGGCACCGGTATCCTTCATCTGAATCCCGATGGAGATGGCCGCACCGAAAAGCATGATAACACCCCAGTTGGTGTTCCGGTTCAGATCTCGCCATTCTACCAGTCCGATCACAAGATATATAACTACACCCAAGAGCGCCACGATACCGAGACCGATCTTTGGGCTCAAAAATACCCACCCCAAAAAGACCAAAATAAACACCCCAATAGCGGTTACCTGACTCCCGGTGATGTCGCCGGATTTTGCCACCTGAACCTTCAATTTTCTCACAGCTGAATCCAGGATCGTTTTTTCGGGACGAAACGTCCACCATAGGATCATAGTGGCAAGGGGGATCTCAATGAGAAGTATGGGGTAGGCATATTTCATCCATTCCAGATAGGAGATGTTTCCCATACCAAATTGAGAAAGATATCCAATCATTATCACATTTCGGCCCCCGCCTGAAGGTGTCCCTATGGAACCCATGGCACTGCCGTATGCAATCGAAAAGAGGATAAGAGTAGTGAGACCGGTGACCTTTTTGGGATCGTGACTGGTGTGCCGAACCAGTGTCAGGCCTACAGGCATCATCATGGCTGTCACCGTATGTTCCCCTATAAAAGAAGAAAGCAGAGCACAGACAGCAACGAAACCAGCGATGATGCGCCACGTTTTGTGCCCCGTAATATTGATAATTCCCAAGGCAAGACGCGTATCAAGACCTTGAGAAACGATGGCCACCGCCAGCATGAGTGAACCCATAATAAAGAAAACAGCGTCACTCATGAACGAAGAGGCAACCTGGTTTGGCGTAGCAATCCCGAACAGTACCTGAAAGACCAAAATGAGCATCGCCACTGCAGGGAGTGGAATGGGCTCAAAAATGATAAGAATAATAGTGGAAAGAACAATAATGAGAGTATGATACCCTTCAGACGTCAGGCCGTGAGGCGTAGGGAAAAGGTACAGGACGGTACCGAGAAAAAGAGTAATAAGGAGCCACTTTTTTTGAGTGGCCCAGTAGATGATATTTAAGATCACAAGATTTGCTTCACTTCAGTGCCTGCTACAAAAATGATTTCCTATTTTACATAATAGGATTCATCAGCTGGTCGGAGGGTTCTCGCCATCCAAAGTGGTCGTCGAAGACCTCCGGGTCCCGGACCCGGCCGCGTCATCTCCAACCACTCTTTGTAGATCTCAAAAGACCTGTTCGTGTCCACCTGAATATCTCCATATTTCTCATTTGGGCCAGGAAGGGAGAGTCTCACCTTCTGATGCCAGCAATGCATCCCTGAAATAGGGTCTGGGTGAACAGGAAAAGTAATATTCTGGTGAACACCGCCATCCCGCCACCAGATCCGTTTTGAATCTGAATCGCCGCTTTCAAAGGGCTGAACCAACTCCGATAGTTTCATCTTCCATTTGCCTTCCTGTGACTCTTCCATTTTTACCGTACTGGTCATCCAGCTGTTGCCCGAGGGATCCTGTGACCTGCGCCAGCGGCCTGTATGGTGGGAACAGGCCACCACATCAGGTTTGATGGCTTCCGTGATCCACACCTTATCGATAAAATAACCAATATCTGTTTCAACTTTCACAAGATCGCCTGACCGCTTCAATCCGATGTGGATCGCTGTCTTTGGGTGCATCCAGACTGGGTTTCGGTGTGAAATCTCCGCTAGCCATTTGGCATTGCCTGACCTGCTGTGAATTAGTGTGGGCAAACGGAATGTGGGCACCAAAACATACTCATTCCTAGATCGGTCTAGGCTGTCCGGATGGATATGACTCTTTATGTAGCCTGGAATTGTCTGGTCATTCCACTTCCACCGAGCCATGGTATCGGAATAGAATTCCTGCTTTTTGGACGGGGTGGGGAAACCACACACAGCTGTACCGTTATCACGAATTGCTACCACCTTGCCATCCTTAATAAATTGACCGAAATCGTTCAGCTCCGCCCCTTCCGTATCAGCGGTACCGAGATGCTTAGCGTAAGAAGAGGCTTCTACCTCAAAGGCGCCGAATTTCCGCATATATTCCAACGGGGAAAGATTTTCATTTTTCGCTGCCCCTGTAAGACCAGGAATGTTTTCAAAGATGTACTGATAATATTCATCAATGTTGATCTTTTCACCATTCCGGTAAGGGGACTTGAAATGGTCCCGTATACCCAACGATTCATCGGGGTCCATCTTCCAGGAAAGCTCGATCCAGAATTCATCCTCTTCCCACACCTCACCGGGGTTCACCTCGTGGGTGAACTGAACCTCTCTCCCTTCCCGCCGAGCATACTCTCTCAATACCGGTTGGCGAAAGGCGATCCAGACAGAGGAATGTGTTTCATAGGAGTTGAGATCGTGGCGTTCGCTGGCGTGGCCCATGGGCAGAACATAATCAGCCCAGTAGGCAGTCTCGTTCCAGGTGGGTGTCAGGGCAACATGACATTTGATTTTGGACTCATCCCGTAGTACCTCGATCCAACTGAACCCGTCCGGATAGGTCCAGACAGGATTAAAGACCCGTGTGAAATAAACATCAAGTTCTCCCCTGCCATCTTTGAGGAAGTGCGGAAGAAGAAAACTCAGTTCATGATGTGCCAAGGGATATTCCATGGGGTACTGGAGAATATTCCAGAATTTTTGTGCCGGTGGCGTGTCAAAGAATGTCGGTTTGAACTTGTTCCATCCGCTTGGTGAGGTCCCTCCCTCCGTACCCACACTCCCGGTCAGAACGTTGAGAAAATGGAGACACCGGGCCACCTGCCAGCCACCTAAATTACCGCTTCCCGCTGAACGCCAGTTGTGGGTTGCCAGCTGGGTACCCGCTTCAGCCACGTGCTGTGCCGCTTCAACAATTTTTTCCGCCTCCACCCCAGCTTCTTGGGCGGCGAACTGAGGTGTGAATTCGGCATATTCCTCTTTTATCCGTTTAATGAAATTGTCGAAAATGACCTCATCCCCGGGATGGACCTTCTGAAGATAGTCGTGCCAGTTCACCCACGTCTCCATGAATTGTCTATCGTACCTACCTTCATCCAGGATGATCTTTGCCATAGACAGTAGAACAGCCGCTTCCGATCCGGGATATGTGGGCAGCCAGATATCGGCCATACTGGCTGTATTGGAGAGGCGCGGATCCATCACAATAAGTTTTGCTCCGTTCATCATCCCCTCAATAATCCGCTGGGCATGTGGATTGAAATAGTGGCCGGTTTCAAGATGAGAACTGATGAGGAGAATAGTCTTGGCATTGGCGTGATCGGGAGACGGGCGGTCAAAAAAGTGCCACAAAGCGTACCCTAGCCGGGCACCGGCGGAGCAGATGTTTGTGTGTGAATTGTGGCCGTCCACACCCCAGGCCTGGATTACTCGCTCGGTATAACCCTCGTGTCCCGGGCGACCCACATGATAAACAACGGAGTTGTGACGCTTTGCTTTCAGGGAATTGTGTATCTGCCCAGCAATGTCGTCCAAGGCGGCTTCCCAGGATACTTTCTCCCACTGACCGGACCCTCTCTCCCCTTTCCTTTTCAGGGGATAAAGAATGCGCTCCTCATCGTTGATCTGGTTAATGGTGGCAGGGCCTTTGGCACAAAGTCGCCCCCGGCTGGCTGGGTGGTAAGGATTTCCCTCAAATTTCCGGACATTACCGGACTCCTTGTCCACGTAAGCCAGTAGACCACAGGCGGATTCGCAGTTAAAACAGGTAGTGGGAACAATGGAATAATTTTTCTTTTCCCGCCGCGGCCAGGAACCAGCGTCATATTCCGTCCAGTCATGCCACTGTTCCGGAGACGGATATTTGGAAAAATCACCTTCAGAAACGGGCAGGTCGCCTGGAGTCGGTTCAATGGTTTCCAAAATTCCAAGCGATTCGCAAGCTTTTTCTATTAACGATTTTTTCAGACTGGTTGTCACAGGTTAACTCAAGGCTATCAGTTGAGGGACTCTAATCCAGATATGTTCCGTTACAAGAATTCCAGCAAGAAGTACCAGCACAGAGATCTGAATCGGAACGACCGTCACGCCGACAAACAAAATGATCAGAGGGATGACTCTTGTCAGCCCGATTGCCATCCAGAAGGGTGCTGCATACCGTCCACGAAGGATCATCTGAGCGGCGGTCCGGGCGTCATCGGTCAGTCTTGAGGAAGTAAGCTCTGCCGCGAAAATAGCGAGATTAAGAAGAAGCAAACCCACCATAAATAAAGCAAGTCCCGTTGAAATCCCGCCCGTTAGCAGTGCAATACCGGCTCCGCCGGCCAGAAGGGCGTGTATAACCATCTGATAAGGGGCCATATGAGACTGCCAGAAATCCCGCCCCTTGGCCTGGGCGAAAAGGAAGGCGGTATAAACGGCAGAAAAAAGAGCCAGGGCCGCACCTACCCACTCAAGCCAGGCGAGGTTCATAAGGTTCAGATAACTGTTCAAAAGAAGCAGTGTCAGCACACCTCCAAAGCACACAAGGCCGTAGGCCCCTTTCACCAACCAGGAGGTCCATTGAGGCCGGAGAATGACATAAAGAAACCGCCTTGGCTGGTCCAAATCCTTGACCAACAGGACGGTGGTAAGCAGTAAAAATATGAGTGAACCCCAAAGGGAGTTTATCTCGGCAGCAGGAGAAAATGTTGCCCACCCCATAAGTTTGGAGAAAAAAGTCATAAAGAAAAGTCCGCTGGACATGGCCTTTGTCCAGACATAGGCTGAAACCTCCCATCCCCACAAAACACCTTTGCTGGGACTATCATAGACCCGGCGCGCATCACCGGATTTAAGTGTTTCAACAATTTCGTCAGGGGAGTTGCCTTTCTCTCTTTTTGCCCCCGCCTCCATGGCGAGCTGGATGAGCATATCTTTGGGATCTTTTTCGTTGGCCTTCTGTTCGGCAAAGTGGGAAAAATGACCTACACCTTTATACTGTTCACTCCAGAGGTACTGGTCGTCAGGCTTCGCCGACATAGGATCCAGAGAAGCTTTGTCACCATTGATATAATAAAGTTTTGGTTTTGTCCCCTTCTCCGGTTTCCGGACCGTAACAGGCTCATTCTTCACCAGCTGGGAAATATTGGATTCTTCATTGTCCAAATCACCGAAAACAATGGCCTCTTCCGGGCAGACCACCACACAGGAAGGCTCTAACCCCACATCAATTCGGTGTGCACAAAAATTGCACTTTTCTGCCACGTGGTCGTCCGGGTCAATATAAAGAGCATCATAAGGGCATGCCTGCATGCACGACTTGCAGGCGATACACCGTTGAGTGTCGAAATCGACAATACCGTTATCCCGATAATAAAGCGCGCTGGTAGGACATATTTCTACGCAGGGTGCTTCCTCACAATGGTTGCAGCGCAAAACAGAAAAGAGGCGCTGAGTGTCGGGGAAAGACCCCTTTTCTACATACTTTACCCAGGTCCGGTTCACACCAATGGGCACCTCATGTTCGGACTTGCAGGCTACCGTACAGGCGTGGCAGCCAATACATTTCCTGTTATCGATGAGGAACCCGAGGTTCATCTTCCTAACTCCAAAACAGAATTTTCAATATGTTTTGCCAGCTTTTTCAGCTTGGAGACCTGCCGACGGGTCAAATCGGGAAATCCTGCAGGGATACGAAATAGGGGTGCTGGGGTAAAAATCCGTCCCTCAACTATCGCAATTTGCCAGGGATAAAAGGGTGTTCTTTTACGTTCATCCCGATCCAAAATTTCAGCAATTTCACTTTCCTGAGGAATCTGGACACCAAAAAGTGTGGCATCCTTCCGCATGATATCAAACCTGTACAATTTTCCCAACCCCTTGGAGCTCTCTAAACTTTCTTCCACAAACTTAACAGCATCGACATGTTGTTCAAACTGCCCCAGTTCAATCATTTCATCACGGGTGGGGTAACGCCGAGAATGCCGGTAGGTTTTCAGCTTTTCCGAAGTGAGTGGCTCAGACGCCCCAAAGGGGCGCATGAATCTTCCTCTCAACTGTGGTAACAGTCGGGGCAGGTCCGTTTTGAATTCCCCAACTGCTTTGCCCACTTTTGCGAAATCATCTTGCAAATAAAGATTCCCCCAGTAATCGATATTGGGAACCGAGAGATAAACCATATCTCCCTTCAAATCCAAAGCCAGGTGTAAGACACCTATAAAAAGCCCATAGTCGCCGCCATTCCTGGCGGCCTTTTTCAGATGTTTCGTTGTAATAATGAACATGTATCTGCCGGAATCATCAACAGGCCTGTATCTGCCCAAGATTTCCACATCATTCATAAAGAATTTTTGAATAATAGCTTCTTCAGTACCGTCAAAGTTTTTTCCCGTTTCTCCAAGAAGGATATAAGGCTGGAAGGTTTCCGATTGAGAAAAACCAGAGGTAGTTGCCAACAAAAGAGAAAAATAAAGTGACAGAGTTAAAAAGAAAAACCGGTCAGCTATTGTCATAGTGGCTTGCCGCACATTCATTTTTTCCAAGATCCATAATATCCGCTTCTTCATCTGTTACATTAATGAGCCCACGGTTGACTTGCTTAATATCGATATAGACTTCCGGCATTTCACGCATATGGTCAAAAATGAACTGAACAAATTCATTTTCCGAAGCGAGAGTAAAAATAGGATTATTTTCCCGCAACTTTTTCAACGGCGCCACAAAACGAAGGTCCTCATTCGCCTCTTCCCAGGTGACATAATGGGCCGGTAGAACGGCGGCATCACCGGGCAGTTCGGCATATTGGTGAATAAGGGTTTTGTATAGATCACAAACCCACTTTTCCGCCTTGCCACCGAGATCCGGCCTGCCGGCTGAGATAATAAACAAGGTGTCACCCGTGATGAGATATTTTCCGTCAATGAAGTAGGTAACACTCCCTTCCGTATGGCCCGGTGTATGATAAACATCCATTTGAGGGCCATCACCGCATAGGGTCACCTTTTCTTGATGCTCAAGAGAAACATAACTGAAGGGGGAATCGGGGAAATCCAGTTTATGAACCAGCATTTCAGCTTTGTCATCACCAGAAATCTCCATTCCACCGGAAAGGTGATCAGCATGGGCGTGGGTCTCCACCACCTGGGTAATGATAGCGTCGTGTGACTGAGCAAACCGGGTATAGAAATTGATATTTCGTGATGGGTCCACCACGGCCATCTGACTTTTATAAACCACACCGTAACTGAGGCACGCTTTTCCGGGACGAATGAATTGGTAAAGGCCGTAGTCGTCACTTTCCGGGTTAATTCTTACGGGCGTCAGCAGTTCTCCCCAGGTCTTTATGCCGCCGGACAGGTAGCCCACATCACTGAAACCGTTGGCGGTGAGAATGTCACCCACATACTGGGCTGACCCCTCTTTGGCACAGACAATTTTCACAGGTTTCTCTTTCGGTATCCTTGCCACGGAAGCTTTCTCTTCCTCAATAAAATCAAAATACGGTATGTTGGACATTTCAAAGGTGTAAGGACTTTCCACCTGGAAACTGCTGAAATCATCCTCGTTTCTCACGTCCAGCAGGTGGAAATCGGTCTTATTGATTAAATCGCTAAAAAGGTCTTCAGAAGAATAAACGTAGGACCTGGACATCAAATAAAAAGCTGGATATCCGCTTCACAGACAAATTCAAGAAAAGTTGCTGCACCGCCAATGTCCACACCATCAATAAAGTCATCATTGCTGAAACCGAATACATCCATGGTCATTTGGCAACCGATAAGTTAACATCACTTTCCAGGTATATGTCCCGTAGTTCTTCGATGGTGGCCACACCTTTCTTTTTAAAGGTCTGCTTCATGAGAGAGGTTGCCACAGTTTCGAAGCCAGGCACGTTCCCCATATAGAATATTAGGCATTGGCCACTCTATCTGCTGGAATCCGTCAGAACCAAACGGCATCTTCATGGGCATTGCAGGGTTAGCGTGAGGCGCTACTTTGGGTTTCAGGTTTTTTTTAAGCAGTGTCAAACCGTAAAAGGTGAAGAATACGCCCACCTCCATCTCCATGGCAGCCGTTGTGGAAGCGAGAATGAACGGCGGATACGCCCAGTCCAATGTTCCTTTGGAGGCGATGAGTGCCATTCTTTTTTGTTTGTCAGTAGTTTCACTCATTGTTCTGTCCTCCTTTTCTTAAGATTTTTTTAGGAAAAAAGTGAATTGACCATCCTTCGCGACTGATTTCAGCAACTCGTTGCCAGTCCTTTTGACCCAAGCGGTTAGATCATTCACTGATCCGGGATCACTTGAAATCATTTTAAGCACCTCTCCTGTGTTGAGTCCATCCATGGCCTTTTTTGTTTTCAGAACCGGCAATGGACAGTTCAATCCAGAGCAGTCCAGTAAATAATCTTCTTGATAATTTGACATATTACCTCCCCTTTTCTTCAGTTTCAAACATGCCCAGTTCCCACTCTCCCGCTTCAACTTTATGTTGACACTCAGAGACACAGTCCAATATCTTGAATATGAACTGGGAGGCAATGGAATAGTAATATGTGGTCCCCTGCCGTCGGTATTTCACAATTCCCCGGCTATGCATATAGCGTAGATGCTGTGACGCAAGAGGCTGAGAAACATTCAGATGTTCCTGGATCTGACCCACGGACTTCTCCCTCGTGTCCAGAAATTCAATGATCTTCAGGCGCTGAGGATGTCCCAAAGCCTTGATTACATGCGAAGCCTGCTGGAAGAATTCTACAGAAAGAGAATTATTCATATCTAAGTTCCCCAAAATTATTCCATGCAATGATTGATATATAACACTTTTCTTATATTGAGTCAAGTGATAATGAGAGCAAGGGATAGATGGTACCTCTTTCGTATTTTACCTGTTGAAGAAATGTCCCCCCTGATCCCAGCCACAGCCGGTATCCTCATTGGCGGCCAGAGCCGCCGGTTCGGTTCACCCAAATGGAAAGTCAAGGTCGGCGGTGAGACTGTGCTGGACCGGCTGTGGCAAGTGTGCGGAAGGTTCGAAGAGAGAATTGTCATCGGCAAGGAGAAACCGGCTGATTTAGACAAGCCGTTTCATAAAGATAAGCTGGAAGGCCAAGCGCCCATCCTGGGGCTCTATACTTTACTGAAAAACAGCGTTCACGAATGGAATCTGCTGCTCTCCTGCGATCTGCCCCTTATTACAGCAAGTCTCCTTGAGAAAATCTGGGAGAACCGGGACAGTGAAAAAGATATCATAGCTCCCGAGTCTGATGCCCACCTTCAAGTGACTTGCGCCTTTTATCACCGTAGACTTGCTGAGACCGTTGAGGCTTTCATTTCGAATGGCCAACTCAGCCTTTATCACTTTGTCGAGACTGTAAAATGCAATAAGGTGTCTATGCCTGAGAAACAATTTTTCAATATGAATGCTCCGGAAGATTTAGGCACCGCTGAAAAACTGCTAAGAAATGAGTGAGGTGAAAAAACTTCTGATCAAGGTAAAACCTAACGCTCGGGAGAACAGTCTAAGACAGTTCCAGAATGGCACCTGGCTTGCGGAAGTGAAAGCACCACCCAAAGACAGCAAGGCCAACAGAGCCGTGATTGAGCTGATCGCCAAACAGTTTAAAGTGACCAAGTCCCGAGTCTCCATCAAGAGCGGCAAAACCGGGCGCATCAAACTTATTCAGCTGGATATCTGAAAAACCTTTCTGCAGTGGTGATTTACATCAAATAGGAGATACGCTTTATGAATACCAGGACTATTGCATTTCATAAGACAATATTTGTAGCTGCGCTGCTGTTGCTTATGGGTTGCTCAGGAACGGTCCCACCCGCTTTCCAGCACAGTTTCAATAACAGGCCAACACCGTGGACGCATAATCGGTTTGACAATGTAGAGGATAAGTTCACTTTTGCCATATTTTCAGATCTGAACGGTGGTGAGCGTGAGAAGGTGTTCGAAATTGCGGTGGCACAGCTCTCTCTCCTGCGTCCTGAACTTATCCTCAGTGTAGGAGACCTCATCAATGGGGGTACTGAAAACAGGGAAACATTACGACAGGAATGGGGTTCCTTCGATGAAAGGGCCTCTCAAGCTATGGCTCCTGTATTTTATGTGGGAGGTAATCACGATCTGACAAACCAAACCATGCGAGATGTCTGGACCGAACGGTACGGCGCCCGGTATTACCACTTTGTCTACAGGAACGTGCTGTTCCTGGCCCTGGACAGTGAAGACTATTCAGATGAGCGGATGCGGGAGATCTATCTGGCCCGTGCCGCATACCTGGAAGCGAGAGACAGGGTCGAACCAGAACAAGCCCAGGCAATGGAATACATAAAAATGCCTGAAAGGCGAACCGGTGAAATTGGAAAAGAACAGTCTGAATATTTTCTTAAAGCCATCGCCGATTACCCTGATGTAGACTGGACATTCTTGTTCATACATAAGCCGGTTTGGTTGAGAGATGATGAGCCTGAATTTTCAGCCATTGAATCTGCCTTGTCCAACCGCCCCTATACACTATTCAACGGCCACTTCCACACCTATTCTCACACTGTAAAGAATGGGCGGGATTACATTATGCTTGGGACGACAGGAGGAGCACAAGGCGAAAACAATGACATGGCCTTCGACCACGTTACACTGGTAACCATGACCAGAGATGGCCCCACCATAGGAAATGTGAGGCTAGACGGTATTCTTGACAAGACGGGCCACATCCCAGCAGGAGGTGACAATCTCTGCTTCCAAGCGTCAAAGTGCAAGGACACTGATGAATAGGAAACTTTGTCTCAGTTAATAAGTGTCTCTAGTGAACAGGAATCTGTTATCTGTCCAGTTTGTCTATGCGCCTTTTGTGGCGACCTCCGGCGAAGGCCTCCGCCAGCCACTGGTCAATTATATCATAGATCTCTTCTTCTGATATAAAGCGGGCTCCCAGGGAGAGAATATTCGCATTGTTGTGCTCGCGAGAGAGCCTGGGAATGTCCCGCTCTGATCCGTAATAGACAGCAGCCCGGACACCTTTGACACGGTTGGCCGTCATGGCCTCCCCCTGGCCAGATCCGCCTAAAATAATACCCCGGCTCTCCGGATCAGCCCCCACCGCCTCGGCGCAGGGGAAAATAAAATCGGGATAGTCATCTTCGGCATCGTATTCATTGGCACCGTGGTCGGTGATGTCATGACCTTTTTGGGACAGATATTTTCCGATAGCGTTCTTCAGTTCAAGGCCGGCGTGGTCTGTGGCGAGGTGGATCTTCATTATTTCAAGTAAGGGCGGCGAATTCCTTCATGGTATCTACCGGATCGGACGTGCCAAAAACACCGGAGCCTGAGACCACAATATTAGCACCAGCCGAAATCACTTCTCTGGCATTGTGGAGTTTCACATCACCATCCACAGAAATTTCGGGCCGGGTCTTCCCCATCTTATCAACCCATTCACGGACTTTGGAAATGCGGTCCATCATTTCGGGAATAAAAGCCTGTCCGCTGAAGCCAGGCTCAACCGACATCACCAGTACCAGATCCACTTCATTCAGCGTATCCTCGATCGTTTCCAGATCCGTGCTGGGGCGGAGAGTAATACCCGGCTTGACCCCTTCGTCCCGGATCTGCTGGAACACTTCCTGAACTTTCAGGCATGTCTCAATGTGAACGGTAATCATATCTGAGCCGGCTTTGGCAAAATCGGCGATGTAGCGGTCAGGGTTCTCGATCATAAGGTGCACATCCAGAACCTGATCAGTGGACCGCCGAACCCCCTCTACTACCACAGGCCCCATGGTAATATTTGGGACAAAGTGGCCGTCCATAACATCGATGTGGACCATGGAGGT